>Ga0180009_10001234_pt1 | contig 31820 bp, 29 predicted proteins | sample OS_PC_MetaG_FD_123537 | JGI IMG/M metagenome (GOLD analysis project Ga0180009, IMG submission 123537) | Groundwater microbial communities from the Aspo Hard Rock Laboratory (HRL) deep subsurface site, Sweden - OS_PC_MetaG | ecosystem: Environmental > Aquatic > Deep subsurface > Groundwater...
ATTCTTTCAATTAGTTAAAATGGGGTTTTCCTCTAAAAGAAAAAAGTTGAAAAATAATTTAAAACCAATAATTAAAAAAGAAATTGATTTTGATCTAAATCTTAGAGCAGAAGATTTATCTGTAAATGATTGGATAAAACTTTTCAATATACTTGATTTTTAATTTTTGGTATACTTAAAATAAGTGATATAATATACTTATGAAATCATTTATTAAAAAATTACCAATGGTTCTGGTAGCAATTGTTTTTGCTATCGGACTTATTTTATTTATAGGAGCATATTCTGATAGAAGTGCTTTTTCTCAAATTAGTTTATTTGGTGGAAGCGAAACAACAATTAAGTCTGAAAGCATAGATACTGACAATGATGGATTAAAAGACTGGGAAGAAGAATTATATAAAACAGATCCTTTAAATCCTGACACTGATGCTGATGGATATTTAGATGGTGAAGAAATAAATTCTGGACATAATCCTTTAATTAAATCACCTGGAGACAAACAAGTATTTTATCCTTTGCCATTAGGAGATAAATATAATATTACAAATAAAATATATTCTGATATTGAAACTGTTTTTAAATCATATATAGAGCAAAAGGACCAATATGCAAGAGATCATCCTGAAATAAATAGTGCTGAAGAATATTTAGCTCAGGTTTCTTCAAACACATTAAATGAAATGATAAAAAGATCTGTATTATACAATGAAGGAAATTGGTTGGAAAAAGCAGAAGTAGTTTTACAGGAATTACCAGAAATATTTAATATTGAAATATCAGATAATGATATTAATATTTCTGAAGATAATACAGAAGTAGAAATAGATATTTACAAAAAAAGTTTATTCTCTTATCTAGATTCCCCTGATTTCTTTTTAAGAGATGAAAACTTTATTCTTTTAAGAGATTCTTTATTTCAAGGAAATTTTTCTAAATTAAACCAAATAATTATTTCTAATGATTATGAAATAGGACGATTAAGAGAATTAACCGTTCCATCTTCTTTAAAAGAAATTCATAAAAAAATATTAAAAATATCAATTACATTAAGAAATATTTTTGTTTCTGTTCGAGGATATGAATCTGATCCTGTTAAAATGATAGTTGGATTAAATGAAGTTGAAAATGTTTTAAATGAATGGGAATTAATTGAACAAGAATTAGAATGAAAAAAATACTATCTACAATTTTAATAATTACATTTATATTAAGCTTGTCTTTTGGAATTTTAATTCCTAAAAAAGCAAAAGCTATTTTTGGAATTGGAGATATCACTGTTGATATTATTGCTCAATTAAAAGAATGGGGATTAGATCAAATTCCGAAAACAATGGCAAGACAATTAATGGTTAGAATACAACAAGAAATAGCTAGATGGGCTCAAGGTGGTTTTTCTGATGAAAACAAGCCATTTGCAATGACAAGTTGGAAAGATGAGTTAGATGAAGCATTTGATGTTGCTACTGGAAGATTTATTCAAGAGCAAAATTTAACTGCGCTTTGTCCTTCATTTAAGGTCGGCCTTAACGCTATTTTGGGATTAAATCAATTTCATAAGGTTCCATACACTCAATATGCTGCTTGTACTTTAGATACTATTATTGATAATGTAGAAAAATTTATTGAAAATCCATCTATTGCTGTTTATGGTTGGGATTCTTGGACTGCATTATCTCAACCACAAAATAATATTTATGGCTCATATTTATTAGCAGTCGCAAGACAAGCTCAAATACAAGATGAAGAAAAAGAAGCAAAAGACAAAGAAATTCAAGCTGGTGGAGGATTTAAAAATGAAACAATATGCTCTAAAACTGATCAAGAAGAATGTCAGGCAACTTGTGCTATTCATTATCCAGCTCTTGTTTTCGGTTTGCCAAATCCAGACCTATTTGCCTGTGTGTCTGCATGTGAAAGAAGTTCTATAGGAGTATGTATTGAAAAAGAAACATTAAAAATTGGTTCTGATATTAAGACAGGTATTGATAAAATAATAGGCAGTGATATGGATTGGCTAATCACAGCAGATGAAATAACTGAAATGATTAATATTGTATTTTCTGGCTTATTAACAAAACTAGTTCATGGAACTGGATTATCAACAAAACCATTTTATAAAGCAACAGTAATAACACAAAATCAATTAGAATATGGATATTATGATGCATATCAATTAGCAATGACTGAAGAAGAGTATAATAAAACAAAAACAAGTATATTAAATAATATACTTGATACAATAAAAAGAATTTCAACTACTAGTTGGGAGTCTGAACCAAGGAATCAATTAGTCGGAGATGTATTTTCTGAATTAGCAGGAGAAATAATTGATCAAGAAGCTCAACATCTTTACGTTGCTAGAGAAGGAGTTGATTTAAAGCCAGATTTTATTGTTTTAGACAATTCAATGGCAGTAGCAAATGGTGTTGCTCTTTATGGATTAACTTGGGACCAAATATCTTTTGATAAATACCCTTCTAAATGTGCTAGCATAAGCAACAAAAGATGTAGTGAGATTTTAACAAATTTACCATATGAATTAGATTTAAATAATATTAATTCAGAATGCACAACTGGTTGCCTATCAAAAATAAATGAATACCGTGAACAAGAGTTTTCTGATAGTGAAGCAATCTCAAAAGCAGTAAGCGATAGAATATGTTCAACTATTGCTCGAGGGCAAGCTTGTTTATCTGGAGCAAAATTAATAGATAGAACAAAAAAGAGATGTACTAATTGTGTTTCAAATGCTCAAAAAATATGTGAATTTAAAACAAATATAGCAGAAAAAAATCAATGCATTGAAAATTATTGTAATAATTATGAAGACATAAGTTCTTCTATTAGAAGCTCTCAAGATTTTTATGATCGATGCAATCGATCTATATTAAAAAATTCTTGTCATGTTTGCTTAAAAGAATATTTTATGCCAGCTGATTATTGTTTGCAAGTTGCTGATTATGTTAATAGAGCATTTGTTAAATATCCGGCTCAAGTAAAAGATGATTTATGGTGGGGCAGATTTATACAAGCAAAAAGTGATTCAAAAAGCAAAGTTCCAAGTAATGCTGCAGTTGAAGTTAGCTTGGTTTGTAGAATCTTTCCAGATTTCGTATTTGGAACTGGGAAAACTTGTACAAATTATTGTAATGTAACTAAAGACGAATTAAAGAATATAACAGACAACAAACCAACTGAAATAGATTGTAATCAAACAAAACTAGATTTTACAGCATATAGCCCTGGTAGTCAATATTTAGAATATTTAGCAATCAAGCAAACAAAATGCTGTGGTGGTTTGGTGGGCTATGGCGAATCTTCTGGTTTTGGATTCAATAATCCCAATACTAAATCTCTATATGAAAAATGCAGAGGGTTGAAAGGAGATATATTTTCATTAGCACCACCAACTCCACCAATGCCACCAACTGTTTGCTATGACAATGACGAACCAACAACTCCTAATGAAAACGAAAAAGGATATGCTGCTTTAACAAATATGAGTGTTATAAATAAGGCACAAGGATTTATTGATGTTATATGGTATTCTCAAGCTTATGCTGATCATGTTATTTTAAGATCTAATAGAGAGCCATTTAGAGGCGCTGAAATATATATTACTGAACCATATTGTGACGCAAGAAGGGTTTATCCAAATGGAAATATTTATGAATCAGATACTAATGGAGATGGTGTTTTTAGTGAAAAATTTGAAGATGACCAAGCATTTATTGGAGAATTTTTAGGATTCTGTAAAAATACAAATGGAACATATAAAAATCCTCCTGCAGATAAAATTGTTTGTAAATTTGATTTAGATGTAGACGGAAATGGAACAAAATCATTTAAAGATTGTGCTGATAAATTAAAAAGTTATTCTCCACCAACAAAACAAGGTAGGACTGACAAAGGTGGGTTATGGATTGTTGTAAGATATCCACAAGGAGGTGCTGAATTATGTGTTAAAAAAGACTAATTTATGAAAAGAAAGGTAAAAATAAATAAAAGTACGTTTATAATTCTAGGAATTATTGTTTTTTGTTTGATTTTACCAAACATTGTTTCAGCAGCAAATCTTTTTGATTCTATGGGAAAAGAAATAGTATATATGGTATCTGATGCTATTCATGCAGTTCTTAATTTTTTTGTAAAAGCAGGAGCTGGTTTTATGGATGGAATGCTAGACATTGGATTTGACAGCAATATGAATGTTGTAAAAAAAGCATGGGGAACAACACGAGATATTGCAAACATGATGTTTATTTTATTCTTAGTTGTTGTTGCATTTGCTACAATTTTAAGAAATGAACAATATGGAGTAAAACAGCTTTTGCCAAAAATAATTTTAATAGCACTTTTAATAAATTTTAGTTTTGTAATTGCTGCCACAATAGTTGATTTTAGTAATATTGCATCTAAATTATTTATAAATGAAATAAGAACAAAAACAGGAGAAGGAGGAATTTCTGGAACATTTGGCGATGCAATGAGTTTGGGAGAGACAAAAATGTCTGTTAATTGTGAAGAGTATGTAAATAAAAAGATCAAAGAATGTGCTAGATGGGCAGCAGCCGGCCTCATCGGAGCAGCAATAAATCTCAACTGCCAAATTAAATATGCAAATTTAAAAAAAACATGCGAAAAGAATAAAGAAATTTTAGTTTCTGATAGAGAAGGTAATTTTCTTAATTCAATTGTTTCTCTAACTGTTGGATCATTGGTAATGTTGATAGCTGCATTTACATTTTTTGCTGGAGGCATAATGTTATTAATAAGAATAGTTGTTATTTGGTTTTTATTAATGATTGTCCCATTAGCATTTATTTGCTACATAATGCCAGCACTAAGAAAAAACTGGCAGGATTGGTGGAAAACATTTCTAAAATGGTGTTTTTTTGCACCAATTTATACATTTTTTATTTGGCTAGCATTTATAGTTGCAACCAATGGTAATAACAAACAAATAGCAACAAGCATAGTTGATGAAGTTGCTAAAAAGTCTGTTGGATTCGATCCATATGGAAGCACATTTGTTATTAATCCAGCAGAACAATTAATAAGCTATGGATTTATAATTGCTCTTCTTATTGGTGGAATAATAGTATCTCAAAAATTAGGAATATATGGAGCAAACACAGCAATGAATATAGCGAAAAAAGCCAAAGATGGAACTTTAAAATGGGCAGGAAGAACAGCAATGAAACCAATAAAAGCGACTGGAAGAGTAGTTAGCAGCACGACACTAGCCGGTGCTGGAAAATTATTTGGCGACACAAAGATTGGCAGAAGAATGCGAGCTAAATCCATCGAAGCGAAAACAAGACCTGAAAAAGATCCAAAGAACATAGCGTATGAAAAACATGTTTCCTTAATGTCGGATGAAGACGCAAAGAAAGAAATGATGGTAAAGGCCACAACCCCAGGACAAAAAACTAAAAAATTGATAGCTACTCGCAATGTAGCCAGACGAGGATTATTATTTGGCGCAACACCAATTGAAGCTGAAGAAGCGATGAAAACATTTAAGAGTTTCAATGATTTTGAATCTTATCAGAAACTAAAAGATTTAAGACCTGATACCATAGGAAACGATACAGAACTAGGCAATACAGTTCAAAAAATGGTCCAAGAAGGAAACCTCAATAAAATTCCAGCCATTGCTCTTGAAGACGAACGCGTTGTTGCTGCCATAGGAAGATTTGCATCGGCCATTCAAATGGAATCATTAAGAAATTCCTCTCCTCAACATACGGAAAGTTTGAAAGATGCACTTAAAGTTCTAACTACTACTGGAAACGCAACTTTAGCTGCTATGAGTGTTTCGGATCAAGAAAAAATACATCATTCTTATGCTTCTCAAACTGGCAACATAGATAGAATGTCTACTCCACAATTAGAAAGATGGGCTAAAACCGCTGGCGCTGATGGAATTAAAAGAATTGATTCTTCAACCAGTTCAATTGCCAATATACGTATCGTAGCAGAAAACATCCAAAGCAATCAACTTGCCACTGTTGTTGAAAAAATAAAAGACGATGCAGCAGTTAAAGAAATGGTGAGCTATCTTAGTGTCTCAACCGCTCCAACTACTGCTGCTAATCAAAAGGTGGTTAATAGAAATCCTTATCTTAGAAGTCTTATTCCCTAAATTAAACTATGCCAGATTATATTAATGAATTTAGAAAAAAAGTTAGTCAATTACCTCCAAAAATAAAAGAGGCCATGCTTTCAGATAAAACAACCGAATTAATATCTGTAATTGATAATAAATATAAATTAAACGCAAAACAAAGCGATAAACTTCCTATTCTTGTTGGAAAAATTTTCGTTAAAGAAATTTCTTTAGAAGATTTTGTTAATTCATTAAAAGCGCAACTAAATTTTGAGTCAAAAACCGCAAAATTAATAACCATTGATATTGCTAAAAATATTTTTATTCCAATAAAAGAATATTTTCCGGCGATCGAAAAACAAATTAATCAATTAAAAGAACAACAAAATCTATCGGATAATCCCAACATTATAGATCTTAAAAAAACATAATTATGCAATTTCAAGTACCACAATTTTTAGACACAGAAGATAAAGTAATTGGACCCTTAACAGTAAAACAATTCTCATATATTCTTGTAGCAGCTGTTATTGGTTTAATTCTGTTTAAACTATTTAATCTCTTTGTCTTTATAATCCTAATGATTCCAATTGCAGCAATAACATTTGCTCTTGGTTTTGTAAAAATACACAATCGTCCATTTATTGAATTAATTAAAAACTTTTTTGGATTTTTAAAAAAACCAGATTACTATATCTGGAAAAAACCTGAAACAATAGATCCAACTGAAGAAAAAAAGATTCCAAAACTAATTAAAAAAGAAGCTCCAGAAAAAAAGAGAGTCTCTAAAAAAAGATTACAAGAAATAAATTGGAGAATTGATATTGAAAAAATAATATGAAACTACCTAAAAGTGCATCTGAAGTACAAAAATTTGTAGAAATAAAAGAGATAAGACAAGACACAGCAATAATGAAAGATAATAGCATGAAAGCTGTGTGCGTTTGCTCTAGTGTAAACTTTAGTTTATTAAGCCAAGACGAACAAGAAGCAATAGTAGCTAGATTTCAAGAGTTTTTAAATTCTTTAGACTTCTCTATTCAAATAATTGTTGCTTCTCGTAAATTTGAAATAGATCCTTATCTTAATCAAATACGCGAACTAGAAAAAAAACAAACAAATGAATTATTAAGAGTTCAAACAGGAGAATATATTAATTTTATTGAAAGCTTTGTAGATTTTGCAAATATTATGAATAAATCTTTTTATATCATAATTCCATTCAGAATTGTAGAATCTAGAGAAAAAGGATTTGTTGATAACATTAAAAATATAATAATGGCTCAAAAATCTAAATCAGTAAAATTTGAAGAAGAAAAATTTAATCAATATAGGGCACAACTTGATCAAAGAGTTAATCATATTATTCAAGGCTTACAAGGATTAGGAGTTAAAACAGTTCAATTAAACGATGAACAATTAACAGAACTCTTTTATGAGTTTTATAACATTGAATCATAATGAATATATTTGGAAAAAAACAAACAGAAGCGCCTATAACTGGCGAGATTCCTAGTGCTGAACCATCTTTAGTTGATGCAATAGCACCAGCAGCTCTTCAAATTACATCTAATTATGTACAAATAGGTAAAAAATTTGCTAGAACCTTTTTTGTAATAACCTATCCTAGATTTTTAACTGTTAATTGGCTTTCTCCAATAGTTAATTTAGATAATGTATTTAATATTTCAATGTTTATTCATCCTGCTGAAACTGGAATTATTTTAAAAAGATTAAGAAAAAAATTAACACAAATAGAATCACAAATAGGAACAGAATCAGAACAAGGAAAAATACGTGATCCAATATTAGAAACAGCTAGTAATGACATTGAAGATTTAAGGGATAAATTAATTCAAGGAACTGAAAAGTTTTTTAAATATGCACTTTATATTACAATTTTTGAAGATTCTTTAGATAAATTAAACGAAACAGAAGAACAAATATTATCTTTATTTGAAGCAAAAATGGTATATATTAGGCCAGCTTTATTCCAACAAGAAAATGGTATTAATTCTACGCTTCCATTAGGAGATGATAGATTACTAATAACTAATTCAATGAATACAGCTCCTTTGTCTACTATTTTCCCATTTGTTTCTTCAAATTTATCATCTGATAAGGGAATATTATATGGAATAAATAGACACAATAATAGTTTAATTATCTTTGATAGATTTTCTTTAGAAAATGGGAATATGGTAATTTTCGGAAAATCAGGTTCAGGAAAAAGCATAAAAGGAGATAGTCCTGTTTTAATTAGAAAAAATGGAAAGGTTGAATTAGTCAAAATCGGTTCTTTAGTTGAAAACCTAATTAAAGAAAAAGGATTAGAAAAAATTGACAAAGATTTAGAAGGAGTAATCAATCCAAACATTGAAGTGTTTAGCTTTGATCAAAAACTTAAAGGAGAATGGTCAAAAGTTACTGTTGCTGCTAGAAAACAAGCTCCAGAACAACTATATAAATTTAAAACTCGTAGCGGTAGAGAAATAACAACAACAGAAGACCACAACATGTTAATTCTTAAAAATGGAAAAGTAGAAGTTACTAAAAGCAATGAAATAGAAAAAGAAAACTATATTCCTTTACCAAGAAAAATAACTAATTCTTCTAATCCTAAAGAGTTTTTAGACCTTTATTCTCTTTTAAAAGATAATAAGCGCATATATATTAAAAATGCTTGTAATATAATTAAAGAAAATTACAAATATCTTAAAAAAACAAAAATAGATTCAAGACTTGATAAATATTTATGTGAATACAAAAAACAAAGGAAAATACCTATTATATATTTCAATAAAATTTTAAAAACATTAAATATAGATTATAAGGATTATAAAAATGAAATTAAGATTACTGCAAAAAATAGCAAAATATCTTTACCTGTTTTATGGAAAATCACACCTGAATTAGTAAGAATTTTAGGATATATTACCAGCAAAGGAACAATTACTGATAATGCAATATATATTACTAATAATGATTCTGATTTATTAAATGATGTTAAAAATTGTTTTAATAAAATTAAAATTCCTTGCTTTTTTGGAAACAAAGGAATTATAACTGCGTGTAGAACCTTTATAGAAATAAACAAAACACTTGATCAAGGCAAATATTCATCAAATAAAAAAGTTCCTAGCTTTTTATTTCAAACAAATACTGAAATTATTTCAAATTTTCTAAAAGCATATTTTGAAGGAGATGGTGGCATAGAAAAAAATACAGAAATCACAGTAACATCTAAGTCTAAACAGTTAATTTCTGAAATAAGTTATTTATTATACTTTTTTGGTATTGTTTCTAGAATCTCAAAAACAAAAAAACAACCAACTAATTGTAATTGGAAAAGAAAGAAAACTTATTATAAAATCAGAATCTCTGGACAAGAAAATATCCGAAAATTTCACAAATATATTAATTTTACATCTCAAAGAAAAATAAAAACATTATCTCAAATTATTGATAAAAAATATAATACTAATGTTGATATTATTCCTGAAATTAAAAATATATTTAAAGAAATTTATCAAATATTTGGTTCTCAATTACATGGAATAACTGCTATTTCTCCAATTAAAAAAGGCGCATTTAATCCATCTCCACAATATCTTAATAAGACAATAAAAGAAATTGAACAAAGAATTGAATATTTTAAAAACTTAAGTTCTACTTTTGAGATTCTTAGTAAGATTCCTTCGTTAACCTCAATAATAGATGTTGGAAAAAATAATAAAGAATTAAATAGAATGCTATGGCAAGAACTTGGGCATAGTTGGAGACTAATGAAAAACAAAAAAGTGAACCCAGGCTCAATTAATGTTTTTAAAGCTGAAAAAATTATTAATGGAAATTCCTATTCTTTACAAGAAATAAAAGCTACTATTTATCAAGGATTTAAAGAAATGTCTATTCCTGTAAAACATTACAATTGCTCTTTGCAAACAGCATTGGTTGCTGAACCAAAAAGCAATACTCAATATGAAACAATCCAAAAAACATGCGCGTTTATCTGGCAAAACTATCAAAAAACATTAAATAAAATTCCAGAAATAGAAAATAAATTAAATCAACTCAAACTTCTAGCAAATTCTGATCTTTTTTGGGATCCAATAGTTGAGATTAAGAAACTGAAAAATAAAAAAGAAAAATATGTTTATGATTTAACTGTAAATAATGAAATTTTCTTAGCTGGCAATGGAGGAATGTTTGTTCATAATTCTTATGCTGTTAAAATTGAAATTCTTAGATCTTTAATGTTTGGAACAGATGTAATTGTTATTGATCCAGAAAATGAATTTCAATATTTAGCAGAGGTAACTGATGGAGCATATTTTAAAATATCTTTAGCTTCTAAATATCATATTAATCCATTTGATATTTCTCCTCCTGGACCAGATGAAACAACAGAAGATGTTCTAAGGTCTAAGATAATGGATTTGGTTGGATTGTTAAGGGTTGCTTTAGGAGAATTAACACCAGAAGAAAATTCTGTTTTAGATAAAGCATTAAATGAGGTTTATGCTGTAAAAGACATTACTCCTCAATCTGATTTAAAAAATGTTACTCCCCCATTATTAGAAGACTTAGGAATTATTTTAGAAAACATGGATGGAGGAGATTCTATTGCCAAAAGATTACAAAGATATACACAAGGAAGCTTTTCTGGATTTCTCAATAAACCAACAAATATTGATGTTAATAAAAGTTTAGTTGTTTTTAGCATAAGAGATATGGATGAAGAATTAAGACCAGTTGCTATGTATTTAATTCTTCAATATATTTGGAATTTAATTCGTTCTCAATTAAAAAAAAGAATAATGGTTGTTGATGAGGCATGGGTATTAATGAGACACAAAGCTGGTGCAGAATTTTTACATGGAATTGCTAAAAGATGTAGAAAATATTGGTTAGGATTAACAACAATTACTCAAGACATTCCTGATTTTATGGATTCTCCTTATGGAAAACCAATTATTACAAATTCTTCTATTCAACTTTTATTTAAACAATCAACAGCTACAATTGACGTAGTTCAAAAAACATTTAATTTAACTGATGAAGAAAAATATTTATTATTACAAGCAGATGTTGGTGAAGGTATATTTTTTGCTGGTTTAAAACATGCAGCAATTAAGGTTGTTGCATCATATACAGAAGATCAAATTGTTACTTCTAGCCCAGAACAGATTATTCAAATAGAAAAAGCTAAAAAAGAATTAAAACAAGAATAATATGGAAGAAACAGAACAAGAACGTGATTATAAATCAACACTGACTCAATCTCGCTCAAAACCCAAAACAAAATTCAAAGGAGCATCAATTCTTAGTCCAGAATTTGCAATTGGTTCAGCTGAAATGCTTCTTGTATTGGGAGCAGCAATTATACTTGATTTGCTTGATTTGCTTGATTTGACTGTTTTTGGCTCTATATTAGTTAGATTTATAGACATACCAATGACATTGGCTATTTATATGTGGTTGAAATCCAAAGATGAATCAATGACACCATTAAAAAATCCAGGGTTTAAAATTGTATTAGTATTTTTAGCAGAGATATCACCATTTGGCATGATTCCTATGTGGAGCGCATTTGTAATTTATGTCTGGCTTAAACAATCTAAGCCAGGAAGAAAAAAATTATCAAAAATTATTAGAGAAAAAAGAAAAAAATGAAAAAATATATTATTATCTTAATATTTTTACTTATTCCATTAATATCATGGGCTGAATTTGATTTTCTATCTACTAATACTACAAATACTAAAATTAATAGCATTGAATTAATTTGGTCAGCTGATACTTATACACCACATGAATATGAAGGAAGAAAGCTTGCGTCTTCTGGAAGCAAAATTATTATAGATGCATTATTAAATATTTCTAATGGAACAAAAAATGATTTAAAATTTAGCTGGTTTTATGAAAATATATTTCAAAAAACAAAATCTGGATATGGAAAAGATAGTTTTTACTTTTATGCTAATCAATTACCAGGAGGTATTCATACAATAAAAGTTCAAATTTTTAATGACGATAGAAGTATTTTTGAAGAAAAAGAAATTATAATTCCAATAGTTGATACTGAACTATTTATATCTTCTTCTATTATTTTACCTGGTAGAGAATTTTCTTTTATTGCTAAACCATATTTCTTTAGTATAAATAAATTAACTGATTTAGAATTTGAATGGAATGTTCTTGGACAAAATCCAATAGTTTCTTCGGATTATAATGCAAGTGTTTTAAATTTAAGCATTTCAGACAAAGAAAATAATAATGTTTTAGAGAGCAATTTATCGTTAAAAATATCTAATAAAAATGGATCAAATCAAGAAGAATTTAAAACAATTAATTTTCTAATTTATTAATGAAAAAAACAATACCAATACTAATATTATGTATATTTCTTTTAATTGGTTTTTCACAAACTAGCCATGCCATAGAATTATTGATTAAAGAATATCCAACAGTTGGAGGAGAGAAACTAGGAGAACAATCTAGTATTCCTGGATTAATAAAATATATTTATTTATTTGCATTAGGAATTGTTGGCTTTGTTGCTTTGTTATCAATGGTAATTGGAGCATTTCAATATACCACATCCGCTGGCAATCCAACAAAAGCAGGAGAAGCAAAAGAAAGAATTATGTCAGCTCTTTTAGGTGTATTAATACTTCTATCTGCTGTTTTGATTTTAAATACTATTAATCCTGATTTAACAAGTTTTGAAATTGAATTACAGAAAATAGGGCAAACAAATAACACACCAAATGAAGAAAATGATTATAGTGGAAAAGAATGTTATTCTTGTAAGACATGGGGAGGCTTACTTCCTGGTTGTAAGGATAGATGGAAATTAAAATGGTGTAGAACAGATATACTTATACCAGAAGCTGAATCTTTGTGTAAATGTTCTTTTCCTAATAAATGCAAATTAGAACTAAACCCGCTAGGTTGTAATTAATAAAAAATATGAATACAAAAATAAAAAAAATATTAATAGTTATAATAATAATCCTAGTAATTGCACTAATAGGCTTATTAATCTACAGTCTTTTCATAAAAACACCTGATTCAACAACAATTAGACCAGGTGATTTTCCAGAAGGAGAAGAAAGTGATTTTGTTCCTGATGAAGACTTTGTTTTTGAATCAGAAATGAAAATAAGAGCAATTTCAGAAAAAGATGTTCTCTCGCCTACTACAAATAATGACAAAGTCACATACTATTCTCCAGATGGAAATATCTGGAAATCTAATTTTGATGGAACAGAATTAGAACAAATTTCTGATAATGTTTTAGATAATCTAATAATGGTTTTTTGGTCACCAAATAAAAATGAATCTATTACAGTGTTTCAAGATACAGCAGGTACAGTAAGTAAATATTTGTATAATCATGAAAATGAACAAGCATCTTCTTTAAATCAATATATAAACTATATTTCCTGGTCTCCTGATGGCAAAAAAATAGCATATCAATATGAGAATAAAAGTACTGGAGATAATACAATAAGTACTTCTGATCCTGATGGATCTAAGTTTTCTGTGATTCTTAGAACTAGAATAAAAGATTTTGCAATTAACTGGCCAAATGGATCTGAAATATTTTTAAGAGAAAAACCATCTGGATTAGTTCCTAGTTCTCTTTATTCATTAAATATTCTTTCTAAAGCATTTAGTAAAATAATTTCTGATGTTTATGGATTTAGTGCAAAATGGTCATTAGATGGGAGTAAAATACTTTATTCTAGAACAGACACAAAAGGAAAAACCATTTCTCTTAATGTAGTTAATAGAAATGGTTCTAATCAAGAATCTCTTGGAATAAATACTTTGGTTGAAAAATGTGCTTGGTCGCAAGATATCAGAATAATTTATTGTGCTATTCCAATGAATATAGATCAAGCAAGAATCTTGCCTGATGATTTCTATAAAGGGTCTTTTATAGGCAATGATGATTTTTGGAAAATCAATATTGAAACTGGAAAAAAAGAAAAGTTACTAGAAGAATTACCAGAATTATACAATGCAAAAGATTTATTCTTATCTCCTAATGAAGATTATTTGTTTTTTATAAACAAGAATAATGGATTGCTGTATTCGATTAAGCTGTAATTTAAAAAAACCAGCATTTAGCTGGTTTTTTTAAATAACACTTGTATTTCTTTTTTTGATATTCCTTTTATTAAATAAAGTATAATCATATATATTAAAAATCCTAAAACAATCAATAAAAATACATTCCATGATTGAAAAAAGAATATAAATAAACCCATGATTATTCCAGCAAAAAGAGCTTTAAATATAATTTTAAATGAAGGAAAATAATTTATTGTTTTATAAATCAAAACTATCATTAAAATAGTTACTAATAATTCTGTAAAAACAGTTGTAATAGCAGCACCTAAATAAGAAAATCTTGGGATAAAAATTAAATTAGTTATTACATTAAAAAACATACCAGAGAAATATATCCAGGCTGCTTTTTTTTGTTTATCTAAAGCAATAATAGCTCTACCAAAAAGATTGCCTAAAAATATTAAACCAATAGCAATGCTTAAAATCTGCAAAACAATAGCAGAAGCTATAAAGTCTTTTCCTCCTATTAAAAGAACTATTGGAGTGGATAATAATAATAATCCAATCATTAAAGGGATTATTAAAACAATTAAAAAATCTAATGTTTTTTGAAATATTTTTATAAACTCTCCTTTATTTGTAAAAGCAAATTTAGATAATAAAGGCATTATTAACCCAGTAAACATAGCTGGAAAAAATATTAATCCTTCTAAAATTTTATATGATATATTATAAATCCCAACATCAATAGATGGATTTAAAGAAGATGAATTAATAGCTTTTAAAGAAAGAAATATTGTATCTAATTTAAAATAAACCAAGGTTAAAACAATAGAAGCAGCTATAGGAATAGCTGCATTTATTATTTTCTTCCAAAGTTTAAAATCAAAAGATAAAGATAATTTAATATGCTTTTGAGCAAAAAACCAATTAAAGAAAAAATTAGTAATACAACCTAAGCATAAAGCAATTATTATTGCAAAAAAACCCAAGTCTAAGGAGATAAAAAGAATAACTAATCCCACTTGAACAATTCTTCCAATAACATCTGCTAATCCTGGTTTATCTGTTCTTAAATATTTTTGAAATACACCCATTAATACCTGTGAACTAGATAAAAATATAAATCCAATTGAACCAATAACAACTCCTAATCTTATCTGGCTAGTATAAGGAAGTATAAAAACAAATAAAATTGCTAATCCAAGAAAAAACAAAATAGCTATTATTCTTATTGTAAAAATATTACTAGCTATTTTCTTTTCATCAGCCTTTGGTTTAGATATTTCTCTAACCATTAAAGAATAAAGACCAAAATCAGCTAAAATATCAAATGTAAATAAAATAGCTAATACTAAACTATAATTACCAAATCCTTCTTGTCCTAAATAACGAGCAATAAAACCAATACTAACTAAAGACAAGGACACAGCAATTATGCGCGCCCCTGTTGAAATTATGGTGTTGTATGCTATTTTGCGAGCTAATGTCATGGATATGGCCTAACTACTATTTTTCTCTCTGGCTCCTGTCCTGTGCTTTCACTTACTATGTCTGGTTGTTCTGCTAATTTAAGATGTATAATTCTCCTTTCATAAGCAGGCATTGGATCTAAAACAATTGATTTTTTTGTTTTTCTAATATCTTTAATTATTTTTTCAGCTAATTTTTCTAATAATTTTTGTCTTTTTTCTTTGTAATTATTAATATCTAGAATTATAAAATTATGATCTGGAGTTGTTCTTAAAACTAATAATCTTAATATGTGTTGAAGAGCATTTAATTCTAATGCTTCATCTTTTAAAAGAAAATCTGCTTGTTCTGTTAATACATTGATCATTAATAATTCTCTATCTTTTGTAGAGTTATCTTTTTTAATATCTATCTTAATATCATTAATTCCTATTCTTTTAAATAATTCTTTAATTGTTTGCTTTATTTTTTCCATTTATTTTTTTTGAAAAATATAATTCTTGAGCTAGTCCCAATACTGTGCTAATAAACCAATAAAGCGCTAATCCAGCTGGAAAACTCCAAGCAATAAATACTGTTATTATTGGCATCATATACATCATTTGTTTTCCCATCATTTTTTGCATATTACCTGACTTTTCACTCATTTGTGGCATTTGCTGTTGCTTCATTGTTATTTTTGAATAAAAGAACTGAGATGCACCAGCTAATATAGCTAAAACAGGGCTTGTTTTTGATAAATCTAATATTCCTAAAAACATTGAATTTATTGTGCCTGGATCATGAATAAAAGGATATAAAACAGATAAAGAGCCAGTTTTTAATATATTTATTAATGCCCTATAAAGACCAAGTAAAATAGGAATTTGAATTAAAAGGGGTAAACAACCAGAAGCTGGATTAACTTTATTCTCTTTATATAATTTCATTAATTCCTTGCTTTGTTCTTCTTTTTTTTCAAATTTTTTCTGAATTTCTTTTATTTTTGGTTGTAAAAAAGAAAGTGCATAACGAGATTTAATTGATTTATATGTTAAAGGAGAAAGAACAATCCTAATTATTATAGTTAAAAGAATAATAGCTATACCAAAATCATGTCCTGGAATTATATTATATAAAAAAATTAAAGCATTAAATATTGGCCTATATAAGACTTCATTAAAAACTAATGTTAACATGGATCATATCCTCCTTTATTAAAAGGATTACATTTAATTATTCTTTTTATTGATTTTAAAAAACCTTTTATTAATCCGTATTTTTTAATAGATTGAGAACAATATTCTGAACAGGTTGGATAAAATTTACAACCATAATTTGGATTAAAATATTGAAATATTACAGATATAAATTTTTTATATAATTTTAACATAATTTTTTAAATAAATCTTCCATTTCTAATTTAATTTCTTGATATGTTTTTTCTACAATTTCTGGATTAGTTGTGATTATAACATCTATTCCATTTTTAATATCTATGTTTTTTACAATAGATCTTAATCTTCTTTTTATTTTATTTCTAATAACAGCTTTTTTTGATACTTTTTTACTAACAATAAAACCAAAACGACTATTTTGTGTTTTGTTTTTTAATACCTTTAAAAAAACAAGCTTTCCAGCTATTGTGTATCCTTTTTTATAAACACTATCAAAGTCTGTTTTCTTTTTTAAACGATTTTGTTTTCTTAACATTAAACTGTTAACTGTTTTCTTTTTTTATTTCTTCTTCTACTCAAAACACGCCTTCCTGTTTTTGTTCTCATTCTTTTAAGGAAGCCGTGTTTTCTTTTTCTTTTCTTTTTTTTAGGTTTATAAGTTAATCCCTGTTTCATATAATACTAAGATTATCATTAAATAATTTACAGGTCAAACGTTTTGTTTTATGCTATTAGACATTTCCACAATTCATTAACAGCTTATTCACAAATTCACTTATTGATTTGATTTTTTAAGTAATTTCTTTATGGTAAAATATTAATATATGAAGAATCAAGACTTATGGCAATCAGTATTAGGAGAAGTAGAGCTTTCAATTTCAAAGGCTAATTTTATTACTTGGTTTAAAAATACAAATGTTATTTCCAATAAAGCTGGGAAAATAATTATTGGTGTTCCAAATGGATTTACAAAAGAATGGTTAGAAAATAAATATAATAAAATAATTTTAAATGCATTTAGAAATATACTTGGAAATATAAAAGAAATTGGTTATGTAATAAATTATAAAGAAGAAGAAAAGAAAAAAGAAAAAAGAGATAATAAAATAAATTTAAAGCAACAATTAAATCTTCAAGAATATAAAATTAATGAAAAAACAAATTTAAATCCTAAATATGATTTTAATTCATTTGTTGTTGCTTCTTTTAATGAATTAGCTTTTGCAGCTTCACAATCAGTAATAAAAGATCTTGGAAAAGTATATAATCCTCTATTTTTATACGGTGGTGTTGGTGTTGGAAAAACTCACTTAGTCCAAGCAGTTGGAAATGAAATTGCCAAACAAAAAAACGCTAAAAGTGTATTATATACTCCATCAGAAAGATTTGCTGCTGAATTAATTTCTTCTATTCAAGAAGGAACTGTTGAAAGATTTAAAAATAAATATAGTAAATATGATGTTTTAATTATTGATGATATACAATTTTTAGCTGGAAAAGAAAAAACACAAGAAATATTTTTTCATATTTTTAATGATCTTTATCAAAAAAATAAACAAATAATAATTAGTAGCGATAGACCACCAAGAGCCATACCAACTTTAGAAGAAAGATTATGTTCTAGATTTGAAGGAGGTATGATAGCTGATATTAATAGACCAGATTTTGAAACAAGGATAGCTATTTTAAAGAAAAAAACACTAGAATTAAATATTGAATTAAATGATGAAATACTTATATATATTGCATCTAATATTCAAAAAAATATTAGAGAATTAGAAGGAGCGCTTAATAGAGTTATTGTATTTATTAAATTAAATAATATTATCCCATCACATCCTCAATTAGTTAAAATTCTTAAGAATATTATTTCTAATCCACAAAAAAGAACAACTTATAAAAAAATAGCTGATGAGGTTGCTAATTTTTATGATATTCATATTAATGAATTAATAAATAAAAATAGAAAAAGAGAAGTTGTTAAACCAAGACAAATAGTTATGTATTTAATGAGAGAAGAATTAAAAAGCTCTTATCCATTTATTGGTAGTAAATTAGGTGGAAGAGATCACACAACAGCTATTTATGGTTGTGGTAAAATAGAAAGAGAATTAGAAAAAGATGATAATTTAGAACAAGAATTAAATTTAATTAAAGAAAGAATATATAATAATAATTAATAAATTGTTGATAAGTCTGTTAATTTAAATAGTATAAAGTATTAATAAAAAATACATTAGAAAATTTATACATTTTTATTCAAAGCTTATTAAAATATTATCCACAAATAATTAATATAAAAAACTGTAATAAATAGATTTAAAACTATAGTTTTCCACAGATTTAAATCTCTTAATAGTAATAATAAATTTTTAAATATTAACTTATTAAAATTATGAAAATAATATGTCTTCAAGAAAATTTTAAAAAAGGACTAAATATTGTACAAAATATTATAGGTAAAAATTTAACTTTACCAATTTTAAATAATATTTTATTAGATGTGAGTAAAAATAAATTAAAATTATCAGCAACAGATTTAGAATTAGCTGTTTCTAGTGATATTCAATGTAAATCTGAAAAAACAGGAAGTATAACAATACCAGCTAAAACTTTATTTAATTTTGTAAATACCTTACCTAATAAAAAAATAGAAATAAGTGTTAAAAATAATATAATTAATTTAAAATGCGAAAATTATCAATCAAGTATTAATGGATTAAATTCAAAAGATTTTCCAATTATTCCACAGTTAAAAAATAAACCAATATTAGAAATAAATTCAAATAAATTAAAAGAAATTTTAGAACAAGTTATTAATTTTGTATCTTTTTCAGACATTAGACCAGAAATTAATGGAATATTTTTTAATTTTTCATTAGAGAAAAATAGTAAATTTGTTACTACAGACAGTTTTAGACTAGGAGAAAAAACAGTAAGTTTAAAAATTAATAAACAAAAAGGATCTGATTTAAGCTCAATAATAATTCCATATAAAACAGCGCAAGAATTAATTAGAATTATTGGAAATCAAGAAAAAGATGAAAATATTAAAGTTATTATTCAAGATAATCAAATATTATTTACTTCTAATAATTTTGAATTAATTTCTAAATTAATTAAAGGTAATTATCCTAATTATAAACAATTAATTACTGATAAATTTGAAACAAATATATTAATTGAAAAAGAAGAATTAGTAAAAGCAATTAAATTAAGTAGTTTCTTTTCTAGTAAAATAAATGATGTAAGATTAAGAATTAATTCAAAAAAGGGAATAATTGAAGTATTTTCCCAAGATCTTGAATTAGGTGAAAATTTATCTAAAATTAAAGCAGATATTAAAGGAAGAGATATGGAAGCAATATTTAATTATAAATATTTATTAGATGGATTAAATAGTATTAATTCTAAAAAAATATCAATAGGTTTTAATAGCGAGGTTAGTCCAGGAATAATTAAACCAGAAGGAGATTCTAGTTTCACTTATGTTGTTATGCCTATTAAATTATAATGAGACACATAAAAGTATTTATTCCTAATGCAATAAATAGTATTAATAATTTAGATGATGATTTGATTATTAAAAAATCAGAAGAGATTATTAAAAAAAGCGCCTTTGATGTTGAGGTGCTTTTTTATAAAGATAAAAAACTAGGAATTAAATGTGATGATTCTTTAATAGCTAATGAAATATATTTAAATCAAGAACAATTAAAAGATAGGATAAATAAGTTTTTTAATAAAAAGGTTGTTGATAAATTAATTATTAAGAGTTAAAAAAGTTTATAATTTACATTTTATATAAAAGTATTGTATATAAAAGTATTTGACTTTTTTATTTTTATAAGTTATTCTAACATAGAATTAAATCAATAGGTGGTTTAGTTTTTGTCCTTTGAATTTTTAAAAAGGAGAGATGATATGAAGAGACAAGTTTTTTTTATTACTTTACTGTTTGTGGTGTCTTTTTTTGCTTGTGAAAATGCTTCTGAAAAGGTTCAGAAATGGCCAGAATCATTTTCATTTAGAGTGATCGAAGGGACCAATGTCGGAGAGGTAGCTCAGTTTCATGTAAGTACTGATATCAATGTAAAGAGAATAACTCTCTTTAGAAATGATGGTAAGATTGAGGAAGTACATGGTATAAAAACGCTTACTTGCGAAGAGTGGCATCTCTTGTCCAATAATTACAATTATTATGCTGAAGTTGAAAAGTATCGTAGCAGTAATACCGAAGAGCATGGAAAGATATTCAGGTCAAAGCCTATTAATGTTACTTTTTCTGGTGTGCCGGAGGATCTTTCACCAATTTTTCTGAGTTCATATTTTCATAGCCGCGACCTTGAAGTTAATTCAAAGAAAGTATGGCTTGGCTGGGACGTTAATATGGATTTTGTTATTAGAGATGTTGGAAAAGGCGCTGGTATTCATGTAGTTAGATTGTTTAATTGTATTAAACAAGAAAATGGTAGTACTTTTTTAGACCAAATAGATGAAGAATATATTAATGTACATTGGACGGAAAATAAAAGAACCACAGAATTTTTCAGACTTATTGCCAAATCTCCAGAAGAACCCGGTAAATATGTTTTCCTTGTTGAAGCTGAAGACTGGAATGGAAACAAAACCGAGTCAGACAAGATAGAGATAACGTGGAAAAAGTATTATGGCGTAATAATGTAGATAGAAATAAGAATCCAAAAGGGGAGACATTGCGTTCTCCCCGTTTTTTTATTTAAATTTTTACAAAAAGTTATCTAATTATCATACTCAATAGGTGGTTCTTGATTATAAATCTCAAATCTTTCAGGAGAATTAGCCCAGTCAATAACTGGGTTTTCCCAATTATTAAATTGAGAATCATTTTTACTATCCCCTGTTTTTTGGGGATTGTCTTTATTAATATAATAAAGAATTGTATGTGCCTCTCTATAAATCCTATCTTCTATTAAATGAATAGGCGTTAAATTAGTAGCTATTTTCTCATTAACTTTATTAATTTTAATTTTTATTTCATTTACAAAATTTCCATTTAATATTGGTTTATCTGTAATAATTTCTTTTGGTTTTACAAATTCTTCATTATTTTGTAAATTAAAATAATTTTCTAAATCATCTTTTGGTACTTGTTTTTTAATCTCATAAGCTTGTTTAATAAATTCATTCCATATAGGCGCTGCCACATAAAAACCAGCACCCTCTTTCATAGAAGTATTATTATTATTACCAGCCCAAACACCAACTACCAAAGAAGGTGTATAACCAATTGTCCATCCATCTCTATATTCTTGTGTGGTACCAGTTTTAACTGCTGAAGGAATTCCATTAATATATAATTTAGAATTAAGGCCAAACATTGGCATTCTTAATTCTTCGCTAGATAAAATATCTGTAATTAATCTAGTTATTTCTTCATCTAAAACTTTTTCTTTTTCATCTTTAAATTCTTCTAATATTTCTTTTTCACTATCCTCTATTTTTAATATAAAGCTAGTTTTATGTTTTTCTCCTCCATTAGCAAAAACCCCAAAAGCAGCTGTTTGTTCTAATAATTTTACTTCTCCTCCACCTAAAACTAAAGACAAGCCAAACCTAGATCTATCTTTTAATGTTTGTATGCCCATATCTTGAGCAAGACTAATAGTTTCATCTATTCCAGCTAAATATAGGGTTTTTACTGAAGGAATATTTAAAGATTGCGCTAAGGCATTTTTTAATGTAACTGGTCCTCTAAATTTTCCATCATAATTTTGAGGAATATAGTCATCAGCTCCATCAACAGCAAAATTGGTTTTTAAATCATAAATTAATGTATTTGGAGTAAATCCTTTTTTAAAAGCAGCTGCATAAGCAAATGGCTTAAAAGAAGACCCTGGTTGCCTATTTCTTATTGAAACATTTACATTTGGTTCAAATAAACAGTTTTTTCCTGGAGTACAATTATCAGGAGAAGATTCTCCAAAATAATCTTTAGATCCAACCATAGCAAGTATTTGTCCTGTTTTTGGATCTATTGCTACTAATGAAGCATTATGTGCATTAAATGATTTAATGTTTTTTTCTACTTGTTCTTTTACTATTTGTTCTGCTTTTTGTTGTAAATCAAAATCTAAGGTTGTATAAACATTTAAACCAGCTTTTTCCATATATTCTTTTCCATATTTTTCTTCTAAGTATTCTTTAATATACATTATAAAATGCGGAGCTTTTATATTACCCTTAACTGGGCTAAATTCTAGTTTTTCTTGCTTTGCTTCATTTAATTCTTGTTCTGTAATATATCCAAATTTATACATTCTATCTAAAATATATTCTTGTCTTTCTTTTAATTTATCTAAATTAGAACCATAAGGAGAATAATATGTAGTTGCGTTAGTTAAAGCAGTTATTGTAACTCCTTCAGCTAATGTTAAATCCTTAGCATTTTTATTAAAAAATGTTTGTGCTGCTGCTTCTATACCATAAGCACTAGAACCATAAGGAACTTGATTTAGATAAAAATTCAATATTTCATCTTTAGAATATTTCATCTCCATTTGAATAGCTAAAATAGCTTCTTTAATTTTTCTAGTATAGGTTCTTTCTGATGTAAGAATAGCGTTTTTAATAAATTGTTGAGTTATTGTTGATCCACCTTGACTAATTCTATTGTTTGTAAAATTTGCTATAACTGATCTAAGTATTCCTTTAATATCTATGCCAAAATGATGATAAAAATCATCATCTTCAGATATTATTGTTGCATTTTTAACATATTGAGGAATTTCTTCAAAAGCAATAACTGTTCTTTTTTCTTCTCCATGTACGTCGTATAGAATGAATTTTCCAGTTCTATCATATATTTTAGTTGATTCTATTATTCTTCTTTCTGTTATTTTTTCTGGATCTGGTAAATCTTTAGCAAAGTATATAAAAATTAGTGATCCTAGAATAATTCCAGCAATTATTAACCAAATACAAATAACAAGGATTTTTTTAAATAATCCTTTTTTTCTTTTTCTACGAAATGATTTAAGCTTTGGCATATATGTATATATTAGAATATTAATAAGATTTAATCAATTATTCTTTATTGTAAGTTTTTACAATGATGTGATATAATTTAAATTATGAATAAAATACAAGAAGTTTTAAATAGAGGCGTTGAAAATGTATATCCAGACAAACAATCTCTGGAAAAAGTTTTAATGTCTGGGAAAAAAATAAGGCTTTATTGTGGATTTGATCCAACAGCTTTGAGCTTACACATTGGACATGCTATTACTTTAAGAAAATTAGCTCAATTTCAAAAGTTAGGACATGAAGTAATTTTTTTAATAGGAGATTTTACAGCAATGATTGGTGACCCTACTGATAAGGTCTCTGCTCGTAAAAAATTAACCAAAGAACAGGTTAATAAAAACTTTAAAAATTACAAAAAACAAGCTAGTAAAATATTAAAATTTTCAGGAAAGAATGCAGCTAAAGTAATGTTTAATAGTAAGTGGAATAAAAAATTAAGTTTTATGGAATTAGTTAATTTAGCTTCTCATTTTACGGTTCAGCAAATGATAGCCAGAGATATGTTTAAAAAAAGAATAAAAGAAGATAAATTAATTTTTTTACCTGAATTTTTATACCCTTTAATACAGGCATATGATAGCGTTACCATGGATGTAGATTTAGAAATTGGAGGCAATGATCAAATGTTTAATATGCTCAGGGGCCGTGATTTAATGAAAAAGCTTAAAAATAAAGAAAAATTTGTTTTAACAACCAAATTATTAGTTGATTCTTCTGGTAAAAAAATGGGAAAAACAGAAGGCAATATTGTTAATTTAGATGAAGAGCCAAATAATATGTTTGGACAAATAATGGCATGGCCTGATTCTTTAATCTTGCCTGGATTAGAATTATGTACTGACTTATCCTTAAAAGAAATTAAAGAAATTGAAAAATTAGGACCAAGAGATTCTAAAGCTAGATTAGCAAAAGAAATAGTTAGTATTCATCATGATAAAAAAACAGCTGAAAAGGCTGAAAAAGAATTTAATAGAATATTTAGAGAAAAGAAAAAACCAACAGATATACTAGAAATTAAAGTTAATAAGAAAATAAATATAATTGATTTAATTTTAAAAACAAAATTAATTGATTCTAGATCAGCAGCTAGTAGATTAATTGATCAAAATGCAATTAAAATAGATGATCAAATAATTAATGATCGAAAAAAAGAAATTACTCCTAAAAAAGGAGCAATTCTACAAATAGGAAGAAAGAAATTTATTAAATTAATTTAACCTTTAGCTAAAAAATGAGGATTAAATAATTTCTTTAATTTAATAAATCTTATTCTTTTTATTTTAAATTCTTTATACATTTCTTGAGCAACTGTTTTAGCCCAAGGAGTTAATTCTTTGTAATTCTCTAAAACACCATTTAAGCTTATAATCCTACATATTCGTCTATTCGGACTTAAATGGGATTTTTTTATTAATATTCCTTCAACAACAGCAAATTCGTTTTTGTTTTTTAAATGTTCTAATTTGTATCCTGGTCTTAAGTATTTTGGTTTACCATTTTTATCTAGTTGATATATTCCTGGTTTTACTGTTTTATGAATTCTAGACCATCTATTTAATAAATTATGCATAATCATTTGTGACCCTTTTTCTTTTTGTCTCATTAATCTATTTATCTCATTTATATCTATATTATAATCAATATTAAGATATTCAAAAATATGAAAAGCTAAAATAGGTGGTGTATTACTAATCATTTGAGACATTGTTAAAACCGGAAAAGAACCAAGCATTCTAGGATTTGCTTCAACAACATAAAGTTTTTCTTCTTTTTCATCCATTACAAAATCTAGACCAAATATTCCTTTATATCCATTTTGTTTAAATAAATTTCCTACTTTTTCAGTAATTTCATATGCTTGTTTTTGTATATTCTCTGAAAAATTAGAATTAGTCCAATCATGGCCACAAAATAGTCCAGAGCCTTTTTCTGGATTATATAGTTCAGGAATATCAAGAACTTGATATTGCAATCCAGTTGAAATAATTCCATGTTTAGTTATGCAGACAGTTAAGCTTGGGGATGGTCCTTTTATATACTTAGCAACAATTACTTCGTCTGTTGGTTTTTCTTCTACTTCTCCTTCAAATGTTTCCCTTGTTGGTTTTTCTAATTTTAAATATGCTTTATCAAAATCTTCTTTTGAATTAATAAAAAAAGTTCCTTTTCCTCCGCCTTTTGTTGGATGTTGAATAACAAAAGGCAACCCATAAGCATTTAATAAATGTCCATAATGTAATTTTTCTTTTGCACACATTTTTCCAGGAGGAACAGAAATTCCTAAATCTTGTAATTGTTTTTTAAATGTAATTTTGTTTTCAAAAAGATTTTTACCAAATCTTGTTGGAGAAGCTATTAAATTCCAATTATTCTCCTCACAAGTTTTTTCCATTTTAGTAGATGCCTTATATACTAAAATATCTTTTCTTTTAAATTTATCAAGATATTTTTTCGTTTTTGCGTGTATAATAACTGTTGTAGCGTTTCTTGGTTCTCTAATGTGTTTTGTTCCAATGCTTTTTTCAATTGAAACAACTCTAATGTCTTTTTTAATTAATTCTCCATCTAAGCTTCTTCGTAATGCTATTATTCTGTAATCAGGTAAAAAATCCTCAGGGCCTAATCTGTGAAATGGATAAACACCTGCGCCAAAAACAGGAAAATTTACATTTTCTTTAGTAAATTCTTTTAAAGTTTTTAAATCTTTAATCATTCTTTTAATAAAATATTTTTAGATGGATCAACTAAGAATTTTTTTAAATCTTTTCTTCCAACAATAATATCAAATTTTAATTCTTGTCTATCAGCTATAAATGCTTCTGTTGATACAGTTCTTTTGTCTAGAATAAAAGATAAATCAATTATTGATCTTCCTTCTTTCCCTAAAGAGCTTCTTACTTTTTTATACTTAACTGTTTCTATTAATCCTAGTTCTTTAGCCAATGAACTACAAATACTTGTTCTATATGCTCCAGTGTCTATTTTAGCTGTTGTTTTGTGTTTTTCTCCTTTATTATCAATTATTTCAATTGGTTCTTTTATTCCAATAATTCTTCTTCCAGATAATTCTTCTAATTCTTCTTCTATTGCTCCACCAAAAAGATCTTGAGCTAATCTAATTGCTTGTTTTACTGATTTTACTTTTAATCCTCTTGCTTTTTCTAAGCGTACTCCTAAAGGAGATAAATTAGCCAATTGAATTGATAATCCTGGTCTAGCATTTAATTCCAAAACAACTGGGCCTTTTTCTCTATCCATACCAATATCTACCCCTAGAAAGCCAACTTTGCTTGCGTGTTGGCATTCAATTGCTAATTCTAGTATATTCCTCCATTCAGGTATTTTAATACCAGATAAGGGTAGTTTTGTGTCTGGTAAATATTTAATAATTTTTCCATGATGAACAGCACTTGTGGTTGTTCCAGTTGCCATATCAATACCAACACCAATACCACCTAAATGAAGATTAGAACGACCATCAGATTCTTTTGTTGGTAATCTTAATTCAGCCATTACTGGTATAGAATTATATACAATAACTCTAATATCAGGAACACCTCTATAACTATATGGTTTAAAAATTCTTAAAAGCTTTAATCTTTCTTCAAATATAGCTGAATCAGGTAATTGTCCTTTTGAATATTGTCCATCTAATATGTTTAAGGTATGTTCTTGAAGTAAAGAAACATTCATTCTTGTTTTATCTGCTTTTACCCAAACAAATGGATCAAATTCTTTTTTCTTTTTAATTTTTCCATAAAGAATCATTACTCCATCTCCAGCAGTTCCTCTGTTTGGTTTTAAAACAAAACTTTTTGGTAAGTCATCCCAATTAAAATTAATAAGTTCATTTCTGTTTCTTGCAATGGCAAATGTTTTAGCTATTGGAATAGATTTTTCAACTAAAATCCTTTTAGTTAATAGCTTATTATCAGCTACGCGAATAGCCCTCTTATTATTAGAGGGCTTTATATATTTAATATTTCTTTCATTTATTCCTAAGACTTGCTGAGTTTTTGTAAAATATCTAGACATATTATTTTTTAGGAAGCTTTGTTCTTTTTATAACCTTATCAAATCTAAAATATTCAGTTAATCTTAATCCTTCCCATTTACCAAACCAAACATTAATTACAATTAAAAGAACAATTGTAATTAATGGATAAGCTAATACAATATTTTGTAAAAATGGCCAAGTGATTAAATAATATGAAACAATTGAAAGAATTAAAGTTTCTATTGTAATTATTGTTGCTTTTTTATTACCTAATCTTATTTGAGTAGCAATAAATTTTTCTGATAAAATTATCAATAAAAGAACTGGAAAAACCGATATTTGAATAAAATTGGTTTCTCCAAAATATATTGCAAAAGCAAAAAGAATATATACACAAATAGTTATAGTTATCAATGTTAAAGCTGTTCTAGGCAAATAAAGAAGATGAGTTTTTCTTAAAAAGAATCTTAATATTGAACCAATTACTACTGTTATTACAAAAAGAAAAACTCCATATTTTATACCTATAGATAAAAAAGCTAATGTTGTAATTAAAGGTATGTATAATCCAAAGCTTTTAACTCCAAGTATTTGTCTTGCAAAAGTAATTACAGTTGCTGCAATTGGAATCACTAAAAAGAATACCAATGATAATTCTGGTACTCCATGTGTTGTCATATATTGTACTATCGATGTCATTTTGTTGTATGTGCAGAGCAAATAGCTATTGCTAGAGCATCTGCTGCATCATCAGGTTTTGGTATTTCTTTAAGTTTTAATATTTTTTTAACCATTTCCTGAACTTGTTTTTTATCTGCTCGACCATAACAAGCAACTGCTTGTTTTACTTGTAAAGGAGTATATTCTTGTATTTCGCATTTTGATTTTCCAGCTGTTAAAAGTATTACTCCTCTGGCCTGGCTAACCTTTATAGCTGTTTTTAAATTTTTAAAAAAGAATATATCTTCTATTGCTATTATATCAGGTTTAAATTTTTTAATTAAATCTTTTAATCCTTTTTCAAGTGTTTTTAATCTTTCAGCTGTAGAAAAATTAGAGGATGTTCTAATGCATCCATGACTAATTTCTTCTAGATTGTTTTTCCCTTTTTTATTTAAAACACCAAAACCAATAATTGCTGTTCCAGGATCAATACCAAGTATAATCATAAATTAACATTAGAATAAATATCATTTATATCATCATGATCATCTAAAGCTTCAAATAATTTTAATAATTGATTTTTTAAATTTTCATCTGGTTCTGTTGTATAATTCGGCTTCCATTCTCCTTCTTGTTTTGAAAACAAATATTTAACGCTCCCAGTTTCAGCTAGCTTTCCATTATACCTAGATAATATATGTTTTATTTCAGAAACTGTTCTATTTTTATTATCAGTAATAGCTTCAATTATTAATGGAGTACCATTTGGACCATATGCTTCATAAGTAACTTCTTCTAATTGAGCTGATTTATCTTTTTTAATAGCATTTTCTATTTTATCCTTAGGCATATTAAATGATTTAGCTTTTTCAATAGCTAAACGAAGCGAAGCATTCATTGATGGATCTTCACCTTTTTTAGCTGCAATAGATATTAATTTAGCCATTTTACTAAATATTTCACTTCTTTTTGCGTCTGTTGCAGTTTTAGCATGTTTTATTTTGCTCCATTTTGAATGGCCACTCATATATATGAATTATATAACAAATTACTTAAATATCAAGTTTTAATGAATCTAGTGATAAAAATACCAATTAGTGATGCTGATAAAATTACTATAATAATTATTAAGATTAATTTAAGGTTTTCATTTATTGGGTTATTTTCAATTTCTTTATCAATTTTGTCTAAAGAAGGAACCATTGCTAATTGTTTTGTTAAAGGATTAGAAAAAATTGGTTCTTGAAATTCTTGAACAGGAATATATTCTGTAATTTGTTCTTGTTGTTTTACTTGTTGTTGTTTTACTTCATATTGGTATGTTATTTCTCTATCTTTTCCTCCAATTAATTCTAATATATTAGCCATTCCTGGTGTTGGAGATGTCCAAATAAATTCATTATTTATTCTAGAACATGATAATTCATTTTCTAAATATTCATAATTAATTTCTTGAAAGACAACTCCTTGTGGTAATAATAGTTTTACAGAATCTTTATTATCAAACTCTATTCCTGTTATTTCATTTTCAAAAATTAAATATGATTTTGGAGCAATAAATGTGTTTGTTGGGAAGATAAATGGATTATTAGCATTATTATCTAATTGCCAATTAGATATATCAATTATTGAATTAGAATTATTATATATCTCTATCCATTTATTTGGTAAAAATTCATTAATATATATATCTTGTGTTTGAATTTCTACTGATATTGTGTCCCATGCATATTGCCTTGAATTATACACCATCAAAGTTACTAAATATGTCCCTGGATAATTAAATACATAAGTAAATTCATCTTTTTCTATTGTTTTTCCATTTCCCATGTTCCAGAAATAAGATAATTCAAAACCATTAGGGTCATTTGATCCCAACCCTGTAAAAAATATTTCTTGACCAACAAATCCAATAATATTATTTCCAGCATTTGCTATTGGCGTATAATTATTAGTTGTAATAGAAGTTTCTGGCAAAGAAGTTTTTTCATTGTCTGAATCAGATTCTTCAGAGCCTGATTTTAATGTTGGATTTGCTTCTATCCAATCGCTTGATAAATTATTATCTAATCCATCTATTATTAGTTTAATTGTCTTTCCAGCATTTACATCAGGAATAAAATCATTAGTTGTCCAAATTCCAGCATCAATTGCTTTTGATTCATAAGTTTGTCCACTTTCACCATATTCTAAATAATCAACAATTGTATTTTTAGTATGTTCGTTGCTTTTGAATAAAGCCACCCACCCACGCGTATTTCCCATATTAGCATCAAAGCCAGAAAGTCCAGTATATAAGTCAGTTTGAGTGTTTGTTCCTTCTGTTCTCCAGTGAATTGTAACAAAAGATTTTGCGTTTAAGGAAAAAGACGGGAAAACAAAATAATCGCCCGATACAGCATTTAATTCATAATTAGTTAAATCAAAATCTGAATCACCGTTATTGTATAGAATTATATATTCGTTTCCTGTGTCGGTTAAATCAGGATCGTAAAGAACTTCATTAATTACAATATTAGCTGAAGCCAAAAAAGGAGTTAATAATAAAAGAAAGAAAATTATTAAGAATTTCATGTTAAAAGTAGTTATTTATTAATTATTGTCTCTATTTATATTATATCATTTTATAAACTAACACTTGATTTTTCCATGGTTTTTTGATAAGCTAAAGTTATAATAATTAAGGAGGTAAAATTATGGAAGAAAAATTACAAGGAGTAGCGAACGATTTCTTAGAGAGAGTCAAGAAAAATCTTCCAAGCGAAAAAACTGATAAGCCATTTATCATTGGTGTTGTAGGAATGATTGGTTCTGGCAGAACTCTTTTGGCGAAAACATTGGTTGATAATTTGAAAGGTGCAGTTTTAATTTCTGCAAATAGTGTTAGGTATCTTTTAAAAGAACAAGGTTTATCATGGGGAAAGAATGTTTATGCAGTTCTTCTTAATACTACAGAATGGTTGGTTAGAAATGGATATATTGCTGTTTATGATGGTAATCAAGTTGATAAAGATAGACGAGAAGCAATTAAAGAAATGGCAAATAAAGCAAGTGTAAAATATCATCTTTTAAAAATCATTACATCAGAATCAACTGCAGAGAAGTATCTTAGAGAGAAATACAGTCAATCACCGAAAAACAGCTTTGAAGATTATTGGCCAGGAACTGATGCAGAAGATATAGTGCAGAATCTAAAAGAAAGAAATAAAGATTTCTTTGCAATAGAGGAAGAAGAACCAAAACCAGAATTTTTTGCTGAAATAAA
>Ga0180009_10001235_pt1 | contig 31818 bp, 37 predicted proteins | sample OS_PC_MetaG_FD_123537 | JGI IMG/M metagenome (GOLD analysis project Ga0180009, IMG submission 123537) | Groundwater microbial communities from the Aspo Hard Rock Laboratory (HRL) deep subsurface site, Sweden - OS_PC_MetaG | ecosystem: Environmental > Aquatic > Deep subsurface > Groundwater...
CACTAAATTTGCCGTCCTGCAAATTTGAGCTCCCATAAGGTCGCTCCGTTCACTCCGCTTCGAGCCCCTCTCTTAAAAATCCTATTTCTACGCGCCTAGGAGGGCTCGTCTACTACTCTCCTCACATCCTGTTCGTCCTTGCGTAGACTCCCCTGCGTTCACTAAATTTGCCGTCCTGCAAATTTGAGCTCCCATAAGGTCGCTCCGTTCACTCCGCTTCGAGCCCCTCTCTTAAAAATCCTATTTCTACGCGCCTAGGAGGGCTCGAACCTCCAACCCCTAGTTCCGAAGACTAGTACTCTATCCAATTGAGCTATAGGCGCCTTATGTTATGAATATCAAAAATTCAATCAGGCCAAAAGCCTTTTGGCCAGCTGCGCAATTCTGATTCCGAAACGCTTACATTCAGCCAGACTGCGCGGGTCTGGTTTTCCGATGGCAACCGGGCCATAATGATCCCCCTGGGGATCGCCCTGGATTATCATGCCGTGGATTAAACAGGCGTTTAATATATCCAGGATCGTGGTCTCATTGCCGCCGGCAATATTGGCGGCCGTGGAAAAGGCCCCGCCGATCTTACCATCCAACTGGCCGTGGAGTTTTACGCTTTCGTCCAATAGCTGTTTTACCTGGTAGGCCATTGTCCCGTAATAGACCGGTGACCCAAACACCAGGATATCATAACCGGTAAGTTCATCCGCCGATACGCCGGTTATCAGTTTTAAATCAGTATCAATAGCCTGGCTGGAAATTGCCTGGGCAATATGTTCGGCCATTGTTTTGGTATTGCCGGAACGCGAATAATATGCAACCAGTGCCTTCATGAGAATCCCCCTGTTTTTATTCGGAATGCTAATAAGCAGAGAGTAGGAAGAAAAATAAAAAGTTCATCATCTCTCTACTCTCTAGTTAATTTATGCGGCTTTAGTTTAAGCCGGCAAAAAATGCCTGTTGAATATATTTTGAAATAAGGGCCTTATCTTTTTCTTGTATCTGGGAAAAGAATAATCCCAGATGGTAATCATTAACTGATTCCTGGACAAATTCCGGCATAATCCTGACCACAACACATGCGCAATCAACCTTCTTCTCCACCTTGCGTCTGCCGATAATCAAAGGTATATGCATAGTCAGGGCCAATTTTGTCATTACCGGGATATAACGGCTAACCTGGCAATAAATCCCGGAACAGCTGATATTTTTCGTATTTGTTATAAGATCATAATCCTGCCCGCTGATCTTCAAAGGCAACGCAATATCAAAACGTGCATCGGAACGCCGTTCAAAGTTATTTTTATCTTTTTCCATATTAGTCTAAATTTTTCAGTTCGTTTATTTCATAATCCAAAATATGGGCTACTGCATCCAGATCCCCTATCGCCCGGACAATGACCTTACGAAAATGCTCGGCCGTAGGATGGCTTTCCTCCAGTTCCACAAGCTTTGCTTCCATTTCTTTCAATCCCAGATATATCTTTTTTAACTGCTTGGCTTCTTTTAAATTTTTCTGGTGAACATACTGCAGAATAAGATCGCGGTTTTTTTCTTTGATCCCGGAAAATACAATCCCGACATTATAGTTGGCAATAACCCTTTTTGTCGGAGGATCTATCCTGACCACCTCGGCCGGGCAATTGACCGTGCGCTGAACCTTTTTGCCGTCAATGAAAAAGGAAAGCTTCATACTCACGCTCAGCTTGGTCCGCAACGGGATATACCGGTTAATCTCGCAATAAATCCCGGAACAGCTGATATTTTTCGTCCGGGTCAGCAGATGAAAACGCGAGGTATTAATCTCCAAGGGCAAGCTCAGGATAAAACGGGGATGAACCCTTTTGTCTGTTTTATGTCTATGGTTATTACCTTTTCTTTTTTTTACCATTGGTTAAAAGCTCGCTTTCTTTATCAAAGCGGCAAAGACCCAACAGTTTTTCTTCAAAATTATTGATCTTTTTATCCGCTTCGTCATATTTATTCTTTACGTTTTTAAGATGCATGCCGAGTGTATCAAAATCCTGCTTAAAGTGCTCGATTTCCGCCGCTAACTGCGTCAGACTCCTTAAAATAATCTGCACATTCTTTTCCACCCGCAAACCTTTTAATCCCAGCACAATTGCCTGCAGATACGCATAAAAAGAATTAGGGCTTACCGGGATAACCTTCTTATCCAATCCGTACGCACTGAGGCTTTTTTCATCTTCGGAATCATCCTTTATGATCAACTCGTAATACACATTTTCCGCCGGGATATACATAAGGGCAAAATCAAATGTCCCCTCATCGGGAATAATGTATTTTGCCGCAATGGCATCAATATGCTTTTTTACATCATTATTAAAACTTTTCCGGGCCCGGCGCCTTTCTTCCTCATCGGCAGTGTTTATGATGCGGCGGAAATTCTCTAACGGGAATTTAGCATCAACACTCACCAGCCCCTGCCCTAAACATATCACTGCATCCACAATATCGCCGTTTTTAAACCGGTATTGCAGTTTTACATGGGAGGAAGGCAAGATCTGCTGCAACAGATCCCCTAAAAAAAACTCGCCCAGGCCGCCGCGTAACTTGGGCGCCCTCAGGATTTGTTCAAGCCCGGCAATATCCTTGCCGATTTCAAAGACCCGTTGGGTGGCCTCGGACAAAGATCCCAGATTCTTCTGCACCTGTCCGACCATCACAGCGGCTGAATCTAAACGGTCCCCCACTAATTTCTGGGAAGAAAACATCTGCTGGGTCAATGTCTTTAGATTTTCATTGATGGTCGTATTAAGTTCGCTTAACTGCTGATTAAGCACCTGGGAATTAGCGTATAAGGAATCACTTACCTGACCACGCAGATTGTCTATTTGTTGCTGCAGCAGTCCCAGGGCATTGTCTTTGGATTGCCGTTTTGTTCTAAAACTTAAAAAAACCGCAAAAACGAAAACAGCCGAAACTAAGATAAGGATATAAATATTCAACATATTGCCAACAAAACATTTTTATAAACTCTAGGCTGTCTGTTCCTGTTGCTGCTGTTGGGCCTCCTTTTGCTTTTTCTGGTCTGCGGCCTTTTTGAAATCTTTCCAGCATTTCTTGTTGCAGAAAAACTGCATATTCCGATAGTAACGCATCTTCTCTATCGGTTTTTTACAGGCACCGCAATTTTTCGGGATTTCAACCTTAGCCGGCTTAGCCTCTGGTTTTTTCTCAGCGGCGGCGGGTGGTGCGGACTCTTTGACTTCGGCCTCTGGCTTTACTTCTTCTTTTGCCTCCTTAGCCGGCGGCGGTTCTGGTTGAGGTTCTGGTTTAACTTCAACCTCGGGCGTTTGTTCGGCGACGGGTGCGGACTCTTTGACTTCGGCCTCGGGCGCTGCCTCTTCTTTTACCTCCGGCGGCTGTTCCGGGCTTAGCTCTTGTTTGGCTTCCGGTTGCGGATCATCCTGTTTTGTTTCATCTGGCATAACGATGCTGCTCCTTTCTTTACTCCGGCATTGTGTAATTTTAAATGTACAACCTAAAATTTATAATGTATGAAAAATATAATGACTATTGAGCCCCCGCAAAGTTGCCTTTACAGGGGCCAATATGTTTATTCAAGAGTTTCCTCTTTATTTTTTCTTTTTACGTCTGGCCATCTTCGCTCTAGAGATATCACCCTGCTTGTCGATGAAATAAAGATAACCTTCGGCTCTTTTTACCCCAGCCTTAGCGACCTTTTCTGGTTTTCCGCCTTTCTTTCCACCTCTGGCCATCTTCGCTCTGGAAACATCACCCTGTTTGTCTAAATAATAAAGATAACCCTTTGCTCTCTTTACGCCTACCTTCTGTACCTTATCTGACATGTTTTCACCTCCCTCCAGAATTAATTTTTTAAACGATCGATACGTTCATTGATTAGATTTTATAAAACGACGGATAGATCGATCGTATGTTCCCTCATCTTCTTGGCTGAAAAAACAAGCTGGCAACTGGTTCATCTGCCGGTGATAATGCAGACATGCACAACAGTTCCCTTTCCGGGAACAAGGCTCATATGTACAATTGCATACCTGCATATTCTTCTTTATGTTCGGACAACCCATGTTTTAACCTTTTGGTTAGGTACCGATACGTGCATTATCCAATATCCCGTCCAAGGTCGCAATCGCTGAGAGTACCGCCAGTTGACTTGTCTTCGGATTCAAGGCAGACGGTACATTCTCGGTACAACATATTATTTTACCAAAATTTCCCTCAATTTCAATAGTGTGTGTATTTCTTTTTGTTATTGCCGAGGCAATGATGCAGACCTGCGTTTTTTTGGCGCCGATGCCGGCCAGGCTTAAAATTGCCGCGACATTGATATTTTTTGGAAACCCGCAAACAGCGGCCTGGGCGGTTCCTTTAAAAATAACCTTTTCTTTTTTTATGCGGCCCAGGTCTATTTTTTTCTTTATGATATAATCTGCGCCGCTTAGACCGGCTAAGGGCTTACGCGTGGTCAGGGTTACGCTGTTTATTTTTCCCATGCGGGCGGCCTTTAAGGCATCTAAACCGGCAATCGCACCGCTGGGTATATAAAGCCTTATCTTTTTTCTCGCCTTGTCGATCAAACCAAGATGCCCGAGCAAGCCGCCGACACTCATCACCATGACATCGGTGCCAGAGGCAATGGCCTGCTTAACAATCAAGGCGCTGATCTTTCCTGCGGCAGCCTCGATTACCAAATCGCATTTTTTTATCAAGACCTCTAAACGATAGGCGGGTATATTTATTTTCAAAGAACGTTGCAAGCGGTCTGTCTTATTTTTATCGATATCGCAGATTCCGATAAGACGAATCTTATTTTTGTATTGCCTGTTAATCGCCTTGGCCAGATACGAACCAATCGTCCCGCAGCCGACAATTCCAACCTTAAGCATTCTTCTTGATTACCCTGTTTTTAGCATCGACAAAAACAACCCTGGCCTGGTGGGCCTTGGCCGGCCTTGAATCCAAAAGACAATATGAAATAATTATTACCATATCCCCGGGCTGGGCCCAGCGGGCCGCGGCCCCGTTCATGCAGACAATACCGGAACCGGATTTTCCTTCCATGACATAGGTCTCAACGCGGGAGCCGTTATTTAGATTAACCACCTGGACGCGTTCCTGAGGATAAATATCCGCCGCCTGTAAAAGTTTCTTATCGATTGTAATGCTGCCCATATATTTTAAATTAGCGTCGGTAACTGTAGCGCGGTGGATTTTAGATTTGCATAATATTCTCAACATCTGATCTTCCTTTTTCCGTTTAAACCCTTAAGGCGATATTATCGATGAGACGAAACTTGCCGATAAATACAGCCAGGACCACCAACACCTTTCCGGTTATCTTTTTTTTGCTCGATAGATCCGCAGCATCGACGATATCAATGTAGTCTATCCTAGCAGAATCTACCCTCTGAATCAACCTTTTTATTACACTGATAATTTTACGGGGATTCCGCTCGCCTTGACGGATAAGACACCGCGCCCGGCCCAATGCCTTATATAAAATAAGCGCATCCTGCCTCTGGGACCGGTTAAGATAGGCGTTACGTGAGCTCATCGCTAAACCGTCCGGCTCTCTTACCGTCGGTAATACCTTAATCGCAACCGGCACGTTTAAATCCCGGACCATTTTTTTAATGATAACTGCCTGCTGGGCATCCTTCTGACCGAAATAGCTGATATCCGGTAAAACAATATTAAAAAGTTTAGTAACAACCGTGGTCACCCCGGTAAAATGACCTGGCCGCGATGTGCCGCAGAGGATGCTGCTGATTTTGTCTACGCCCACAGTTGTTAAAAATTCTCCTCTGTACATATCGGTATCACCCGGTGCAAATACATAGTCTGCCCCGGCTGTTTTTGCCAGCAGCATATCCTGTTTTAAATTGCGCGGGTAGCGTTTGAAATCTTCGCGCGGGCCAAACTGCAGGGGATTTACGTATATGCTCACAACCGCAACATCACACTCTTTTACCGCGCGACGCACAAGCGATAAATGACCCGCGTGCAGATATCCCATGGTCGGGACAAGACCGATGCGTTTGCCTTTTGACTTTAATTTAAGGCTGAGATCCTGTATTTGGTTAGGATTTCTGATCAGTTTCACTTTCTAACTTCTCATTAATTGAAATATTCCAGCTCCGCACAAACCCCAAAGATACTCTGAGCATCCTTTATCCGGGATAATTTTTTCATAGGCCTTGCCTTAAATCACTGAATAATCGCTTAACGGTTTTTTTAAATACAGGATGTCTTACATAAGGTGCGATTTTAACTAACGGTAACAGGACAAAACCCCGTTTGTGCATTAAAGGATGCGGGATAACGAGCTTTTTTGTCTTTACCACAGAATCATCATAAAGCAGGATGTCCAGATCTATCTTCCGCGGTCCCCATTTTAGGGTATTAGCCTTGCGACCCAGTCTCTGTTCAGCTGTCTTTAGAATCTCAAGCAATCCCGCTGCCGCCACCGCTGTTTTAACATACAACACCCCATTTAAAAACTCTCTTTGCTTGGGACCTCCTATGGGTTTTGTATTATATAAAGGAGAGACCTTGACAATCCTAATCGCTTTTTCCTGTTTAAGGTAAGAAAGAGCCAGGTTGATATTTTTACGGCGCTGCCCTAAATTAGACCCGATACCGACATACGCCCTGTGCCAGGTTTGTTTCATAAAGCAGCCAGACGCCTGATCGCCTCGTTTATCCGGGATTTATCCTGGGTAAGCGCAAATCTAATATAGCCCTTGCCGTAACCACCAAATCCCACGCCCGGGGTGGCTACAATATTTGCTTTTTTTAATAAATGAGCGCAAAATTCAATTGAGCTGATCTTGCGCGGCAGTCTTGTCCAGACATAAAAAGTGGCCTTTGGCTTTTTCGTTGGCCAGCCCAGCTTCTGCAGGCCTTGGACTAATACATCCCTTCTTGCCTGATACATGCGGCACATCTTTTCATTAAAACTATGAGGGGTGTTAAGCGCTGCAATCCCGGCTACCTGGATGGCCTGAAACACACCGGAATCGATATTGGATTTTACCTTGCCCAGGGCGGCAACAACATCTTTATTCCCGCAAACCCAGCCGATCCTCCAGCCGGTCATATTATATGTCTTGGAAAGAGAATGAAATTCCACGGCAACCTGTTTAGCGCCGCTGACCTGAAATATGCTCGGGGCCTGGTAATTGTCAAAGCACATTTCAGAATAGGCAAGGTCAGAGCAGATAATAATGTTATGCTTTTGGGCAAACCTTACAAGCTCTTGATAAAATCCCAACGGGGCAATTGCCGCAGTGGGATTGTTCGGATAATTGATAAACATAAGCCTTGCCTTTTTTAAAACAGGGCGCGGTATTTTATTAAGCTCCGGTAAAAACGCGTTTTGCTCTTGTAACGGCATAAAATAGGGCCTGCCGCCGGCCAGGATTGTGGCATTACGATAGGCAGGATAAGCCGGGTCCGGCACCAGGGCAAAATCATTCCTGTTTAAAAAAGCAAGCGGGATATGAGCAAGTCCCTCTTTTGAGCCGATAAGCGGCAGGATCTCGGTTTGGCAATCAAGTGCGACTTTAAATCTTTTTTTATACCACGTTGCAATCCCCTGCCTTAACCCTAACATGCCCGCATCTAAGGCATACCTCTGATTAGCCGGATTCTTGGCGGCTTTATACAAGGCATCGATAATGTGTCTGGGTGTCGGTATATCCGGGTCACCAATGCCCAGATCAATTAAATCGCAACCCGCGGCCTTGGCCTTTCTTTTGGCGCGGTCGATCTCCAAAAAAAGATAGGGAGGTAATTTTTTTAAATTGTTTGCAGTATCAATACGCATCTTTTCATGCATCCTTTCTTCTTACTGTCCTAATACATCCTGCATGCTATAAAGCCCGGCGGATTGTTTAGAAACCCATCTGGCTGCCTCCAATGCCCCGCGGACAAATATATCGCGTGTCTTGGCCTGATGAGTAAGGGTAAGTGTATCCAGTTCGCTTTCAAACCGAACCTTGTGATCGCCGATAATCTCACCCTCGCGGATAGACTTTATATCCTTGACCTCTTGCTTTATCTGTTCCTCTATAATCTGGGCCAGTTTTTTGGCTGTACCGCTGGGCGCATCTTTTTTATGCGCGTGATGGGCTTCGGTGATATTAATATGATAATTCTTTAATTTCAATGCCGCCTCTTTTGCCAACCGGAACAAAAGATTCACACCGACCGACATATTCGGCGAAAAAACAACCGGTATTAAAAAAGAGGCTTCTTCGATCTTCTTTATCAAAGCCGGCTCAAGACCGGTCGTCCCGATAACTATGGCCTTTTTGTGTTTTAAGGCTGCATCCAGTATCGCCTGCGTCGCCGCAGCTTGCGTAAAATCAATGATCACATCCGCTTTTTTAACCTGGCGGGCATCATCTGTTACCAGGATATTATTTATCTTAGTACCAACTTGCGGGTGATTTTTCCTTTCCAAGGCCACAGCGATCTTAAACTCAGCATCGCTAAGTGCTAAATTTATAATCCGCTGGCCCATCTTGCCGCAGCAGCCGTTAATTGCTAATCTGATCATCTTTTTTTCTCTTTCAATAGCCCGTAATCAACAAGGGCTTTTTTTAATGTGTGCAAATTATGTTCTGACATCGGGCATAACGGCAATCGTAATCCTGGCTCGCACATGCCTAAAAGCTCCATAGCAGTTTTGACGCAGATGGGATTTGTCTCAATAAACATGGCTTTTATCAGCGGCAGAAGCTGATAATGCAGTTTCCTAGCCTTGCCCAGGTTTCCGTTGTCAAACTCGCTCACCATTTTCGCTACATCCTGAGGCACGATATTGGCCACAACCGAAATCACGCCCACCCCGCCAATGGATAAAACCGGCAGGGTAAGAGAATCATCGCCGGAAATAAGGCTAAACCCTTGCGGAGATAATAATTTTATACGCGCCATCTGATCCAAATTGCCCGAGGCCTCCTTTACCCCGATAATATTGTCAAACTCAGATGCCAGTTCGGCAATCGTCTCCGGCTCCAAGTTTACCGCTGTCCGGGAGGCAATATTATAAAGGATAAGGGGCATATCCACGCTTTGCGCGATTTCCTTAAAATGCAGGTGCAATCCTTTTTGCGTGGGCTTGTTATAATAAGGCGTGATCAATAACGCTGCATCTGCCCCGGCTCCTTTGGCGTGACGGGTAAGCCGAATCGCCTCCTGCGTATTATTGGAACCGGTACCGGCAATGACCGGCACTCTTTTATCTGCAATTTCAACCACAAGCTCAATCACCCGTTCATGCTCGGCCAACGATAAGGTTGCGGATTCGCCGGTTGTCCCGCAGGGGACAAGGGCGCTGGTTTTATTCTTTATATGAAAATTAACCAGTTTTTCTAACGCATCCTCGTCGAGATTACCGTTTTTAAACGGCGTAATCAATGCCACCATTGATCCTTTAAACATAACACTCCCCCTTATAAACAATCCTTGCTCTGCCTTCTAACCATACATTTTTGTAGGTATTATCAGAATAAGTAAAATATACTTTCAGCACTTCCTGGCTTTTTGTCTGCACATCAATTATAAAACGGCCATCGGTCTGCAGGAATTTATGATGATAAATCAAGGCCGCGGCAACAGAACCGGTGCCGCAGGCCATGGTTTCTGCCTCCACGCCGCGTTCATAGGTACGGATCATAAGCGTATCCGGGTCCCCGATCTTTACAAAATCCACGTTCGTCCCGGCCGGCTCAAATTGCCGGTGGTAACGAATCAGCCGGCCCAAAAGCCTTACATTGGTCGCCTCGATATTTTCTACGAAATATATCGCATGCGGAACGCCGGTATTAACAAAATTTACCTGATAAAAACGGCCGTCCACATCGAGATTGACGTTAAGCTGTAAATTCTCAGGCGTGGTCATCTTTATCCTCACCGCATCTCCTTTTAATTCCGCCTTCAAAAACCCGGCCATCGTGGCGATGATCGAACTTTTCTTTTTCTTATACAACGCCGCACATCTTATGCCATTACCGCACATCTCCGCCTCGGAGCCGTCGGGATTGAATATCCGCATTTTAAAATCCGCCCGTTTGGACTGCTCCACAAAAATCAAACCATCGGCGCCGACGCCTTCGGTGCGGCTGCAGAGGCGGCTGGCAATCTCTGCGCCGTTTTTTAGATTGCTGCGGCGATTATCGAATATGATGAAATCATTGCCGGAGGCCACCATCTTGGTGAATTCAAATCTTCTTTTTCGCACCGGCTCCAGAATCTTTTTTTCAGCTGCCGGACTGCGCCTTGGCATTTTTATTTTTTTTCTAAGCTGCTTCTTTTTCCGGGCAAGCTTTTTAACCTTGCCCTTTTCGGCGGATGTCTTTTTAGCCCGGCCGGCTTTTTTCTTTACGCGTCTTGCCGCAACCCGCTTCTTCTTTCTGATGCGTACCGTTTTCTTTTTCTTCTTTACCTTCTTCTTCATATCCACCCCTTATATGTTAACGATTATCTCATTACAAACCAGATCCCGATAACTTTCCCGTCTTCTTACCACCGCATATTTAGAGCCGGCGATCAAAACTTCCGCAGCCCGAGGACGGCTGTTATAATTACTGGACATACTAAAGCCATAGGCGCCGGCGCTCATAATCGCCAGCGTATCATTTTGCCTCAGAGAATCCGGCAGGGATCTTCCTTTGGCAAAAAAATCACCGCTTTCACAAACCGGCCCCACGACATCTGCCTTGACCAGTTTTGCTCTGGGTTTAGTCTTAAGCGGGGCTATCTCATGATAGGCCTGGTAAAATGCCGGCCGGATCAGGTCGTTCATCGCTGCATCCACGATTATAAACCGTTTGACCGGCGTATCCTTTATATAGATAACCCTGGTAAGCAAAACCCCGGCATTGCCCATGATAAACCGGCCTGGTTCTAAAATGAGCCTTAAGTTTTTGTTCCTTAGTAACGGTACAACTGCCTGGGCATACTGCTGGGCAGTCTGGGGCTTCTCGTTATTGTAAATAATGCCCAACCCGCCGCCAATATTCAGGTAGGTTATATTGGCCCCGGTTTTGTTCAAGGCATCGATTAAAACAATCGCCTTTTTCAACGCCCGGACAAAAGGCCCAACCTCTACGATCTGCGAGCCGATATGAATATGTATCCCGCATAGATCCACGTTTTTAAGCTTCTTGGCCCCTTCTAAAAATATGCGGCGGGCGGTATTAATATCGATCCCGAACTTGTTCTCGCTTTTTGCCGTAGTTATATAACGGTGCGTATGCGCGGCTACGTCCGGATTAATGCGGATAGCCACCCGCTGCCTTTTTTTCAAACGACCGGCAATTTTGTTTATCAATTCAAGTTCAGGAATTGATTCAACATTAAAAAATAAAATACCGGCATTTATTGCCGCCTCTATCTCCGCGGGTGTTTTGCCCACCGAGGCGTATACAATTTTCCGGGATGCGGTGCCGACTTTTTTGGCCCGGTACAATTCACCGCCGGAGACAATATCCAGCCCTGCACCCTCTTTGACTAAAAGACGGCATACCGCCAGATTAGAATTTGCTTTCATCGAATAACAGATAAGCGGAGACAATTCGGCAAAGGCCTGTTTTAATTTGCGGAGGTGGTCAAGGATGGCCTTCTGACTGTAGACAAAAACCGGCGTCCCTACCGCTTTTACTATTTTATCAAGGCTTACCGCCTCGCCATAGAGTCTGTTATTTTTAAATTTGAAATCATGCATTTATCTTCGGCACCTTTCTTGAAATCGATTTTTTGGATGTAATGGCATACTTTGCGTTCATCACGGTTGTTATTACCTTTTGGTTTAATTTGCTGTGAAATCTTTTAAGCTGGGTATCGGTCATTTGTTTTATCTTAAGCTGTTTATCCTCGGAAAATCGGATAATCTTACCGATAATATCGTGCGCCTGCTTAAAGGCTACTTTTTCCTCGACCACCAGCCACTCGGCCAGCTCCGTGGCATAAAGGCCTTCATCTTCTAAGGCGGCCTCAATTACCTTTTTATTTAGTTTTACAGCCTTTATGAACTTGGCCATAATCTTGAGCTCGTCTTTAATAATCTTAACCGAAGAAAATAACGGCTCTTTATCCAGCTGCATGTCCCGGTTATAGGCCAGGGGCAGTCCTTTCATCGTGGTCAGAATCGCAACCAGGTTGGCATTTACGATACCGGTATAACCCCTGACCAGCTCCAGAAAATCAGGATTTTTCTTGTGCGGCATCAGGCTGCTGCCTGTACAGAACTCCTCCGGTAAATCCAAAAAATTAAACTCTTTTGTCGAATAGAGGATAAAATCCTCAGATAATCTAGAAAGATGCATCTGGATAATCGAGATGATACTCAATAGTTCAATAATAAAATCCCGGTCGCTTACATTGTCCAGCGAATTCTCGACGGATTTTATTTTTTTAGCGCTGATCCGGTCATACCGGAAAAAATCGTCGATGGCCTTATAATAATCTTTCCGATGCAAAGAACTGCCGGCCAAGGCGCCGGCCCCGATATAAGGTATCACCGAATCGTAAAAATGTCTTAACCGGTTAAAATCCCGCGAGAACATATGGCCAAAGGCGACCAGGTAATCGCTGAACAAAATCACCTGCGCCCTTTGCGTATGGGTATAGCCGACAAACGGCTGGTTTTTATGCTTTTTTATCAACGCTAAAAAACTGCGCAATAAGTCATTGAGCAACCCTTCGATATTATTAACCTCTTCCAGACAGTAAAATTTCTCGTTAAATACCACCTGATCATTCCGGGACCTTAAGCTATGCACCTTAGAGGCTAATTTGCCGATTTTCCTTTCTAACTTGTTGTGGATATCGGTATGGATATCCTCGGAATCAGAATCCGGCTTAAATTTTCCGGTATCGATATCCTTTAAGATGCTGTTTAAGGCGGTGATTATCTTGTCTGTTTCCGGCTTATTAAGAATCTTACTGCCGCCTAAGGCAAAGGTGTGAATTATCGAATGAAACACATCGATCCTCGCCAGCTTATAGTCGTACTGTATGGATTTTGAAAACTGCTCAAAATCCTTGTCCATGTCCTTGGTAAATCTTCCACCCCATAATTTCTTAGCCATAATATTTACCTCTGATTTTAAATCTTACTTTGTATAGGGCATGCCCCAGAGCTTGATAAAACCCTCGGCTAGTTTCTGATCAAACTTATCTTCCTTAGAATAGGTAGCCAATTCTTTTTTATACAGGGAATATACGGATTTTCTACCGGCGCAGATACAACTTCCTTTATATAATTTCAGCTTTACAAAACCGGTAACGTTGGCCTGTGTAGTTTGAATAAAGGCATCAAGCGCCTGTTTTAATTTGCTGTACCAGAGACCATAATAAATCAGCTCACTGTATTTAGCGTCAATGCCCTGCTTAAAATGGGCCAGCTCCCGGTCCAGCACCAAGGACTCAAGCTCCTTATGGGCGCTGTGGATAATCCAGCCTGCCGGCGCCTCATACACCTCCCGCGATTTTATTCCCACGAGTCTATTTTCCACTAAATCCGTCCTGCCGATACCGTAAATACCGCCGAGTTTATTTAGTTTGGATATTAATTCCAAGGGCTTATAATTCTTGCCATTAATACTTACCGGGATCCCTTTTTTAAACCCAAGTATTATATATTTCGGCGTTGCCGGTGCTTTTTGCGGTGACTGTGTCATCACAAATGCAGATTCCGGCGGTTCATTATCCGGATCCTCCAATACCCCGCATTCAATACTTACACCCCATATATTCTTATCCAGGCTATAGGGTTTTTCCTTGGTCGTATCCACCGGGATTTTGTTAAGCCTTGCATATTCTATTTCTTCTTCCCGGGACTTAAACTCCCAATCCCGTACCGGCGCAATTATCTTCAGTTTCGGATCCAGTATATTGGATGTAAATTCAATCCTTACCTGGTCATTTCCTTTGCCTGTACAGCCGTGGGCAATATAGTTTGCCTTTTCCCGATGCGCAACATCGACAAGATACTTTCCGATCAGCGGCCGGCCCAGTGCTGTGGCCAGAAGATATTTACCCTCATATACGGCATTGGCCTGAATTGCCGGAAAAATAAAATCGTTAACAAACTCTGCCTTTAAGTCCTTGATATAGACCTTATCGGCACCGGTTTTCTTGGCCCGTTGGGCTAATTTTTTTAGATCCTCGTTTTGCCCTAAATCCGCCAAAAAGGCGATGACCTTAAAACCCCGTTCCTTTAACCAGTGCACAATGCACGATGTATCCAAACCTCCTGAATATGCCAGCACAACCTTCTTCAATTTTTTATCTCCTAATTTATTTTTTCTTATTTAACAATAAAACCATTATCGCCTTCTGCGCATGGAGCCGGTTCTCGGCCTGATCAAAAACAATCGATGCCTTTGATTCAATAACAGAATCAGTAATCTCCTGAGCCCGGTGCATGGGCATGCAGTGCATGACCATGTATTTTTTACCGACTTTCTTTAAAAGCTTGCTGTTAACCTGATAATTTTTAAAATCCCGCAACCGTTTTTTTTGTTCGGCCTCCTGCCCCATGGAAGTCCAGACATCGGTATAAACAAAATCCGCATCTTTTACCGCCTCTTGCGGATCATATGTATGTATAAGTTTTGCCCTTGTTTTTTTAGCAATATGTTTAGCCTGATTGAAAATCTTCTTATCCGGCTCATAGCCAGCCGGTGTCGCTACGCTGACGGATATCCCCGCTTGACTGGCTATAGCCAGTAACGAATGCAGGACATTATTTCCATCCCCGATAAAAGCCATTTTTATTCCCGCGCATTTGCCTTTTTTCTCATAGATTGTATAAATATCAGCTAAGGCCTGGGCCGGGTGATACAGATCGCTTAGCCCGTTTATTACATGCGCTTTGGTATTTTTGGCAAGTTCTAAAACATGTTTATGCGAAAAAGTCCGGGTTACAATCAACTCTAGATACCTACCCAGCACCTGCGCCGTATCCTTTATCGGCTCTCTCTGTCCTAATCTTATATCGTCACCGGACATATAAATACACTGGGCGCCTAACTCTGCGGCCCCGGCCTCAAAAGAAACCCTTGTCCTTACCGAAGGCTTCTCAAACACAAGGCCGACAACCTTGTTTTTAAGCAGAGGCTGTATCCTCTTTTTCTTCAACTTTTGCGTGAGCTCAAAAATCTTGTTTATATCGCTTGCGCTTATATCAAATCCGGAAATCAAATCTTTGTTCATATCCTGTCCTTATTTTTTAACACTTGGCAATTGCCTTTTCTAATATCCCCATTGCCTGGTCGATTTCTTTTTTAGTTACGGTCAACGCCGGCATAATCCGCAGTATATTCTCCTGCGTGCAATTTATTAATAGTCCGCTATCAAAACAATACTCATAGGCCCGGTATCCGTTCATAACCAATTCTACGCCCAGCATCAGCCCCATACCCTTTACCTGTTTTATCATCGGATAACTACTTTTTAAGCCTACCAGTTTTTGAAAAAGGTAATCGCCCATTGTATGTACATTATTAATTAAACTTTCTTTTTCAATCGCCTCAAATACAGCCAAGGCCGCGGCACAGGCAATGGGGCTGCCGCCAAAGGTCGAGGCATGCATGCCCGGCTTTAATAACGGCGCCAGTCTATTCTGGACAACCGTAGCGGCAATCGGCATCCCGTTACCCAGGCTCTTGGCCAGGGTCATTATATCCGGCTCAATCCCATAGTGCTGATAACAAAAAAGCTTACCGGTCCTGCCCATGCCGGTCTGGACCTCATCCACAATTAACAGGATATCCTTCTGGGTACAAAGATCCCTTAGGTACCGCATATACTCATGTTCGGCAACATTAATCCCGCCTTCTCCCTGGATCAGCTCAAGCATTACGGCAATTGTCTTATCGCCTATGGCGCTGGCCAGGGCCTGCTTATCGTTAAACGGAATACTTTTAAATCCTTCGGGTAACGGATCAAATCCTCGTTTGCATTTTTCCTGTCCGGTAGCTGCGGCACAGGCCAGGGTCCGGCCATGGAACGAACCGAGCATGGTTATTATCTCGTATCTTTTGGGATTTCCGAACACACGTGCTAATTTAAATGCTGCCTCGTTGGCCTCGGCCCCGGAATTAGAAAAAAATACTTTTCCGCCAAAGGAATTAAGGCTGATGCGTTCGGCTAATCTGCCCTGCGCTTCACTATAATAGTTATTGGATACATGCATAAGTTTCTGGGCTTGATTGGCAATCGCCTTGCTCACCCGCTTATGACAATGACCCAAGCCGCTTACCGCCCAGCCCGGGAAAAAATCAAGATAACGTTTGCCGTCTATACCAAAAACCACGCTGCCGGATGCGCGAGCGATAACTAAATCCTTGCGGGTATAGTTAGCCATCACATATTTATCGTATAAATCAACCACCTGTTTGGAATCCATAACTATCCTTTTTTTTAACTGCCTATTTTTTTATGATCTCGGTTCCAATGCCTTTGTCTGTATAAATTTCTAAAAGCAGGGCATGCGGTATCTGGGCATTGATAACGTGTGTTTTCTTTACACCGTGTTGCGCAGCCTGCATACAGGCAAGGACCTTAGGCACCATGCCCCCGCTGACAATTTTTTTATCGATCAGCTGTTTAAGCTCTCCGGTAGCGATACTGCCAATCAAACTTTTAGGATCGTCCATTTTTTTCATTATCCCCTGCACATTGGTCAGAAGCACAAGTTTTTCCGCATTCATGGCCAGGGCAATTTCGGCAGCCACGGTATCGGCGTTTAGATTATAAAGCTGCCCATCCTCTCCTACGCCCAGGGGTGCAATCACCGGAATAATCTTGGAATCCAGCAGACTGTAAATAAGTTTTTTGTCAAAACCTGTAATTTCTCCCACATACCCAATATCATTGGTCGATTCTTTCTGTTTGGCATTTATCAATTCGCCGTTCTTACCCACAAATCCCTTCGCTTCATTACCCAGCTCTTTTAACTCCCGGACAATATCCTTGTTCACCTCTTCCAATGCAGCCTTAACAATCTCCAGCGTTTTCTCATCAGTGGCCCGGATGCCATTGACAAACTTTACCTCCAGGCCTTGTTCCTTCATCTTCCTGGTGATATGGGGCCCGGCCCCATGCACAATCATCGGATGAATCCCCACATGATTCATAAACGTAATGTCTTCGAGTATAGAGTGGTTCAGTTCGGATTGTTCTACGGCACTGCCGCCGTATTTAACCACCACCACTTTATCGTAAAACTGCCGGATATAGGGCAAGGCCTCGATTAAAATATCAACTTTTTTACTTGCTTCTTTTATCATAATCTAACTATATTCAGTATTAATCCGTACATATTCTGCAGTCAAGTCCGCGGTCCATACAGTATGGCTGTAGTCTCCGTTATTAAGGTCAACATCGATATTAACCTGTTTTTTCTTAAGCAGAGGGATAAGTACATCCTTATCCGGCAATACTGGTTTCGCATTTTGATACACCACTTTTTTCTGTAACGATATCTTTATCTTCTCTTCCTTAAAACTTATATCAGCCTGTCCTAGACTCGCCGGGATCCGTCCCCAGTTAGGGTTTTCACCGGCGATCATGGTCTTGACCAAAGCGGAATTGGCAATCGCACCGGCCGCCTGTTTTGCCTCTTTTTTTGAGCGGGCCCTGGTTATCGAAACCTGGATCATCTTGGTTGCGCCTTCGGCATCTTCGATGATCATCTTAGCCAGCTGCAAGCATAAAAATTTTAAGGCTTTGGTAAAAACCCGGTATTCTTTACCTTTGTTTTTAATCTGCTTATTTAGCGCCAAGCCGTTAGCCAGGATAATCACGGTATCATTTGTACTCATCTGGCCATCGACGCTAATGCAATTAAACGAATCATCCACGGCCTCGGCTAACGCTGCTTTTAAACCAGCACTGCTGATATGGACATCGGTAGTAATAAAACAGAGCATTGTCGCCATATTAGGACAGATCATGCCCGCGCCTTTGGCCACGGCAGCGATTGTAACTTTTTTTCCGTTTAGTTTGATCTCTACCGCCAGCTGCTTAGGATATGTATCTGTAGTCATAATCGCCAACGCTGTCTTATCCGCCTTATTAAACCCCAGCCCTTTAACAAGCCCGGGGATATTATTTAATATCTTATTAAGCGGTAAATATTTTCCGATTACGCCGGTAGAAGCAATCAGGACATCATTTGGTTTAAGATCCAGATCCTTGGCTAAAACCCGCACAATCTTTTGGGCATCGGCATAGCCTGTTTTCCCTGTACAACAGTTGGCATTGCCGCTATTTACAATTATCGCCTGGGCCTTATTCTGTTTTAAGCTTTTAATATCGATCTTAACCGGCGCTGCCTTTATCCGGTTCGTTGTAAATACCCCGGCAGCTCGGGCCTGGGTAATAGAATAGATCAAGGCCAGATCCTGTTTTTTTCTTTTTATCCCGCAGCATAGGGCATTTGTTTTAAAGCCTAAGGGGCTTGTGATATTACCCTGTTTTAACGGTTTCATAGAAGCAGCCCTTGTGTTTCTTTAAGCCCGAACATTATATTAAAATTCTGTACAGCCTGACCAGCCGCACCCTTAACCAGATTATCGATAACCGCGACAATCACCAGCTGCTTCTCGCAGACCTTTATGCCCAAATCGCAGAAATTAGAATAGACAACATCCCGGATTTGGGGGAATTCATCAGCCTGTCTTACCCGGATAAAAGGTTCATCCGCGTAGAACTTTCTGACGATATCCACGGCCTCGAACACCGAGATATTCTTTTTCAATCTCATATAGATTGTGCTTAATATGCCTCTTGTCATCGGCACAAGGTGCGGCACAAAGCTTAACGCTACTTTCCCGTCGTATACATTTTCTAACTCCTGCACCATCTCCGGACTATGCTGATGGTTGCAAACCTTATAGGCCTTGAGATTCTCGTTGACCTCAGAAAAAAGTAAATTTATGGATGCGGTCCGGCCGGCGCCGCTGGTGCCGGTTTTAGCATCGATAATAATATCCGGCTCTGTCAGCTTATCTTTTAAAAACGGGGCACAGCCTAAAATTGCTGCCGTGGGAAAGCAACCCGGATTCGCCACCAGTTTAGCCTTAACGATTTCATCCCTTTTTAATTCGCACAACCCGTACACACTGCTTTTAAGCAGGTCTTTACTTTTATGCTTAACTTCATACCACTTCTCGTATTCACTTACTTGCTTTAATCTATAGTCAGCGCTAAAATCAATCACCCTTTTATCCCGATTCAAAAATGCCGGGGCAATCTCCATGGATACCCGATGCGGCAGCGCAAGAAAAATCACATCGCTGTTTTTCGAAATACCCTCGACATCGATCTCGCTTTTGCATTCCAGATCGAGTAAATTAGAAAGCCAGGGAAAAATTTTATTAATCGCCGTGCCTTGCTCTATCTTCGCGACAAGATTAGTAATCTTAACTTCCGGATGCTTAAGAAGAATTCTAATCAGCTCTTCCCCGGCATAGCCGGTGGCTCCAATAATTGCTGCTTTTAACATAAGACACTTCCTTTTTTTATCGTTAAAAACAAAATCTCATTATAAAGGAAAACACTCTCCTCGTCAATACATTTTTCGACGACAAACACATATTTTACATTTTTCCTTATTTAAACCCTAAATTGCTCAATTTTTGAGCATATCTATTTAATACTTTTAAAAACAGATTAATTCCCGTCTTTGAACAAGATTAAGCCTGCCTATTATTAAATAACATATTAGAAATAAAAGAGTTGCAAAAAACTAGTGGATCTGATTATGATTCTGGATGTAGGAATAGGCAGCAAAGCTTAACGCTTTGTCCACTGGAAGCGAGCACGAGCTCCCTTTTGCCCGTACTTCTTGCGTTCCTTCATGCGGGGATCGCGGGTAAGAAAATGAGATTTTTTCAGAACTGGCCTGAGTTCAGCGTCATATTTAAGTAATGCCCTGGCAATGCCATGACAGATAGCCCCGGCCTGACCGGAAAGACCGCCGCCCCGGACATTAACAAAAACATTAAATTTAGTCAAGGCATTAGCTGCAATCAAAGGCTGCTTGATAAGCATCCGGGAAGATTCCCGTGCAAAATAAACATCTAAAAGCCGATTATTGACCGTAAATTCTCCATTACCGGGCCTGAGTTCTACCCGGGCTACCGACTCTTTCCTTCTTCCTGTAGCTGTGTATTTTGTTTCTTTTGCCAAACCAATACCTCCTGATTATAACTATACCTTTAACTCTTGCGGATTTTGCGCCTGATGCGGATGTTCGCCTTGGGCATAAACCTTTAATCTTTTTAACAACTGCCGGCCCAGGGTATTATGGGGCAACATCCCTCTTACCGCATGTTTTATAACCTCTTCTGGTTTTGTCTTTAACATCGTTTCTAAATTACATTCTTTTAGGCCGCCCGGATAACCAGAGAAGGACTGATATTTCTTGGCCTTTAATTTTTTTCCCGTAACACTAATCTTTTCCGCATTAATAACAACAATCTCATCAGCCATGTCTACATGCGGTGTAAACTCAGGCTTGTTCTTACCGCGTAAGATAGTCGCGATTTTAGTTGCTAACCGGCCGAGGATCTTACCATTGGCGTCGATAAGATACCAGTTTCTTTTTACCTCTTGTTGTTTCTGTATAAATGTCTTCATATAAAAATTCTCTTTCTTATGCCCTTAAAATCAGCGCAAAACAGTAAGAAGAAAATATATCACGATAAAGGACTTCTGTCAAGGGGAAAAAATAAAATTCAAGGATGCATCCCTCGTTATCGTTTGTAGAGACCCATAAGCTGCGCCTGGTCGATAATATGAGCCTGGATCCTGTTCAACACCTCTTGTTTGGTTAAATGGGGCCCAAGATCAAGCTCTGTATCTAAGGCATACAATTTAAAGAAGTAACGGTGCGGCTTGCCGGGCGGCGGCATGGGGCCGCCATAGCCAGTATTGCCAAAATCGTTTTTGCCCTGCTTTATCCCGCTGGGTAAACTGGCTATTTTTGGAATATCCTCAGCTAAGGAATTAATCCCTTGCGGGATATCATAAACAACCCAATGCACCCAGGTGCCGACTGGCGCATCAGGGTCATCACAGATAAGGACAAAACCCTTTGTCTGCTCAGGAATTCCTGTCCAGGTAAGTCCTGGGGATATATCCTGGGCCTGGCCTGTATATTTGCGCGGAATGTATTCGCCATTATTAAATGCCATGCTCTTTAATTCCATTGCCATAACTGCTTCTCCTTGCATAAACAAAAAAACCGTCAGGATAATTAGTATGCACAAAATCCCATACCATGTTGCTTTCATAATACTGCCTCCCTGTAAATACTTGGCCTGAAGTTTTCATCTAGCCATAATGCAATTATCTTCTTTACTGGGAATCCCCATGCAGTAATAACGTTTACTGCCTCTTGTAAGTGCTTTTTTTGCCCATCTTCATTTTCGGGATTGCCGGCACAATCATAATGGGCCGCAATAGCGACAACCTGCGAGTTGTGCTTTTCTACGGAAATCTCCACCTTTCTCTTTAAAGATTCAATAATAGCTATATCTTTACCTTCCGACAATATTTTATTAGGTCCGGGTTCAGTAATCATATCCACATAATCAACGCTAAAATTCTTCTGGATATACTCTGCAACTGGTTTTTGGACACGTCCATCCATACAATTTATAGCCGTAGCAAATTCTTTAGCCATATCGGTTCTCCTTCTATGTATAATTTACTATAAAATATAACCAGGCGCAAGTATTTTACTCGCATATGGTTATGTTTTAGTAGCTGCCCGTATTGCCTGTCCCCAGCGCTTTGATTTGAGAATGTAACGAGCAAATCAGCAGGGGGCAAGTTTCGTCAGTTTTTTTGAAGAAAAACAATCCTGATCCCTCATTGCAGCGACTAACAGGAGCAATACAGAAAAGTAGGGCAACTTTCTGGAAGGAATTTAGAAGTTACTGCTTTTCTGAAGAAGTTAAAAAATTAGTGACAGCCGTGGTCAGTACAGGCATTGTCCATAGTAATTTCTTTTAACTTGCCTTCTTTATATATGCTTATTATCCTTTCAACTGTCTCTGCACTTGCCCGATAAGCCCTAATACCACTTTCGTTTAGTTTCTGAATCGCCCTTGCTCCCATACCACCGCAAACCACAGCATCAATACCCTTATTGTCTAATGCTTTTAGTGGATGACACATCCCGTGCATATGACGGCTATCACTATTGTTAATAATTTCAAATGCTTCTTTTTCATTATCATAGATTAAAAAATAAGGAGCGCTTCCAAAATGTGCATTAACTTTTGATTTTAGACCATTATTTTCTATAATCGGAATACATATTTTCATGGAACTGTCCTCCTGCATCTGTTTTTACTCCAGCCGCCACCCCAACCTGTTTTTGCCCAACCTCTGTCTTGTTGTGCCCTGTGAATATTCAGGCTGCTACACTTGGGACACGCATTTGGTCTATCAATACCATACGGTAGAGTCCATTCGTTCTTGCAATCATAACAAATAAAATATCTCTCCATCATTTTAACCACCCCGCCTTCTATTTTCAATGCCTTGCTGTTAACCAATACATCTGCTATCTTCTTATGTGCAGAAGCAATTATATTCCCAAAGGTCTGCCGCGAGACATTCATTTTCTTTGCCGCATCCTCTTGATACATCCCCTCTAAATCAGCAAGGCGTACTGCTTCCAGTTCATCGATGGTCAAGTTAACTTCTTCTAGCATGTCTATAGGGATACCTCTGGGTTTAAAGTAATTTGCATCCGGGCGACAACGAACCTTTCTGCATCTAAATGGTCTTGACATATCATCCTCCATAAACAGTTATTGGCATATGCTAATAATATCGCGTTTACAAAACTATGTCAAGGATGAATTGTAATAAATAAAAAAGCCGTTGCAACCTTATTTAATTACAACAGCTTACAATTTTGGCTACCCGTATTAGATGAGTTTCGCAATTGTTGTCTTACTGATGCAGCAAATAAACTTTTGCTTTCCTACACCATAATAGCAATAATATGATGCCAAATGAAATAAATCCCTATAAGTATAAATACCATCCCCGTAAGTTTTCTCGTATATAACTCAAATGTCGTTGCTTTATGGAGCCATTTTGAGAAAGAGGTTACACCCATCGCAATCCCCAATGCGAATACAACCACAGGGATACCTGTTCCCGCTCCATAAAAGAAGGGCAGAATAATGCCATAAGCACTTTTTAGTGCAAGAGGGATTAAGCTGCCAAAAAATAAAGCTGCGGCAATTGGGCAGAAAGATAAAGCAAATATTACTCCAAGAACAAAAGACCCCTTCACTCCCGATTCTGCTAATGTAGTCTGTCTATCTTTAGAAATTGAAAAACTCGGAATATTTATCTTTATTATATCCAATAGAAACAACCCAACTATTAATAAAACAGGGCCTAAAATCCTATTCATATATTTCTGCAAGAAATTGGCTGTTGCCGGAACGCTTGCCAATGAAGTTATAATAATGACTCCCAAGACAACATAGGTAAACATACGCCCAACGATATAAGCAATGCTTGATTGCAAAACCCGCTTTGGATGATTTATTTTTTTTGATAGAAATGATACAGCCGCTATATTTGTAGCCTGAGGACAGGGGCTTATTGAAGTAAGAATCCCAAGCCATAACGCAGAAACAAACGGTAGTATAATCTGCAACATCACTGACTATCCCTTAAGTAATCGCCAACTTCCGCTGTAACGTAATTAAAAAATTTCTTTTTATCGCTTACATATTCCCATATCTTCGTAAGGTTCTTATGCTGTATTTCTTTACCATTTTCAACGCGTGAAATTATAAGAGATTTTGTATACAGTTGATAATCATTTACAAAGTGCTCATTTTCTTTCTTTTCAACGTTTACTGTTTTAACGACAAGTACCCCATCAGCCAATTCATCCTTAAAGTTTTCCTCAATTGCCTGCTTTGCATACTGCTCCATCTTATGACAAGTCGGGCAACGAGCATTACCGTGAAAATAGTAAGCGACTGTCTTAGCATCGGCACAAAACACCATCGTTGCGCGTATTATTAACAATACTATTAAAATTATTAGCACCAAGAAGCGTTTTATAACCATTTCTTAATCTCCTCTACTGATAAACTATTTCCTGATAATTTCACTTCACCGTCTATAACCAAAGCCGGCGTCATCATAACGCCATATTCTGTGATTTTATCTATATCTTCAACTTTAATAATTTCTGCCTGAACATTTTTTTCCTCAACCGCTTTCTTTGCATTTTCATAAAGCATCTTGCACTTAGAGCACCCCATTCCGAGAATTTCAATTTTCATATGGTATCTCCTCTATCCAGTTATTATTCCAAAAATAATTCCGCTAATTGTGGCCATAATTACTACCAAACCAACATATACCACTGTTTTCTTCGTACCAATGACACCTCTTATCACAAGCATATTTGGTAAACTTAAAGCCGGACCTGCTAAAAGAAGTGCTAAGGCTGGGCCCTTGCCCATTCCGGAACCAATTAGTCCCTGAAGTATCGGAACCTCAGTAAGGGTAGCAAAATACATAAACGCTCCGACAACTGCAGCAAAAAAGTTAGCTAGCAGAGAATTACTTCCAACCGCTTTTGCAATAATCCAAGAAGGGATAAGCCCTTCTTGATCTGGCCGCCCCAATAGTAATCCAGCAATCAGAACGCCGACAAAAAGCAAGGGCATAATCTGCTTAGCAAAAGTCCAAGAACTTTGAGTCCATTCTTTTATTTCAGGTTTCTTAAACCACTTTATAAGCATTATTCCTGTTGTGATTAAAAAACCTACGGCTAAATACCACTTTGCAGCAAATATTGATGCCCATAAACTGCTGTCTCCATCTTGAGGTTTTGCCCAATTTGCAAAAACTAAAAAACCAACCATTGATACAAAATAAATCCCATTTTGAAACAGCGTCCTCACCTCTTTAATTTCTCCTAAAAACAATTCTCCCTCTGCTTTTCTTGCCCGCTCTTCCTTTATAAATATCAAGTGCATCATTAAACCAATAATCACACTAAAAATAATTGCTCCCACAGCCCTGGCTAATCCTAATTGCCAGCCAAGAATACGAGCGGTCATAATAATAGCCAAGATATTAATAGCTGGGCCTGAATAAAGAAACGCAGTAGCAGGGCCTAGCCCGGCACCTCTTTTATATATCCCGGAAAACAGAGGCAGAACAGTGCATGAACATACCGCAAGAATCGTTCCGGAAACAGAAGCTACGCTATAGGCAAGAAACTTATTCGCTTTTGCCCCAAAATACTTAATAACTGAAGCCTGGCTAACAAAAACAGAAATTGCCCCAGCAATAAAAAACGCCGGTACAAGACAAAGCAAGACATGTTCCCTTGCATACCAACGCACCAAAGCCAGAGATTCAAATATTGGATTTCTAAACGGCAGTAATTCAACAGGCAAATAAAAACATCCTAAAAAAGCAACTATTATTAATAAAAATTTATTTTTTTCTTTCATCCTCGTCCTATTCTATTTAAAACCCTAATCTTATATACTGCCAAAACCGCATACGCCTTCTCCGCAGGGCCCGGCAAAAATTTTCTGTAAATTTTCTTTTGTAATATCATCCTGTCTTAGCCGGGAAAAGATATCTCCTGACGGCAGTACAATAATTACCACATTTTCATCAGGTAAAACCTTAAACTTATCCCGAAATTTTTTTTCATTTACATCATCAGCTCTTACATAAAGCACGCAAACATCATCTCCGTAACCATCTTCAATAAACTTAAGCTCACTTTCTATCCTTTTAAAATCCGCATCCGCGGGCCGATAAAAATAAAGATATACCACTTGCCGATAATGAAGACACCTATTCATCTTTGTTTCTTGCGGCGTGTTATCGGCTACCTTGACATTTGAAAGAAAAACGTACCCGCAAATTAAAAATACGCTGATCCATAACAAGATTCTTTTCTGTTTCACTTCTTCTTCTCCTTAATAATCTTACAGCAACCCCCTTCAATTTTTATTGCTTTGATATTCACTAAGGCATCCGCAACTTTCAAGTGGGCCGATTGAATTATTCTTGCGACAGTAGAACGATGCACTTTCATTTTTTTAGCAATCTGTTCCTGTGTCAAACCTTCTAAATCAGCCAACCTAATTGTCTCAAACTCATCAAGTGACATTATTACACCTTCAAGCTTGTTAAGAGACTTGCATTGAGGCCTAAAGCACCTCTCGCCAGGTTCACATTTAATCCATCGGGTTTTTTTTGGTCTCATTGCATCAGCCCTTACTTATGCACATATGTGCATAAGTAAGTGTAGCACACGCTGAATATCTTGTCAAATAAAAAGAACCCTGTCTCTTTAGAGATAGGCTTCTTGTAATACAACAGCTACATATTATTAAAAGGATTGTTTTTTCATTATTTTTATTCTATCTATCTGTAACGATTTATTCTAACTATAAATATATCCCGACGTAAAGTGAATAAACCCTTGACACAACTGGCTGTAAATTTTATAATAATTTTAAGTTTTCTCATCGGAAAATACCAAATTTTTTCTTAGATTACAACGGAAAGGAATGTTCATGCGCAGCGACCTGGAAATAGCCCAATCCACAACATTAATCCCGATAACGGAAATCGCAGCATCGGTAGGGATCAAGGAAGAGGAACTGGAATTATACGGTAATTTTAAGGCAAAGATTTTACCTGGCCTTCTAAAACGCCATCAGGATAAACCCAATGGTAAATATATAGATGTAACCGCGATTACTCCTACTCCATTGGGAGAGGGAAAAACCGTAAATACAATCGGCCTTTCCTTAGGCCTGAATAAAATCGGCAAAAAATCCATTGTCTGTATCCGTCAGCCATCACTGGGCCCTGTATTCGGCATAAAAGGCGGCGCTGCTGGAGGCGGATATTCGCAAGTGTTGCCCATGGAAGATTTTAATCTGCATCTGACCGGTGACGTACATGCTGTGGGCATTGCCCATAATCTGTGCGCCGCATTTCTGGATAACCATATCTTTAAAGGTAATAAATTAGATATTGACCCGGAAAGTATCAGCTGGAGACGTGTCGTTGATGTCAGCGACCGCTTCCTGCGTAATATCACTATTGGCCAGGGCGGAAAACAGGATGGCATACCCCGGCAAAGCGGGTTTGATATCACTGTAGCCAGTGAGGTCATGGCGATCCTGGCCTTGACCACTGATCTGGCAGATCTAAGAAAGCGTTTAGGTAAAATATTCCTGGCCACAACCCGCAACGGAAAGGCCGTAACCCCGGAAGATATAAAGGTTGCCGGCTCCATGGCGGTATTATTAAAAGACGCGGTAAAACCCAACCTGCTTCAGACAACCGAAGGCACAGCCTGCTTTGTTCATGCCGGCCCGTTTGCCAATATCGCCCATGGCAACAGCTCAATCCTGGCCGATCAAATCGCTTTAAAACTAACCGATTATGTCGTTACCGAAAGCGGGTTTGGTGCGGATTGCGGTGCGGAAAAATTCATGAACATAAAATGCCGTTACAGCGGTTTAAAGCCGGATTGCGTGGTAATGGTTTGTTCTGTGCGTGCGCTTAAAATGCACAGCGGCCGCTTCAGCGTTGTTGCCGGCCGGCCCCTGGATGAAGGACTGCTTAAAGAAAACTTGCAGGCGGTAGAAGAAGGCAGCTGCAACCTGGAAAAGCAGATTGAAAACATGCTCAGCTTCGGCATCCCGGTTGTTGTGGCTATCAATCGCTTTGAATCTGATACCGATAAGGAGACTGAAGCAGTAAAACGCATTGCCTTAAATGCCGGGGCTGATGATGCGGTAGTAAGCCTGGCCCATGCCCAAGGCGGTGAAGGGACAAAGGAATTAGCGCAAGCCGTAGTAAACGCAACCAATAAGCCCAGCAACTTCAAGTTTCTGTATCCTTTGGATATCCCGATAAAAGAAAAAATCGAAATAATCGCCAAAAAGATATACGGAGCCAAAGACGTAAAATACGAGGCCCGGGCGGAAAACAAAATCAAACAATACACCTCGCTTGGTTTTGATAAATTGCCGATGTGTATGGCCAAAACACACCTGTCTCTTTCTCATGATCCGGCATTAAAAGGCAGACCGCGCGATTTTACTCTGCCGATTAGCGATGTAAATGCATCCGTAGGTGCGGGCTTTATATATCCACTTTGCGGAACCATGCGGACCATGCCTGGATTACCCACTACCCCCTGCGGAACCCGTGTGGATATTGACGAAAACGGTAAAGTTGTCGGATTATTTTAAAAATAAGAAGAAAGCATAAAAAATCATTATTGTCATCCAGATTCTTTTGCCTTTCTTTGGCTTTCTGCAAGCAATGTTCAAAATCCTAAAATTCTATCCAAATCAGTCCATTAACTTAGAAAAAATCCTGGCTCAATTCATAGAATTCGGCTACGAACATACAGAAGCGGTATTTGCCAAAGGCGAATTCGCTCACCGCGGTTCGATCATCGATATCTACCCGGTCAATTATGAAAATCCCGTGCGTATCCAGCTTGAATTTGATACCATTGATAAAATCTTTACCTTCCTGCTTGAAAACGGCAAATCTCAAAACGAACAAAACCCTTTAATCATCCTACCGCGACGAGGCACTATCTCACAGGCTAAATCACACCGTTTAGCTATAAATAAATTCGAAGACCTGGAAAAAGAAGACTTTGTTGTCCATATCGACCACGGCATCGGAAAATACATGGGCCTGGCCAAATTAAAAGGCAAACTGCATATCAAGCTTAAATATGCCGAAGGCGATATGCTCTATGTGCCCTGTTACCAAAAAAATCTTCTGCAGAAATATATCGGCTTTATCGGACACTCGCCGCGGTTACATAAGTTAGGCGGAAAACTCTGGCAAAAAATAAAGGCAAACACAAAAAAAGGCGTTACCAGCTTTGCCCTGGACCTTTTAAAACTGCAGGCCAAGCGGGCGGCATTGTCCGGATTTGCTTTTTCCGGTGACCGGGACTGGCAGCATGAATTTGAAAAAACCTTTCCTTATCAGGAAACCCCGGACCAGAAAAAAGCAACCCTGGAAACGAAAAAAGACATGGAATCCCATCATCCGATGGACAGGCTGCTCTGCGGTGATGTCGGCTACGGCAAGACAGAGGTTGCCTTCCGCGCTGCGTTTAAAAGCGTCATTGACAATAAACAAGTGGCCATGCTTGTACCGACAACCATCTTGGCCGAACAGCACTATCACAACCTGGCCGAACGCGTTAAAGATTTCCCGATAAACGTCCAGATGCTCAGCCGGTTTAAAAGCCACAGCCAGCAGAATAAGATAATAAAAGACCTAAAAGAGCATAAGGCAGATATCGTCATTGGCACCCACCGCCTTTTATCGGACGACATAAAATTCAAAGACCTCGGCCTTGTAATCATCGATGAAGAACAGCGGTTTGGGGTCCGCGCCAAAGAAAAGCTAAAACACCTAAGAGAACTTGTCGATGTCCTAACGCTTACCGCCACGCCGATTCCCCGCACCCTTTATATGTCGCTGTTAGGCGTAAAAGATATGTCTACGATAAATACACCGCCGGAGGCCAGGCTGCCGATCGAAACATTTGTCTGTACCTATGATGACGAACTGGTTAAAAACGCGATACATAATGAGCTGGAGCGTAACGGCCAGATCTATTTTATCCATAACCGCATAAAAGATATTGAGTATATCCATGCCCGATTGAAAAAACTCGTTCCCTCTGCCCGCATGGCAATCGGTCACGGCCGTATGCCGGAACCGGATTTAGAAAAAGTAATGCTTGATTTTATAGAACATAACATTGACATCCTCGTATCCACGACTATCGTCGAATCCGGCCTGGATATCCCTAATGCCAATACCCTGATCGTCAACAATGCCGAGAATTTCGGCCTGGCTGATCTTTATCAACTGCGTGGCCGCGTCGGAAGACTGAACCGAAAGGCCTATGCCTATTTCCTCACGCCCAAACACGCAACCTTCAATCCCGAAGCAAAACGAAGACTAAAATCCATACAGAAGTTTACGGCCTTGGGTTCCGGCTTTAAAATCGCAATGGAAGATCTTGAAATACGCGGGGCCGGCAATATTTTAGGTGAGGTCCAGCACGGGTTTATAATGGCCGTAGGTTTTGACCTGTACTGCCAGCTTTTAAGCGGGGCGATTGAGCAGCTGAAAAAATATACCCACCCTAAATAACCACATAAATAACTACACCCTTGTTTTAAAATTAAATATATGGTATATTGATACATTGTAAAAAATTTACACTATTTAAGGAAAAATGTTGCGTAAAATCATACCTTTATTCATACTTATTTCTTTTATTTTTAGCCTCCAGCCTTTTTGCCTATTGGCTCAATTCAGCGAAAAGATTCTGGTCGTGGTTAACGGAGAGCCGATAACGCAAACCGACGTTGATGAAATCCTTACCCCTATCTACATGCAATACAAAAACACCTATGAAGGCAAACAACTGGAAAACAGATTAAATGCCGCCCGCGCCGATATCTTAAAACAGCTCATTGAGGATAAGCTAATCCTGCAGGAAGCTAAAAAGCAGGAACTGACCGTGGACGAAAAAGAAGTCGAGGAATTAATCGACGAATTAAAAAACAAATTCCAGACACCACAGGAATTTGACGCCACGCTGGAGAATCAAAAACTAACCTTAAACGATCTGAAAAAGCGTTACGCAGAACAACAGCTCATAAAAAAAGTCGTTGGAAAAGAAGTGTTAAATAAGATCGTGATCACGCCTGCGGAAATCTCTCAATATTATAAGGAACATAAAGAAGATTTTCATGTCCCGGCCCAGGTGCATCTTAAAAACATCTTTTTAAAGCTGGATGAAAACGGCGATAAGGAAAAGGAAGCAAACACAACAAAGAAAATCAACGATATTTATGCCCAACTAGAAAAAGGCGTAGAATTTGTTGAGCTGGTAGAAAAATATTCCGAGGCCCCTAATGTTGTCGATGCCGGCAATATGGGATATCTGCGCCGGGGGTCAATGCGGGAAGAGATTGAAGATGCGGTATTTAAACTTAAGGTCGGCGAGTTTACCAAACCAATAAAAACCTCATCCGGCTATTATATCTTCAAGGTCATAGAAAAACAGGATGCCTTTATTGCCCCCCAGGAAAATGTCCAGGATAAAATCCGGGAAGAACTTTACCAGGTCAGATTAAAAGAAAAATTAAAAAATTGGATAAATAAACTAAAAGAATCGGCTTTAATCGAGGTAAAAACAAATGAAGAAAAAAGCTAGAATCGGGATAACGCTGGGAGACCCCGCCGGTATCGGCACCGAAGTAGTCCTAAAGGCATTAAAGAACAAAAAACTGCGCGAATCTGCGGTCTTTCTTCTTATCGGGGATTACGGGGCGGTAACACACATGAAAAGACGCCTGGGCATGTCATTTAATTTTAATATCATTTCGGATATTGGCCGTCTGCATTTAAGCTCAGACATTATAAATTTTCTCAACTTAGGTAACATCACCTACCATATCCCCTACGGGAAAGTAGATGCCCGCTGCGGAAAAGCCGCTTATGAATACATCACCATGGCTTGTCTATTATTACGCTCTCACAACAATCTTGATGCCCTGGTAACCGCACCGATAAATAAAGAATCCCTTAATCTGGGCGGCGCCAATTTCCCGGGACACACCCAAATTCTTGCCCAGCGGTTTAAGGCCCCTTATGTACGCATGATGTTTGCCTCGGAAAAATTACGGGTTGTCCTGGTTACTA
>Ga0180009_10001236_pt1 | contig 31811 bp, 27 predicted proteins | sample OS_PC_MetaG_FD_123537 | JGI IMG/M metagenome (GOLD analysis project Ga0180009, IMG submission 123537) | Groundwater microbial communities from the Aspo Hard Rock Laboratory (HRL) deep subsurface site, Sweden - OS_PC_MetaG | ecosystem: Environmental > Aquatic > Deep subsurface > Groundwater...
AATTAAATTTTTCTAAAAATATTAACGGCAACTGTTCCACCATTGCCGCCTAAATTGTGGGTTAAACCAATTTTAGGATTCTCGCCCCGTACCGAACTTGTTCTGGTGCGGGGTTTGACCTGTCTTTCCCCGCACTTTTTTCTTAACTGGTTTGTAATTTCATAAATTTGAGCTAATCCCGTTACCGAAATAGGATGACCTTTAGCTTTAAGGCCACCTGAAGGATTAACCGGAATTTTGCCATCTAAATTAGTTATTCCTTTCCTGATTAATTCTGGACCTTTACCTTCGGAAGCAAAGCCCAAATCCTCATAAGCAATTATTTCTTCGGAAGTGAAAGCATCGTGAACCTCAGCAACGTCAATCTCCTCTGGTTTAATTCCGGCTTCTTCATAGGCCTTTTTAGCGGCAATTTGAGTGGCTAAATAATGAGTGGGGTCTTTTCTCAAGAATGCTAATAGAAAATCAGTGGCAAAACCAGAACCTATTAATTCAACATCGCTTTTTTCTTGAGAAATAATTACTGCCGCCCCGCCATTAATTGATAGAGAGCAATCATATAATCTGAAAGGCGAGGCAACCACCGGCGAATTTTTGATTTCTTCCAAAGAAACAGGTCTTTGGTAAAAATAGGCCCTGGGATTGGAGACCGCATTTTGATGGTTTTTAAAAGCTACTAAAGCCAAGTCATCCATTGTTCCGCCGTATTTTTGCATATATTGCTGCCAGACCATTGCCTTTTGGACTGGAAAAAGCATTCCTTCGGTTTGTTCGGTAATTCTTTCCGAAGCCGACAAAATTCGGTCAGTAGTCACTTCGGTAATACTTTCCACCAATCTTTCGCCAGACATAACTAAGACATTTTTAAATTTTTGAATTAAATTAGTAGCCAGCCAGAAAGCCGTTCCTCCGCCGGCGCAAACGGCCGGTACTTCAACAATGGGAACATTGGTTTTGAAAACATCGGAAATCATTGAGGCCTTGTGGGTTTGGTGTTCGCTTTCAGGGCCAGCGGCTGAAGAGATTGCTGAAAACAAAATGGCGTCAATGTCAGAGATTTTCATATTGGCATTTTCTAAAGCGGCCATTGCTGCCTCATACCCAAACTGCCACCAGAATTTCTGGCTGTAATCAAATTTTGTCATCCCCACGCCTTTAACGTAGATTTTAGACATACCCGGTATAAAACCCAGTAGTACAACTTTGATAACGTACTTCGGTTATATTTCATAATATCTAAATCAAAATTGCGCTACCTAGCATATCTTTTATTATAATAAATTCTTGCCCCGTATACAACTTTGTTGCTATACGGGGTTTAGCTCGCAATGGAAAATCTCACTACGAGGCTTAAACTGGTTGCCAACCCAAAATTAAAGTACCGGGACCTACTCCGGCGCAAATTATAGTCGGACCTAAATCAATGTACAAAACTTCAGCTTTAATTTTTTCTTTGAGCAATTTTTTCAAGATTTCCGCCTGTTCTAAATTATCGGCATGACCAATTATTACTCTGATGCTTCGACTTCGCTCAGCATCACCCTGAGCTTGCCGAAGGGTGATTATTTTTCTTTCCCTTCTCTCTTTTTTACTTTCTTTTTCCATCTTTTTAAAAAGTGCTTCGGCCATATCTTTAGCAAAAATAATTCCGCCTTTTCCAATGACTCCTTCTTTAAATTCCATTATTGGATGAAGTCGAAGTTTTTTCATTCTCCTTATCCAATTAGCTTGCGAAGACGTTATTCTACCAATAGATTCTATCCATTTCGGATCTTCAAACATAAGATATAAATGGGTTTTCGGGATTAAATTTTTCAGTTCGTCAATTATTTCTCCAATTTCTCTTTGTTCTTGTATTAATTCAATTGCTTTTAAAACTAAAAGAGCTTCACCGGCTGCAGCGTTTTCTGAATCTAAAATGAAAATCCTTTCTTTTTCCTCGTCGCTTAACATCTCTCTTGCTTGGACTGCTGAATTGTAGCAACCAGAAATTTTAGAAGAAATGGTAATACATAAGACTTTATCAAACCCCGCACCAGAAACTTTGTTTCGGTGCGGGACTGGTCCAGCACCGAGCTCTGCTCTGGTGCTGGGTCTTTGAAGTTGTTTTTTGAAAGCATCTAAATATTGTTTTGGGGTGGCTTGGGTAGTCTTGGGAGTAGTTTTTATTCCATATTTTTCAACCACTCTCATTTTTTGATAAATATTGTCACCGGGTATATTTTTTTCTTCCGGCCAATCATATTTTGCTTCAGCTATTTCAATTTGATACCTTTCAATAATTTTGGGCAAAAGCATAGTTACATTTTCAGTTACAATGCCAATGGAAACTTTTCTGACCGATGGTTCTCCGATTACTTCTTTTGTCATATCTTCTTCTCTTAAATCTTGAATTTGGCCAAAATTTCTGATCATATTTTTTACTTCCTCTGGATAGTCAGTATGGATGTGAATTTTCATTTTCTTTCCAACCTGAACAATATCCAGAGAATTACCTAATTTTTTTAATTTTTCGCCAATTTCTTTTTCGTCGACCTTCAGATTTTCTATGAGAGAAACAATCTCATAACGATTAGAAAGGACTTGAATAAATTTACTTATTTTTTCCGAGGGCTTTTCTTTGCCCGCCGAAAACTTAGTGAAGGTAGGTTCCAATGCCTCCAAATAACTTTCCAAAATCATCAAAAATCCCAGGCCGCCGGCATCAACCACATTTGCCTTTTTTAAAATTTCCAATTTTTCTCTGGTATTCATGAGAGCCTCTTTTGCTTTTTCAATTGCTTTTTTTAAAATCTTTATAATATCTGCTTCTTTTTTTGATTCTTCAATAAAAGTTTGCGCCGCAGCATCAATTACATCCAAAATTGTTCCTTCTTTTGGATTGAACATTGATTTCCAGGCTCGCTTTTGGCCTTCTTCAAAAGCTAAAGCCAATCTTTTAGCATCAACTGGATTTTTGTCTAAAAGTGGCAAAAATCCAGCTAAAAAGCCGGTATAAATTACGCCGGCGTTTCCTTGAGCAGTAGTTAAAGCCCCATCTAAAGCCGCCTCTGAAATTTCAGATAAATCTTTAAATTCTTTTTTTTCAATTGCTTCTTTTACTCCCAATAGAGTTTTAGCTAAATTACTTCCGGTATCCATATCAGGAACCGGGAAGACATTGATTTTGTTAATTTCTTCCTTTTTTTCTTCAACTCTCTGCCAGGATTTCAAAAACATTTCTTTTAATTCTTTTTGGGTTAGATATTTCATTTTAAAATTTTAGCCAGAAAATTTTTTGTCCATTTAATAAATAAATTTTGTCTTCAGAAACCCAAAAATCTTTTAAATTGTCGAATTTTTCGCTTTGAAATTGAGAAAATATTTCTCCGGCTTTCGTCAAGATAATTATTCTTTTTTGGTCAGGTTCTAAAATAAAAAGATAAGGCGAATTATAGCTGGTAAAAACTTTTTCTAAATTTTTGGGCTCGGGAAATACATCTAAATTTAGAGTTTGCTGGTATTTTCCGCCGAAATAGCGGTCAATTTTATTATCTTGGGTTAAAATCCAGATTGAACCGTCAATTGCCATTGATTTGGCTCCGATAACTTTTTTGGCTTCGGGGCCCAACCAAATCTGGGGCAAATTTGGCGGAAAAGAATATTTTAAAATCTCTCCTTTCTTGGAATCCAGAAAATACAGATTTTGCCTGAATATAGAAAAGTCATTGAATTCAAAACCAGAATAAGGTTCTTTTAAAGAAAAAGCATCTTTTAACTCGTTGTTTTCAAGCCAGACCAACCTGTTAGGTTTCGAAAAAAACAAAATGGAATTTTTTTCAAGCGTCGCCCCGAGATTTAATTTTTCATTGGTTTCAATTTTGGTTTTTTCGCCTCCTTCAAATTTAAAGAACCAATTATTGAAAGTATTGAAAAAATATAAAGCCCTGTCAATACCCACCATTTTTTGGGGTGAAAATTCTTTTTCGGGAAACTCAAACAAAATCTCGGGTGTTTCAATTTTTTCTAATTTATTCAAAGTAAAAAGAGTTTCTTCAATTTTGGCTTTCAGGATTCTGGCTTCGTTTTGGAAAGCATTTTTTTCTTGAACTAAGGGCAAGATTTTTTGCCAGGCTTCTTTTAAAATCTCGTTTGATTTTTTTTCATCTAAAATTAAAAAATTTTCAGCCAGAATAATTTTTTCTTGAACTTCGCTGATTATTGTTTGTTTTTGCTCTGAAGAGATTCTTTTTTCTTTCTGGAAAATCAAGAAGCCGAGGATTAAAAAAAGAGCGAGAACTAAAACTAAAATTAATTTCTTTTTTAATTCTTGGGAAAACTCAATTTTAGGAAAGGTAGTGATTTTTCGAAAAAATCTTTGAAAATTAAATTTTGGAAGGGGCTTAATTTCTGGTTTTTTGGAAACCAACTTTTTAAAAGTTTTGGGTAAAGCCGGTTTTTTAATAGATATTTTGGGAAATTTAACCAGCTTTGAAAAACTTTTGATTTTGACAAAAACGGGTTGAAAAATTTTGTTTAGAGGGATAATTCTTGCTTCTTTTTCAAAACTAATGGCTTTTTTGGGTAAAACCTCAGGTGTTAAAAGAATCAGAAGACAAACGCCGGAGATTTGGGCGAAAATCTTTTCTTTTGCCTGTAGAATTCTTTTTAATTCCTTTTCGGAAAATTTTCCTTCGATTTGAGTTTTGGCAATGTCTAAAAATAAATTTTCTTTTGCAAAATGATCAAAAATTTCTTTATTTGCGACAAAAATAATATCATTTGTTGATAATTTTCCCGAAACAATGTTTAAAAAAACCTTTAAAGGATAAGGTTCGATTTCCTGGAGTTCTAATTTTTTGCCCAGGTCAATGATTTCGCCTCCCCTGATTAAGAAAATTTTTAAATCGCCAACTTTGGTAAAATTCAAAGCAAGGTCTTTTAGAGAAATCAAGGCAAAGTTTAAATTTCCCAACCAACTGGTATTATCTTTTTTTACTTCTCCTTCTAAAAATTCATTGGTTCGCTTTAAACTTTCTTTTAAGTTTTGTTCAAGAGATTTGATTGGTGTTGAGTAAAATTGATTTTTTATAACCCGGGCTAAATTGTCTAAAAACCTGGCATTTTGAGGAAGAACGTTTTTCAACTCGCCAATTAAATATAACCCCCCTAACCTCTTTTCATAGATATTTGCCGGCTCATAACAAAAACTGTCAAAGATTAATTTCGCCTGACCAGAGATTAATTCACTTTGATTCGGCGGATTAAAATGGAGGTCAAAAATTTGCATTTTACTTACTTAATTTGACTTGAAAAAACCGCTTTTCTATATTATAATCCATATAAGAATAAATTCAATTTGGACGGCTAGCTCAGTTGGTTAGAGCGCTGTGTTCACATCGCAGAGGTCACAAGTTCGAATCTTGTGCCGTCCACCATCTAAAATTTTTGGGGACAAGTCGAAAAGGTCGCAGGCCTGCCCCGTAGTCAACCGAATGTTGTACTTCGGGGTTCGAATCCAGCCACGCGCAAAAAATTTGACTTGACAGGGGTTTTTTCCCGGATTTAAAATTAATTAATATGAGTTTAAAAACCATTTTAGAACAAAAATTAGTTAAACAGGCATTTAAGATTTTGCCAAAACTTCCAAAAAAGGGCCTGAAAGTTTTGGTTGATAGGGTAGCCCCTGAGATTGAGCGGCGCAAAATCGCTAATCTTGGCCAGTTTTTAGGTTTAATTGAAAGATTTTCTTCAATCACCAATAAAAACTGTCAGGAAAAGTTTCTGGAAAATTTTGTTTTGCAAGGAATGATTGAAAATCAAAAAATCAGAAACGAATTGAAAAAGCAGGGCCAACCAGCAATGTATTCAATTTTGATTTCACCGACAATGAGATGTAATCTAAATTGTATCGGGTGCTACGCCAAATACTATCAAAAGAAAGATGATTTGCCTTATGAAGTTATTGACCGAGTTTTAAAAGAGGCAAAGAAACTCGGAATTTTGATTTTCACCATCTTGGGCGGCGAACCATTTTTAAGAGAGGACTTATTTGACCTTTATAAAAAACATTCTGACGCCTATTTTCAGGTCTTTTCAAATTCAACCCTAATTGACGAAAAATTAGCCAAAAAATTGGTAGATTGCGGCAATGTGGTAGTTGAATTTTCTATTGAGGGATTTAAAGAAAGAGACGATGAGAGAAGGGGAAAGGGACACTTTGAAAAAGCGATGAAGGCAATGGATATTTTGAAAAATTATGGAGTGCCCTTTGGCTATTCGGTCTGCGTGACCAGAAAAAATGCTGAAGAGGTAATGAGTAATAAATTTATTGAATTAATGATTGAAAAGGGGGCTTTGATTGGCTGGCACTTTTTGTATATGCCGGTTTGCGGAGATAAAAATACCGAATTAATGCCAAGTCCTGAACAAAGAAACTGGATGCGCCAGAGAAAGGATTATATTAAAGAAAATTACCCCCTCTTTATTATTGATTTTTGGAACGATGCCCCCTATGTTGGCGGTTGTATTTCCGGCAAATATTATTGTCATATCAATAATTTTGGCGACGTAGAACCCTGTATCTTTACTCATTTTGCTCAAGTGAATATTAAAAATACTACTTTAAAAGAAGCGATAAATTGTCAATTCTTCAAAGAAATCAGAAAGCGCCAGCCATTTTGCCAGAATCTTTATCTCCCTTGTCCTTTAATTGATAATCCCTGGGCAAGTAGAATTTTTCTGAAGACGCCTGGCGTTTATCCTACTCATCCCGGAGCTAAAACTTTAATTGAAGACCTGATAGAAGATATTGACAGATATTCTCAGGGTGTCCATTAGGTTTACAAAAGCGTCTGGCAAGAAAAATTGGAGAAAAGAGCAAAATCAAAGACCTGACCCCTTTTTTGAAAAATATTTCGTTATAATAAAGAAAACGGAGAACCGTTCTCCGATAATTATGCCAATAAAAAGACCACAGCTAATTAATGGCGAGATTTACCATATTGTAATTCGAGGAGTCGGGGATTCTTTAATTTTTAAAAATAAAGATGATTATTATCGAGGAATTTTTTCTATTTATGAATTTAACACTACTGAGCCAATAGAAATTAGAAAACAAAGAGAGAAACGTAAAACCGCAAAGCGCAGCGGAGGTCAGACCTCCGCTAATGCTCGCAAGTTGTTGGTGGAGATCCTTGCTTTTTGGTTTATGCCAAATCATATTCATTTACTTTTGAAACAGATTAGAAATAATGGAATTACTAAATTTATGCAAAAATTGGAGACCGGCTACGCAACTTATTTTAATAAGAAATACAATCGCAAGGGCCATCTTTTTCAAGGGAGGTTCCGGGCAGTGCACATTAAAACTAATGAACAGTTGAAAAATGTCTTTGTTTATATTCATACTAATGGGATATCTTTAATTGAGCCGACATGGAAGGAAATAGGAATTAAAAATCCTCAAAAAGTAATTAAGTTTTTAGAAAATTATAAATGGTCAAGCTACCCTGATTACATTGGTAAAAAGAATTTTCCTTCGGTGACCAAAAGAGATTTTCTTTCGAAAGTGATAGGTAGGGAGAAAGGTTGTAGAAATTTTGTTGAGAGTTGGGTAAAATATAAAAAAGAACTCAAAGATTTAGCTGATATTGTTTTAGAATAATAAGATAGCAGAGAACTGTTCTCCGCTAACTTAAATTTAATGAACTCTCTTTAAATTAAAGGGAGTTTTTTGATTGTTAAATTTTGGGTTTTTAGTATAATAAAAGTAAAGAAATGATGGGAATTTATCTTCAACAAAATATCTTAATTCAATATTTGATTTGGTATTTTTTTGATGTGCCAAAGGAGGTTTTACGAGGTTGGAAAAATTTTCTTTTGTTTAATTTAAATTATTTTTCTCTTCCCCTGCTTTTTAAAACCCTCTTTTCTCATTGGCGGCAATATAAATGGGGCTATGGCCGGGGTTTTGATGCTTGGAGGTATTTTGAGACCTTTTTTTCAAATTTAATTTCACGAGTTTTAGGGGCAATAATGAGAACTTTTTTAATTTTGATAGGAATTTTAACCGAAATTTTAATTTTCATTTCCGGTCTAATTTTATTTTTGGGCTGGCTTCTTTTACCCGTCTTTTTAATTGGCGGATTAATTTTCGGCTTCAAAATTATTTTTTAATATTCGCATATTCGTACTAATTCGTAATTCGTAGGGATATGTTTAACTTTAATTTAGAAAAGGCGGCGATTTTCCAAGCAGTAAAGTGGGAGAGACACTTGATTTTTAGATACGCTCCGATTTTGAAAAAGATATTTTTCGTGCTTTTCATAGTTTTCGTGTTGGTATTTTTGTATAATTTTTGGCAAAAAGAATTTTTTGACGAAAAAATTTTGGGTGTTTCAATTTTATTTTTTATTCTTTCTTTAAAATTCTCTCTTTTTGAGGTATTTTTTAACCAGAAATTAAAAAAACCTCGCCTTCGTCCTTTGGACTTCGGCGGGCAAGCTCAACCTTTAGATGCGGCAATTAAAAATCCAGAAAGATTTAATTTAGCCAGTTTTTTGAGTTTTGAAGTGGCAAAAGCGGCTTTTAAATCTTTGGCATTTGCCAAGTCCAAAAAATTAACAGAGGTCAATTCGACGATTTTACTTTATTTTATTTTGGCAGATAATAAAAAATTAAATTTTGTTTTTTCGCGAGCCCTTCTTAACTTAAAAGAAATTAAAAATACTCTTAAAGAAAAAATAGACGGTTATCCAAAAAGTCGAGTTGAAATTCTGGAATTTAGCAAAGATTTTCGAGATTCAATTTCAGAGGCACTAAAAATCGCCCAGAAAAAAGGGCATTCAAAAATTACTTTGGCTGACGCTCTTTTTGCTCTGGCAAAGAATGACTTAATTTTCAAAAAAATTTTAATTGATTTTAATTTAAAACCAGAAGACATTGAAAATCTGACTTCCTGGTTAGAATCTATTGAAGAAGATATTGCTCAGGAAAAAAAGTTCTGGGAATATCAAAATTTAGCCAGAAAAGGTTCTCTGGGTCGCGATTGGGCAGCAGGTTATACTATCACCTTAGATCAATTTTCAACCGATTGGACAAAAGTGATTTCGGTCAAAGGGTTTCGAGAAGCAGTAGGTATTGAAAAAGAAGTTGGGGCAGTTGAAAGAATATTAAGCCGCGACCAGGTAAAAAATGTCATTTTAATTGGCGAGCCGGGCGGCGGAAGGTCGAAATTAGTGGACGAAATAGCCAGAAGAGCGCTTTTTAATTTAAGTTTACCTCAAATTAACTCCAAAAGAGTGGTGGCTTTAGATATCGTCTCTCTTTTGTCGCGAGCCGCCTCTTTGGAAGAAGCCGAAGTTTTATTAGACACTATTTTCAAAGAAGTGATTTTGGCCGGCAATGTGGTTTTAGTCATTGATGATTTTCATAATTATCTGACTCCAACTCCGCGAGCCGGCGCTATTGATATTTCCGGAATCATTGGTCCTTATTTACCTTTGCCTAATTTTCGTTTAATTGCCATTACCAATTTTCCCGGCTTTCACAAATTCATTGAACCAAATCAATCACTTTTGAGTTATTTTGAAAAAGTGGAAATTCCAGAAATTTCAGAAAGAGAGGCAATCAGGGTTTTGGAAAATTTCATTCCTTATTTTGAAAGAAAATACAAAATTTTCGTTAGTTATCCGGCCGTACGGGATTTAGTAAAATACTCTGCCAGATATCTGCCGGAAATGCCTTTTCCTAAAAAAGCAATTGATTTATTAGATGAGACAATGGTTTATGTTTCTTCTTTCACCAAGAGCAAATTGGTTTTGCCAGAACACGTTGCCAGAATTATTTCTGACAAAACCCAAATTCCGGTCGGTGAAATTGAAATTAAAGAAAGGGAAACTCTTTTAAATTTAGAAAATCTCATTCATCAAAGAATTATCAATCAAGAAGAAGCGGTAAAAGAAATTTCCACCGCCATGCGAAGAGCCAGGGCTGATATTACGGTCAGAAAAGGACCAATGGGCGCCTTTTTGTTTTTGGGACCAACCGGGGTGGGAAAGACCGAAACCACTAAGGCCTTGGCGGAAATTTATTTTAAATCAGAAACAGCTATGATTCGAGTTGATATGTCAGAATTTTCAACCACCAAAGATATTCCCAGATTAATCGGTTCAATAGATGAAGAAGGCATTTTAATCAACAAAGTTCGAGAAAGGCCTTTTTCTCTGGTCTTGTTAGATGAGTTTGAAAAAGCCCACCCTAATGTTTTGAATTTATTTTTGCAGGTTTTTGACGAAGGTCATTTAACCGATGGTTTAGGGAGAAGAGTTAATTTCAAAAATACGATGCTAATTGCCACCAGCAATGCCGGTTATCAAATAATTCTTGAGGCCTTAAAAGACTACTACCCGCCCACCACCCTCCCGCCAAGGCGGGCCCCTAAAACCGAATGGTCAAAAGTGAAAGAAAAATTATTGGATTTCCTTTTCAAAAATGCCATTTTCAGGCCTGAATTGATTAATAGATTTGATGCCGTTATTGTCTTTAAACCTTTGACCAAAGACAATTTATTGGCTATTGTTGAGTTGTTGCTCCAGAAATTAAAACAAAATTTAGCCCAAAAAGACATTGAATTTTTGATAACCGAAACACTGAAAGAAAAAATTGTCGATTTGGGTTATTCGCCGGTTTTTGGAGCCAGAGAAATGAGAAGGGTGATTTCTGAGCGAGTAGAAAATCTTTTAGCCGAGGCAATTTTGGCTGAAAAATTAAAAAGAGGAGATAGGGTCGAGGTTGATCCAGAAAAATTTAAATTAATAATTAGTCATTAGCTTACGGAGAACCGTTCTCCGTAAATCTATATCTATCGCGAAAATTTTAGAAGGAATTTTTGATCTGTTTATGAAAGAATTTCTTTTTTAGCGACTCTTAAAGGAGCTGAAAAAAACCGCTTGGAATATAAGCGGTTTTTTTGTTTAAATCTTAGGTGTGAATAAGATGTGGATAAAAATGAAATTTAAAGGTAATTTGAGTTCATTTTGTTTTTATTTGACTTAAAGTTATGGAGTGGGGTATAGTGAAGATGGAGTGGGGAATTGTGGATAACTATGGGATAACTATCATTCTTTGTGGATAACTATGTTTATTGGAGAATATACATATTCAATAGATGAAAAAAAAAGATTGGCAATACCAGTAAAATTTAGACAGGCCCTGGGAAAGAAGGCGGTTTTGACGCGAGGGATTGATACTTGTTTGGTAATTTATCCTTTGGAAGAGTGGGGAAAGCTGGCAAAGAAATTGGAAAATTTGCCAGCCAGCCAAACCGATGCCCGGGCTTTTGCCAGAATTATGTTAGCCGGGGCAGTAGATGTTCAACTGGATAAATTAGGGAGAATTTTAATTCCCGATTATTTGAAAAATTATGCCCTTTTTAAAAAGAATGTAGCCATTATCGGTTTGTCTAATCGAATCGAGATTTGGGATGAGACGAAATGGCAAGATTACAAAGAAAAGACCGAAAAAGAAATAGGGGATATGGCATCCCGGCTGAAAGAATTGGGCGTGTAACCGAAGCCGCCGTACGAATTTACGGAAAGCGGTTTACGAATATACGAATCCTCGCTTTCCGCTACAAATCAATTTACGAATTTTCGGCTTCGGATACGAATAATTTATTCGTATATTCGTAATGATTCGTAATTCGTAGGGTATTGAAAAACTATGAAAAACTTATCTGCAATCTCTAAAATTTCTAACGGGGTGAATCGCACCTTTCCTTTAGATATTTCCCTTCCAATAATTCGCGTTTTTCCTTTAAGAATAAAATCTAATTTAAAACTTTTTGTCATTTCTTTTGCTTTAATAATAATCTCTCTCATTTCGCTTTATTTTTTTCAATTTAACTATTTAACCTTTGCCAACTCTCAAATTAAAAATTCGCAACAAATTATTAAAAAACTTTCGATTGAAAACGAGAATTTAGAGGTCCAGTTAGCAAAAAATAATTCGCTATTCAGTATCGAAAATTTGATTGAAAACTTAAATTTTGTTAAAGTAGATAAAATTCATTATATCCAGATTTTAGAAAACCAAATTGTTAAGGAATGATGAGAGAGTGGCGAAAAAATTTAATTTTAATTCTCTTTATTTTATTTGGAGCGACAATTAGTGGTCGCTTAATTTTTGTTCAAATTTTAAACCATCAACTTTATAAAGCCCAAGCTCAGGGTCAACAAAATCTTTTGGTTGAAATTCAAGGAAGGAGAGGTGAAATTTTTTTAAAAAGCGGAGGAAGTTTATTGCCTTTAGCCATTAATAAAACCGGCTGGTTTTGTTATTTATATCCAAAAGAAATTAAAAATAAAGAAGAAACCGTCCGGAAATTAGTTGAGATTTTGAATCTAAAGGAAGAGGAACTTTTTCAAAAAATTGATGAGGAAAAAGCATTTGTCAAAATTAAATCTAAATTATCTGATTCAGAAATAGCAAATCTAAAAAAAGCAAATTTAATTGGCGTTTATTTAAGGGAAGAGAATTTAAGATATTATCCCCAGGATTATTTTCTTTCTCAAGTGATTGGATTTGTGGGAGGCGAAGGAAAAGGGCAATATGGCTTGGAAGGATTCTACGATGAAACTTTAAGAACCGATAGCGAATTTATAGAAGGTAAAAGGGGATTAGGTGGGAGTTTAATTTTTTTTAGTCCTTTTCAAAAACAGGAAAAAAATGATTTGATTTTAACCATTGATTCCGATATTCAATTTAAAGCCGAAAGGTTATTAACTGAAGCTAAAGAAAAATTAAATTTTGAAAGAGGTCAAATTATTGTAGCTGATCCCTGGACCGGAAAAATTTTGACCCTGGCTAATCTTCCAAGTTTTAATCCCAATTTTTATTCTGGAGAAAAAGAATTAAAAGTTTTTAAAAATCCGACTGTTCAAGAACTTTTTGAACCGGGTTCGGTTTTCAAACCCATTACAATGGCGGCGGCTTTGGACCAAGAAAAAATTACCCCTCAAACAACTTATGAAGATCCGGGCATAATAAAAATTGGCGGTTGGCCTATTTATAATTACGAAAAAAGAAAATACCCCGGCCAAATCTCAATGATTGAGGTTTTAGAAAAATCAATTAATACGGGTGCCGTCTTTGCCGAACGCCAGGCGGGGCACGATTTATTTTTGGAATATATTGAAAAGTTTGGTTTTTTTGAAAAAACCGGGATTGATTTACAGGGAGAGGTTTTTTCTCAAAATATAGAGTTGAAAAAAGGCTATGAGATAAATTTTGCCACTGCCTCTTTTGGCCAAGGAATCGCTATCACTCCCATTCAATTGGTGAGGGCTTTTTCAGCCATTGCCAATGGCGGAAAATTGGTTAATCCTTATATCGTTGAAAATTTGCCGAATAAAATTAACGAAGGAGAGAATTTCGTCATTTCCCGAAAAACTTCTTCTCAATTAACTACAATGTTGGTAAGCGTGGTTGAAAAAGGTTTTGCCAAATCAGCCCAAGTTCCCGGTTACTATGTGGCTGGCAAAACCGGTACGGCTCAAATTCCCTGGTCGGCTTTGGAAATTGAAAAAAAAGGTTATTCTAATAAAACAATTCAAACTTTTGTTGGTTTTGCCCCAGCTTTTGATCCAAAATTTTTAATTTTAATAAAATTAGATAACCCAAAAACCAAAACGGCTGAATATTCAACTGTTCCAATGTTTGGCGAGTTAGCAAAATACATCATCAATCTATGGCAAATCCCCCCCGACTACGAATAAAGGTTTAAAACCCGACGTTATTTGAAAAAATAGAAGATGCTGGAAAAGCCCTCCAAAACGAAATAAAAAAAGGAGATTTAATTCTAGTTGATGGCTCAAAAGAAATGGAAATGCAAAAAATCGTTGAAGAAATAAAAGCATTATAAAGGTCGAGAATTTAACAAATAATTTTAATAATTAATAAATATGCCTAAAAATTTTATTATTACTATTTCGATTCTGGTAGTTCTGATTATAATCGGAATGAGTTTGGGAATTTATTTCTATCAGAGAAGCGCTCAGCTAGAGAAGAAATTTCAAGAATTAAGAAAGATGGTTGGAGAAGAAAGATTTGAAGAATTAGTTGAAAAGGAAAAGGCGACAGAAAAAATTTGTAAATCTTTGCCACTAATTTCTCCAGAAACAAAATTGGGAAAAGAGGCATCTCCGACTATAGCTCAAGATATTTGTTATTTAGCTTTTGCTCTTAAGAAAACGGATGTAACTCTATGTGAAAAAATTGAATTTTCAGAAGGCAAAGGAATGTGTTATTCGGGATTAGCTCTTAAATTAAAAGACTCTTCACTATGTGAAAAAATAGAAAAAGATTATGATCAAAGGCAATGCTATTCCTCTCTTGCTATTGAACTAGACGATCTTTCATTATGTAAAAAAATAAAAGAATTTCGAGAAAAAGATTATTGCCTTAGCGATTATGCAGCCAAGAAAGGAGATGCTGTAGCTTGTGAAAAAATTATTAATGTGAAGGTAAAAGATGAATGTTACCGAAATGTAGCTTTCAATATTGGAAATCCGGTTCTCTGCCAAAAGATCACTGATGTAGGAATGAGAGAAGATTGCCGAAGATCTACGGAAAGATATTAAAATCTTTGGAAAAGGTTAATGCAGCCTCAAGTCGCAAGACATGAGAACTATTCTCCGTTTTTTAGATTAGTAAAAAATTCAAACGGCCGTGGATAAAATTTACTAATTTATAGAATACAGAGACCTGCTCTCTGTATTTTTGTTTGACAAATTAAAATTGATTTGCTATAATTGAAACAGTACAAAAAGGAGGCGATTTGATTGGATGTTGTGATAATTCATGGATTTTCCTCTTTAAGAGGGGAAGAAAGGTTGAAGTTGCTCGTTGAAAAAATAAAAAAGGAATTGCCGGAAGAAAAAATCATTATTCCTAATTATTTGGAATGCTACAGCAAACTCGGAATCATTATGGCAGGGAAGAAAAGTATCGATGAATACGCCGATATTTTCAAAAAAATCATTGAAAGAGAAAAAACAAATGAACCTCTCTTGCTAATAGGATACAGTTTGGGCGGGTTGATTACAAGAGTTCTTGTTGAAAAATTGGGAGTCAATGCCAGGGCAATAATATTAGTCGGTACCCCAAATAAAGGGGTAAAATTAAACCGCTGGGAAAAATTACTTGGTAACATGCTTAAAAGACCAATAGTCGAAGAGATGTTGCCCGATAGCCAATTTTTAAATAATCTCAATGAAAACTATGAAAAGTTAACGCTTCAAACCAGATATTATCTTCTTGCCGGCAGTAAAGACAAAAGAGTGCCTCCTTGGTCAGCTCTCGGGACAGAATTTATCAAAAGTAGCGGCATATTTATTGGTTCAACCGACCATTCGGGACTTGTCCCCAAAAAATCTAAATCTACACTAACCGCGATTGATGTCATAATCCAAATTCTTAAAAAGGAAGAAGCAGGTTTTCCATCCGCTTCTTTTTTATTTACCCCGTTAGAAATTTTACATTCATAACGATGATTCATTTTCCTTGTTTTACAGTCTTAGCAAGATTTTATTAGATGCCCAAGGAGTAAAAATCTCTAACCGGGTTTACAAAATCTAAATTTTTTGATAAATTTAAAAAATAAAGTCGCCTTCATATAGTTTGGTTTAGGCGCCCCGCCCTTTATGCCCTCATCGTCTAGTCTGGTTTAGGACGCAAGGTTCTCATCCTTGTAACACCAGTTCAAATCTGGTTGAGGGCGCTAAAAGGGCGGGGAAATCACGAGTTCAAATCCCGAAGGCGGCACAAAAAACACGGGTCCGACCCGTGCTTTTTTATTTTTAAATCTTTCAGAGTTATTACTTAAACGGTGTTTCGATTATTTCTTTTGCCCCTTCAATTGTCCCCTTTAGTACGTTTTTGACCGCTGAACCGGTTTCAGTACTGATTTCTTCGGCTGCTTTTATTGCTTCTAAAACCGCTTCTTTTGTTACTTTTCCTACATCTCCTCCGACGCTTTTGGTACCATCAATTGCTCCTTGAACGGCTCTGACAGCCACCTGGGCCACATCTTCGCCTAATTCAGCTGCCCCTTTTATTGAGGCCTCAATCGCTCCCTTGGTGGTTCCGACCACATCTCCGCCAGCTCCGGCCACTCCTTCAACCACTGCTTTTACCAGATCGCGAGTGGCTTCAACTAAAGTAATTCCGACCCCGGAAATGCCTTTTATTCCTCCTTTGATGGCATTAATCCCAATCTCAAAACTCTTACCTCCTATATCTTCAACGCCTTCCAGAGTACTCTTTAGCGTGGTTTTTATTACATTAACTGCTTCTTCGGTTATCTTCCCGGTGGTTCTAATTATTCCTACTAAAGCATCGCTCAATTTCTCGGTAATTTTTTCCAGCATTCTCTTTTTTCAGCATTGATTGATTATTAACGGCTTTTTGGCAGTTAGTAATTTATCAATACCAATATTAAATAATTGATTAGTTAATTATACCAAAAATAAATAAAATCTAAAATAAATTTTCCACACATAATAAGACTGGATTAAAAGTTCTAAAAGATAACACATAGGCAGAACCCGCCTTTTTAATAAAAGGGCAGGGTTCTGCACTATTCCGCCTTAATTTTGCGAAACAATACAAAGGCGGCACACTCGTTCGCCTTCGGTTCGCTCGGGGCTATTCACCCTCTGTGCCGCAAGGAGTAAAGAAAAATATTACTGTTTCATAGTTTTATCTGTTTGGAACAGCAAAATTAGAGCGGGCTTGTATCGGAATTGAAATTCCGATACAATAAAATAAAATAATGTCGAGAAAATTTTTTCGACGAGTAATTTTAGGGGTTTTAGTAATTGTTGTATCATTATTATTAGGAGGTTTTTTAGTTTACAGACAAAATAAGATGCCCGAAATCCCTGAAAATTTTAAAACTCAAATCTTTGAAACCGCAAAAAAAGAAATTCTAATCGGGATAATTTCCGATACTCATATTCCCAGTAGGGCTGAAAATTTGCCAGAAGAAATTTTTGAAATTTTCCAAGATATGGACTTAATCATCCATTCGGGCGATATTGAAAATTTAGAGACGATTGAAAAATTAGAAAAAATCGCCAGAGTGGTTGTCGTACAAGGAAATATGGACCAAAAAGAAATAAAAGAAAAATTACCAGCAGGCATTACCTTTGATATTTACGATTGGAAAATCGGAATCGTCCATAGCCCTTTTCCTTTTTGGCTGGGCTCCCATTTCAATTTTGTCCAGGAAAAAATGGCAAAAGAATTATTTGAAAAAGAAAATCTTGATATTTTAATTTTCGGTCATACCCATCAAGCATTTGTAAAAAAACTGGAGTTTGGCGCTAAAAAAGTTTTATTAATCAATCCTGGTTCAGCCACTGTTCCTTTTTTCGGCGAACCCTCAGTTGCGATTTTGAAAATTGACTCAGATAAATTTGAAGTAAAACTGATTAATTTGAAACAATATGAAAATGGAAAATAAAAAATGGCATAACCTTTCAATTGAGGAAATCATCAAAATTTTAAAAACCGATATTTCACAAGGATTGAGTGAAAAAGAAGTTAAATTGCGCCAGGAAAAATTTGGCAAAAACAAACTTCCTGAAGAAAAACCCCTTTCCGGTCTTAAATTATTTTTGGAACAATTTAAAAGCCCTTTAATTTATATTTTAGTAATCGCCGGAATTACCACCTTATTTTTTAAAGATTACACGGACTCAATTGTTATTTTTGGAGCCGTAATTTTAAACACCATTATTGGGTTTCTTCAAGAAAAAAAGGCCTCAGAAGCTCTTAAAAAATTAAAAAAAATTGTCAAAATTGGAGCCGAAGTAATAAGAGAAGGAAATCATAAGATAATAGATTCCCAAAATTTGGTTCCCGGAGATATTTTTGAATTGAAAGCCGGCGACAAGATTCCGGCTGACGGGAGATTAATTGAAGTATATAATTTAAAAATCAACGAGATGGCTTTAACCGGCGAGTGGTCACCAGCAAAGAAGTATTCAGATGTTTTACCAAAAGAAGTACCGGTACCAGATCGAGATAATATGGTTTATATGGGCACGATTATCGAAGAAGGGAAGGCAAAGGTAGTTGTAACCGAAACCGGTCTAAGAACCGAAATGGGAAGAGTGGCCTCAATGCTGAAAGAGGCGAAAGAAGAAAAAACTCCTCTCCAAAGAAAATTAGCTCGTTTTGCTAAAATTATTGGCGTCATCGTAAGTATAATTTGTATTTTTATTTTTATTGAAGGAATGTTTGTTTCGCCAGTGCAGGATTTAAGAAAAAGATTTGAAGAAATCTTTACTACTTCGGTTGCCTTAGCAGTAGCGGCTATTCCAGAAGGTTTACCGGTGGCAATGACGGTCATTTTAGCAATTGGCATGCAGAGAATTTTAAGAAGAAAGGGGTTGGTTAGAAAACTTTTGGCAGCAGAAACTCTTGGAAGCACCTCGGTGATCGCAACCGATAAAACCGGAACTTTAACTGAAGGAAAGATGAAAGTTTCGGATATAATAGGCGATAAGTTTTTTGTATTAAAAGCGGTTACATTGACTTCCGATGCTTTTATTGAGAACCCAGAAGAACCCGAAGAAAAATGGATTTTAAGAGGGGGGCCGACCGATAGAGCGCTTTTGAAAGCCGGAATTGAAGCTGGATTTAACCGAAGAAAAGAATTTGAAAAACAAAAGATTGCCGAACTACCATTCAATCCAATAAATAAATTCACTGCCGCTTTATATAAAGAAAATGGGCAGAACTTTCTTTATGTGGCCGGTGCTCCAGAAAGAATTTTAGAGAGGGCTGTTTTAAATAATGATGAAAAAAGACAATTGGAAAATAAGTTAGATGAATTAGCGCAAAAAGGATTAAGAGTGGTGGCTTCGGCTTATAAAACCGTAACGAACGGGAAACTAAAGGAATTGAAAATAGAAAGTGAAGTAAATAATTTAACATTTTCCGGTTTCATTACTTTACAAGACCCGATAAGACAAGAAGTAAAAGAAGCGATGAGAATTTGCAAAGGAGCAGGAATGAAACCGATTATTGTTACCGGAGACCATAAATTGACAGCAAAAACAGTGGCTGAAGAGTTAGGATTAAAAACGAAAGAGCAATACATTTTAGAGGGCAAGGATTTAGATAATTTTTCCGACCAAGAGTTTGACAAAATTTTAGATAAAATTCAAATTTATGCCAGGGCAGAACCGAGACATAAAATGAGAATCATTGAGGCCTGGCAAAGAAGAGGAGAGGTGGTGGCAATGACTGGTGACGGAATAAACGACGCCCCGGCTTTAAAAAAAGCCGATATTGGAGTAGCAGTGGGTTCGGGCAGCGATATCGCCAAAGAGGTGGCTGATTTGGTTTTATTACCGGATTCTTTCAATATTATTGTAGCAGCAGTTGAGGAAGGGAGGATAATTATTGATAACCTCAGAAAAGTTATTGCCTATCTTCTTTCGACAAGTATTGCTGAAGTAATTTTAATTGGAGTTACTTTGCCGTTTGGTTTTCCTTTACCTATCCTGGCGGCTCAAATTTTATGGATTAATTTAATTGAAGGTACTCTACCTGCTCTTTCTCTTGGAATGGAACCAAAAGAAAAAGATATAATGAAAAGAAAACCCGAAAGTCGCGACATTCCATTATTGATAAAAGAAAGCAAGGCCTTAATTTTTATTATCGGACTTTTCACAAGTTTTGTTCTTCTTTTCCTTTTTTTCTGGCTTTATGGGAAACATGGTCCCGAATACATTAATTACATCAGGACAATGATTTTTGCTTGTTTGGCTCTGGGATCTTTCTTTTATATTTTTTCTTGTCGAAGTTTAAGGAAAAATCTATGGCAAATCAATCTTTTTTCAAATAAATATTTAATAGGAACTTGGTTTCTTGCTTTAGCAATGCTGCTTTTGGCAATTTATTTACCTCCGCTTCAGAATTTACTAAAAACCGTACCTTTGGGATTCAAAGATTGGCTGATTTTTTTGAGTTTTGGTATAGTAGGTTTAATTTTAATTGAAGCCACAAAATGGTACTTCATAAAGAAATCAAAAATATAATATGCTTTGGCTTTATATTCTAATTTTTATTATTTCTTGTATTTTACTCACTTTAGCAGGCGAGCGGCTTGTCAGTTCTCTAATGAGAATTGCCAGATTTCTTGGCTGGCGGGAATTTGTTGTCTCTTTTTTTATAATGTCTTTTGCCGCTTCACTTCCTGAGCTTTTTATTGGTATTACTTCGGCTTTGCAGGGAATTCCCCAACTTTCTTTTGGCAATATTATTGGGGCAAGCGTTATCCATTATACTTTAGCAATTGCTATTTGTGCTCTAATTTTGAAAGGAATAGATGTTGAAAGCCGGACAGTCCGGGCAACCTCTCTTTTTACAGTGGTAGCATCAATTTTGCCCTTGCTTTTAATTTTAGATGGGATTCTCTCAAGGGCTGATGGAATCTTATTGATTTTATCTTTCTTTTTTTATATTTCCTGGCTCTTTTCGAAACAAGAAAGATTTACCAGGATTTATGATGGTTTAGCTTTGAGTTACCTAAAAGAATTTAGGACTTTTTTGAAAGACATTGGAATTTTAATTTTAGGTACAATTTTGCTTTTATTAAGCTCCTGGGGAATAATTGAATCAGCCACTTCTTTTGCCGAAATTATTGGTGTTCCTTTAGCTTTCGTTGGAATTTTAATTGTTGGATTAGGTACGGCTTTACCAGAGACCTATTTTTCTATTAAAGCCGCTCAGAAAGGTCAGTCCTGGATAATTCTTGGCAATCTAATGGGTTGTACAGCTATTACCGCCAGTTTGGTTTTGGGAATTGTGGCCATAATTTATCCAATTCGAATTTTTAATTTTTCACCTTTTATCATTGGTTTTTCTTTCTTAATTCTCTCAGCAATTTTTTTTCTTTTTTTTATTAGAACTGGAAAAAAAATCACTAAAAAAGAGGCCATCTTTTTACTCTCAGTCTATATTATCTTTGTCTTATTTCAAATTTTATTCGCCAGTTAGTTATAAAGTATGATTTGGCTTTACATTTTTATTTTTATAATCTCCTGCCTTTTATTAATTCTCTCTGGAAATTTCCTTATCAGTTATTTAACCAGAATAGCCAAATTTTTGGGTTGGAAAGAATTTGTGGTTGCTTTTTTAACCATCGCCTTTGGGGTTTCCTTACCCAATCTTTTTGTTGGAATATTATCCGCCCTAAATAAAATTCCCCAACTTTCTTTAGGAGATGTAGTAGGAGGAAATATTTTTGCTCTTACTTTGGCAGTGGCTATGGCGGCTTTTATTTCCAGAGGAGGTATTTCTGCCCAGAGTCGGACGGTTCAGGGAAGCTCTCTTTTCACAATTGGTTCGGCTATTTTGCCTTTGCTTTTAATTTTAGATGGTAATCTTTCCAGAATCGATGGCCTTCTTTTGATTTCTCTTTTTGCCGTTTATATTTGGTGGTTATTTAAAAAAGAAGATAGATTCAAAAAAGTTTACAATGGAGCGCCGGAGATTAAAAATCGGAAAGATTTCTTAAAAGATATTGGTATTTTAATAATCAGTATTATTTTTTTAATTTTTGGTGCTCAGGGAGTTGTCAAATCTTCTTCATTTTTTGCCCGGTTATTTAATCTCCCCATTATTTTTATCGGGATTTTTATTGTCGGAATAAGCAATTCTCTTCCCGAAACCTTCTTTTCCATTCAGGCAGCCAGGAAAGGTCAAGATTGGATAATATTGGGGAATCTAATGGGAGGCGTAATGATTACCGCTACTCTTGTTTTGGGCATTGTCGCCATAATTTATCCAATTGAATTTTTTGATTTTTCTATCTTAACCATCGGTAGATTTTTTCTTATTCTCTCAGCAATATTTTTTTTGATATTTTTAAGAACGGGGCGAAAAATTACCAGAAAAGAAGCCGTATTTTTGCTCTTAATTTACATTTTATTTCTCCTAACCGCAATTTTAGTCAAATAATAATTAATGAAAATTTCTCTCGCAAGTTGATTTTTTCAGAAATATATGCAAATATATGTAAAAGTAGTGTTTTATGGATTTCATAACATTTCTTTTAATTTTCGTGTTGGCAGGTTTGGCGATAGTGATATTTTTAATTCTTTTTAAAAAACCAAAAGAAGACAGTGGTTCTTCTTTGGTTCTGCAGCAGTTAAATTATATCAGCCAACTTTTGGATAATAAATTATCTGAATCTAACAAGATGCTTCAGTCGCAATTTAGCCAGAGCGCCGAAATTATACGCAATGTCACTGAAAAATTAACCCGACTTGACGAAACGAACAAACAGGTTATTAGTTTTGCAGATCAACTTAGCAATTTACAAGACATTTTGAAGAATCCTCAACAAAGAGGAGTATTGGGAGAGTACTATCTGGAAACAGTTTTGAAAAATGTTTTGCCGCCGGGTTCCTATCAAATGCAGTTTTCCTTTAAAGACGGCAGCATAGTTGACGCAGTTGTTTTTATTGACAAGCGTTTGATTCCCATTGATTCAAAATTCAGTTTAGAAAACTATAACCGAATGATAGAAACTTCCAATTCCTTGGAAAAGAAAAAATATGAATCCGCTTTTATTTCGGATCTTAAGAACCGGATAGAGGAAACCGCAAAATATGTAAAACCGGAGGAAAACACAATGGATTTTGCTTTTATGTTTATTCCTTCGGAAGCGGTTTATTACGATTTATTGATTAATAAAGTCGGGACTATCACCGAAGAAACAGACAATTTAATTTATTATGCCGGTAAGAAAAAAGTTATAGTTGTATCTCCTACTTCTTTTCTTGCTTATTTACAAACCGTTCTTCAGGGATTAAGAAATCAGAAGATTTCCGAACAAGCCAAAGAAATAATAAAAGAAGTAGAAAGATTGGGGAAACATCTGGCAGGTTACAGCGAATATATGAAACGGCTGGGAAACCATTTGGGGGCTACGGTGAGCAGTTACAATAAAGCCAATAAGGAATTTTTAAAAGTCGATAAAGACGTGGTTAAAATAACCGGTGGAGAATCAAAAATAAAACTTAAAGAAGTAGAAACTCCACTATTAGAAGAATAATATGTTAAGCTGTTTAAGGTTCTACCTTAAACATTCACACTATGTTATCTGTGATTAAAACGGGTGGGAAACAGTATTTGGTCTCGCCGGGTCAAAAAATAAAAATTGAAAAATTGGATGCTAAAGAAGGAAAGGAAGTAATTTTCAAAGATGTTTTATTATTGGAGAAAGGTAAAAAAATTGAAATTGGGAATCCGTTGGTTAAAGGGGTAAAGGTTATCGGAAAAATAATATCACACGGCAAAGGCAAAAAAGTAATCGTTTTTAAATACAAATCAAAAAATCGTTATCGGATAAAAAAAGGCCATAGACAGCCATTTACGGAAGTGGAAATACAGAAAATAGAATCTAGAATTGAGTATTGACGAATTTGTCATTTGGGTTGACAAATTTTTTTATTTTGCTATGATAAAACCATAAAATAATTGCTCTTTTACAAAATTTAAAAGAGAGGAAGTTTTGGACGACTGAATTGTTTATCAGATAATTTTGGCAAATAGCTCAGTCGTCCAAAGGAGGAGATGACAAAATGGAAGAAGATGATGAAGTAACTATAAAAATCGGAGAGAAGACAGCTAAGATTTTACGGGGCAAGGAGGCGAAAACAGCGCTCAAAGCCATTCAATATGTTTTAGACAATGTGAAAAGCAATAAAAAAATAAAAATTGATATCGTTGACATAGGAATGCCGAAAAACTTCAGTTACGCGAAGGTGTTACTCGAAGCTCTAGAGTATGACTTAGAAAACCCTATCGAAATCGCTGACTATATCCTTAAAAAACTTAAAAAGGCAAATCATACTATCTCTTAATCTTCCTCTCTTTTTTCTTTTTTGAAAAATAAAAACAGCCAAAAGCTGTTTTTTAATTCGCATAGAATTCGAATATAATTCGGATATTAATTCGTATAATTTAATTTGTTTTCTTTTTATTTTCTGCCTTCCAAAGCTGATTTTAGGGTTTCTTCGTCGGCGTATTCTAATTCAGCGCCGATTGGTAAACCTCGAGCCAAATGAGTAATTTTTAAATTCCAAGGTTTTAAAATTTTTTCCAGATAGAGAACCGTTGCTTCACCTTCGGTTGTGGGATTTATGGCTAAAATTATTTCGTCAAATCGAACGTTAGGTATTCCAAATTTTTGGGGATTTCTAATCCTCTCGATTAATTCTTTGACTCTTAAATTTCTAATGTCTTCTTTTTTTAATCTGGAAACCGTCCCTCCTAAAATAAAATAGATACCCGAGTATTTTTTGGTCTTTTCAAGGGAAATCAAATCAGTTTCTTTTTCAACGATACAAAGCAAATTTTTGTCTCGGGTTGGATTTTTGCAAATTTCACAAAGTTCGCTATCTTCTTCGAAAGTGTTAAAACAAAAAGAGCAGGCTTTTACATTTTTCTTTAAGTCAGTAATTGATTTTATTAAATCATCAATTTCTTCTTTGGGAGAACTTATCAAATAAAAAACAAACCTGGCAGCCGTTCTCGGTCCAACTGTTGGGAATTTTGAAAGCAAATTAATTAATTTTTGAATCGAAGGTGGAAACAAATTAAATTACGCGAATTAAGATGCAAATTATGCACGAATTATATGCAAATACTTTATTCGCGTCTCATTCGCATAAAATTTGTATAAAAATTCGCGTGATTACTCTTCAAATCCAACTCCTTTTTCTAAATTCTTAAAACTGACCGTTCTTTCGTCGAAATACAATTCGACTTTTCCGACCGGTCCATTTCGATGTTTTGCCACAATAATATCGGCAATATTTTTTTTGGCAGCGTCTTGGTCATATCTATCTTCCCGATAAATAAACAAAACCACATCAGCATCCTGCTCAATGGTTCCTGACTGTCTTAAATCTGCCAATCTGGGTATTTGAGGAGACCTTTGTTCTACTGCTCTTGATAATTGCGAAACAACTAAAACTGGTATGTTTAATTCTCTGGCTAATCCTTTTAAAGCCCTGGAATTTTCCGAAACCTGTTGAACCGGATTAGCATTAAGGTTCAAAGGCTCCATTAATTGCAAATAATCAATAATAACCAATCCCAAACCTTTTTCTGCCTGCAATCTCCGGCACATGGCTTTCATTTGTAAAACCGTAGGAGAAGCGGCATCGTCAATATAAAGAGGGACTTCAGATAAAATACCCATAGCATGACGGATTCGAGTAAAATCGTTTTCCTCGCCTTCGCTGGAAAGCCGACCTGTTCTTAATCTCCATAAATCAATTCCAGAAAGAGAAGAAATTAATCTATCAACCACTTGATCTCTGGACATTTCCAAAGAAAAAATTCCGACCGGCACTTTTTCATTTATGGCGATATTTGAAGCGAAATTCAAGGCCATCGCCGATTTTCCAAGCGTTGGCCTGGCAGCTAAAATTATCAGGTCAGATTTTTGAAAACCGGCCAAGATATTATCCAAATCAGAAAAACCGCTTGGTAAACCTCTAAGACCGCCTTTATGTTTTGATAATCTGTCAATTCTTTCAAACGCTTCTTCCAAAGTTGATTTTACCAGTACAAAATCTTGGGTTAAACCTTTTTGAGCGATGCTAAAAATCCTTTCTTCGGCCTTGTCTAATAGAATATTAATGTCTTCTGACTCATTATAGCCAAGATTAGCAATTTCTTGAGAGGCACTAATTAAATCTCGCAAAACTCTTTTTCTTTGAATAATTTTGGCATAATTGGGAACATGAGAAGCAGTGGGAACAGAATTTATCAATTCGGTCAAATAGCCATTGCCGCCGATTTCTTCCAAGAAATTTTTTTCTTTTAAACGATTGGAAACAGATAAAAAATCAATTGGTTCTCCTTTTTGAAAAAGTTCAATCATTGCAGAATAAATTTCCTGGTGGTTTTTTTTGTAAAAATCTCGGGGGTTTAAAAAATCGCAAACTTTAAAAATAGCGTCTTTATCTAACATTAATCCGCCCAAAAGCGACTTTTCGGCTTCAACTGATTGGGGAGGCAATTTTTCCGGTAATTCGTTTGACATATTCTAATTTTAATTTAACAAAAGCCAAAGAGGTTGGCAAGTTCTAATTCCTCTGATAGAATATAATAATTCGTAGGGATATGAAAATAGGTTTAATTTCTTCACACTCTTTTTTAAAACCCGGGGGAGTAAAAAACCATATTTTAGGATTGCAAAAAGAATTTAAAAAAAGAGGTCGGAGGACAAAAATTATTGCCCCTCGTCAATCTCTCGACGAAAATTATGGGAAACAGGTAATTTTGCTTGGCACTTCTTTTCCCTTCCATTTCGGGGGCGGAAAATCTGATTTTACTGTTCACTTTAATCCTTTAGCAATCGAGGAGGTTTTAGAAAAAGAAAAATTCGATATTTTGCATTTTCATAATTTTGGTTTTCCGTCTTCAGCCCAGATTTTAGAAAAATCGCGAGCCCTGAATATCTTAACTTTTCATTCAGATATAGAAAGAAGTAAATTTTTGCAGGAGTTCCCGGTTTTTCTTGAAGTTTTGAAAATGATAATTGAATGGAAGGTTGATGGATTAATTGGGGTGTCAAAAGTGGCGCTAAAAATTTTAAATGATTGCAAAGTGCCAAAAGCGATTATTCCCAACGGCATTGATTTGGAACAATTTAATCCAAAAGTCAAAAAAGTCAAAAAATTCTTAGACAAAAAGGTTAATATCTTGTTTGTCGGCAGAATTGAAGAAAGAAAAGGGTTAATTTATTTGTTAAAGGCGTATCAAATTTTGACTAAAACCTCCTCCTTTTGCCAGCGAAGCGAAAAGGAGGGGGTGAGATTAATTATTATCGGAGAAGGGGAGCTAAAAAAAGAATGTCAGGATTTTGTGAAAAATAATAATTTAAAAGAGGTTTATTTTGAAGGCGAAAAAGCAGGGAAGGAATTGGTTTCTTACTATAATAGCGCTGATATTTTTTGCGCCCCTTCAATTTATGGCGAGAGTTTTGGCATAGTTTTATTGGAAGCAATGGCTTGTGGATTGCCGGTGGTGGGTTTTGCCAACGAAGGCTACAAATCAACCCTGGAAGGAAAAAAAGGACTAAAGTTTTTAGTTGAACCAGAAGATTTTGCAGGTTTGGCTCAAAAACTGGAAATTTTAATTGAAAAAGAGAGCTTGAGAAAAGAAATGGGTGAGTGGGGAAAGAAAGAAGCGAAAAATTATTCTTGGGATAAAGTTTGCAACAAAGTCTTAAATTTTTATCGATTTTGCCAAAAAGAAAAAGATAAAAAAGAAAAAGAGAGTTTTTCAGCCGAAAAATTCTTTGAAAAACTAGACAAAGAAAACATCAAAGACCTCGAAGACATCTTAAAATGGCTAAAATAATTTTAACTTCTAAATAAACAGTTAAAAAAAGCGCTCCGCGGCGCTATTTTTTTATTATGTATTATTAATTAATTATAGTTTCTTAATCTTTGGTCCTTCTTTTGTGTCTTCGATCAAATAACCCAACTCTTTTATTTTTTTCCGTATTTCATCGGCCTCCTGCCATTTATTTTCTGTTCGTAATTTTTCTCTCATTTCAGCTAATTTTTTGATTTCTTCCGGAATTTCTGGTTTTTTAATTTTTGCTAAATCTAAAGCAAAAATTTTATCAAAATCTAATAAAATTTGATATTTTTCTATATCTGAAAGATTTTTAACTTTTAAAACATCCCACATTAAAGCCAGAGCTTTCGGTATATTCAAATCATTACTGATAAAATTTAAGAATTTTTTTTGATAATCTTCGAGATAATAACTTTTCGACGGCCGCCGGAAAATTGTTATATTATTCGATTGGATCTCGGTTATTTTTTGATAGAGATTATTTAGGGCATTTTGACTGGCTTTTAGAGCCGGCCAGGAAAATTGAAGTTTCTTTCGATAATGGGTTGTCAAACATAAATAACGATAGGCGAGGGGATTAAATCCTTTTTCAATTAAATTTTCTAAAGTAATAAATTCTCCTTTTGACTTTGCCATTTTTTCTTTTTTAAATTCTAAAAATTCGCCGTGCAACCAAAAATTAGCCATCAATTTTTCAAAAGCAGCTTCGATTTGAGCAATCTCATTGGTATGATGGATTAAAACATGGTCAATGCCTCCACAATGGATATCAAAAGGAATTCTTAAAAATTTTGTTGACATAACAACACATTCGGTATGCCAACCAGGAAAACCCCTTAAATTAATTTTTACTTTTTTCATTTTGATAAATTAATTTTATTAGATTTCGTTGATTGTTATTTAGAATTTCTATTTCTTTTCTACCAAATAGTAGTGTTTTATAACCATTATTTTTGATTGCCATCATTTTATCTAGCGTCCTTTTTGATTTATATTCTGCATTACTTTTGACTTCAATTATTGTGTTATAATCCGGTAAATAAAAGTCAGGTATAGTATTTGCTTTAATACGCCTTTGGCTATCCCAATAAGGAATTATAAACTCTTCATATCTCCAATTTATTTTATTTCCATCCAAACAGGCCGCAACTATTTTTTCCCAATTAGAACGTAAAATTAAATTATTATAAGGAACTCTTTTCCAACCTCGGGATAATTTTATTCTACCACTCCGAATACCCTCTCTTAATTTTTTAGAAATTTTTCTGGCTATTTTTTCTTTCTCTTCTTTTGACATATTCTGAACCGGAAGTTTACCCAATTCCCCTAATTTTTTTAGAGTTTGAGATGCTTTCTTGAATCTTTCTTTTCGTTCTTTAGCACTCTCTAACTGTCTCGGGTGTTTACCTTCTACCCAAAGCCTTTTTAGAGCCTTTTTTACGTTCTTTCTTCTTCTCTCTTTCAATCTTTTAGATTCAATCTGTTGGGGCAATAGACCTAATTGTCCCAATTTCTTTAAGGTTTTAGCAGCTTTCTTATTTCTTTCAAGAGAATGATTCTTTTTACAAATTACCGGATTCTGCATAGGATTTTTTCCTTCTTCAGCTTCTTTAATTCTATATTCTGAAATTGCTTTAGCCCTTTTTTCTACAACCGCTGGACAAGCTACGTATCTTTTACCTTTTATCTCACACCACTCTCCATAAAGAGCTGGTTTTCCACAACCTCCTTTACATTTTTTTATTTTCCTCATGCTTTTTTCTCAAATGCATTAAATTATTTAATCTTAAAAATTCGACATTATCTTCCTTTACAGCCTCTTTTACCATTTTTTCATATTCTTCATCATTGACTTCTATTTCTGTTATAAAGTCCCATTCCATTTGTCTTTTCATTCCTTTTGGCGTAAATTTCCACAAAGCAAAATCAGCAGGATTTTTCTTCTCGGAGGCTATTTCTATCCTGGCACCTACTTTCAATTTCATCTTTTTAGGCCAAAGCCTTCCATAAGTTTTCAATTTGGAAGTATTGAAATAAATTCCGTCTGAAATTTTATAAGTAAATCCTTTTTTCTCTAAAGTCTTAATTAAATTTATTTGATCTTCAATTGTTTCGGTGGCTTTTACCCAAATATTAGGCTCTTTGATATTTAACCTTTTAAGGTCTTTTTTAAAGGCATTGGTATAAAACTCAGCAATTTCCCAGGCAGTTTTCTTTTCTCTTTTGGCGCCCATTTCAATTTTATCTTCACCGATATCAGCATCTGAAGTTAAATGGCCAACATCAGTAATGTTCATTACATGCTTTATCATAAAGCCGTTATATTCCAAAACTCTTTTTAAAATATCCTCAAAAATATAGGTTCTTAAATTACCAATATGGGCGAAGTTATAAACGGTAAGACCACAGGTATAAAGGCCAACTTTCCCCCTTTTTAGTGGTTTAAAAACCTCTTTTTTTCGAGTTAAGGTGTTGTAAAGTTTAAGCATATTCTGATTATAACAATTTTTTGACAAAAATTAAAATAAAGTTTAAGATATTAATAAGAGAATGCTCTTTAATATAAAAATAAGGAGTGAAAAGATTGGAAAAAGAAAAAAAGATAGAGATATTCGATATTGAAAAATGCCCAGAATGTAAAAGTCCAAATCTTATTACTGATTATGACACCGGCGAAATGGTTTGTGGCGATTGTGGTCTGGTTTTACCTGATCCCATAATAGATAGAGGACCTGAATGGCGAGCTTACACTGACGGAGAAAAAGCCAAAAGATCTCGAGTTGGAACGCCGATAACTTTAACTGTTCACGATAAAGGTTTATTTACTACTGTTGGAGGTCCTTTTGGGATAGACCGTGATGCCTTTGGGAGAAAAATTCCTCTTGAGACAAAATTGCAAATGAGGCGCTTAAGAAAATGGCAGATACATTCAAGAGTCCGATCATCAATTGATCGAAATTTAGCCCGGGCAATGGGAGAACTCGATCATCTGGCCGATAAACTCAATATTCCACCAAAATCACCGACAAGAGAAATAGCAGCCGTTATTTACCGCAAAGTCTTAGAGAAAGGTTTAGTCCGCGGTAGATCAATTGCTGCTGTTGTTCCTGCTTGTCTTTATGCTGCTTGTCGAAAAGCTAGAATTCCACGGACCCTTCGAGAAATTGCTGAAGTGAGCTTCGAAATGGTTGGCGTGAATAAAAAAGAGGTTGGTCGCTGTTATCGGTTGATAATTAAAGAACTTAATAAACAAATGCCAATTGTTGATCCAGCTTCCTGTATTTCAAAAATTGCTGAAAAAATCGGAATTTCAGGAAAAACGCAAGGAAGGGCTATAGAAATTCTTCGTCAAGCTAAAGAAAAAAGAATGAGTAGTGGGAGAGGCCCGATGGGTTTAGCTGCTGCTGCTTTATACATTGCCTGTGAACTAAATAATGAAATGAAAAATTTTAGAGAGTATTCGCGTCCGGTTACTCAAAGGGATATTGCTGAGACTGCTGGAGTTACTGAAGTCACAGTGAGAAATCGTTACAAGGAATTAGTAGAAGAATTGGGCATTAAACTGCCTCCCAAAACACCTCAAATATCCTAAAGAGCGAGAAAATTCGCTCTCTTTTTTATGCATGCGAATAGCGCAACCTCGCTTCGCTTTTCGTGCACTCCGCCTGGGTATACAAATGCACCCATACGAATAATTTGGGCTTGACTCCCACCACCTAATAAATTAGGTGTGGGAGTAGCCTCACACCAACAAAGTTGGTAGTGAGGCTTGACAAAATTTTTGGAGGTGCTATAATTGAGGTGTAAAAGCGAATTTAGGAGTGCTTTGAAAATTAAATATTGAATAGTAAGGAGCGAATTGTTCTGAGAAATTTTCAGGATAGTCCGCTCCTTGCTACTTTGTGAAACTTTTCCGTGGGGCACCGGAGAACTTCTTAGTCCGGACAGCTTCCATGAAAATTTTAACAAAGGGTAGCGAGGAGCCCCTAAAAATCCCAAAGTTAACTCACATAACTAGGGATTAAAAAGTCCCGATGTCGGGTCAAAATATTTTTAAAAAATCCTTTCTCCTTTCAGCACCCGACATCGAGACTCCCCACCAGAGCGATTAAAATTATTTAATCATTCTGGCAGGGCAAGTAGCTCTTTTAAAATAAAGTTTCATAAAATAGGGGAGAAGATAGATCGGGTCACCTAATTTGCTCGTCATTACTTTCGATGACGGATAGATTAGGTGACCCAAGTTGGAAAAAACAAAAATTGAGATCGGTCACGAGAAAGGAAGAACAGCAATCTTCCAGGAAGCAATAAACGAGGTAGTGCTGGGAGTGAGCTTCACTAACAGAAAACTTAGAGAGGAACTGGAA
>Ga0180009_10001237_pt1 | contig 31717 bp, 32 predicted proteins | sample OS_PC_MetaG_FD_123537 | JGI IMG/M metagenome (GOLD analysis project Ga0180009, IMG submission 123537) | Groundwater microbial communities from the Aspo Hard Rock Laboratory (HRL) deep subsurface site, Sweden - OS_PC_MetaG | ecosystem: Environmental > Aquatic > Deep subsurface > Groundwater...
ACAGACGCGAACAACTATGTCTGGGCAGTGAATGGCAAGCCCTTGACAAGGATTGCAACGCCGTAATGCAGCCTCAGGGGCGCTCCCGCAGGGCGAGCCGGAAAGCACTCATCCGCTGTGTTAGGGCTCATGGCCATGGAATGGCCATGACCTGCGAGCCATGCCTTGCGGCTAAGCGTTTTCCGACTCGCTGAACGTTACAGTATTTCCGGCGGGGTACACTAGGGTCATGAATGATCCGGGTTTACAGCGTCACCACCCCATCCGCCGTGGCCACCAGTACCTGATCGGCCGGGCGGCGGGCAAACAGTCCCACCGTGACCACGCCGGCGATGCCGTTGATGCTGTCCTCCATTGCCAGCGGATCGTGGATCTCCAGCCTGCCGACATCGATGACCTGGTTGCCGTTGTCGGTGATGACGTTTTCCCGCCACATCGGCTCGCCGCCCAGCTTCAGCAGTTGTCTGGCCACGTGGCTGCGTGCCATCGGGATCACCTCCACCGGCAGTGGAAACGCCCCCAGCACCTCCACCTGCTTGCTGGCATCGATGATGCAGACAAAGCGTCTGCTGGCGGCGGCAATGATTTTCTCCCGCGTCAGCGCCGCCCCGCCGCCCTTGATCAGGCAGCGGTTCGGGTCACATTCGTCGGCGCCATCGACATACAACGCCAGTTCGCCGGAACTGTTCAGATCCATGACCTCATAGCCGCCGTCGCGCAGCAGCGCGCTGGTGGCCTCAGAACTGGAAACGCAGCCGGCCAGCCGTTTGCCTTGCTCACACATGAGCCGGATCAGAGCATTCACCGTGCTGCCGGTGCCCACACCCAGCACGATGTCATCGGGGATGTGCTGCAGCGCGGCTGCAGCCACCTGGTGTTTCATGGCGTCCTGATTCATGCCTCACCCAATTGCAGCAGAAAATCAAAGTGCGTCTTGCTCACCGGCATGATGGACAGTCGGTTGCCCTTGCGGATCAGTGGCAGGCCTTCAAGTTGCGCGGCATGTGCCTTGATGGTCGGCAGGCTGATGATGTGATCAAGCTTGCGCACGAAGCGCACATCCACCAGCAGCCAGCGCGGGTCGTCGGGTTTGCTGCCGGCGTCGTAGTGACTGTTGTCGGGGTCGAACTGGGTCGGATCCGGGTAGGCCTTGCTGGCGATTTCGGCGATGCCGGCAATGCCCGGCGGCTTGCAGTTGGAATGGTAGAACAGCACCTGATCACCGATCTGCATGTCGTCACGCATGAAATTGCGCGCCTGGTAATTGCGGATGCCGTCCCACGGTTCGGTGCCAACGCGCTGCAGGTCATCGATGCTGAATTCTTCCGGTTCGCTTTTCATCAGCCAGTATTGCAAGACTAGTCCTCCAGGGTTGTTGTGAGCCGGATCAAGCGGTTTCACTGCAGCGGTGCAGGCCGCTTTCGGTGCACACATAATGCATGTTCTGATCCCAGCGATCCAGCGGCAGCGCGGGCTGGCGCTGCCAGTCACAGGCGATGCCAATGCGCAGCATGTCCGCGCGCGTGTGCGGCAGCCAGCGATCGTAATACCCACCGCCCATGCCCAGGCGCTCACCGCGATCGGTAAAGCCCAGCAGTGGCAGCAGGCAGATATCAATGTCCCCGGCGGCGATGGTTGTGCTGTCGGCGGCCGGTTCCGGGATACCAAAGCGGTTCTTTTGCAGCAGCTCACCGCTGCGCCAGCGATGCATCCGCATGCAGCCGGCGCGTGCAGGATCGATCACCGGCAAACCGATGCGCCAGCCTGGTTGCTGCAGTGTCTGCAGCCAGGGCAGCAGATTGACTTCCATGCCGCTGCCGGCATAGGCACACAGCGTTGCCGGGGTCATGGCGAGGAGTTTTTGCTGCAGATGACGGCAGATGGCAGCCGTTGCCGTGTTCAGTGCGGTGCGCGACTGCTGTCGCCGCTGCGTCAGCAGTTGCTGTCTCAACTCAGGTTTGCTGCGGCTGGCCAAGATCTGGTGCACCATGCATGCGGGGGCAGTGACTGAATGATCCTCCGCGGAAGCCGCTGCCGGAACGTGACCTTGAACCAAAGGCTCAGGTGGGTTGACGTCGTGCCTTCATCAGGCTTTTCGCTCCAGGGCGAACTTGCACACAGAGGACAGTCTGTCTTCCCGAGGTCGATGAATAGGGACAAGGCATCAATGTTCCGACTGGCGAACCTCGCAGAGGACCGTTACAGTCTATGCCCAATCAGCCCCGTTCATCAAGTTCACGCTGCAGTTTGTCGGTCAATGCGGCCACGCGCTGGTCGATGTGCTGTTCCCGCTCGCGCAATTCGCGCTCCTGTTGCAACAGCAGGTTGCAGATGTTCAGCGCGCTCATCACCGCGATTTTTTCATAAGTCAGACTGGGGCCATGATCGCGGGCATCGCGCATGCGCAGATCCAGATAACGCGCGGCATCCAGCAGCTGCTCACGCTCATGCGGCTCGCAGCTGATGGTGAATTCACGGTCCAGCACGCGGACGGTCATGGGTTGGCGGTCAAGCGACATCGGCAGGCCTCAGCTTGGTGCGGGTTCGCCCCGTTGCCGACCAGTCAGCAGGGTGAGCGCTGGTCAGGGTGGCAGGATATGGGCGCAGTGCGGGGGGGCAAGACATTGCGTCAACAGGCCTTTTCCATCGCCTTGAGGCGGTTGAGCACACCTTCGACACGGTGTCTGGCCTGCTCGTTTTTGCCCAGCAGATTGGCACGTTCGACCACCAGCGATTCCTGCCGCGCCAGCAGCGAGGCATTTTCCTGCTCCAGCTTGTGCTTCATGTCCAGCAGGCGGCTGATTTGCTGTTCCAGCTGTTGTATATTGGCTTTCGCAGATTCGATTTGAGTCATCGTCAATATCCCCAACGGAGAATGGCCATAGGAATGGTCTTCTATCAATGTCATTGCCATGAACTGGCGGCATAATAGGGCAATTCCATTTGCGTGACGCCATCATGCTGGAGCCTGAAACAGCAGTGCCTGTGCTGATTGAAGCAGACCCGAAACACTTTATATCATGACTAAGGCATGAAAATGAACAACATGCACGAAATTCTACATTCTTTGCTGGAGCTTTCCGGTCAACACGGGTTTCCTGATGCCAGCGAGCTGCACGGTCTGCTGTGCGCGCACGCCTGCGTGCCCGCCAGTACCGACCATGCTGCCGCGGCCCGTGAGTTGCTGCGCTGGCTGGGCGTCGAAGGTGAGCATGATCAGCTGCTGCAGGCCTGTGACCAGGCGCTGCAGGCAACCACAGCGCAGTTGCTCGATCCGGCCAGTGATTTTCAGCCGTTGTTGCCCGATGATGCGCGCGATCTGCCATCGCGCACCGAGGCGCTGGCGGCCTGGGCCGGTGGTTTTGTCAGCGGCATGGGGGTGCATGGCGATGCGGCTTTGCACGCTGAGGCGCAGGAGGCACTGGCCGATCTGCAGCAGATCGCGCGCGCCAGTGTCAGCGCCGACGAGCAGGCGGATGCTTGCGATGGCGATGGCGATGGCGATGACGTTGGCGACGCCGAAGCGCTGGAGCAGGCCTACACCGAATTGGTGGAATACACCCGCGTGGCGGTGCCACTGATTCATCATGCGCTCTTGCTGCAAGCGCCATCGGCACCGCCTGTGGTACTGCATTGAACGCATCCGACACCACCCGCCTGCTGGGCGAATGTGCGCGCCGCCGCGCTGATCTGGCCGGCATGATCGGCACCGGCAGTGTCGCCGTGCTGCCGGCGGCAAGCCGCAAGCTGCGCAGCAACGATGTCTGTTATCCGTTCCGCCAGGACAGCGATTTCTGGTATCTCAGCGGTTTCAACGAGCCCGATGCGGTGCTGGTGATCAGCTCCGAGCGCGGCAGCGACTGTCACGCGACCCTGTTCTGTGCCCCCAAGGATCCGCAGCAGGCGCGCTGGCACGGTGACCATGCCGGACTGGATGCTGCCTGTGAAGTTTATGGCATGCACGCGGCCCATCCTCTCAGCGCACTGGATGACATGATGCCGCAGCTGCTGCATGGTCGGGAGCGCGTCTACAGCAAGCTGGGCCAGGATGCGGCCTTTGATCAGCGTCTGATCGGCTGGATGCACACCCCGGCCCCGGCGCACGGCAAGATGCCCGATCGCCTGGTCGACGTGCGTCATCTGCTGCACGAACTGCGACTGTTCAAAAGCCGGTTTGAGCTGGAGCAGATGCAGCGCGCGGCCGACATTTCCTGTCGTGCCCATGCCCGCGTCATGGCCGCCATCAGATCGCTGCACACTGAAGCCCAGGTGCATGCGCTGCTGCAGCACGAATACCTCAGTCATGGTCATGAAGCGGCTTATCCGGCCATTGTCGGCAGCGGCGACAACGCCTGCATCCTGCATTACACGGACAACAACCAGCCGCTGCAGCCCGATGCGCTGCTGCTGGTGGATTCCGGCTGTGAAGTCGCTGCCTATGCGGCCGACATCAGCCGCACCTTTCCGGTCAATGGGCGCTTCAGCGGTGCCCAGCGGGCGCTGTATGAGGTGGTGCTGCAGGCGCAGCTCGCGGCGATCGCGCAGGCCAATAAAAGCCAGTGCTGGGATGCCGTGCACGATGCGGCCGCAGCCAGCATCTGTGCCGGTCTTTGTGCTCTGGGCGTGATCAAGGAGAGCGAACAAACCGCAATGGAATCAGGAAGATATGAGAAATACTTCATGCACAAGACAGGTCACTGGCTGGGCCTGGACGTGCATGATGTCGGCGATTATCGGGTCAATGACGAGTCCCGCCAGCTGGAACCCGGCATGGTGATGACGGTGGAACCCGGCATCTATATTCCCGCTGACGATGAATCAGTGGATGTGCGCTGGCGTGGCATTGGCGTGCGCATCGAGGACGATGTGGTGGTAACCAGAGACCAGCCGCGCGTGCTCTCGGCAGCCTTGCCGAAAGCGGTGGATGACATCGAGGCACTGATCAATGCAGGATAATACCGTGCAACCCGGGCATGACGTGGACATCGCCATCATCGGCGGCGGACTGGTCGGTGCCAGTCTGGCGCTGGCCTTGCGTGCGTGCCGGCGTCGCAGCGCCATTGCCGACGGTCAGGGTAGGCCATTGCGGGTGGCGGTGATCGAGCCGTTCACACCAACGGCCGATAGCCAGCCCAGTTACGACGACCGCACCCTGGTGCTGAACGAGGTGTCCGCACAGATTCTCGATCAACTGGGCCTGGGTGGTCTGCTGGTCGAACATGGCGAGCCGATACACAGCATTCATGTCAGTGATCGTGGCCGCGCCGGTCGCACGCTGCTGCATGCTGCCGAACATCATCGCGAGGCATTCGGTCATGTCGTGGTGGCACGCGCCATTGGCCAGGCCATGCATGCAGCGATCAGCCAGGCAGAGGACGACGCTGCGGCCGCAGCCTGTCGGCTGCAGTGGCTGTCGCCAGCAAGATTGCAGCACATGCAGCAGCATGCCGACGGTGTCGAGCTGCAGCTGCACGGTGAACCGCAGCGCTTGCGCTGCCGGCTGGTGGTCGGTGCCGACGGTGCCGATTCGCTGGTGCGGCAGCAGGTCGGGCTGCCGGCACAGCAGCATGATTACCGCCAGACTGCCATCATCTGCAATGTCACCCCGCAACAACCCCACCAGGGCTGCGCCTATGAGCGCTTTACCGGTACTGGCCCGCTGGCGCTGCTGCCGCAGCCGGGCGGCCGCATGGGCGTGGTGATGTGCGTGCGCAGCGATGATGCAGCGGCGCTGCTGGCGCTGCCGGATGATGACTTTCTTGCTCAGCTGCAACAGCGTTTTGGCCGCCGACTGGGGTCGCTGCAGCGGCTTGGCAAACGCGCCAGCTACCCGCTGCGACTGGTGGCGGCCGAGCAGCATGTGCGCCAGCGCACGGTGCTGATCGGCAATGCCGCACACACCATTCATCCGGTCTCGGCGCAGGGCTTCAACCTCGGCCTGCGCGATGCCTGGGTGCTCGCGCACAGTCTGGCTGCGGCCTGGGCGCGAGCGGATTTTGCTGCCACCGGCACAGACATCACAGCCGTGCTGCACGACTACCAGGCGCAGCGTGAGGCCGATCAGCGCGACACCATTCGCTACACCGACACGCTGGCGCGTCTGTACAGCAATGAGGCCTTGCCGGCCCGGCTGCTGCGCAGCGCAGGACTCATTGCGCATCAATTGCTGCCCGGCATGCAGCAGGCGCTGGTGCTGCGGGCAATGGGCTATCGCAGCAGTCTGCCGGGTCTGCAGCCGCCGTCAGCGGCCATGCAGGCAATGGCATGACGACCAGCTACCAGACCGACATCGCCGTGGTCGGTGCCGGCATGGTCGGCAGCGCCTGTGCCGCCATGCTGGCGCAGCAGGGACATGCCGTGCTGCTGCTGGATCGCCAGCCTGCGCAGGCCTATCAGCGCCAGGAACTGCCGGATCTGCGCGTGTCAGCGATTGCCCCCGGCAATCAGCGCATGCTGCAGCAATTGGGTGCCTGGCCGCTGATCGAGGCCCAGCGCTGCACGCCATACGATGTCATGGAGGTCACCACCGGCAGTGGTGGCCAGCTGCGCTTTGTCGCGGGCGAACATGGCCTGGGTGAGCTCGGCTGGATCATCGAAAACGGTCTGTTGCAATCGGCGCTGGCCAGCGTGATGCCGGTCTCGGTCGAGCGTGTGGAAGGCGTTGCCGTCAGCGGTCTGACGCAACGGCGACGGGCGGTGGCATTACAGCTAGAGGATGGCAGCAGTGTCAGCGCCAGGCTGGTGGTCGCTGCCGACGGCGCGCGCTCGGCACTGCGTGAGCTGTGCGGTTTGCCGCTGCACACGCATGACTATGCCCAGCAGGCAGTGGTTGCCGTGCTGGAAACCGAGCTACCGAACCCGGGCATAGCCTGGCAGGTGCATCTGCCCACCGGGCCGCTGGCCATGCTGCCGGTGGGGGCCGGGCGCTCATCGCTGGTCTGGAGCCTGCCATCGGCAATGGCTGCTGAGCAGCTCAAGCTGAGCAGCGATGCGCTGGCGGCAGCGCTCACGCTGCACAGTAACGGTCGCTTTGGCAAGGTGCGGGTGGTGTCTGCGGTGGCGGCGTTTCCACTGCGGCTGCAGCTGGCCCGGCAACTGGTACAGCAGCGTGTGGTGCTGGTTGGCGATGCCGCGCACCAGGTGCATCCGATGGCCGGGCAGGGGGTGAATCTGGGCTTCCAGGATGTGCTGGAACTGGTCACCCTGCTGGGTCAGGCCCAGGATCAGGTTGGCAGCGGCAATGTGCTGGCGGCAGCGCAGTCGAGTGAGCGCCTGCAGTCCATGCTGGCCAGCTACGAGCGTCGCCGGCTCAGCGACAACACCATCATGGCACGCGGCATCAACGCGCTGGAGACCATGTTCCGGCACCAGCAAAGGCTGGCTGCATTGGGCATCACTGTGGTGGATCGGCTGCTGCCGTTGAAGAGCCTGTTCATTCGCCGTGCCTGCGCCGTGCCTGTGCTGCCGGCCAAATCCAGCGCCCGTCATTGAGCCCACCAATCAGCCCGCCAATGCCTGAGCCTGCCGCAGCCAGCCCCGCTGACAGGCAGCTCAGCCATACCCTGCAGGTGCTGGCCGGCGCAGTGCTGATCAGCCTGTCGGCACCGTTTGCCGGACTGGTCGATGTCAGTCCCAGCACCTCAGGCTTTTACCGCATGCTGTTTGGTGCCGGCGGACTGCTGCTGCTGTTGCTGCTGGTGCCACGCTGGCGCGAGCAGGCACGGCGGCAGTTGCTCCTGGGCTGGGGCTGGTCGGCGCTGGCGGCGCTGCTCTTCGCGCTGGATCTGTGGCTGTGGCATCGCAGCATCGTGCGGGTGGGCCCCGGCCTGGCCACGCTGCTGGCCAATTTTCAGGTGTTCGTCATGACCATCGCCGGCGTGCTGCTGTTCAGAGAGCGTCCGGGGCTGCGGTTTTTCTGCGCCCTGCTGCTGGCCATGCTTGGTCTGTGGCTGCTGCTGGTACCGAACTGGCCGGGCTGGAATCCCAGCCAGCGTCTCGGCATCGTGCTCGGTCTGCTCACGGCCATGGCCTACAGCGGCTACATGCTCAGTCTGCGTCATGGCCAGTCGGCGGCGCGCAGCCTGAATCCGGTCTGGCGCCTGTTGCAGATTTCCCTGCTCACCAGTGTACTGATGGCGCTGGTGGTGACGCTGGAACAGGCCGGGTTCAGTTTGCCGGATCGCCGCAACTGGCTGTTGCTGCTGGCCTATGGCCTGCTTTGTCAGGTGCTGGGCTGGTTGCTGATCAGTCGTGGCCTGCCGCACATTGCCGCCGGCCTCGCGGGTCTGCTGCTGCTGTTGCAGCCGGCCCTGTCGGTGACCTGGGACATGTGGTTTTTCAGCCTGCGGCTGTCATCCTGGCAGTGGCTGGGTCTGGGCCTGTGTCTGCTGGGCATTTATCTGGGCAGTCTGCGCGGTTTTCGCCGCCGCTAAATAACCAACAGCAAGTCAGCAATAACCAGTGGTTCTGGCGCATCGCTGCGCACGCTGCTATGGTTGCGGTCTGATCCATCCAGCTGGAGCCGACATGATCCACGACAGCATCATCGATACCATTGGCCGCACGCCGATTGTCAAAATCAACCGACTGGCACCGGCGGGCATGCACGTCTACGTCAAGATCGAGGCGTTCAATCCGATGTCCTCGGTCAAGGACCGTCTGGCCTGGGCCATCATCAATGAGGCCGAGCGCAGCGGTGCGCTGCAACCGGGTCAGACCGTGGTCGAGGCCACCTCCGGCAACACCGGCATCGCGCTGGCCATGGTCTGTGCCGCGCGTGGTTATCCGTTCGTGGCGGTGATGACCGAAACCTTCTCGGTGGAACGGCGCAAGCTGATGCGGGCGCTGGGCGCACGCGTGGTGCTGACGCCAAAGGAATGGCGCGGCACCGGCATGGTCAAGGTGGCCGAGCAGCTGGCCGCCAGACACGGCTGGTTTCTGTCCCGGCAGTTCCAGAACCCGGCCAATCCTGCCTATCACCGGCAGACCACCGGTCCGGAAATCCTCAGTGATTTCGCCGGCCGCGCACTGGATTACTTTGTCACCGGCTACGGCACCGGTGGCACCATGAGCGGTGCCGGCAAAATGCTCAAGACTGCGCGCCCGGACATCAGAATCGTCGTCACCGAGCCGGATCAGGCCGCGCTGCTGGCCGGTCAGGCGTGGTCGCCGCACAAGATCCAGGGCTGGACGCCGGACTTCATTCCCGAGGTGCTGGACCGCGACGTGTTCGATCTCAACATTCCGGTCAACGAGGAGGAATCGATGCACTGGTCGCGCCAGCTTGCGCGCCAGGAAGGCATCTTTTGCGGCATTTCAGCTGGCGGCACATTTGCCGCAGCGATCAAGCTGGCCGAATCCATCCCCGCAGACAGCCATGTGCTGGTGATGTTGCCGGACACCGGTGAGCGCTATCTCAGCACACCACTGTGGGCCGATCTGAAGGAAGGCTCGGATGAAGAGCTGATGGAAGGCATCAGCATCGATGACTGAGTAAGGCTGGCTGTGCCGCCTTGCAATGGCGCAATGAGCTTTGATGGTGCCGGGGGAGGGAATCGAACCCTCACTTTGTTTCCAAAACTGGATTTTGAATCCAGCGCGTCTACCAGTTCCGCCACCCCGGCCGGTTTGTAGGAAAATGTCTCGGTTACGTCACGAAATGTTGACACATTTTCATTCCAGCCGCCTAGTTTACCGCTTCTGACTGCTGCCATGCAAGCACCTCAGACAGCACAAAGATTCACGCAAGCCTTATGTTTGCAGCATTCCGCATAAATATTGTGAATCTCTAAATTAGCTAATATTAATCTGTTTCAGAATTGTCAATTTCGTTTGACAATTCGCCTTTAGTCTTATATTTTGTGCATGGGGTCGAGCAGATCTGAGGACCCGGAAGCGAGAGCCAGATGCCCACTTGTCTGGTCAATCTTGCCAAAGATGGCCTCGGAATGCTCGGCACAACAAGAAGAAAACAGTATGAACCATAATAAAAACGCCGGAGCAAAATATGACTAACCGAAGAGATGTCCTGAAGCTGGGATTGGCTGCGGGTGGTATGGCTGCGACTGCACATGGCAAGGTAGAATTTCGCCAAAGTGGTCTGGTCTTCCCGCAGGGGTTCACGCCTTCCATTGAAGCTGCCCCCAGTCCTCCCATCGTCCCGTTCAAGGATCCACTGTTCCGCATGCCTGTGGCAACACCGGAGCCCTTGAGTACTTTCAACCCCTTGCCGGATGGCCGCCGTCATCAGCGCTTCTACGATTTTCCCCCGGTCGATTACTACAAGGAAAACATCGTCCAGAACCGCTGGGTTTACCATACCGAAGGTCCGTATGCCCAGGGTTCCTGGCACTGGGGCTGGCAGAACGATGCCGCCGGTCTGTTCCATGCGCCTGGCCCCACCTACAAGGTGCGCTACGGCGAGCCGGTGCTGGTGCGCCGCCTGAACAATCTGCCGCCGGTGGGTGATCCGGATGCGCGCGTACAGTTCGCGCTGCCATCCATCACCATCCATTTGCACAATGGCCACACCGCCTCCGAAAGTGACGGTATCCCGACCGACTTCTTCAATTCGGGCGAGTTCTGGGATCATCACTACGCCAATTTCCCGGCTGGTTTCGACAACCGTGAAATCATGAACACGCTGTGGTATCACGATCACCGTCTCGATTTCACAGCGCCGAACGTTTACGCCGGTCTGTCCGGTTTCTATCTGCTGTTCGATGATCTGGATTCCGACAACGAAAACGATCCGAACCCGGATGCTTTCCGTCTGCCCAGTGGCGACTATGACATCCCGATGATTCTGCACGATGTGCAGTTCAATCAGGACGGCCAGGTGGTGTTCGACTTCTTCGATGGTGGTCTGGGCCCACGGGTCGAGCCGGAAGAGGACTCTGACACGATCTACATCGGCAGTTCCAACTTCACGCTGTTCGGCATGCTGGGTGACCGCATCACCGTCAACCGCACCATCTCCCCACGCCTGACCGTGGAAGCGCGCAAATACCGCTTCCGTCTGCTCAACGGCGGTCCTTCCAGACTGTATCTGTTGAGCCTGCGTCTGGAACGCGCCGACGGCACCGTGGTGGATAACCATCCAGGTCTCAAGTTCTACGTGCTGACCAACGATGGCAACATGTTGCAGGAGCCGCTGGAAATGGAAAGCTTCCCGCTGTGGGTGGCCAACCGTGTCGACGTGGTGGTTGATTTCTCGGCATTCGAGCCGGGTGACAAGGTGTATCTGGTCAACCGTCTGGAAATGCGTGATGATGGTGCCGGTGAGTCAGGCCGCCTGCTTGATGAAGGCGATCTGGTCATGCGCTATGACGTCGTTCCGCAGAACCCCGATGTCGGCGATCCCAGCCGCATTCCGGATTTTCTGCGCGAGCTGCCGGACATCAACATGGACGAAGTTCGTCGCGAACGCCTGTGGGTGTTTGACTACGACAACGGCCAGTGGACCGTCAACGGCAGGGTCATGGATCCCAACCGCATCGATGCACTGATCGAGCAGGGTTCAGCCGAAGTGTGGACCATCCGTAACTCCGGTAACAGCTGGAGCCATCCGGTACACACCCACTTCGAGGAGTTCCAGTTCCTTGAATTCAACGGCAAGCCGATTGCCAACGACAGCTTCCTGCGCTCGCGCAAGGACATCATCGAACTGGGTCCGAACGAAGAGTACAAGTTCTTTGGCCGCTGGCGTGATTTCTTCGGCACCCACGTGATGCATTGTCACAACGTGGTGCATGAAGATCACGAAATGATGATTCAGTGGAAGATCGTGCCCCCGGGAATGGGAGACTGATCATGACTGACATCAATGACCGCAGTCAGGTCGATACCGAACCGGTAACGCCTGACACCAGCGTAAGCAAGGCGATTTCAGCGCGTCGCAAGTTGCTCGCTTCACTGCCTGCTGCGATTGCAGCAGCCACTTTGCCGGCCCTGGCCTTCGGGCGTGCCGGTGAAATGGACATCCAGCAGTGCAGCGAGGACACTTTGCGCCGGGTTGCCGCCGCCAGGTTCCCTGACGTTACCGTCACCGATCACCAGGGTCAGCAGCATCGGTTTTTTGCTGATCTGATTCAGGATCGGGTGGTGATGATCAACTTCATGTCGATCGAGGCAGAAGCTGATTATCCGGTAACGGCACAAGTAGCGAGGCTGGTGCATTCCTTTGCCGACAAGATCGGTAAGGAACTGCATGTCTTCTCCATCAGCTACGACAGCACCAACGATACCCCCGAGCGTCTGGCCGAGTTTGCCAGGCAGTTCGATGCGCCTGAAGGCTGGCGTTTTCTGACTGCCGATGCGGACTCTGTGGTCGCGCTGGGGCTGAAACTGTATCGTGCTGAGGGCAGACCGCACCGCAAGCTGGATGCCGATCTGATCCACTACGGCAATGCAGCGTCCGGATTATGGGCCACGGTTGGTTCCATGTATCAGGACCTGGATCTGTCGCGCAGGCGGATTGCATCGGTGATGCCACGCGAGGTGCCACCATCGCCCCAGTTGCGTCAGGCCGGCCCGCGCCGCCTGAACACCCATGGTGCCATTTATGACAACGCTGAGCCGGGGAGGGTGTGATGAAAAACTTCAGCCCTGACAATCTACAAATAGAACAAACGAGAGCCAAAGTCATGAAAAAAACTATAATATTACTGCTATTGCTGAGTTTCTCAGTATCGTCGGCCCATGCGATGGGGCCACCCACCTTTATCTGTAATTTCTTTGCGGCACTGGGCATTATTCTGCCCGGCTGTGAGGTGGATCCTCCACCGCCGCCGCCGCCGCCACCACCACCGCCACCATCTGAAACTGGCACCTTCCCGCCGCCAGTACCCGATGATGCCTGTCCGGGTCACCCCGGTGTACGGCCCCGTCCGGCTGCGCCTGGCACCATCGTCACCAGTGATGACGGCATGACGACCACCCTCACCACGCCGGAGTCGTTCTTCGCGCCTTCCAGCGCGGACGATGACATTCCGACCAACCTGTGTCCGACCGTGTACGAAAACATCCGCTCCATGTCTGGTGCCGAGGTACCCAACACCTTGCCATCGACACCGGAAAATCCGTACAACCTGCATCCGGATCCGGTGGTGTCGGAAATCAATCCGCTGTCACCAACCGACGATCTGCGCGGCATTGTCAAGTCGCTGCGTGACATCGTGCCGGAAAACGGCAACATCGGCGGCAACTGCAACGGCAACGGCAATGGCAACAGCGAATGTGCACAGTTGCTGGCAGCTGTAGATTTCGGTATCGACATCATGGAAGGCAACGATGTTGACCGCGCCTACTCCGGCATGCCGATGCTGCACTACAACGGCCCCAACAAGGTGCGTGGTTCGGAAGACTTCGAACTGGAGTTTGATGCCGAAGGCAACGTGACCGGTGGTCGCATCGAAGTGCATCAGGTCTGGTTTGACCAGCGCATCATGTCCGACACCTCCTACATTGACCCGACGCCGGTGCTGGATGTGCCCTGGACCATGGTGGTGCATGCCGACACGCTGAACCGCGGTCATGAGGATTTCGCGCCGTTCGTCATGTACTTCGACGATCCCGCCGAAGTTGGCAGACCCGTTCCGCACGTGTCCATGGACCAGACCTTTTTCCCGATGGAAGATGGCACCCGCACCACGTTCGAAATCAGAATGGCTCCGGCACGATTCTGGAACCTGACCTACTTCTGGGGCTGGCGCATCCATCCGCCTCGTGTGCAGGTGATCGAGAACGCCCTGATCCCGGCTGGCGGCATGCCGCGTCCGGAATGGGAAAGCATTGTGTTCGGTCCTGAGCCGACTGCCAGCGAAGAAAACAAACTGGCGGCGATTGCCATGATCGGTGATCTGGCTCCGGCCAAGCGCATGTGGAACCTGTTGCGTGAAATGCGTGACGATCCGCGTGGCGTGGAGCCGGAAGATGTGGACGCGCTGGAAGCGGCATTCGATGACTGGCAGAACAAGATCAAGCTGCCATCCGGCATCCAGGAAGATCCGGAAGCCGATGTCACCGTGCTGTTTGCCAACAACACCATGTATGGCACCACCAAAGGTCAGATCCGCGACAATGAAAACAAAGTGCCGTTCACGCAGCGTGGCGACCAGATCAAGGTCCGTCTGCTGAATGCCGACCACTTTGTCCATGCCTACCAGATGGTTGATTTCGGCGGCATGCGTGGCTGGGAAAACATCTACCAGAACACCATTCCGATCGGTGGCGCAGGTCCCTGGTTCACCTTTGGTCGTGTGCACTGGTGGCCACAGGTTCCGGCACCTCCGATGGTACCGCCGGCACCGCTGCCGGATGGTTCACCGGGCATGACCATCGAGGAAACGCTGGCCATACTTGGTGGTCCGGGCCGCTCGGAAAACCTGCCGGTGCTCAACAGCAAAGGCGAGGTACAGAACTACCACATGACCCCAAGCTGGATGGATGTGCGCAACACCACCACGCGCAACACGCCTAGTGCAGCAGCCCTGCGGGCCGCCACGGCACAGGCGCTGGGTGTGGCACCTGGCAAGCTGGCTGAAGATGGCGACGTGACCGGACTTGGTGTTCACAACGTGATCATCAACTTCAACTACGAGCCTTCACAGCGCATCACCATGTATCAGTTTGATCCATTGCACCATGATATGAACATCTGGTCCTTGCACTGAGACATGTCTTGTTCACTGCCGCGCCACTGGCGCGGCAGTTTTATTGCTTCATGAACTTCGATCGAAAACAATAACAAGATCAACACAATCAGGTAGCTATGAATACTTTCACTTCAACAATCAAAATCCTGGCGTGGGTACTGGTGGTGCTGTTGCACACCGCCAATGAGGGTTTTGCTGCGGAGACTGCCGACAACAGGCAGAACACCACGGCAAAGAAGCACCAGTCCTATGTCCGCAGCAGTCATGTTTACCAGGTTCCCGAGGTCACGCTGACCACCGCCCATGGTGATCAGGTCAACGTGGCGGAGCTGTTCGCCGCTCAGGAATCGACCATCGTCAGCTTTGTGTTCACTTCCTGCGCCGGTGTCTGTCCAATGATTTCGGCCACCATGGCCAGTGCCACCAAAGGCCTGGACCCGATTGATCCGGATTACGCCATTTATCTGGTCTCGCTGGATCCTGAATACGACACGCCGGAGCGTCTGAGCAGCTATGCCGAACGCTTTGAAACCGGCTCCAAGGTGCATTTTCTTACCGGTGAAGTTGAGGCCATTCGTGAGTTGCTGCAGGCCGTGGATTCGGTCTATGAAGGTGGCAACAAAATGAACCATCAGCCAATCACGCTGATGCGCGTGGGCGACAGTGAGCAGTGGTTGCGCTTTGACGGCATGATGACCGGCAAGGCCATCGCCACCGAGTACGAACGCGCCAAAGATCTGTCGCAGCATCCATCCATGGCCAGCCGCTGAGCACCAGAACATGACATCAACATCGATTCGGGCTGCCGTGGTGATCACGGCAGTTCTTTTTTTGCGCCTCGCTTTGACCCCGCTTGCAGCCACAGAACCGCCGGCGGGTGACGTCGAGTTGGGCAAGCGCATCTACGAGCAGGGCATCGGTCATGATGGCCAGCCGGTGAAAGCACTGGGGCAGGGCGACATCGAGGTGTTTGGCAGCGATTTTGCCTGCACTCGCTGCCACCGTCGCAGTGGCTTCGGTGCCAGCGAAGGTGGCTACTACATCCCATCCATCGCCGCCACCTATCTGTTCGAGCCGCGCCGCATCCAGCGCAGCGACCGCTACCGGGCGCTGTTCATCGATCCGCAATCGGCCCGCCAGAGTGCGTACGTGCGTTCGCCGCGCATCCGCCCGGCCTACACCATGGAAACGCTGCATACGGCACTGGCCACCGGCTTGGATCCCGGTGACAACCGCTTTCAGGATCTGATGCCGCGCTATGACCTGGATCAGCAGGACATGGCCAACCTGTATGCCTATCTGCAGACGCTGTCTGCCGAAATCTCTCCCGGTGTTGACGACACGCACATTCATTATGCGATCGTGATCGGTCCGGATGTGCCAGCAGAGCGCAGCGAAGCCGTGCTCGCCACCATGGACGCGTTCGTGGTGTGGATGAACGAGCGCATCGGCGGCGATCAGCGCATGAACCAGTTCTTCCCCTATGACGGTGCCGACGTGCGCGAATGGCTGCGCAAACTCAAGCTGCATGAATGGCGTCTGAGTGGCGCCCCCTCCACCTGGCGTGCGCAGCTGGAAGCCAAGCAGGCCGAACAGCCGGCGTTTGCGCTGGTCAACGGCCTGGTAGCCGGCAGCTGGGAGCCGGTGGCGCAATTCTGCAACGAGAATGCCGTGCCCTGCATGTTGCCGATCACCGACTTTCCTGCCGTTAACGACGTCGAAGGGCAGTACACCGTGTATTACGATCGCGGCCTGTACCTGGAAGCTGAATTGATGCTGGATTACCTCAGCACACCACCGCCCAGCACGCGCCACAACGTGCTGGTCTGGCATGCGCAGGGCAATCGCGGCGAGATTCCGGCAGCCTACTTCCGTGAACTGTTGCGTGAGCACGATCAGATCAAGCTGAGCAAGTTGCAACAGTACCCTGGCGGTGACGATCTGGCGGCATTTGTCAGCGCCAATCTGGAGCGTATCCGCGCTGCCGACACGTTAGTAATCTGGCCTGACGCAGATGCCAGTGCGCTGTTGCAGGCACTGACCGCGCACGACCTTGGCGATGTACGCCTGCTGTTGCCGCAGGCTGCGGCCGGTTCTGCACAGATGCTGCTGAATTCAGCGCTGGCCGACCAGGTCTACTTCACCTATCCGCGCGCACTGGCCAGTGGTTATTATCCGGAAACCTACCGCATCCAGGGCTGGATGAACTCACGCGGACTGGAAGTGACCGATCAGCGCCTGCACTTCAAGGCCCACTACGGCATGATGATCGTGTTTGATGCCATGCGGCACATCTTCAACAATTTCCATCGTGACTATTTTCTTGAATTGATTGAGCACGAAGTCGAAGGCAGCAAAAACCCAGGTCTGTACCCGCGTCTGTCGCTGGGCCCGGATCAGCGCTATTTGTCAAAAGGCGGCTACATCGTCAAACCGGCCGACCAGCAGCCCGATTACATCGCTGCCGTGACCGACTGGATCATACCCTGAGGACATTCCAGTATTACCCACACAGCTATGCTGAAATCATGTCGGATGCACCTTGGTGCATCCGGCTTTTTTCTGTGTGCGTTGCGCAAGCTGTGGAACATAAAAACCACCAGCATGTAGGCAGGATAAGCGATAGCGCATCCAGCAAATGGACGAATATCGCTGTGCAATCTGTGGATCAATAAATCCAATGAAAAATAATCAAGACATAGATTCCACAGATGGATCCTGATACCAATGCCCAGATAAAAAAGCTCGACACGTAGGCCGGATAAGCCAAAGCGCATCCGGCAAATTGCACCAACTTTTCTGTGAAATCAGTGCAATCTGTGGATCGAGAAACCCATCAGCGCAAAATTAACCAAAGCCCCTTTGCCTCACTCAAACTCTCCCTATAATCAAGCCGGCAAAGACCGGGCATGCTTGACCACGCCATAGGCAAAGCTGGTGTCGATCGAGGCAATGCCGGGAATGGTGTGAATCACCTGGCGCACGAACTGCTCATAACCCTCCAGGCTGGATGCCACCACCCGCAGCAGATAATCACGTTGCCCGGTCATCAGGTAGCAGTCCATGATCTCATCGATCTCGCCCACTCGCTGCTCGAACGCATTCACCGTGGCGGTGTCGTGGCGCGCCAGCGTGATGTGGATGAACACCGTCAGCGGCAGGCCATAGGCCTGCTGGTCGACAATTGCCGTGTAGCCGGCAATCAGGCCGGATTCCTCCAGCCGCCGCAGCCGCCGCAGACACGGTGATGGCGACAGATTCACCGCCTGCGCCAACTGCTGATTGGTCTGTCGCCCGTCGCGCTGCAGCTCACGCACGATTTCACGATCGGTTCTATCAAGCTTGATCGATTTCATTGGCAGATTATGCCACAAAACTCACATTATGCTGTGTAAATGGCATGCCAATTGCTGATGCAGCGGCATATCATAAAGTCTGCTTCGTTTCATCTGCTGTCGAGGTGACCACGCATGTCCAGGTCGAACCACAAACCGTCCGCGAGCCAGGGTTTCGCCACCCGTGCCATCCATCACGGCTATCACAGTGCCGACGAACAGGGCGCATTGTTGCCGCCGCTGCATCTGAGCTCGACCTTCACCTTCAGCAGCGCCGAACAGGGCGGTGCGGTGTTTGCCGGCGAGCAGGCTGGCCATGCCTATTCGCGCATCTCCAACCCCACGCTGGCGCTGCTGGAACAGCGCATTGCCAGCCTGGAAGGTGCCGAGGCCGGTCTGGCCACAGCCTCAGGCATGGGCGCGATCAGTGCGCTGTTGTGGAGCCTGGTCGGTCCCGGCGACGAAATCATTGCCGATCAGACGCTGTATGGCTGCACCTTTGAATTCATGCATGCCGGCCTGGCGCGCTTTGGCGTCATCATCACCCATGTCGACATGACCGATCCCGATGCCTTGCGCACAGCCATCGGTGCGCGCAGCAAGGTGGTGTATTTCGAGACCCCGGCCAACCCCAACATGCGCCTGATCGACATCGCCGCCTGTGCCGACATCGCCCGTGCCGCCGGTGCCGTTTGCGTCGTCGACAACACCTATGCCACGCCGCTGCTGACGCGTCCGCTGGAATTGGGTGCCGATGTGGTGCTGCATTCCGCGACCAAATATCTGGGCGGTCACGGCGATCTGATCGCCGGACTGCTCGCCGGCAGTGCCGAGCTGATGCAGCAGGTGCGCATGCACGGACTCAAGGACCTGACCGGCGCGGTGATGTCACCGTTTACCGCGCATCTCATCATGCGTGGCCTGAAAACGCTGGAGCTGCGCATGCAGCGACACTGCGCTTCGGCCATGCGCATCGCCGAGCTGTTGCAGCGCCACCCGGCGGTCGCCAGCGTCGCCTATCCGGGCCTGGCCAGTCACCCGCAGCATGCGCTGGCATGCCGGCAGATGAGCGATTTTGGCGGCATGATCGCGCTGGAACTGCACGGTGGCATGGCCGCCGGGGTGCAATTCATGAATGCATTGCAGCTGATCCAGCGCGCGGTGTCGCTGGGCGATGCCGAAACCCTGATCCAGCATCCGGCCAGCATGACCCATGCCACCTACACGCCGCAGCAGCGTGCTGCCCACGGCATCAGCGATGGCCTGGTGCGACTGTCGGTGGGGCTGGAAACCCCCGAGGATCTGATCGCCGATCTGCAGCAGGCGCTGGCGTCATTGCACAGTCTGGCTGCCTGAGGCGCTGTCGGACACATAGCCAGACACATAGCCAGACACACAGGTAGGAGACCTGCAGGTGTAAACATACAAGACTGCTTGCAGGCGAACCCAATCTTCGCGATGCTGTGTATGGACTGGATCCCGGCCTGCGCCAGGATGACGGCAGAGATTGATTGCAAAAACAACGCTCGTCATACCTGGATGTGTCGCTCTGCGACAGTCAACAACATGTATAGCGACATGCAACGCGGCCGGTATCCAGTCAATTCACCGTCGCGCAGCGACACTAAACATGTATAGCGACATGCAACGCGGCCGGTATCCAGTCATTTCACCGTCGCACAGCGACACTAAGCAATGCCAGCGGGGACGCTGGCGCTACAGGGCGTTGTTCAGCGGCTAACCAGCGCTTCCTGGAGGAGACTTCTTGCAGGCGAACCAAATCGTCCAGGGCTGCTACCATCGCCAATGCTGTGCATCGCGCAACGGCACGGTGGTGAATAAGGTGGGCTAACAGCCTGTCGGACTTAACGCTGATCTACTGCGGATAAGCCGGATTGGGCCAGCTCTCCCGCTCTTTTGCGTTAAATAGGCGCACTATTTGCCTTAAAAGACCGAAAAACCTGGCTCCAACCGGCTTTCCCTCGCGACGATCGGATAAGCCCGACAGGCTGCTAAGCGGTTATCATGATCTGTCTGCCAAACATGCAAAACCAAAACCATGCCCGAAAACCTGATTCCGGTCCGTGTTGAAGACCAGTTCGATGTCGAAGCTGTGCACGCGGTGCTGCGGCAGGCCATCGACGGCATCGACAGCGCCGCACTGCCGGAGGTGCTGCAATTCACCACCGGCGCCTCCAATCTGACCTATCTGCTGCGCTATCCGCAGTGCGAACTGGTGCTGCGCCGACCACCCGGTGGCGACAAGCCGAAGGCCGGGCACTCGATGTGGCGTGAATACCGCATCATCGAGGCGCTGGCCGGGCATTATCCGGTGCCAACACCGCGCTATTACACCAGTGAGACAGATTCTGTCATCGGTGCCGAGTTCTATGTCATGGACCGGGTCGAGGGCGTGTGTCCGGGCACGGACATGCCGCCGCAGTGGGGCTTTGACGCGTCGCAGAACCGCCGCTTCTGCGCGCAGTTCTGGGACCACCTGCTCAGGCTGCACCGACTCGACATCGAAGCGCTGGGGCTGCAGGATTTTGGCCAGCCGCAGGGTTACATCGAGCGTCAGATCAAGGGCTGGAACGAACGCTATGCCAAGGCTCTGACCGACGACGCAGAAGCCTTCGCCGATGTGCGCACCTGGCTGGAGGCGAACCGCCCGGCAACAGAAAACGCCCACTGCATCGTGCACGGGGATTTTCGCATGGACAACATCGTCGTTGCCGAACGTGCACCGCATGCGATCAACGCGGTGCTGGACTGGGAAATCTCCGCGCTGGGCGATCCACTGATGGATCTGGGTGCCGCGCTGGTGTACTGGATCGAGGCCGATGACCCGCCCCAGCTGAAGGTGCTGAAGAAGCAGCCATCGGATGCCCCGGGCATGCTCACGCGACGCGAGGTGATCGCCCACTATGCCGCCGGCAGCGGCCGTGACATCGACGATTTCACTTTTTACTACGTCTATGGCATCTTCCGCCTGGCGGTGATCGCGCAGCAGATTTACTACCGCTATTTTCATCGCCAGACCAGCAATCAGGCGTTTGCCATGTACGGTCCCGGTGCCCGCGCGCTGGGCGAGTACGCCCGCCACATGATCGACAAGGAGCTGCGCCTGTGAGCCAACCCCGGCAAGATACAACCACCGCCACAGCGATGAACCTGGGGCTGTCTGCCCCCGCCGCACAACGGCTGCAAACCCTGCAGGCATTCATCCGCGAGCAGGTGCTGCCGGCAGAGCAGAGCTTCTACGCGCTCATCGGCAGTGACGGTGATCGCTGGCAGTACACCGATCAGCAGCTGCAACTGCTGGCCGAGCTCAAACAGCAGGCGCGCAAGCTGGGCCTGTGGAACCTGTGGCTGGCCGGCCAGCATGCAGCGGTGGCGGCAGACGATGCCGCGCTGACCACGGTGGACTATGCCTACCTGGCCGAGGCCATGGGCCATTCGCGGCTGGCGGCCGAGGTGTGCAATTGCTCCGCGCCCGACACCGGCAACATGGAAGTGCTGCTGCGCCACGGCAGCGACGCGCAGCAGCGCGCCTGGCTGGACGACCTGCTGGCCGGCGAGATCCGCTCGGCATTTGCCATGAGCGAGCCGGAGGTGGCCTCATCGGACGCCGCCAACATTGCCTTGCCGGCGCGGCGCGATGGCGATGAATGGGTGCTCGATGGCGACAAGCACTGGATTTCCGGGGCGGGCGATCCGCGCTGCAGGGTGCACATTGTCATGGTCTGCAGCGATGCCGACGCCGAGCGACATGCCCGCCATTCCATGCTGCTGGTGCCGGCGGATGCGCCGGGGGTTGAGATCGTGCGGCCCATGCTGGTGTTTGGCGATGACGATGCACCGCATGGCCACATGCACGTGCGCTACCGCCAGGTACGCGTGCCGGCGGCCAATCTGATCGGCCAGCGCGGGCAGGGCTTTGCCATTGCCCAGGATCGACTCGGGCCGGGACGCATCCATCACTGCATGCGTGCCATCGGCCAGGCCGAGCGCGCGCTGCAGCTGCTGTGTGAACGCGCCACCGGCCGCCAGGCTTTCGGCAAGCCGCTGGCCCGACTGGGCGGCAATCTGGACATCATTGCCGACTGCCGCATGCGCATCGAAATGACCCGATTGCTATGTCTTAAGGCGGCGTGGTTGATGGATCAGGGCGATCTGCAGGCGGCCATGCCGTGGATAGCCATGATCAAGGTGCAGGCACCGCAGACCGCGCTGTACGTGATTGATCAGGCGATGCAGATGTTTGGCGGGCTGGGCGTGAGCCAGGACACCCCGCTGGCAGCCATGTATGCCTGGGTCAGAACACTGCGCTATGCCGATGGTCCGGACGCCGTGCACCGCATGCTGGTGGGACGCCATGAGCTGCGCCAGCAGGCGCACAGGGCACCAGAGTAGGAATGCCCGCAGCTCGCAGACGTCGACTTATGAATAATGCCGGTTAGAGCGACTCAGGGCTGCAGCCAGGCCGCCTGCTGACAGCACTCGCGCAGCGCCTGCAGCTGTGGCTGCACGCGTCGCGGTGCGTTGATGATGAGCATGCCGCAGCCGTGCATGCGGCCCAGCCGTTGCTCGTTGTCGAAACTTATGCGCAGATCCAGCCATTGTTGTTGTTGCAGGAGTCCCTGGTCTTGCAATGCAGCCAGCATGGCATCTGGCGTGGTGGCCTTGCCCTCAATCAGCGGATACCAGACCGCATAAACCCCCAGCGCAAAACGCTGCAGCGCAACGCTGAGTGCAGTTTGCAGGTCGTGCAGCTCGGTTTTCAGCTCGTACGGTGGATCGATCAGCACCAGTCCGCGACCGCCGCCCGGCGGCAGCAATTCTGCCAGTGCGGCATAGCCGTCACCGTGGTGCAGATGCACGCGGCGATCGCGATGAAAACGCAGTTGCAGTTCGCGTTGTTCGGTGCTGTGCAATTCACACAGGATTAGTCGGTCCTGCGGTCGCAGCTTTTGCCGCAGCAGCAGAGACGAGCCTGGGTAATGGCGCAACTCACCGTGTACATTGAACTCATGGATCTGCTGCAGGTAAGGCAGCAAAATCGCCGGTGGTGAAGCGGCGTTCCACAATGGCAGAATTCCGCGCTCATATTCACGGTTCTTGTTGGCAAACCTGCCGGTCAGATCATGCACGGGCGGACCTGCGTGGGTGTCAATGCAGGTGATACCGCCGGGTTTTTCCTGCATCGCCGTCAGCAGCGCCAGCAGCACGCTGTGCTTGAAGACATCGGCAGGGTTGCCGGCGTGGAATCCGTGACGGTAGCTGAGCATGGTTAGGCGGTCTTGCCGGGGTACACTAGAGTTTCCAGTGCGCACCGGTAAAAGGTGCTCGCGTAATGTTCTGCCTGTGCTCGGTCAGACGGGATACGGCAGTGATAAAACGGATGTATTGTTGCCGTGCGGCCCTGGTGGGGGCGACAAAGCGCTCGTCTGCGCGCAGGCCGGGCTGGGAAAAATCCGCATGCAGGCTGTCACGCAGCGCCTGTCGTTGCTCAGTGGTCAGTCTGGCCATGACGGGCATCTTGTTGAACTGATCTCTTCACCACAAGATCCATTGTCGTCATTGACTCTGCCGCGCCCGTTCGGCATGTTCACGAATCGCTGCCAGCATGGCTGCCAGACCGTTGCTGCGGGTCGGTGACAGATGCTCGGCGAGACCCAGCTGCTCGACAAACCATGGCTCGCTGCTGGTGATTTCGCTGATGCTGCGGCCGGAGTAGATGCGCAGCAGCATGGCGATCAGGCCGGACACGATCAGCGCGTCGCTGTTGGCGCGGTAGTGCATGCGCTGGCCATCAGCAGCGGCCAGCAGCCACACCTGGGACTGGCAGCCGTGCAGGATGTTGGCCGGCACTTTTTCGGCCTCCGGCAGCTCCGGCAGCGCCTTGCCGCAGTCGATGATGTACTGGTAACGCTCGGTCCAGTCGTCGCCGAGCATGGCGAACTCGTCGACAATGTCCTGCTGGATGCGGTCGATTTCGCGGTCGCTGTGGTTCATGATTCTGCTGTGCCTTGCCTGACTCTCCATTTGGTGCCATCGGCGGAGTCTTCAATGATCACGTTCATGGCGTCGAGTTCGGCGCGAATGGCATCGGCCCGGGCAAAATCGCGCTGCTGCCGGGCGGCATCACGTGCGGCGATGAGGGCGTCGATGGCGTCGGCGTCCAGCGCCTGTTTCTGGCGTCCGAACCAGGCTTCCGGTGCTTCCTGCAGCAGCCCCAGCAGGGCACCGGCGGCGCGGATGTCGGCACTCAGGCCTTGCTTTTCAGCAGTGTCTTTGGCTGCGGCCAGATCGCGGCAAAGCTGGTTGAATGCGGCCAGCGCCTTCGGTGTGTTGAGGTCGTCATACAGCGCGCTGAGCACGGCGTCGGGCACGCTGGCCGCCGCCGCCACCGGCTGCAGATGATCGCGCGCGATGGCATACAGTCGGTCCAGTGTCTTGTGTGCCTGGGTGACGGCAGCTTCCGACCAGTCCAGCGGCTGGTGATAATGGGCGCTGAGCAGCACATAGCGCAACACTTCACCGGGATGCTGCTGCAGCAGCTCGTGCACGGTCAGCACATTGCCCAGCGACTTGCTCATCTTGCGACTTTCCATCTGCACAAAGCCGTTGTGCAGCCAGTAGCGGGCAAACCGGTCTTGCTGGTGCACGCAGCAGCTTTGCGCGAGCTCGTTCTCGTGGTGCGGAAACACCAGGTCGGAACCGCCGCCATGGATGTCGATCACTTCGCCCAGATGCTTTGCCGCCATCGCCGAGCACTCGATGTGCCAGCCGGGACGGCCATAGCCCCACGGGCTGTCCCAGCCGGGCAGGTCGCCGCTGGACGGCTTCCACAGCACGAAGTCCTCCGGCTGGCGTTTGTATGGCGCCACCTCGACCCGGGCACCGGCAATCATTTCGCGGCGATCGCGGCGCGATAACTGGCCATAGTCGGGATAGGCGCTGACGTCAAACAGCACATGCTGTTCGGCCTCGTAGGCATGTCCCGAGTCAATCAGCGCCTTGATCATGCTGATGATTTCCGGGATGTGCTCGGTCGCACGTGGACGGACGTCCGGCGGCTGCACGCCCAGTGCGGCCATGTCCTCGATGTAGATGTCGGTGAAACGGCGGGTGATGTCACTGATCGGCACGCCCTGGGCGGCCGCCGCAGCGTTGATCTTGTCGTCCACATCGGTGATGTTGCTGACATACACGACCTGGTCGTAGCGGGTCTGCAGCACGCGTCGCCACAGATCGAAGATTACCGGTGGCCGCGCATTGCCGATGTGCGCATAGTTGTAAACGGTGGGGCCGCACACATACATGGTGACGCGCTGCGGATCAAGCGGAACGAAGCTCTCCTTGGCGCGGGTCAGCGTGTTGTAGACTGTAATGTTCATGAGGTGATGTTCATGGGGTCGTGATGCCTGCCTGTGCTGATGATCGTGGCCCGGGTTGAAGCGGATGCATGGCGCGCAAGCGAACATAATTAGAGCTTTTGCGCCGGTCATTGTGCATGCACAAAACCACAGGCTTTGCAGCATACAGATCAACCGATCATACTACCATCTAATTGCAACAGGAGACAGTTCATATGAGCCAGGCAGCCACGCCAGCATCCCGGCATGACGCCAACCAGCAGATCGACCGCTCGCTTTATCCGCAGCATCTGCAGCGGGTGTTGCGCCTGATAGAGCGCGCACTGGAGCAGTCCGGCCACGATCGCGTGCTGATCCATTCCGGTGCGGCCAGCGATTATTTTCTTGACGACCGGCAGATCCCCTGGCACGTCAACCCGCATTATGCCTGGTTGCTGCCGGTGCACAGCCAGCACTGTGCCGTGCTGATCGAGCCGGGACAGACACCGCGCCTGTTTCTGCAGCAGCCGGTGGACTTCTGGCATGCTCCGCCGCAAACGCCGGCGGCCTGGTGGGCAGATCATTTCGAGCTGCAGACGCATGCCGACAGCTACAGCTGGCTGGATCAGGTCAATGATCAGGCGGGGCTGGCGGTGATCGGCGATGACCCCATGCTGGCGCAGCGCTTCCAGACGGCAGCGATCAATCCGGCCAGGCTGCTGCACGGTCTGCATCTTGGCCGCACGGTGAAAAGCGACTGGGAAATCGGCTGCCTGCGTCAGGCTTCAGCCATTGCCGCGCGGGCCCACAGCGCGGTGGCCGAAGCGTTTGCCGCAGCCGTGGCCAGCAACACGGTGGTGAGTGAGCTTGACCTGCATCTGGTCTACCAGCAGGCAGCGCGACAATGCGAAACCGAACTGCCGTATGACAACATCATCGGCCTCAACGAGCACGGCGCGGTGCTGCACTTTACCGATCTGCAGAAACAGCCGCCAGCCAGGCTGCATTCACTGCTGATTGATGCCGGTGCCAGCGCCACCGGTTATGCTGCCGACATCACCCGCAGTTACAGCGCCAGCGCCAATGATCTGCACGCGCAACTGATTCTGGCGGTGGATGAACTGCAGCAGCAACTGGTGGCAATGGCCACAGCAGGGACCGATTACCGTGACCTGCAACTTCAGGCCCACCGTCTCATCGCCACCGCACTGCAAGATCTCGACATCGTGCGGCTGGATGTTGATGCGCAGCTTCAACAGGGCATCACCAGTGCGTTTTTTCCGCATGGCCTGGGGCATTATCTGGGGCTGCAGGTGCACGATGTCTGTGGTCTGGAGGACGATCATGGCGAGCCGATTGCGCGCCCGGAAGGGCATCCGTTTCTGCGCCTGACACGCAAACTGGAAGCCGGCAACGTGCTCACCATCGAACCGGGCATCTACATCATCGACCAGTTGCTGCAGCCGCTGCAGGCGCAGCAGCCCAGTGCCTTCAACAGCAGTGCCATCGATGCGCTCAGACCCTGCGGCGGCGTGCGCATTGAGGACGATGTGCTGGTGACCGACGCTGCGCCGGTCAATCTGACACGCGAGGCGTTTGCGGCCCACGTCTGAGGCGGCTGTGCGCAGGGCAGTCCTCAGTTGCCGACCACGCCCACCAGTGCCGCCAGAGACTCGGTGCTGGTGGCATCGTGGTGCCACAATGAGCTGGCGGATTCCAGGTCGATTTTCTTCTGGCCGTCGGCCAGTTTGTGCAGCGCGGGCATGATGCCGGCGGCATTCAGCGTGTCCATCACATGGCGATCAAGGTCGGCGGCGTAGGGTTCACCAAGCAGCTTGCGCACCGCCTGATTGGCAGCGCGCATGTCGAACGGAAACAGGTGCTTGCCGCTGAGCATGCGGTACTGATCCGAAATCGCCTGCATGGCGCTGCGTGAGCAATAGGCATCGTCGAGCAGGCCGAGCATGCCCATGTTGTCGGGGATCAGATCCTCGTCGTGTTCCCAGTAGCGGCGCAATGAGATGAGGATTTTTTCCATCGGTGCGCTGAGGTTGGCGTGCTCGGCGGCGACACTGGCCACCTGCAGCACATAGGGCACCTGCACAATGTAGTCGGCGACCAGCTGTGCCGCCTGCTGCAGCGCCGCATCCGACACGCTGCGCTGTTCGCGCTCGGCAATGGCGGCCAACAGTTCGCAGATGTCGTCCAGACCGTCATCGTCCTGCTGGATTCGGGCGATCACTGCTTCGATGTGGTGGTTTTCCATGCTTGCAATTGCTGCCTGCTGAATAGGCCGGGCCAGGAGCCTGCCGTAGTTAAATCTGATCTGCTGCAAAAAACCCGGTTTGGGCCAGATTCTCCGATCTTTATCATTAAACAGGCACACTATTCGCCGCAAAAGATCGAAAAATCTGACGCCAACCAGCATTGCATCGCTACGATCGGTCAAATCCGACAGGCTCCAAGGCTGATTTTTTTTCGCAGTATACTAAAACTGCCAGGCACATGCGCATGGTCCGCTGGTCAACGGCATGCGCGGGGTGCCACAAGCTTTGCGACAGGGTAAACTGGCCGCATGCACAAACCATCGGATGCATCATTTTGAGCACACCAGATCCCTGCACGGAAGCCTTTTCCGCCCAGCCCGAAGCCTTGCTGGCACAGAGCCGGGTGCTGCTGGATGCCAGCGAAGTTGAGGCCGCCATCGATCGCTGGTCTATTGCCGTGGGCGCGCGGCTGGCCCAGGTCGAGGACGGCATGCCGATCATCGCGCTGGTGATCATGCGCGGCGGCATGCAGTCTGCAGTCTGGCTGCTGCAGCGGCTGGCACAACCGGTGGTGATTGATTCGGTGCAGGTAACGCGCTACCACAACAGCACCCACGGCGATCAGCTGGACTGGCGCCTGCGCCCGGCGGTCAGCCTGCAGGGCAGTGCAGTGCTGCTGATCGATGACATATTTGATGAGGGCCACACCATGGCTGCGATAAAGGACTGGTGTCTGCAGCAGGGTGCCACCGAAGTGATCACCACGGCGATGGTGTGCAAGCAGCATCAGCGCGGGCTGGCGCGGGACTGGCTGGATCTGTACGCCCTGTCGGTGCCGGACGCATACGTGTTTGGCTGCGGCATGGACATCCACGGGCAGTGGCGACACTTGCCGCACATTCGTATTTATCATGGAGACGCCGCACATGGCTGATGCATTCGGCTTGATCGCCGGGACCGGCTTTACCGACTGGCTGGACAGCGAGCGCAAACATCTGGTCAACACACCCTATGGCGACATGTCCGCTGCCGTGATCGAGGCGCGGTTGGGATCAAGCAAGGTGTTTTATCTGGGCCGGCACGGCATTCCGCACACGCTGGCACCGCACCTGGTCAACTATCGGGCAAACCTCTGGGGACTGCGCGAACTGGGTATTCATCATGTCATTGCCATCAACGTGGTCGGCAGTGTGCATCGGCACTGGCCAGGTGGCAGTCTGGTGGTGGCCGATCAGATCATCGATTACACCCATGGCCGCGAGCACACCTATTATGACGGTGTCACCCGCGATGCCTCCGAGCCCAGGCCGGTGCAGCATGCGGCCTTTACCGAGCCCTATGATCAGGCATTGCGCGAGCGGCTGCTGGCAGCCGGTCGCAGCGCAGGGCTGGAGCTGGTGGATGGTGGGGTGTATGCCGCCACCCAGGGGCCGCGACTGGAAACCGCAGCCGAAGTGCGCCGCATCATCGGCGACGGGGGTGAGCTGATCGGCATGACCGGCATGCCAGAGGCGTCGCTGGCACGCGAGCTTGGCATGCGCTATGCCAGTCTGTGTCTGGTCAGCAATCTCGCTGCCGGTATTGGCGATGAGGACCTCAGCATTGCTGAGATCATGGCGACGGTACAGGCCAGCGCCGAGCGTGTACGCCGGTTGCTCGCCGCCATCGACCTGAGCGCGCTGCCGGCCAGCAACCTGCTGCCAGCCACAGACCGCAGCCAGCTCTGTCAGAGCGTCGACTGAGTAACTCGACATAGGTTGAATACTGGTTCTTATTGCGTATCCGGTGCATGCATGCGCAGATGCAGATGGCGGGCTTGGCGCAGGTGGGCTTCCCGGCCGAGTGCAATCCACGATTTGTCATCCAGACCGAGTGAAATCCACGCATTATCATCCCGACCGAGTGCAATCCACGCATTATCATCCCGACCGAGTGCAATCCACGCCTTGTCATCCCGACCGAGTGCAATCCACGCCTTGTCATCCCGACCGAGTGCAACGAGCGGAGGGATCTAATGAGTCATCTTTTGATGCTTGACGTTTAGCGCCACGCGCTATAAGCTTTGCTGGTGATCAGGACATTCGCTGACAAGGCCAGCAAGGAGTTGTTCGAGGGCACGAAGTGTCACCGACAGTTTCGTCCTTTCCAGGCTGCGGCGGAACGAAAGCTGGCGATCCTGAATAGCGCCACGTCGGTTCGTGATCTTGAGTCGCCGCCTGGTAATCGGCTGGAGAAGCTGAAAGGCGATCGAAGCGGGCAATGGTCCATCCGTATCAACGATCAATGGCGTCTCGTCTTCGACTGGGACGAAGTTGGTAGCGAGGCCCGCAACGTTGAAATTGTAGACTATTACTAGAGGATTAATCGAAATGACGATCCAAAATCATGAAATGCTTTCGATAGATGACTCTCGGAAGAATGCAGGTATGCCTACTTCTGGCAACGGAATGCGCTCGATCCACCCGGGCGAAATCCTGCGAGAAGAATACCTGGTGCCACTGGAAATGAGCGTAAACGCCCTGGCCAGGGCGCTGCGCGTGGATGCCACGCGCATGAACGAAATCGTGCGCGGGCGTCGCCGGATAACACCCGATACCGCCGAGCGGCTGGCGCGCTATTTCAGTTCGACACCGCAGTTCTGGATGAACCTTCAGGTTCAATACGACCTGAAGGAATTCGAGGCCAGCGAGGAAGCCGCCGAAATTGCACGGGACGTGCAGCCGAGGAAGCGGGCAACGGTGTAACGCCAACGGTGCGAGAACTGGACATCCACTCTCAGGCTACGGGAACTGGCCGCACACTCTTATGCCGGGACTATCGCAAGATGCTGAAAATGTTATCGGGTGCTCGCTGTGATACGTGGTTGGCCCAGGATATGGGTTCAGTTTCATCATTGGAATCAACCCTCCCGGTTGCGATGTAGGGGTTGGGTGTCCCGAGCTTCGCTGCAGTGGACATGACCGCTGTCGAGGACGACCCGTCGGCAACGTCAGCGGAGCAGGGCAGTTTGTAGCATTTGCCAGCCAAACTCTATAAACGCAGGCTGAAGCTCAGCGAGGGCCCAGCAGTATGACTCTCACGATAGGCAGCGCGATCTTTTGCTGCGAATAGGCTGACAGCCGGTCCATCAATCCAGTGAACGCGGTCATGTATGCCTGAAGGAAAAGGCGGTGATGGTCAGCAGAACTGCTGTATATCTACAAATCGCATTAAGATAATGTTCATATAAATCATATATTTAAAATATAAAATTGATGTAATATAGTGTGATATTGTCGCAGATTGCGCTTTTATTCGAAAAGATGGCAAATTGCTGTGAGTTGATCAGTTGGGCCTTACGGAGCCTCCGAGATGTATAATCGTGGCATGAGCAACGTAGAGACAGTCGAATCCATCGAGCAGGTGGCGCTACGGCTACAGCCTGAGGCCCGGGCAAAGCTCGCTCATAGCCTGCTAGAGAGTCTTGGCGAGTTCTCCCGCGAACAACTGGAAGCCCTGTGGCTCGATGAAGCCGAGCGTCGAGACGAAGAGATGAAGTCCGGCAAGGTCAGGGGCATCCCGGGTGAAGAAGTGTTCTCTGAGATCGAGTCCAAATACAGCAAGTAATGCTTTCGTATGAGTACCACCCCCCTCGCAAAACGCGAGCTTGAGGAGGTAGTCGAACACTACGAAAGGTTATTGCCTGGGAAGGGTTTGGAGCTGGCCCGCTGCATCCGCTCAGCAATCTTGCACGTCTGTGAGTCTCCCGAGTCGGCTCCGATCAGTCGAGGCAAGGTTTGATCAGTTGTGGTTCAGCCCGATAGCCGGTGGGATTTCACGGTTCATTGCCGCGTCAAGCCAAAGCACATTCGCATTCTGGCCATCGCGCACCAAGCCCGTCAACCATTTTATTGGTTCGGCCGTCGGTAATTCTACTAGGCGCAGGCCCAACAAATCGCTGCAGCGGGCACCTGAGCCGCAGCTCGGCTCAAAAGCAAGTACTAGGAGCCTGTCGGATTTGACCGATCGTAGCGAAGGAAAGCCGGTTGGAGTCAGATTTTTCGATCTTTTGAGGCGAATAGTGAGCCTATGCAACGATGAAGATCGGAGAATCTGGCCCAATC
>Ga0180009_10001238_pt1 | contig 31707 bp, 23 predicted proteins | sample OS_PC_MetaG_FD_123537 | JGI IMG/M metagenome (GOLD analysis project Ga0180009, IMG submission 123537) | Groundwater microbial communities from the Aspo Hard Rock Laboratory (HRL) deep subsurface site, Sweden - OS_PC_MetaG | ecosystem: Environmental > Aquatic > Deep subsurface > Groundwater...
CAAGGAGCTGCTGCTTGCGGTGCGGCTCAACACCAGCCGCGCGCGGTTGGAGCGACTCCTGGTCGACCTCGGTCAGCTCGATCTGCTGCTCTTCAAAACCCCGCACGGGCGTAACTCGGAGGTGATTCGCTGGGTCCACTCCCGCTGCGAGCGACTCGTACAACACCACTCGCACGGGCGGGAAGAGAGCGGCGCGGCCTATCGCTGCAGAGCCGGCCCCCCCACCGGCGCGGACGCCTGCAAAGCAGCGCAGCGCTTCGACTCGGAGTAAACGCCGCCAGAACCGCTTCGACACCCGACGGCATCGGGACTGATTTGCTTCGGTATATTTCGTATTCGTGACCCCTCTTTTCAAGACCATCGAATTGCTTTACTGTGTCGACCTGTCGCGCCGTGGGTAGAAACAACAATGCTCATCGAAATTTGGAGGAAGAGAATGCGTCGACTGGTAATGATTGCACTCCTATCGTGGATCGCCGCGTCCTTTGTGGCTTGCCCGAAGCCCAAGCCCAAGCCCGTGGACCGTCCCGCCGCGGGTCCGCGCTCTTCAGTATTCGTAGCGCCCCTGCTCATCGCGCCCCGGGAAGTTTTCGTGGACGCCCTGTGGGTCCGCACCAAGCGGGTGGAGATCAAAGAGAAAAAGGGCGTGAAGAAGCCGCGCATTGGCCTGCGCCACAAGCGCTATGAGACCGAGTACAGCGGTGGCATGACCAAGGTCGCCCTGCAGGTGCTGCCCAATGCGCGGCGCGTCACCACCGTGGGCGTGGCCGAGCAGTTCCCCGGCGGCGCCGGTGAGACCTGGAAGGCTTCGGTGTGGATCGCGTCACGCAAGGCAGCCCAGACCGTGGGCCGCGAGCTCATCGACTACACCTTCATGGCCAGCTCCACGGGCTTCATCGACGGCCCCTCGGCGGGGGCGCTGTTCGCCGCGGGCTTCATGGCGGCCATCATTGGGGACAAAGTCAACCCGCAGGCCTCCATGACCGGCACGGTGAACCCCGACGGCACCGTAGGCATGGTGGGCGGCCTGGAGTACAAGTTCCGGGCGGCCATCAAGGCGGGGAAGAAGCTGCTCGGATACCCCGAAGGCAACAAGCGCTTCAAAACAAAAAAAGGCCTCGTGGTGGACCTCGAGGACCTCGCCGCCGAGCTGGGCGCCAAAGCCGTGCCCATTCGCGACATCTACCAAGCCTACAAGCTGCTCACGGGCAATGATTTCGCCCACCGCAAGAGGGTCGATCCCAAAGAGATGGTCATGGGCCCGTCCATTCACCCCGTGATGCAGGCGATGACCAAGCGCTGGCTGGACATGCACGACATCTACGTCAAAAAGGCGCAGTCCCGCATGAAGAACCAGTGGCTGAGCTACATCTATAAGAAGCGACTGGCCCCGGCCCTGGGCTATCGGCGGGTCGCCGACGAGGCCGCCAAGAACAAACACCTCGGCGCGGCGTACTACAACGCCGTGCGCAGCGCCACCTGGGCCTACACCGCGTCGTCATTTACCGAAGTGGTGAACCTCTGGCGTCGCTGGAACAAGACCATCCTGAGCCAGTACTGGGCGAAGCTCAGTTGGCAAAAAAGACAGAACGCGGCCAACCGCGCAAAGTACCAGCTCGGCAAGGAGCGGGGCGGCCCCATCATGGGCATTGACCTGCACTCCAAGACCGACACCCTTGCTGTGGCGTACAACAACGGCCAGGTGCGACTCTTCAGCACCGTGACCGGCAAGCTCAAAAGGACCATCAACGCCAGCACCCGGCAGCTCTGGACCGTGGCCTTCGGGCCCCAGGGCCGCAAGATCGTGGTGGGCGGCTCCGACAATCTTGCCCGGATCTACGACGTGCGCTTCGGCCGGCTGCTAAAGACCCTCAAGGGCCACAGCCGGCTCGTCATCTCGGCGGCCTTTGGTCCCAAGGGCCGCAAGATCATCACCGGCAGCGGTGACGATTCGGTGATGGTGTGGGACGCCCGTACGGGCAAGCTCCTAAAGACCATCACCGCCCACAAACGGGACGTCAACGCCGTGGCCATCAGCCCCAACGGCAAGCTCTTCGCCACGGGGGGGGACGAGGGGCTCATCAAGATCTTCGACCTCGCCAACTACAAGGAGCTAAAGACCCTGAGCGGTCACTCCAGTTGGATCTGGGGACTCGCCTTCGGCCCCAAATCCAAGCACCTGGTGTCGGCCGGCCGTGACAAAACGGCCCGCGTCTGGCTCGTAAAAACCGGCAAGGAGCTCTACAAAATCTCCGCCACCGCCGACTGCATCGACGTGCACGTAGGCCCCAAGGGCAAGAACTTCGTCGTGGGCACCGACGACAGCAAGGTGCTGCTGGTGGAGCTCAAGACGGGCAAGATCCTGCGCACCCTCACGGGTCACAAGCACCGGGTCATGGGCGTGCGTATCGACCATCGCGGAGCCATCATCGCCTCGGGCGCCAAGGACGGCACGGCCAAGCTGTGGGAGCTCTCCACCGGAACGTTGACCCGGAACGTCGAGGGAAAAACCCCGCAGGAGCACAAATGTGACGCTGTGAACTGGGCCACCATGGCCTGTAAGAAGTACAAGACCGAGCTGGCCGGGATCGAGAACCCGAGGGAGGTCAAGCCGCCTGTGCCGCCCAACGACTTCAAGCAGAAGCTCTTCGAAGTAGCCGCCGACATGGAGAAGCGCCTCAAGCAGGTGGAAAAGGCGCAGAAGGAGCTCGAGAAGCACAATAAGCCCACCTCCGTGGACGAAGCCCTGGCCCTCATCAGCGGCTACGAGGAGCTCATTCACGGCGTGGCGTTCGCCCGCATCGGCCAGTACCGCTTCGAGCTCCTCAAGCGCTACAAGAAATTCTGGAAGCGCATGCAGCGCTACAGCGCCTACCGCTCCCGCTTTCGCCGTTACGGCCGGTATAGCAGCTATCGCCGTCCGAGCAGCGCCGACAACCAGCGGGCCTTCGCCAAGAAAGTGGCCGACTACGTGGAGGCCGCCGTGCGCTTCGGCGGCATCGCCTTCGGCAAGTCCAACCTGGCCCTGGATCACGCACGCCTCTTCTCCCCGAATACCACCAAGTTGAGCCTGTCGGGCAAACGCATGCGCTCGCTCGCCAAGCAGCTCTTCGCGGCGGCAAAGGCCAACCTGGACTACCTCGAGACCATGATCCCGCGGGGCTTCCGCGGATACTTCATCCGCCAGTTCTTAAACGTGAACGTACCCACCTATGTCATCGCGCGACTGGGATTCGACCGCTCCGGCAAATTGGTGCTCGGTGCCATGCGGGAGCGCGAGCTCGCGAACAAGACCGTGGACTTCGGCAAGGGCTATGCGGCCCTGGGTGCCGCCGTGGCGGCCTACATCGCGTCAGCCAAGCTGCGCTTTAAGGTCAGCTCCGGGCAGAACATCAGTTCCGGCGTGATCGACCCTCACCTCAAGCGCATGACGGTGCTGACCACCGCTCTGTCCCGGGGCCGGAGCTTCGCCTTGGAGGCCGCCTACAAGTCCAAGATGACCGTGGGCTCCATCCCCACCATCTCCCGCATGCTGTTCCAAGCCGCGGAGAAGCTGCGCACGGCGAGCCTGGGCGGTCAGATCAAGGCCGTGGAGCTATACTGGCGGGCGGCCCTGTACTGCCGCCTTGCCATGATGCTCACCCGCACCGAACCGGCGGCCAAGGCCGCGAAGTAACTCCCCCCCCTCTCTCCCCTCACCCTGCCTATTTCAGATTTTTCAGGATCGCCTGCTGGGTCTTGGTACGGGAATTCCGGCCGAAATTACCGATGGGCTGTCATAACGCGTTGACCCACGCGCGGGAAATCGCGATGATGCGCGCTGAGGTACGATGACCGCCGCAAGCGCTGAAATCCTGGAGACTCTCGCCGGCCTGATACGCCAGGTGATCGGCGAAGACTGGGCCGACGATATCGACATCGGGATGGAAACCTCCTTTGCCGACGATCTCGAGCTCGAGAGCATCGAGTTTGTGCAACTGGCCGAGCTGCTGCAGAACCACTACGGCAAAGACGTCAATTTTGTATCCTGGCTCAGCAAGATGCAGCTGGACTCCATCATCGGCCTGAAGGTGGGTCAGGTCGTGGAGTTCGTGGCGCAGTGCCAATCCTGACGACGGGCGCGATCGACAGCCACGTCCAGCTCATGGGCGAGGGGTCGCCGGTGGTGCTCATCCACGGCCTGCTCCTGGGCTCTCTCGCAGGTTGGTATTTCCACACCGGCCCAGCGCTGTCGCCAAATCATCGGGTTATTCTGTACGACCTGCGTGGCCACGGCCGCAGCGAGCGGCTGGCTTCCGGCTACGATCTCGTGACCCTCGCCGAGGATCTCGGGAGTGTGCTTGAGGCGACCAGGGCGTCTGGCCCCGTTGACCTGGTGGGACACAGCTACGGCGGCCTCGTGGCGTTGCGCTTCGCCTTGGACCATCCCGCGCGCGTCGAGCGCCTGGTGCTCGTCGATGTGCCCCTGCCTCCGAGCTCCATGAGCGAGATGAAGGGCTTGGAACAGTCCGGCGCCAACGGCCTGCTCGAGGCCCTGCCGTCAGGCCTGAGGGACGCCATCGTGGGCGGCGGGCGACGGGCGCGACGTTTCTTGGAGGGCATCGATTTCCTGGTGAATCGCAGCTCCCTGTTGACCGACCTGGCCGCGGAGCAGGACATCCCGGACGAGGCGCTCTCGGCACTGGAGTGCCCGACGCTGCTCGTCTTCGGCCAGACTTCGAGCTGCGCCGCCGTGGGGGACCGTCTGGCGGCGGTCCTGCCCAGGGCGCGCCTCCAGACGCTCCCGGGCGGACACTTTTTGCCGATGGAAGTCCCGGAGCTGCTCACCCGGGCCATCGTGGAGTTTCTGGATGGCTGAGCTGAACGCCAACGGGCAGCGCTTCCATGTGCAGCAGCTGGGCGAGTCCGGGCCGCGGGTGGTCTTCCTGCACGGGCTGGTCATGGACAACCTGTCGAGCTGGTACTTCACGGTGGCCAACCCGGCCGCGCGAATCTGTCGCGCGCTGCTGTACGATCTGCGCGGTCACGGCAAGAGCGAACGACCGCGGGAGGGCTACGGCCTGGACCAGCAGGTGCAAGACTTCGCGGCGATCCTCGCGGGGCTCGACATCCACGGACCGGTGCACCTGGTGGGAAACAGCTTCGGCGGGCTACTGGCGCAGCTCATCGCCTTGCGCCTGCCGGCGCGGGTGGCCAGCCTGGTGCTCGTGGATCCCCTGGTCCCCCTGCCCGGCTGGTCAGACACGATGAACGCCACCCTCGGACTCGTGGGTGAGGAGCGCAACGCCCGCATCGCCGATTCCTTCCGGCACTGGCTCGGCCGCCACAGCGAGCGAAAACGGAACCGCCTGGCGCGCGCCGCCCAGGAGCTGGTGGAAAACACCTCCCTGCTGGCGGACCTGCGGGACTCGGCCTCCTTCGAAGCCGCCGAGCTGGCGCGAATCACCTGTCCGGTCCTGTGTATCAGCGGCACCGACTCGGATCTGCGTTCACAGTCCGAGCTCCTCGCCGCCACCCTTCCGGACTGCCAGGTGCAATGGCGCCCGGGCTGCACCCACTCGGTCCTGTGGGAAGACACCGACGCCCTGCGCGACGCCATCGTGGCCCGCCTCGCGGAGTGGGCCAAGCCATGAGCCGCATCGCCATTGTGGTGCCACCCTTCACGGGCCACATCAACCCCAGTGTCGCAGTGGGGGCCCAGCTCCTGGCCCGGGGTCACGAGGCGGCCTGGATCGGCCACGCGAGCCGCGTCGAGCACCTGCTCCCCCAGGGCGCCCGACTTCTGCCCCTCGGCGAAGACGGACCGCGCGACCTGGTGGCGCAGGTGCAGGAGCGCGGCCAGCAGGTGCGGGGCCTGGCCGGCCTGAAGTTCCTGTGGGAGGACGTGCTCATCCCCCTGGCCGTGAACAGCCTGGCGGAGGTGGAGGCGCGGCTGACAGAGTTTGAGCCGGACCTGGTGGTGGTCGACCAGCAGGCCCTCGCCGGCATGCTGGCCGCGCGACGCCTCGGCCTGCCCTGGGCCACCCAGGTGACCACCTCGGCGGGAGTCGTCGAGCCGCTGGCGGAGCTGCCCAAGGTGCTCGCCTGGCGGGACGCACTGCTCGATGCTGTGCAGCAGCAGGCCGGGCTGGAGCCTCAGCCCCAACCCGACCTGTCTCCCGCCGCAGTCATCGTATTTTCGACTCGCGAGCTGGTGGGCGCGCACGCCCCGCTCGGCGCGCAGTTCCACTTCGTCGGCCCCGCTCTGGGCGGTCGCGCGAAAGACGTGCCCTTCGACTGGGCGGCGCTGCAAGACCGGCCGCGGGTGCTCGTGTCCCTGGGCACGGTGAACGCCAAGCGGGGAGCACGCTTTTATCAGACCGTGGTGGAGGCCCTCGGCGGCGAGGACCTGCAGGTGATCCTCGTCGCGCCCGCCGACCTCAGGCCGACCCTCCCGGAGAATTTCATCGGCGCGGACTACGTGCCACAGCTGGAGCTGCTCCCCAAGGTTCAGGCGGTGGTGTCACACGCCGGACACAACACCGTGTGCGAAGCCCTCAACGAGTCCGTCCCACTGGTCCTCACACCGATCAAGGACGACCAGCCCGTGGTGGCCCAGCAGGTGGTCGACGCGGGCGCCGGCCTACGACTCAGCTTTGGGCGCCTACGCCCCGCGGCCCTGCGTCAGGCCGTTCGGTCGGTGCTGCAAGACCCCGGCTATCGCCAGGCCGCGGCCGCCATCGCCCTGAGCTTTGGCCGGGCCGGCGGGGCCGTGCGGGCCGCGGACCTCCTCGAAGGCATGCTTTGAGCAGGTCGTCCCGAGCCCCGGCCGGGCCCCTGCCTACGAGCGGCGACCTCACCGTCACGGCGCTGTACACCTCCGCCACCTGGTCCTGGGCGGGCTTGCCCAGCGCCGAGCTCTTCGCCACCAGTCAGGCGCGCTGGGTGTTTCGCCTCACCAACGGCGCCCTGGAGCTCGCGCAGTGGCTACAGCCGGGGCGCCCCCTCCCCTCCTTGCGGCATTCGCTGGCCCAACGGCATCACATGTTCGACCGGCTGTTTCAAGAATGGGACGGCCAACAGGTGCTCGAGCTGGCGGCCGGCCTGTCACGGCGTGGCGCCTGGGCCAGCGCGGATCCCAGCTGCTACTATCTCGAGTTGGATCTGCCCCACGTGCTCGCCACCAAGGAGTCCCTCCTGGGCCGGAGCGCGGCGGGCCGCCGGGTGCTGGCCCGCGCCAATCTCCAGCGGGTGGCCGCCGACCTCTCGGTGGAGCTCCCCAGCCCCGGCATCGATCGGGACCGCCCTTTGCTGATCCTGGCCGAGGGGCTGCTCATGTATCTCGACGCCGACCAGCAAGCCTCGCTGTGGCGCCGGGTCCACAGGTTGCTCTCGGAGGGCGCCGGTGGGCGCTTCATCTTTGACCTGGTCCCCTCGATTGAACAACCGCGTCCGAGCATGGTGGGTGAGGCCCTGGGGCGCGCCATGAAACACTTCACCGGTGGGCGCGGCTTTGCCGCCGACGAGCGATCGCGATCCGACATTCTCGCCGGTCTGCAGCACGCCGGCTTCACGTCGGTCAAGCTCCACGAACCGTCCACTACCCCCCCGCGGTGGAACCTGCCGCACCTGGACCGCCCCACCCAGGCCCTACTCTTTGACGGCACCGTCGGGCCCTGACCCGCACCTCTCAATGGAATGCCATTTCCGCGCCTCTCATCTCCCCGAGGCTGACGAAAAAACTGCTTCATGGGCTCCTGATCCAACCCCGCTGACCGGCCCCGCGTCGTCGCGCCGCCGCCCCGGGGAAAAATATTGTATGCTGGGTCAAGGAGGTAACCCATGAGACGTGTATGTTTGGCGCTGATCCTGGTCGGCTGCGTGGCGTTGGTCGGCTGTTCTGATGACGATGGCACCCCTGAGGAGTGTGGGAACGGCGTGGTGGAGGTGGGCGAAGACTGTGACGGGGCCGAGCTGAACGGGACCTCGTGTGCCGACTTGGGTTTCGATAGCGGCGCCCTCGCCTGCAATCCTGACTGCGCCTTTGATACCAGCAGCTGCGAAGGGACACCCACCTGCGGCGACGGCATCCGGGTGGACCCTGAGGAGTGCGAAGGCACGGACCTGGGAGGTACCACCTGCGTCGATCTGGGCTTTGACGGCGGGGATCTCGCCTGCCTGGGAGACTGCACCCTGGACGACAGCGGTTGCACCACCGCCGTCGGTTGCGGAAACGGGGTCATCGACGGCAGTGATGAGTGCGATGGGGCCGACCTGGGCAACTCCAGCTGCGCTGACCGGGGCTACGACTCGGGCGTGCTGGGCTGCAATGTGGACTGCACCTATGACGAGAGCAAATGCGCCGTCTGCGGGGACGGCTACTGTGAGGGCTGGGGCACCGAGAACTGTGACACCTGCGTGGCTGACTGCGGCGCCTGTCCCACGTGCGGGGATGGAACCTGTGATAGCCCCTATGAGTCCATCGCCACCTGCCCCGCCGACTGCAACTGGGGTTGCGGTGACGGCAACTGCGATGCCTGGATGGGCGAGACCTGCCTGACCTGCACGGCGGACTGTGGCGCCTGCCCGAGCTGCGGCAACAGTGTGTGCGAACCCCAGGGTGGGGAGAACTGCACGACCTGCCCGGGTGATTGCGGCGCCACCTGCCCCACCTGTGGGGACGGAACCTGTGATTCCGGTGAAGACTGCGCCTCCTGCGCGGCCGACTGTGGCAGCTGTCGTTGCGGTGATGCCGCCTGTACGCCCGCGGTGGGCGAGGACTTCGATACCTGCTACCTGGATTGCGCCTGCGCCCCCACCTGCGGGGACGGCATCTGTTCGCCCACCGAGGGCTGCGCGAGCTGTGAGGCTGACTGCGGCGCCTGCCCGCCCGTGTGCGGTGACGGTCAATGCGATGTGCCCGAGACGTGCACAAGCTGCGAGGCCGACTGCGGCGTATGTACGGGAGATCCCTGCGGGGATGGTGTCTGCAACACCTGGACGGAAAACTGTAACACGTGTGCGGCCGATTGTGGCCCCTGCCCCTGCGGCGACGGTGTCTGCGACGGCTTCGAATCCTGCGTCTCCTGCGAACCCGACTGTGGGACCTGCCCCTCCACGTGTGGCAACTCCACCTGTGACGCCAACGAGACCTGCGCCAATTGTTCGGCGGACTGCGGACCCTGCACGCCGTCTTGCGGCGATGGGAGCTGCGACATCAACGAGTCCTGTGTGAGCTGCGCGGCGGACTGCGGCGCGTGCCAGGCTTGCGGCGACCACGTCTGCGACCCCACCGCGAACGAGGACTGCCACAACTGTCAGGCAGACTGTGGACAGTGCCCCGAACAAGGCCAATGCGGCGACAACCTCTGCGCCCTCTGGGAGACCTGCGCATCCTGCCCCGGCGACTGCGGAGCCTGCGCGGGGACCTGCGGTGACCAGGTGTGCGATCCCGGGGAGAGCTGTCAGACCTGCCCGACCGATTGTGGCATGTGCACCTCGGTGTGCGGCGACGGATTCTGCGACAACATCATGGAGTTTTGCGGCACGTGCCCCCAGGACTGCGGGGTGTGCGGGTCCATCTGTGGCGATGGCTACTGCGAAATCTGGGGGGGCGAAAACTGCATCAACTGCTTCGCCGACTGCGGTTCCTGCCAAATGGGCTGCGGAGACGGCGTCTGCGAAACAGGTGAAGACTGGCAGACCTGCCCCGTGGACTGCGGCAACCCACCCGGCGGGGGTTGATTTGAAAGCGCGCTGGGTCTCCGCAAGGGGGGACGCAGCGCGCGTAGTAAAGCGCCGCCCGTCGTCAGAGTGGGATAAGCGTGCCCCAGAGACGCAGCACGGCGCCCTGGGGGCTGACCTGTGGGATGATCCACAGGACCATGGAGGTGGGATTGGGTGTGCGCGTGCCAAAAGACAGGAAACGCTTGAGCGGCGTGCCCTCGCGCAGGGCCTGAGCCAGGTGCTCTTCGACCTCGGGATAGATGTTGAGCACCCTGGTATCGCCGAGGGAGCGCCCCGTGAGCGACTCGGCGCTTTCGTCCAGGAGCTGACAGAAGGCCGGGCTGGCACCCTGGAGCAGTCCCTGTCTGTCGAGCAGAAAAAGCGGAATGGTGCAGGTGCGGCACATCTCGGCGCCCAGGGCCTCGGCGATGTCCGTCTGCGCCAGGCTCGAGGCTTTCATGCGTGTGGGCCCCACCCACTCCGAGGTGGTGTTGATCATCTGGGTCACGGTGCGCAGCTCGTAGATCAGGCGCTCCATGGTGGGGGGCCGGTCCTCGGGCCGCACGGCCATGGCCCGCAGGACAAGCTCCTCCAGCCGCTCGTCGAGGGGCCGGTCCAGGAACTGCGAAGGCGGTGGTGGCGGCCCCGCGAGCTTCTGCTCCATGACCTCCAGCACGCCCCCCTCGAAGGGAATCGTGCCCGTGAGCATGGCGTACAGCAGCGATCCCACCGAGTAGATGTCCATCGAGGGCTGGGGCGCCGCGCCGGAGAGCTGCTCGGGCGCTGCCCAGATGGGAGTGCCCCCCATCTCCGAGGTGGACAGCGACGCGAACTGCACGTGCTTGCGGGCGAGGCCGAAGTCGATGAGCTTGGCCACGCGGCGCTGCCGGGGCCCACGCAGCTTGCGGCACAAAAACAGGTTCTGCGGTTTGACGTCGCAGTGCACAAGGTCCCGGCGGTGCATGTAGGCCAGGGCGTCGGCCACCTGGAGCGCCACACCGAGCCCCTGCCCCGCACCGAACCGCTTGGCGCTCTTCAGCGCCGTGTAGAGGGTTTCGCCGTTTAAGTACTCCATCACGATGTACGCACCGTGCGCGCTGTCCGTGCCAAAATCAATGACCGAGACAATTCCGGGATGGTCGAGCTGGCTCAGCACCCGGGCCTCCCGCATGAAGTCCTTCTGCAGCCGCGCGTCCTGGGCCCCACTCGAGTGCAGGAGCTTGAGGGCGAAGATCTTCCCGAGCTGCAGGTGGGCCACCTTGAACACCGCCCCCAGGCCGCCCTGGGCGAGCCCCTCCATCACGCGATACCGCTCCCCGATGACGTGAGAGTCCTCACCCGCGGGAATCTCCTCGGCGCCTCGGGTGAAGTCCCACTGGCCGGTGGCCTGGTCCGCGGGCGCAAAATCACGCGAGTCCGCGGCCCCCGCCAATCGCCCCGGGTCCGGCAGGTCGGGCAGGTCCGGCGCCGACCGCAGCCCCTCCTCGGGGAGCGCGTCGCCCTCCGAATACAGGGGCGGCGCCTTGAGCGCGAACAGCTCGTCGAAGCTGTCCACAGACTCGCGGCCAAAGGGCGGCAGCTCCGGCAACGACGGCAGACTCTGCGTGTCCTGCGCGCTCACGCCCGCGGCGCGGTGCGATTCCGACGGAGTCGATTTTTTGGAGCCTTCATTCGACAAAGGACGTTTCACCTCGTTCGAATATGCGTCCCCCCGGGGGGCGGGTCAATCACCCGCCTGGAGCAGGCCCCCAATCCCACGTCCGACGCGTCACTGACAGATGAAGCCTCCGCCGGGATCCGTGCAGGAAGTGCCCGCGGTACAAGTGACCGCCGCGGAGCTCGGGTCGCAGGTCGCCCCGGCCGGGAGCACCGCCGAAACCTGCAACGTGTAGCTGGCCGTGACGTTGAATAGGAACTCCGCATCCGCCACGAAAAACAGCGGTCCGGGCGGGACATTCACCAGGGACACGTTGGAGGTGGATCCGCCCGTGTATTGGCAACCCAGCTCCGCGCCGGTGCTGCAGATTCCGTGGCGCACGTGCAGCACGGGGATCATGTCAAAGGAGTCCAGGGTCGCCTGCACGGACTGCGCGCCCTGGGGCAGCGAGAGCACAAACACCTCTTCGTCGGTGGAGCCCCACTGCAGGCAACCCGGCTCCAGATAGCTCGGGCTCAACTGGCTCAGGGTGGAGCTGACCAGGCCGTTGGACGGCAGCAGCGCAAAGGGCAACCCCACGGTGCACAGATTCAACTCGTTGGTGTCGGCAGCGGAACTACAGCCGAGGTCATCGGGGTAGTCCGTGTAGCCGTCACCGTCGTCATCCACGCCGTTGAAGCAGGCCGGACAGGCGATGGGGTTGTTCACGGGATCGCAGCTGTCAATCTCATCGATGTCGTCCGGGCTATCGCAGCCCGGGTCGTTGGGATAGTCCGTGTAACCGTCCCCGTCGTTGTCGATGCCGTCGTTGCAGTAGGTGGCCACACACTCCCACACGCCACCGCCCACGTTCTGGCAGTTGGATCCGGTGCCGCAACCCAGGAGCGGATTGCCGATCTGACAGGGCGCCCCCGCGGGCTGATCCACGGTCACAGACAGGGTGAAATTGGCCTGGTTGTTGAACAACCACTGGGCATCCGCCACGATGAAGAGCGTCCCCGGAGGCACGTTGTTGGCCTCTGCGGTGACGGGCGATCCAAAGTTGTACTCGCAGTCGAGCTGCTGGCCCGTGGCGCAGTCGCCCGAGCGCAGGTACACCACCGGCTCCATGTCCGGCGAGCTCAGCATGGCCGAAACGTGCGTGGCCCCAAAGGGCAGCCCAAGCGAATACACCCGCTCCCCGACGCTGCCCATCGCGCACGTGCCGTCCAGGTAGGACGGATCGGTCATGGAGATGCTGCCGTTCACCGTACCGGTCGGGGGCAGATCCACCACGGGCAGCCCCGGCACGCACTCATCGATCTCGCTGGTGTCCGCGGCCGAGGCGCAGCCGGGGTCGGCGGGGTAGTCCGTCAAGCCATCGCCGTCATCGTCCAGGCCGTTGAAGCAGGTGGGGCAGCTCGCCGGGTTGTTCACCGGGTCGCAGCTGTCCAGCTCGTCGTTGTCCGCGAGGCTGGTGCAGCCCGGGTCATTGGGGTAGTCCGTGTAGCCGTCCCCATCGTCGTCCACGCCGTTGTTACAGATCGTGGGTACGCACTCAAAGCTGCCGCCCACATTCTGACAGGTGCCACCCGGCGCGCACTGGGCCATGGGATTGACCAGATCGCACGGTGCCCCCACGGGGAGATACACCGCGACCGTGAGCGTAAAGCTGGAGCTGGGATTCCAGAGCTGGTCGGCGTCGGCCAGCACAAACAGCCGGCTCCCCGCGGGCAGGTTCTCCGCGGACACCTCGGCCTGGCTTCCGGCCCAGCTCGAATCACAGTCCAGATCATTGCCGCCGCCGCAGTCGTCCTGGCGCAGATACAGCGCGTAGTCCATGTCGAAGGCGGCCATGGTCGCCTCCACCAGGACGGCGCCGTGGGGAAGCTGAATCAGATACGCCTTTTCCGGACCGCCAAACCCGCCGCAGCTCCCCGACATCAGGCTGGTGCCCTGCATGATTACGCCATTGGTCGTGCCCGTGGGCGAGAGCGTCGAGAGGGGCAGCCCGGTGCCACACTCGTCCAGCTCCGAAGGGTCCCCCGCGCCGCTACAGCCGGGGTCGGCGGGCCAGTCGGTGAGACCGTCGCCATCGTTGTCCACGCCGTCGGCGCATTCGGGGCAGCCCACGCCGGGGCAGGTGTCGGTCTCGTCGTGGTCCAGGGGGCTCTCGCAGCCCGGTTCGTAGGGAAAGTCGATGATGCCGTCGCCGTCGTTGTCGATGCCGTCGCTGCACTGAGCCAGCACACAAACCGTGCCCGCTCCGGGGGTGGGCTCGACGCAGATCATGCCCGTGCCGCACACCAGCGTTTCGTCGCTCGGATCACAGGCCGCGCCCGCTCCCAGCAGACCCTGGACCTCCATGCCGAACTGGCCCATGGTGCCCGGGTCGGCGCCGTCCACGAAGATGTAGTAGGTGCCGGGCGCGGGGTCATCGATGTTCAGATCCACGCCGTCTCCGATGCCGTCCAAGCAAGCCACTTCCGCGTTGGAGGCGTCACAGGAGTCGTAGCGCACGTAGACCACGGTGTCGAAGAGGGTCATGCTCGTGTCGGTCGTGATCCGGAAACCCGCCGTGCCCGCGGACACTGTGAGCCGGTAGATGAGCTCGCCCGAGCCCCCGCCACCTCCGCAGGAGCCCTCGTACCAGGCGCTGCCGTGCATGGTATTGGCCACCAGGTGCCCTGACGAAGGGATCTCCCGCACCTCGATGGGGTCTCCCTGGCCATCGACGCCACAGTACGGTGGGTTGTACTCATCGTTGTCCGAGGCGTCGGAGCAACCCGGGTCGTCCGGAAAGTCGGTGAGACCATCGTTGTCATTGTCCAGGCCGTCATCGCAGGCCGGCAGCGGCACGTAGGCGTCCGCCTGACCGTCGGCGATCACCGCGACATCAGCCACGGCGTCGGGCGGGCCGGCGTCGTTGCCGTTCTGGTTGTCGTCATCGCCGCACCCCACCCCCAACGCCAAACCGAGCACAAAGATGCCGGTCCACATAGTTTTCATGAAAACACCCGGTTCTTAACCCGCGTAATGAGTCGAGAGAAACCCTAGTCTACGGGCACAACATTCCGGAGCTGCACACCGGTCATGTCGCTGTAGGTGTACGGCCCGCTGCCCACGTTCAGGGTGATGTAGGTCTCGGTGGCCGGATCAAACTTGTACACCTGGCTCGAGCCCTGGGAGACCACCCAGACGTAGCCCTCGAAATCCACGGCTACGCCAATGGTGTCGTACCCGGAGATGGGGTACGACGCTTCGGTGACCAGCGTCTCCTCGTCAATCTTGAAGAGCACGCCGTCGTCCACCTGCCACACGTAGCCGGCGCTCTTGCCCACGCCCGCGGCGATGCCGCGCGGGAACATCGCATTCGGAATGCTGGCGATGTCCTCGACGCCGAGCACCGGGTCGTACCGCGAGGCGCAGGGCCCGTTGCCCCCGGACCAGACGCGGTTCCGGGAGTCCACGGTGATGCCATAACCACAGGACACGGGCCGCTGGGTGGGCCACATGCCGTCCATCTCGATCTGCCACAAGGCGGTCCCGGCCATGGAGCCCCAGGGGTCGATGATCCACAGATTCCCCACGCCGTCCACCGCTCCGCCGTAGGAGCATCCCAGCTCCGGGATCACCACGTGGTCATCGATCTCACCGGTGTCGCCGTTGACCTTGTACACGGTGTTGTTGCCCATGCCCCAGTTGCAGGTGCCCACCCACACGTGGCCGCCCACGCCGGTGTACTGGTCCTCCTGGCCGTCCCAGGCCGTGGCCCGGGCGCCGTGGGTATCCTGACCCACGGCAACAGGCAGCACCGAGTGCCACAGCATGCACTCATCGGAGCCCCAGGGCAGCAAGTCCGTGGGTCCCGTGGAGGTCTCGATGGTGCCGTTGTTGTTGCGGTCCACGCAGTCGTCGGGGTTGGCCGCGAACTTGGTCACCGACGACGGGAAGGCTTCGCGGTTGGTCACCACGGCGTCACCATAACGGTTCACTGAGGTACGGGACGGGTCACAGTAGCCACCCGGGCAGGTCAGGTAGCGGGCCACCTCCACCTCTTCCCGGGTGTCGATCTTCGACAGGGTGGACTCGCCGGTGTTGGCCACCCAGATAAACGAGAGCTCCGCCGGCAAGGGAGGATCCCCGGGGCAGCCGTCGTGCGGATCGCAAGGCTCCTCGCAGATTCGGCTCAAGCTCCACTCCCCCAACACACAGTGATGGAAGTTGTTGTCGATGCAGGTGGTCTGGCCCTGCTCGCATTCCGGAGGCGCCGCGTCGTGCCAGACAAAGGCATCTGGAACCGGTTCATTGGGGCTCACGCTGCCGCAACCAGCAACGGATAACCCTGCGATAACAAAAATCAAAACTACATATTTGGCGGTAATCATGGGATCTTCCTCACCCAACCCATATGGATATTCTATCATCGATTGTGCCTAGCTCGACGCGGAGTGCAAGTAAGAACGGCGGCCACCGTCGATTGCTACAGTGGGGGTGAAAAGCTGAAAAGGACGGGATTAATTCACGGGCCGGGAATCATTTTCCGGAGCCCCCGCGGGATCCCGAGCCGGTGCTGCCCGTGCGGTAGCTGCCGGAGCGCCCATAGCTACTTCCGCCAAAGCCGCGGCAGTCGCCGGAAAATAGGATCACGATGCCCACCAGAACGAGGAGGCCGAAGCCCGCGGCGGCCCAGAAGCTGCGATCGAACATCTATCCCTCCTCCGCTGGGTGGTGCAGATGGGCAGGTGCGGTGCTAGTCATGGGTCATTCTCCGGCGGTCAGGCGGGAAAGTCCGGCCGGGCCATGAAGGCGATGACCACGGCCAGAGCGATGCACGACACTGCCTCGAGCAGGGCCGCGTTGGGGTTTCGATCCTCGTGGATCTCGGCCGAGAGGCTGACCTTACCCAGGATGACGTGGTCTACAAAGAGACGCCATAGGGGCAGGGTCACCAGGCCCACGCCCACCACCACCCCGAAGGCCGTGAGGTTGCTCTTCCAGCTGATGAAGTCACCCCGGGCGGCCCCCCACAGCACAATGCCGATGGCCACCATGTTCCCGCCCATGGCAATGCCCGCGGCGGCGTTGCCGCCATGTTTTTGACCGTCCACCTCGTAGTCCTGCGGAATGGAGTCCATGGGGTTGATCTTCGACAGCCGCTGGTAGATCTGCCCGTAGACGATGAGCACCACCTGCCCGAGCAGAAAGAACACCACGGCGGTCCCCAGCTCCCGCAGAATCAGCTCCCAATGTCCCATGGTGGCCGCCATCTTCGCCGCGAGGCGCCCGTGGAGCGCGCCGGCGAGCACCAGGCCGCTGGCGATGTACGTGCCACAGAGCACCGCTCCAGCGCCCACGTTGCGGTCCTCCACGAGCTCCTTTTTGTTTTCGAATCGATGCAGGATGAAGCGGTCATTGATCCACCCCGAGAGCCGGAGCAGGAACACCGCCACCACCCCGAAGATGGCCGTCTCCGCCAAATCCCACGCCAGGCTCTGGCGGGTGACGCGCCGGGGCAGCTCCGTGGACAAAAGACCCGCGAGCACAAAGACCAGGCCAAGCAGATAGCCAAACATCGCCGTGCCAATGGCCGGGTTGTCGGCCTCGGTGAGCTCATGGTTCACATCGAACCGACTCAGCATGACGTATATGGCCTTGGCAAAGAGCAGCAGCGCCCCGGTGAGCAGGATCATCGAGACCGTGTACACAAGTTCCGCAGGGCTCATTTCCGTCCTCCGCTGCCTACAGACATGCGCAGAGAATAGCCCCATTGCCGCGAGTGGCGCAACGGGGCCGCGAACGGGAGGCGCGAACGGCTACCGGGCGGCGGGGCGTCTCGGGATCATGCACGCGGCGTAGGCCGTGCAGCTCCGCTTTTTCAAGCACAGCTTCACGGCGCTGGTCTTCTCCGGCACTCCGGCGGTTTGGCCCTGGCCGCAACGCCGCATGCAGCCGGCGTAACCGGCCATGCGGGCCATGCCCATCAAGCCCGACCGCACGAAGCGCTTGAGCTGGACGCGGGTGACCTTTCCGGTGGCGATGAGCATCTGTCCCATGCAGTCCTGAAAGGTCCGATGACAGACATCGTGACATTTCAGCTTCTGCAACTTCTGGACGGTGCTGGTGGACGCGGAAGGAGTGGCTGCCGGGCGAGTGCCATGTTGGCACGACACGAGCAAGGCCACTCCCATGATTGTTGCCAGTACGGTGGCCCTCATGGTTGGCTCCTGATGCTTCGTTGACGTCGCCCGGGCAGCGTCGGTTTTCAACACTGTATTTTGGATCGGGAATGGACCGCGCGCCACCTGAAACTACCGCACAAGCCGCGCAATCATGAAATAGACGCAGATCGCGCTCGCGCCGAGCACAAAAAGGATGCCGCCCAGGGCCAGCACACGCAGTCCGCGGCCGGGGGCCAGGGCGGGGTCCTTCACGTGCCGCGTAACGCAGTAGTAGTTCAGCGCGTAGTACAGGGGCGACACCACCAGGCTCAGCAGGGCCGCGGCGGTGATGAGCGCCACGGGTTTGGGCCACAGCCACAAAATGAGCACCACGCTCAGCCAAACCACTCCGAGCAACGCCCAATAGGGCGCGGACCAGAAAGTGACGTCGTTGCGTCGACTGGGGGACAGCAGGCGCAGGGTCTCGGCCAGGGCGCGGGGAAAGCCGTCCATGACCACGTAGGTGGTGGAGAACATCCCAAAGAAGGCAGTCACCAGGAACATGGGGATGATCCAGCGGCCGAGCACCGTGCCGTAGGCCTGGGAAATGGCCACGGCCACGTTGGCGCCGTCTGGGGACGCGGCGGCGGCGTGGGGAAGCTGCTGCCCCTTCCACATGGCCACCATGCCGCCCCCCAGCACGCCCGAGACGTACATGCCCAGCACCAGAAAACACACCGCGAGCACAAGCGACAGCGCGTATCCCGCGCGCATGTCCAGCAACCCACCCCGCAGCCGGGCGAGTGCGAGGGCGTTGTTGTCCGTGGGAGGCCTGTCCCCTGGCGGCGCGTCGTCGGCGGTCTCCCCTGCCCGGGTCGGCTCCCATCGCGCTTGCACTTTGAGTGCCCACAGGGAGTGCCAGACCGAGACGTCGATGCCCGTGGGCAACCATCCCACCATGGCCGCCGCCAACACGATGGCCCCCTCGGGCAGCGTGGGCAACACCAGGTGGGTCCACGCCGAGGCCGGCGCCGGTCGGGCCAGAAAGGTCACCACGGTCACCACCGCCAGGGCGGCCATCATGAGCTTGTTGATGACCTCCATGGCGGAGAACCGCCCCGCCACGAGCAGCAACAGGCTCACCGTCACCACCACCGTGCCCCAGACCGCCAGCGATAGATGTCCCACCGAGATCACCAGCACCGCGGCCGTGATGCTCGTCACCGCCACGGCCACACCCACGCCCTGCAGGGCCGTGAACACGGCAAAGACCACCAGGGCCCAGCGCCGGGGCCCCGGCACGCGAGCATAGCCGGCGAGCAGCGAGTCCCCCGTGGCCAGGGCGTACCGCGGCCCAAACTCAAACGCGGGATATTTGAGCACGTGGGCCGCCAGCACCAACCACAGCAGGGTCGGACCGTACAGCATGCCCGCCCGCGGGCTGAGCACCAGATGACTCGCGCCGATGGACGTGGCGGCCAGCAAAATGCCCGGCCCGAGCAGGGACCAGATCCGGGTGATGACTCCCATGCACCTATCACTTCGTAGCCACCTTTATAGAATGCCACTCCGCCCCCGGGCAAGCCCGACAGCGGACCTGCCGCGCAGTTGATCCGATGCGCAGGATGAGGTACAGGCCTGTGGATGCGCACGTGGCTCTCAATGATCGCCCTGGCCGCCGGCTGTTTGGCGTCGGCGCTGGGCTGTAGTAGCAGACGCGCCGGGCCCGCCCGCGAGACGGCCAAGAACGAGTCGTCGCAAGAAAAGACCGTCACCGTGGCGGTGAGCACCGAACCCAGACACAGACCGACCCTGAAGCTGGGGCCCGGCCTCCTCGGCGCGACACGCCCCCGGCCCCAGCCCGAGGGAACCCTGCGACTAACCGCCCAGCGCTGCCAGGTGGAAGGCGCTACGTTTCTGAGCACCCGGAAGAATCCCGCATTTCGCGCCCTGGAGCTCGTGAGACCCCATCTGTATGCCATCGATCACACCGGCGCCGTGCTTCGATTCAATGTGGTTCCGGGGGCGAAGTGCAGACTCCGCGTGGACAAGTCCTGGGGCACCGGCGGGGTGTACCGGGCCGGCTTTGGCCTGGAGCGGCTCTCCGCGGATGACCGCGGGACCCTGGTGGCGTCGGGAGTTCTCGGCAGCGTGGTGGTGCGCCGGGGCCGCGTGGTATACCGGTGCAAGGCGCAAAAGCAGGGCCACATCGCCCTCCACCCGACCGGCGGCTGGGGCCTCGCCGGGTACTGGGGCAGCGACGTGCAACACCTGGTCTTCGGGCCCGCGTCCTGCACCGGCAAAGGCTGGCACCTCACGGGGTTGAAGGATGACGCCCGACGCCGCGGCCCCTTCCGGCTGGTGAGTGCCCTCGGCTTCCGGGGCGACACGATCCTCGTGGGCGGCTCCCTGGCCATGCCCGTCCAGGGTTGGCACCCCCAGGTGGTCGTCGCCTTCGACAACCAGGGTCGCCGACGCTTTGCGCTCGGTGCGCTGACCGGCCACGGTGTCGAGCGCTTCGGCTGGATCCATGCGGTGGGCGTCTGCGGAGCGAATCGCATCTGCGTCGTGGACAGCAACAATCGGCTCCTCACCCTCTGGGACAAAAGCGGCAAATTCATGGGCGCCGCCGCACTTCCCGCCCTGCTGGGCTTGCGCGATCCCTGGGTGACGAATCTCGCCGTCATCACTCAGGACCGCGCGTACCTCGCCGCCGGACCCGGCGGATCACAGACCGGGCTGAGCGCCGGTTCCATCTTTCGCGTGGATGGGCTGGCAAAGGCGCGCCCATGAAGCTCTACCTCAGCCACGCCACAGTGCGCCCCTGGCGCCTGAGCGACGCGCCGGTCATGACCCGCCACGCCAACAACCCGCGCGTGGCGCGCAACCTGCGCGACGCCTTCCCGCACCCGTATAACGTCGTGGACGCCCACCGCTTCCTGGAGGCCGTGGCCGCCCAACATCCCGAGACGTTTTTCTGCATCGCCGTCAAAGACGAGCCCGTGGGTGGAATCGGCTTCACCCTCAACAACGACGTGGAGCGATTCAGCGCCGAGATCGGCTACTGGTTGAGCGAGCAGCACTGGGGCCGGGGCATCGTCGCGGAGGCCCTACGGGCGGTCACCCTTCACGCCATGGACAACCACGGGCTGCACCGCCTCTACGCCACGCCCTACGCGTGGAACAACGCCTCGGTGAGGGTCCTGGAAAAAGCGGGGTACGTATTCGAAGGGCGCCTGCGCTGCAGCGTGTTCAAAGAGGGGCAGCTCGTGGACCAGCTCCTGTTCTCCTACACCTCGGCAGACAGGGCCGGTCGCGGTCAGGAAGGTTGCGGAGGCGGAAGCGTCATCCCGCCAGACTAGCTCTCGGCGTCACCGTCCTCATCGAAGTAGTCAAAGTGCCACGGAAGCTCCCTGGCACCCAGGGCACCCAGGTCAAAGTTCTCGGCCAGCTCTACGTAGTCGTCGCCGACGATCTCTTGCGTAAGAACAACGGGAATCATGTTCTGTCTCTCCTTGAAGCGGTCATTGGGGGGTCTCACTTCGGACATCCTTGCCCGACTTTACCCATCTATGCACTGGGTGAATAGATGGACCTCACCTCAGACTGTGCAAGGAGAGAATCAGGGCCAACAGCGTATCCTGTTGATATTTTAGGGATTGCTGGCGTAAAAAACTTTGGCGATGGCGCAGTGCGGCGCAATTACGGGGTTTCGTCGTGCCCAATATCACAGGTAGGTCCGGCGGTGGTGCGTGGATCCCCTTCATAATCCGCGGCCACCGGCACGGGCAGCGACTGCGTGCCATTGGACTGCAGCACCGCAGCCGTGGCATGAAAGTCGGCGAGACTCAGCGCGCCCGGACGCTCCGAGATGTCCGTGTCGGAGCCGGCGAAGACCGGGTCGCCCTCGCGATTGCCGGCAAACCCTGCCGCTGCTCCCGGCGACTGTGCTCCATCCAGACACTGTCCCGGCTCCACGACCTCCACGCCCGCCTCGCACCACACCGTGCCATCCGCTTCGCGATAGGCCCACGCCGCCGCACCCGCCGCCCCGTTGTCGCGCCCCGCCAGCACCTGCACCCAGGCGTTGTGCGTAAACACCGCCAGGTCAAAGTGCTCCGCCGGAGTGCTCCCCGCCTCAAACACGCCGTACCGCCGACAAGCCCGCCCCCCGCCGTCAAAAATGTTGTTGTGAAAGGCCAGCCCCTCGCCCGTGGTCCCCGTGACCCCCGCCCCCACCACCAGCTCCACCGCCTGAGAGCCCGCCCAGGGCGGCGACGTACACGCGGCGCCCCAGGGCCCCTGCGCATTGACGTAATTGTTGTACACCACCACCTGCCCCGTCCGCCCCACACTGCCGTGATCCACCACCCGCATCCCCGTGGATCCCATGGCACTGAATCCACCAAACACCCGGTTGTTGAACACGTGACAAGCCGCGCCCACGTCGTCGCTCACCTCCAGCCCCACCGACGGCTCGTTCAGCACCTCACACGCCGGATCGTGCACCACACTCCCGGCCCCCACCACACCACAGGCCTCGATGAGGTTCGCCTCCAACACGCACAACCCGTCCACATTCGCCACCACCGCCCCACGCTGCACATCGCCACCCGTCACCACCCCGCCCCAGATCCGGTTGTGACTCACCAAGAGCTCCCGGACACCGCTCACGTCCACTCCAACGGCCGCACCGTCCCGCGCAACACCACCGGCGATGGTCTGCAGTTGGGCTACCTCCCCGGTGAGCTCCAACCGGTCCCCTCCCGCCCCGATCACCATCTCCGGACCCACATACCGGACACCGAACACCTGCTCGGGCCGCACATCCACGCCGTCCAGCTCCGTGGCGTCACTGCCCACGATGAGCCCGTTCCCAGCGATGATTCTTGTTCCGCTGAAAGTCTCGAATGTCGTGCGTATCATCTCCACTCCGACGGATCGGCTGCCTTCACCAGGAGTCAGACGCTGCACCGGGCCGCCGCGTATCAGGAGGTTGTTTTGAACGCGCCGCTGGTAGCCCGACCAATGGTCTTCGTTAAATGAAACACCCACGCCCGCCGCGTCGTTCAGTACGCCGCCCCCCGTGCGCACACCCGGTCCGCAGACCGGCAGGCAGCCCTGAATCAGATCATTTTGCTCGATACGAACATCGTCGATCCAGTCCACGTAAATGCCCACGCCTTGATAGTCCGTGGCGTTCGGGGCACCGCCGAGAATCGCCAGGTTGTCTGTTATCTCGATTTCGTGACTGTACAAAGCCTCGATCCCTACTGCGTAGGCTCCACCCCGTGCCAATCTGTTGGTCTGCGGGTCCACGTCCGCGCCGCTGACAACGTTTCCGCCCGCCAGGCGGAAGAGCCCGAGGCTATGCACCGAGATTCCGCGGAGCTGTGCGGCGCTACCCGGCTCTGGAATTCCGCCACGAATTTCATTAGAGCCGAGGATCTCCATCACTTCCATCATCGTATTTGCCCACCCAAATTGCACCCCAGTACACCGCTCGGTGCAGCGACCGCCCCGAATGACGTTGGAATGAACCGCGTCGTCAATAAGCACATCCCCCACCGGGGCCAGCAGGCCAATAGCCTCACGCCCAACAGCGTCGGGTCGACCGACGATCAGATTGTTCGAGAAGTACGATCTCCCCCGCGTTCGGGCATGGACTGCGACCGCCCTTCCCGGCGATGATCCTCCACTGATGGTGTTCCCGAGCAGGGTGGTTTCTCCGCTGCCTAAATCGAAGGTAACCCCGCTGGACTCGAGCTGTCCCTCCCCGCCATCGATATCATTGCCCTCCAAGTACAGCCTCCGACTCGAAAAGATGAAAACACCGGACGATCGCACCAGCCCCAAGCCGCCATGGATCGAGTTGCCGATAATCTGGCTATCGGTGTCGCCAGACACGCTGATCCCACAGCTATCCTGGACTCCGTGACCACCGAAGTAGATTCCGGCGGCAGGATCGTCGCGGTTGCCCTCAATGACCATTGGCGGCGCGGTCAAGGGACTCAAGGTACCATCGACGTCGATGCCAATCGTGTAGAGCCTACCGGGCTCGGCGCCGTCGAATATATTGCCCCGGACAGTGATCCACGCACTGTTCACCGACATCCGAGACACGCCATCCGATGGCTGAGTGACGCCACCACTTCGCAAGCAAAATCGCTCGATGACGTGGCTAGATCCGATGTTGAAGACAACGCCAGTGGTAGTTTTTGTGAGTAGGAGCGTGCCGCCAGTGCCAAGGGTGGTGGCGTCACAGCTGGGCTCAGGAGCGCGGGTGAGATTCGCCAGGTCGATGAACCCACCGAGAATCTCGGGGTCGCCATCTGCGTGATGCCCAAATTCCATGGAATCGGGCACGGCTCCGAGGGTGTTTTGAACGTAGATGCCCTGCTTGACGTAGACGGCCGGGAGGGATTCGGTCTGGGCGGCCTCCACGCCGCCGGTGATGGTGCACCAGGGGCGGTAGAGGGAGCCGCACTCGTCGAGGGGCACGCAGTCGTTGACCGAGACGTAGGGGCCAAGGCCGTCGATTGAGATCGTGACGGTGTCGGGGGCGGAGTCCACGTGGCCGTCGTTGACCACGAGGATGAAAGTGTAGTGGCCGCAAAAGGGCGCCGAGAAGCTGGGCGTGGCTGACGTTGGGTCGTCCAGCGGCGGCGCGGTGCCCACGGGGGTCCACAGGTAGGTGAGCGGGTCGCCGTCGGGATCCGCGCTGGCGGTGCCGTCGAGCTGAACGGTGGCGCCCGCCAGGGCCGTGGCGTCCACACCGGCGTCCGCCACCGGGGGGGCGTTAGGGATGCTGCAGCCGCCCGTATCGAAAAGGCAGTCGTTGCCGCAGGCCAGGTCGCCCTCGCCCAGGCCGAGGGAGGCGCAGGACTCGCCACCGAGGGTGCCGACGTCGCACTCCTCGAGGATCTCGATGATGCCGTTGCCGCAGTCCCCGGGGATGACGCAGTTGCTGGCATCAAGGGCGCATAGAGACCCGCAGGCGAGGGTCCCGCCGATGCCGCCGATGTCTTCACAGGTGACACCGCCCAGGTCCGAACCGTCGCAGGACTCGCCCGGTTGCATAACGCCATCGCCGCAGGTGACGGGCACGCAGCCGCTGGTGTCATAGGCGCAATAGTCGTGGCAGGCGAGAGTGCCAACGCCGGCGCCCAGGGATTCACAGTTGGCGTCTCCGAGGTCGGTGCCGTCACAGTCTTCGCGACCTTCGATCACGCCGTTGCCACACTCCTGGATCGGGCGCCCCGGCGGTCGACCGCAGGACAACAACAAGCTCGCGGCGACGGACAGGAAGCATAGTGCGTGCTTTGTTTCGATACGGCGCATGATGTCCCCGACAAGAAAGTATCCCCGTCCGGGTAAAATTGCCAGCGGACCCGCAAACACGTCCCGGAGGGAGAGACGCTCTCCACCTCGAAATATACGGCGACTGGTTGAGCTCTGCGAATCACTGAACGATTCTGCCTGGACGACTGACACTTAGGGGGGACGTGGCGAGCACCCTAGGCCTAACTGTCAGTAAAATGGGCCGAGGACTGACACTTAGCGGGGGGGTGCCCGAGCACCCTAGGCGTAACTGTCAGTCTGACCGCGTTTCGACTGACACTTAGGGGGGACGTGGCGAGCACCCTAGGCCTAACTGTCAGTGCGCTGGACAGACCAGGGCGCGCCACGGCGTCGGGACGACAGAACTGCGCTTCACCGCCAAAACAAGTGCGAAATAGTCCGCTCAGCGGATCAGTGAGCGTTCCCGCGAGTATGGACCCGCAGAATCTCCACGCCCCAAGCGATGGCGCAGCGCGGCGCAGTCCGTGGGGCTTCGCAACGCCTGATGCTTACTCGGGGCTAGAGGCCTTGCGGGTGTATATGACCTGGAACTTTTCTGGGGATTGCTTCATGCACTCGTTGCAGTCGGCGGAATCGAGGGAGATGGGCACGGTGATGACTTCGAAGCCGAGCTCCTGGTAGGTCTCGATCATTTCGGAGAGGCGGGGCTCGTCGGCCACGAAGTTTCGCTTCCAGCCAGACGCCTGAGCGTCTTGCTCGGTGCGCGGCAGGGTCGAGGCCGAAGGGGGATCCGGAGCGGTCATACTACGAAGACTGGGACGAGCCTCGGGGAAAGGCAAGGGCTTCGATCAGCACGAAGGCGGCCTGGAGGTAGGAGGTCGGGCAGAGGGGGAAGCACTCTTTGCAGTCGTTGCACTCCACCGCGGCGATGTGCGGCAGGAAGCTGATCTCCTTGCGGATGCCCCGGTCGATGAATCCCACCGCGTGTTTCTTTTTGACCTCGGCGCAGTAGCGCACGCACAACCCACAGTGAATGCAGAAGGAGGCCTCTTTTTCGTAGCGGTCGGCGTCGGCTCCATACTCCTCGGCCAGCGCCTTGAGCGCCGGGGCGTCCGGCGCATGGGCCAGCAGGAGCTCCAGAAGCGTCTTGCGGATCTTTTCAATCTTCTCGGTGCGGGTCCTGACGATCAGATTTTCTTCGGCCAGGTAGACGCAGGAGACCACGAGCTTGGTCCAGCCGGCGACCTCCACCTCCACGAGACAGAGCCGGCACCCGCCGAAGGGCACCAGCTTGTCATGGTGACAGAGCGTGGGGATGGAGATCCCCGCGCCCCGGGCGGCCTCCAGCAGGGTCATGCCCTCGGTGGCCTTCACGTCTTTTCCGTCAATCTGCAGGCGGATGTCGCTCATTGGCCTTTGCTCTTTCTGATGACCCTGCGCTGGTCCTCGGCGAGGTCCGCCGGCACCGGCACCCCGGAAAGCCTCTTCACCGCGCCGAAGTGAGACGGGCAGACATCAGCGCAGACCCCGCAGGTCGTGCACTTGTCCTGATCGATGATGTGGATCTTCTTTTTGTCCCCGTCGATGGCGTCCACCGGGCACTTCTTCAGACAGATCCGGCAGCCCGTGCACTTCTCCGGTTCGATGTAGAACGAGATCAGCGCCTTGCAGGAACAGGCGGGACACCGCTGCTCCTGGATGTGGGCCTCATACTCGTCCCGGAAATACCGCAGGGTGCTCAAAAAGGGGTTGGGGGCGCTCTTGCCCAGGGCGCACAGGGAGGCCTCCATGGCGGCCTCGGAGAGCTCCTCCAGGGTCTCGAGGTCGCCCGCCTTGCCCTTGCCCTGGCTGATGTTGGTCAGAATCCGGGCCATCTGGCGCAGCCCCTCCCGACAGGGCAGACACTTGCCACAGGACTCATCCGTCAAAAACTCGATGAAGTACCGGGCGACGTCCACCATGCAGGTGTCTTCATCCATGACGATCATCCCCCCCGATCCCATCATGGAACCGGCCTGGGTGAGCTCGTCAAAACCAACCGCGAGATCCAACAGCGACTCGGGGATGCAGCCCCCCGACGGTCCCCCGGTCTGCACGGCCTTGAAGCGCTTGCCGTCGGGAATGCCGCCGCCGATCTTGTAGATGATGTCCCGCAGCGGCATGCCCATGGGCACCTCCACCAGCCCGGTGTTGGTGATCTTCCCGACCAGGGAGAAGATCTTGGTGCCCTTGCTGCTCTCAGTGCCGATTTGCGTGAACCACTCCGCGCCCCGATTGATGATCCTGGGCACGTTCGCCCAGGTCTCCACGTTGTTCAGCAGGCTGGGTTTGTTCCAGAGGCCCTTTTCATTGGAGCGGATGTACTTGGGCCGGGGCTCGCCCACGCGGCCCTCCAGCGCCGTCATCAGCGCGGTGGACTCGCCACAGACAAAGGCGCCCGCCCCCCGGTGCACCACGACTTTGAAATCAAAGCCGGAGCCCAGGATGCTCTTGCCCAGCAGGCCGTACTTCTCGGCCTCAGCAATGGCGAGGGTCACGTTCTCCACGGCCAGGGGGTACTCCTGCCGCACGTAAATGTAGCCCTCCTGCGCGCCGATGGTGTAGCCGCCGATGATCAACCCCTCGAGGATCGAGTGGGGGTTTCCCTCCAGGAGCGCCCGGTCCATGAAGGCCCCGGGGTCCCCCTCATCGGCGTTGACGATCACGTATTTGGGCTCACCCGGGGCGTTGCGGGAGCCCTCCCACTTTCGCCCCGCGGGGAAACCGGCCCCTCCCCTGCCCCGCAGGTTGGATGCCTTGATCTCGTCGAGGACCTCCTCGGCGGACATGCTGAACAGCACCTTGCACAGCGCCGCATAACCGCCGATGGCCAAGTAGTCGTCGATGCTCTTGGAATCGATGCGGATGTTGTCCGAGATGATGTTGCGCTGCTGGTTTTTGTAAAACGGAATATCGCCTTCCCGGGTCGTCCGCTCGCCGGTCGCCGGGTCGACGTAGAGCAGCCGTTCGACGACTTTTTTGTCCTTGAGGTGCGACACAATCTCCGGGACGTCTTCGGGTTTGACCCGCAGGTAGCAGGTCTCCTCGGGATGAATGACCACCACGGGTCCCTGCTCGCAAAAGCCGGGGCAGCCGGTTCCCCGGGTGTCGACGTCGGCCTGTAGACCCTGCGTCTGGAGCTCGCGGGTGAAGGCGTCGATGACCTCCTGCGCCCCCGAAGCAAGACACCCCGCGCCGGCACAGGCGGAGATGCACGGCCGGCTCGGATCTCGTTGGGTGAGGAGGTCTTCCCGGAGCTTCTCCAGCTCTTGCGGTGAACGTAGCTGCACCATGAGGTTCCTCTACTCGTAGCCCTTGAGCACGTCTGCGGCGTCGGCGGTGGACACATTGCCGTGCGCCTTGCCGTTGATCTCCACCACGGGACCCAACGCACAGCAGCCGAGACAGTTCACGGTTTCCAGGCTGAACTTCAGCTCCAGGTCCGTTTCCCCGGCCTTGATGCCGGTGTGATCCTGCAGCGTGTCCAGGATCCGGGGGGCACCGCGAACATGGCAGGCCGTGCCCACACAGACGTGCACCTGATGACGCCCCTTGGGGACCAGGCTGAAGGCCTTGTAGAACGTGGCGATGTGCTGGATCCGGGCGTAGTCCACGGCCAGCCGTTCGCTGACTCTCTGCAAAGCCTCTTTGGGCAGCCAGTGCAGCTCACGCTGAATGTCGAGCAACACCTGGATCAGCGCGCTGGCGTCACCCTGGTGCTGGTCGATAATCTGATCGATTCGATCGTTGTCCATGGCGTGCGTTCAATCCTCGTGCGGCTCACGCGAGCGCATAGCACTTGCTGCTCAGATCATACTTGACCAGGCCCTGCCTGGACGAGCTGTTCATGTGCTTGGACACCTCCGACGGGTTGAGGCGCAACCGCTCGGAGATTTGTCCGGTCGACAGGGGGCTGTCATGCAGAAGCGACAGGATCTGACCGACGGCCAACTTGTCGACAAGCAAGTCATCGAGCAACCTGCTCACCTCGTCACTGGCGTAGAACTCGTTGTACGCCCTTTCGGATTTGGACGGGACCCTGAGCTTCTCGCGCTCGACAAGCTTGAGGTACGGGATGATCTGTTGCACCGCCTTGAGCTTGTGCTGCAGCGCGGTGTTTTCGATTTCGTCGCGTGGAACCAGGGGCCCCAGCGCCGCGACCGTCGAAACAAAATCGGTCATCACCTGGGCGAAGCGGCTCCCTTCGGAGGCCGCGATCCACTCGAGCCGCAGCCGCTCGGGGCTCACGCCGATGAGCTGCATCAGCTTCTTGCTCAAATGCATGTTGCCCAGGGCGTCGTAGTTGCCCTCGGTCACGTAGTGGCACTCACCCGGCCAACAGCCGCCGATGATCACCCCATCCGCGCCCTTCGAAAAGGCGTGAAAAATAAAAGACAAGTCCACCCTGCCGGTACACATGAGGCGGACAATTCTGATCTCCGGTGCATAGCTTTGTCTGGTAACTCCAGACAGGTCCGCGGCGGAGTATGCTCACCAGTTACATAGGAAAGCGACTATCTTGGGCTTGTATTCAAGTCCGGCCATTTCGCTTCGCCTCCTTTTCAGATTCTCTCAGCGCTCATCGACCGCTAGGACGGCGAGTCGGCCAACGCCGCCTCGATCTGGTCGAATACCTCTTTGTCGGTAAAGTGCTTCAGGGCGATGGCGTTGGTGGGACACTTGGCGCAGCAGAGCCCATCCCCCTTGCACAGCACGGGATTCACCACCGCCTTTTTGCCCGCCGGTGTCTCGTGGAACTCAATGGCCGCATAGGTGCACGCGGTGATGCACGCGCCACAGGAGACGCAGTCGTGCTCCTTGACCTCACAGACCGATCCCGAGGCGGTGACCGTGTCGTGGGAGAGCAGGCACACCGCCCGGCCCGCCGCGCCATAGGCCTGGCTGATGGACTCGGTGATGTGCTTGGGATAGTGATTGATGCCGCAGAGGAACACGCCATCCGCGGCAAAATCCACGGGCCGCAGCTTCACGTGGGCCTCCTGGAAGAACCCATCGGGGTTCGAGGCCACCTTGAACTGTCGGGCGACATCCTGGCTCGAGGCCGAGGGCACCACGGCCACGGACAGCGCCACCAGATTGGCCTCCAGGGCCAACCTCTGGCCGAGAATCGGATCGGGCACGCTGACCCGCAGGATGGGCTCGCCGTCCTCTTCGTCCGCCTCCACCACGGGCTTGTCGTCCGCCTCGTAGCGAATGAACACGACCCCCTTGTCCGCCGCCTCACGATAGGCGTCCTCTTTGAACCCATAGGTGCGCATGTCCCGGAACAGCACGTAGACGTTCATCGCGGGCGTGCGCTTTTTGAGCGAGAGGGCGTTCTTCACGGCCTGGCTGCAGCAGATGCGCGCGCAGTAGTTCCGGTCCTCCTGCCGACAGCCCACACACTGAATCATCACCAGGCTCTTGGCGTCGCGCACGGCCTGGTCGCCCCGCGTGAGGCGCTCCTCCAGCTCAAGCTGCGTCATCACCCGGTCGTCTTCCCCGTAGAGGTACTCGGTGGGCCGGAGCTCGTCAGCCCCGGTGGCGAGGATGGTCACGCCATGGGCGATGGTCTTGACCCGGCCCTCGAACTTCACCGTGGTGACGAAGTTGCCCACATACCCCGTGGCGTCCGTGATCGTCGCCTCGTGGGCCACGTGAATCAGCGGGTGCTTGTAGACCTTCCGAATCAGCTCCCCCAGATAGGCCTGAACGTCCAGCCCCTCCAGGGTGGTTTGGATCCGGCGGGCCATGCCGCCCAGGTCTTTCTCTTTTTCGACCAGGTGGACCCGAAAACCCTGTTCGGCCAGGCTCAGGGCGCTGGTCATGCCGGCCACGCCGCCTCCCACCACCAGCCCGACCTTGGTGACGGGCAGCTCGAACTCCTGCAGGGGCTCGAGGCCCACCGTCCGAGCCACTGACATACGCACGATGTCCTTGGCTTTGCGGGTGGCATCCTCGGGCTGCTTGGAGTGGACCCAGGAGCAGTGCTCCCGGATGTTGGCCATGTCGAAGAAGTACTGGTTGATACCCCCCTCGCGCAAGGTGTCCCGGAAGAGCGGCTCGTGGGTCCGTGGGGTGCACGCGGCCACCACCACGCGGTTGAGACCCTTTTCCCGAATCGTGTTCGAGATCTGCTGGGCCGCATCCGTGGAGCAGATGAAGAGCCCCTCCTCGGCGTGTACCACGTGGTCCAGGCCCTGCGCGTACTCCACCAGGGATGGCACATCCACCACGCGGCCGATGTTCGAGCCGCAGTGGCAGGCAAAGACCCCGACCCTGACCTCCTCCTCCTGGACGTCCCGTTCCGCGGGATAGACGCGCTCCCGGGAGAGCTGCCCGCGCTGGGAATGCAACAACGCCCCGGTCATGGCGCTCGCGCCGCTGGCGGTCACCACCGACTCCGGGATGTCGATGGGCCCGCCGAAGGCCCCGCTCATGAACACGCCCGGGCGCGAGGTCTCGATGGGATTCACCGGATTGGTCTTACAAAAACCGTGCGCCGTGAGCTCGATGCCAAACAGCTCCGCCAGCCCGTTCACGTTGGCCGGCGGCGCCAGCCCCACGCCCAGCACCACCAGATCGAACTCCTCCTCCTGCACGCCCTCGTCATCGGTCGCATAACGGATCGTGACGTTGTTGGTCTCCGGGATTTCGCGGCCGATGGACACGTAGCTTCGAATGAACCTGATGCCCGAGAGGCTCGCCGCGCGCTGATAAAAGCGCTCGAAGTCCTTGCCGTAGGACCGGATGTCATTGTGGAAGATGACGGCCTCGGCGTCGGCGTCATGGTCCTTGGTGAGGATGACCTGCTTTTGGATATACGCGCAACACACCGAGGAGCAGTAGCTGTGGGCGCCCTCG
>Ga0180009_10001239_pt1 | contig 31693 bp, 24 predicted proteins | sample OS_PC_MetaG_FD_123537 | JGI IMG/M metagenome (GOLD analysis project Ga0180009, IMG submission 123537) | Groundwater microbial communities from the Aspo Hard Rock Laboratory (HRL) deep subsurface site, Sweden - OS_PC_MetaG | ecosystem: Environmental > Aquatic > Deep subsurface > Groundwater...
GAACAGGTTACCCAAGCTGGAGCTCTCATCGTTATACATAAGTCAAAAATTACCGTTTTCCTCGTTCCCACCGCTCCAGCGTGGGAATGCATACCGATCTTGCCTCGGCTGACAAGGTATGGGTTCCCACGGAGGACCGTGGGAACCAGAAAAAAATTACCCTTTTGCAAGCTTAGCCAATGAGACCTCAACACCATTTATTGTCACTTAACACACTCAGCTATCCCTCACCTAGCGCTAGGCGATCCGCGTAGGGTACGCTGTGCGTACCATGGTAACCCCGCAATGTTCATGTACCAACCGAACCGCCAGTGCACGGTTTTGGTACGCGCAGCGTACCCTACAGTTTATGTATAACGATGAGAGCTGGAGCTTGGGTAACAGCATATTTTAGTTTTTGCGACTACCACTGCCCCCCCTGCTCGGACACTTGGCTTCGGCAAGCTGAAGCATCTTGCTAATCAGGAAAATCATTACTGCTTTCAAAATATATAAAAAATTTGTCGAAATATTTTACATATTCTTTTTTACTCCCTTTTGAATGAAAAAACCGTCTAACGTTCATGAAGGACTGGCAATCACCCCGGATGATGAAAGTTCTCGGGGAGTTGAGGGGACTGAATATTTACTCTCCATATGCCTCTCAACTCTCAACCAGTGACTTAGTTTGATTTTTATGGGTTTTAAACACACCTTTTCTCGGATTTGACTCTTTGGATTTCAATAACGCCCCTTCATTCTGTCAGGATTTTTTACACCCTCACGAATATCCAATTCTCATGGTAAAACATACGCCTACATATCAAGTACTTATTTTTTTAGGCCTAAAAATTGCCTTATTTAGTTATGAGAAGATCTTTAGGCCGTTACCTAAAGATACGGTAAAAAATAATTTCTCCAAACTGGGTCCCCGAACCGCAAAGCGTTTTAGGGAGCATTCCCACGTAGAGGAGTGCTGCCATTATGTTAGTGTACGGAAACACACCATTTCGGCAGGGACTTCCGGAATCGAATCCAATTGCCGGATAAAAGCCGTTTCTGGTTCCCACGGTCCTCCGTGAGAACCAAACCTTGGCTGCCGGGGCAAGATCGTTATGCATTCCTGCGCTGGAGCGGTAGAAACGAGTAAGAGCCTAAAGATGACGGCTTAATTTAATGGCAATGACGCAGAGTTTGAGAAAGATGGACACACTACATATCAAACACGTAATTTTTTAGGCCTGATAATTGCCTTTTTCTTAGTTAGGTTTTTGGTCTTCGCCTAAATGAAATCAAGTTGAGTATTTTATGAAATTTTCAATATTCTTAAGTAACTCATTTTCCAGTATGTGGAAAAGCCTGGTATTGCTGATTTTTTTGATCCCTATCAATGTTGCTAACGCGACATCCACCATCGTAAAAGTTGAAGATATGGGACTTGCCGATTGGACGATTATTGAGAAAGAGGCACCGGGTTTCGGCAGCAATGGGCCTGTATCATTAGACTGGGATCCATACAATGATTGGTTTAAAGAGCTTATCGTTTTTAATGATGGCTATTCCGGAAAAGGCGCCGCGTTTTGTTGGCACGGTGAAAACTGTGCTTTGAAACTTTCGGTAACCGAAGAGAACACTACCCTAATGCTGGATAGTTTTTTTCTTGGATTTTACGGGAGCGGCGAAGGCAATGTTGAATTTAGCGTGTTCGATTTAGAAACCGATACCAACATTTTGGCCGGAACACCGCTAGTTACTGGAAACGATGGGTTGGACATTTTTGTCAATGCCGTATCGTCTGTCGGATTTCTAATTTTATTCGGGCCGGATGGATATAGCATAGGCATTAACGAAATTGCTTATAGTTATCAATCTTCGAATATTATCGTTCACCCCGTACCCATTCCCGCAGCAAGCTGGCTTTTTGTTAGCGGGCTGATCGGTTTGCTCTGTTTTACGCGACGGAACTCTCGCGAAACTTAAAGCAAGCACTCAATCAAAAAAGACTAGAGTCATGAAAAATAACATTAACTTGTCAGTAATACCTAGTTAGAGCATTTACCGTCGGATTTAGGGTGAGAAGTATGCCTGTCGAGGAATCCAGCCCCAAATAATCGCAATTCGTTCCGGCAACTAAAACATTTAGAACATAGGGCTGGATGCCCCCATCTACGGGTCTTAACGGCAGCTGCCTTCTAACGACATCCTCGCTAGATACACCCCATATCTTCATTAAACCTAGAAAGAGCAGTTGGCATGTGTTGTAGACCGTTCGTGCTGAGCTAAGTCGAAGCATGAAGGGTCTACAACACTTTCACCGGCTTGATGAAGTCTCAAATGATCTTTTTAGATTAAGGTTAGTCAATTTTTGAGTTGGCTTTCAAGTTCAACCGCCGACCGATTTCCCTCGCTGCATTGCCGACATCGTCGAGCGGCGTGTAAGTCCAGTTTTCCAGCTTTCCTCTAAAAGGCCTTGTATAGCCTTCCGATTGCATGATTTGATGAAATCGATTGAATTTATCCGAGCCACCGTCAAGTTCTATGACATAAACCGGTTTTCCGGTCGTGCACGCTTCGGAAACCATATTGACCGAATCGGCGGTTACCAAAATTGCATCCGCCAAGCTTAGAAAACCCAAATACGGATTCTCACCGGAACCGTCCCAAATAAACGAAGGCGTATCGCTCAGCTCTTCACGCAACACGGATTCGACTTCGGCGTCGGTACGCCGGGAAGTCGTCAATAAAATGCCCGCTCCGGTTTCTTTTGACAATGCCGCTAGCCTAGCACCGAGCTGCCTACCAATTTGGGCCGTCATTCGATAACATTTATTGGAACCGCCCACCATTACGGCAACTAAAGGACGAGGGAGGTCGGCAAATTGCTGCGCAAAATGCTCGGCTGCAAGCTTGAGACGAGCCGGTGTAATCGTATGGAGTCCGCCGATGCTGTTCAGGATATTGGGACCCGACAAGCCGTCATGTCTCGGCGCAACAATGACATCAAACTTATCGTAGGCGTAGTAAGGATCTTGTATGCGAATATTGAAGGTTTTGCCGCCACTGGCTTCTTTTATTGCCAGAGACACGGCTACCGTACGTCGCCCGGTCCCGATCACGACATCGGGCCAGGGCGGGTTGAAGTCCGAGCTACCCGGCCCCAAAAAACGCAATGGCGCGAAACAAAAACGCGACGGCAAATGCCGCCAAAGCCAGGTCAAACAAATCCGCTTTTGTTCGACTTCCAAACCTAATGCTTGAGCTAAACCGAGCGATTGGTTGTCCATTCCGGGTATTCCCAGCGTCAATACCCAACAAGTTTTAACCTTTTTGTTCAAATTCGTTATTCCTAATCGTTCCAAATTAAATCTATTGAGATTAATTATCTTTATAAGGCAATAGATTCGAATTTCGTGGAGAATAAGTATAATTGATCATTTTTTAATTCCATAATTTATAGAGTAATACCCTACATGCCCTCTATTCAATGCCATTTTTTAAAAGCCAACCTTTCAATTCAATAAAATCTAACGATCATGAAACCATCTATTCCGCAATCCCCTATTGTCGTTAAATTTTTAACCAAGGCAGAACACCGCATGTTTACCAGGCAATTACCTGGGAACTCATTTTTTTGGGGACGTTGCCAGTTTAATTTCGACCCTGATTTGCAAGATTATGACTGGCTTGTCGTTTATGACGACTTGCCTAAAGTCGGCGGAGAGCGATTTTCTTCGTGCGTTAAAAAGCTGCATTGCCCTAAACAACACACGCTATTAATTACAACCGAGCCCTCCACAATTAAAGTATATGGAAGTCCTTATACATCCCAATTCAATTATGTTTTGACGAGCCAGGAGGAATTCGCTTTACCGCATCGCAATAGAATATATTCGCAGCCGGCGTTGATTTGGTTCTACGGAATAGGCAAAAACAGCGAAATACCTTATGACCGGCTCTTGTCCATGCAGCCTGACAAAAGCCAAACCATTTCAACGGTCTGCTCCAGCAAACAACAAAAACATACACTGCATAACCAACGCTATCGATTCACTCAGGCACTCAAAGAGCGGCTCCCCGAACTGGAGATATTCGGTCACGGCGTTCGGGATATGGATGACAAAGCCGTTGCGCTAGATGCTTACCGCTATCATATCGCAATTGAAAATTTCGTCGGAGACCATCACTGGACCGAAAAACTGGCCGATGCGTTTTTGGGCTTTACGCTCCCCTTTTACTACGGCTGTACCAATGTCGAGGATTATTTTCCAAAGGAAAGTTTCTTTTATATCGATATTTTCGATGTAGAAAAATCCTACCGCATCATTAAGAACGCCATCGAAAACAACGAATACGAAAAACGTTTACCCTACATTATTGAAGCCCGTCGCCGGGTTTTGGAAGACTATAATTTATTTTCTGTTCTCAGCCAGCACATCGAACGGCATCATGTACCGGTAAAGTCATTACCGCATGACAGCATGATCCGCTCCCGTAAAGCGATCAATAAACAATCGCTGCTCAGCTCTGTTCGCTATTTTCATGAAAAATATCGCGTCAACCGCTACCGTAAACGGCATTTAAAAAAGTCTTCTTAGCGATAGTATACTCATTGTAGATGAAAATTCGGCCTCGGGGTGCTGGGCCATTGACGAGCCCCCCTGTGCCGAGTTTGATCTACGGGTATATTATAATTTGCGAGGTCATGTTTTCGGCTTTTATGGCAATGACTCAAGCATTGCCCCCTTAATCATGCATCCTGATTGGGTAGGATAATCAGATAATTCGGTTTGACTTACGAAATCCGCTATTGTCTCGTTATTCTGAGAACGGCCCGACAGGTCGCTATCGCCGTACCCGGTCATTCGCACCGGTATTTCGTGCCGGCTCCCGCTGCCGCATTTCGGTATAGTCGCGTGATCTTTGACTGTCTTTCGAACGCTCGTCTCGGCTATTGAAATCTCTATCGGCTTTTCTTCTTTTGCCTCTCTCGCCGGAAACTTGCTCTGACCTGAAAGCTTGACGCGAACGCCGGGGTTCCGGTCGATCGTAAGATCCCCGCCTCGTTGTTTCGGTTTTTGGTTTATAGTTAACCACTATTTCCGGTCTTGATCTATTTCCTGCTTTATAATCCGGAAGGGCGGGACGAGGCGTGGCAGAACGCGCACGAATAGCTTGTCGTGGCCTTGCCTGCGGTTTTTTTTGATACGCTTTAGGCGCAGACCTGTGACTTGAAACATATTTTCCCGAATTGTGTGCCGGTCGATAATCGATCGTCTTGACGACCGTCCTTCTTGGTTGTACATAAACCGGATAAGGACGCTCGACAACATAACTGACAGACCGTCCTCTTTCGACAACCACCGGCCCGTCATACTGCCGATAAAAACCTTGTCGCGCGCAAGCCGAAACACTCAAGAAAACCGACAAAATAAATAATCTTTTAATAAAGTTCATATCGCACCTTTCCCTATCGCCTAAATGGTGAGTTAATCATGCATTGGAATGGCTGAATGACAAATGAACTCCACTATTCGACATACTTCATGCTATTTTTTGCCTCATGAAAGCGATTCAGCTCGACAGCCTTACTCAAATCGACCGAGACCAATGGAATAGTTTGGCCGGTCCAAACTACCCTTTTTTGCGCCATGAATTTTTATCGGCTTTGGAACGCAGCCATTCGACTAGCCCTGAAACCGGCTGGCAGCCCCGGCATTTGTTGATTTACGAACAAAACGAGCCGGTCGCATTAATGCCTTTGTACCTTAAATTTCATTCGCGAGGAGAGTACGTCTTCGACTATCAGTGGGCCGAAGCCTATCATAACCACCACTTGGCTTATTACCCGAAGTTGCTAACCGCTATCCCATTCACACCCTGTCAAGGACCGCGTATCGCGATCAAAACCGGCACGGACCAACGGCGCATCGTCTCATTCATTGCTTCTTACATAAAAGAAACGATCGCCGATACCGGCGCTTCTTCCTGGCATTGTTTGTTTCCCGATTTAACCTCGGCCGAACAACTTGTGTCCGAGGGCTTGAGTCTTAGAACCGGCATTCAATTCCAATGGTTTAATAAAGGCTATAGGGATTTTAACGACTACCTCGATGGCTTTTCGGCAGGCAAGCGCAAACAAGTCAAACGCGAACGCCGGCGCATTGCAGAACAATCCGTTCAATTTCGGCAAATTTTCGGAAAAGATATATCGGCGCAAGATTGGGAGGTTTTTTATCGCTTCTATCAAATGACCTATTTCAAGCGCGGCATGCAGCCTTATCTCAATCTCGGCTTTTTTCTGGAAATCGCCGAAACGATGCCGCAAAATTTACTACTGATCGTTGCCGTCAAAGACGGCGACTATATAGGCGCAGCGCTCAGTTTTATCGGAAGCGATACGCTTTACGGACGCTATTGGGGATGTAACGAGGAATACCATAGCTTGCATTTTGAAGCTTGCTACTACCAAGGGCTGGACTATTGCCTGGCTAATAATCTAAAGCGCTTCGATTCCGGCGCGCAAGGCGAGCATAAAATCGCTCGCGGTTTCGAGCCGGTTTACACCTATTCGGCACACTGGATCAAAGACCGGCGCTTTGCCGCTGCCATCGACGATTTTCTTGAATGGGAAACCGCTGAAATCCAAAAATACCGCTTGCAGGCCGAAAAGCATCTGCCGTTTAAGCAGCAAACCTAAGCGTTAAATCTAAAAAGAGCAGTTGAGAGCCTCAAACTACCGTTCGCCCTGAGCCCTTCGGCTACGCTCAGGAGAGCCCTGTCGAAGGGTGAACGGTAGTTTGAGGCTTCACCAGGCCGGTGAAAGTGTTGTAGACCGTTCATGCTTCGACTTGGCTCAGCACGAACGGTCTACAACACATGCCAACTGCTCTTTTCAGGTTAAAACGATATTCACCCAAAAAGCATGAGCCTAAATTTGGCAGTTTAACCATAAAGCTCATGAAGTATTTCAAGAGATTACCCAAATTTCCCCGCTAAACTCTCGGGTGAACAAAAGCTATATAAACGGGTGCTGATTCCAAAAAATGTCACTTATTTTTTACCATGAAGAGCATGAAGGACTTGAAGATACAATGTTTTTAATTTAATTGAGTGACCAACCATTAACAGCCTGTGTCATCAATATTACCACTGGGTAACTATTCAGTCCCCCGGCAATTATCGTTCCCACGCTCTGCGCTCATCGTTATACATAAGTCAAAAATTACCCTTTTGCAATCTTAGCCAATGAGACCTCGATACCATTTACTGTCACTTAACACTCGCGGATCACCTAGCGCTGAGCGATCCGCGTAGGGTACGCTGTGCGTACCATGGTAACCCCGCAATGTTCATGTGCCAACCGAGCCGTCAGGGCCCGGCTTTGGTACGCGCAGCGTACCCTACAATTTATGAATAACGATGCGCGCCGGAGCGTGGGAACGATAGGGGGTGTAAATAATTACACCACTGGAGTGCAGGCGAAGCCTGCACTCCAGTCCCGCCATCGTTTTGATATTTTTTAGTCATTAACTGGTTTTGAAAACGCTGTGTGACTACATTGAATTTATTTAATGAGTTCATCCGTGATATCTGAACGGTTCATAAAGCGCTCAATACTCTTTCCTTCATTATCTTCATGGTAACAAACAAGCTAAAACTTTTCGAAATCCTTGAAATCGGGATCGGCGTTCGATACTCCTCCCGAAGACCGAGACGAAGTTGCTGTATTGGCTTTTGCGACAGGCCTCGATGCCGAAGGTTTATTCTGCATTGAAGCTTTTCTGACAAGAACGTTATTCGTCGCCACATTATCGACCTTGAAGAACGCTACGGCTTGCTGTAACTGTTCCGCTTGACCGCTCATTTCCTCCGCCGTCGCGGCCAATTCTTCCGAAGAGGAAGCGTTTTGTTGCGTGGCTTGATCCAACTGGCTCATCGCATCGTTGATTTGGCTGATGCCTTGCGCTTGCTCTTCCGATGATGCTGTAATTTCCTCGACCAAATCCGCCGTTTTTTGAATATTCGGCACGACGTCTTCAAGCGATTTACCGGCTTCTTCCGCGATACTCACACTCTTGGTCGCCAGCTCGTTGATTTCAAGTGCGGTCACTCGGCTGTTCTCGGCTAGTTTACGCACCTCGGCCGCAACGACAGTAAAACCTTTACCATGCTCCCCGGCTCGCGCGGCTTCGATTGCCGCGTTTAACGACAGTAAGTTGGTCTTGTAAGCAATATCCTCGATCAAACCGATTTTGCTGGCTATCTCCTTCATAGCGGAAACGGTCCGCTTGACCGCTTCACCGCCGGATGCGGCATCGCGCGCCGAAGAATTTGCCATGTCATTGGTCACCTTGGCGTTTTCGACGTTCTGCTGAACCGATGCATTGAGTTGCTCGACCGATGACGTCGTTTGCTCGACGCTAGAAGCCTGCTCCATCGCCGACTGGCTCAAGGTTTGGGCGGTCGCGCTAATTTCATGAGAAGCGCTGGCCAAACCATCGGCATTCAAACGTACCCCTTGCACGACCTCCTTGAATTGGCGACTCATCGATTTCAAGGCATCCGCCAAGATTCCGATTTCATCTTTTTGGTCGATATCGAGCGTCGTGGTCAAGTCGCCTTCCGCCAACGATTGCGCAAAAGTAACCCCTTTAATGATCGGTTTCGTGATCAGCGACGCAAGGAACAAGGCAATCATCACACCTAAAATTACCGCGATGATAATCGTGCCAATGATGATCATATTCGCTTCCTTGACTAAAGTATCGGCTTGGTCGCGGGCTACAACCAATTGCGCGACACCGGCACTTTCCGCATCCTGGGCTTGTTGTATCACGGTATTTCCCAGTTCTTCCATGCGCTGCAGAATTTGCTTCAATTCATCGTCGTTTTTGATCCAACTTTCGGCAGCTTGCCGGTATTCCGTCGTCGCCCGGCGGGCATCCTCGATCAAGCGTAATGCTGCTTGCGAAGAAGTGATTTGCTCCAAATCGTCATATAAGCGCATCAATTTCGGCAACAACACAGTCATTTGAGTCCAACCTTTTCGATCCTTGTAATTCACCTCTTCTTTTTCAAAGCGAATGATTTGGTTAGCCACTATTCGAATATTTGTAGTGAGGATATAGCGCTGCACGTATTGATCCAAGGTTCGATCATCGGCACCTTGCTCCATCGCATCGGTATAGGCGTTGCGTTGCATGTCCATGAATTGGGCAGCGGCATTGATGACGATTTCGCCTCGATCAACCATCTGCCGTACTAGGTCTCGATTATTTTTCAGCGCCGCCACCCCTCTACGATATTCCTCGGCATAGCGGCTCGTATCCCGGCGAGCGACTTGGGATTGCTCCAATAAACGGTTATTGTTGAACTGTTTAGCAACTTCATCCACTTTGTCCAGATAGCCGAACAATTACTTCACATTATCTTCTGCGCGTTGATGAATCTCGTCTCGTTCGAACAACAAATAATTTTTTTCCTCCATGATCGTCAATAGTGCCATTCGTTCGACACCGGTCGCATATTCAACCGCTTTGGCATCATGATCGGTTATGCCGAACAATGCCCCGGAAACACGACCCATATATACCTGAGCCAAGCCTCCGAAAACAACCGTTATCGCCACTAACAACATGGCACCGCTTAGGATTTTTGTTTTTACTTTTAGATCATTGATAGCCATGAGATGAGTCCCTATTCGTGAAAATTATGCCAATTCCGAGGAATCGGTTTGCGAGGCGTTGTTTTGCGACTTAACGACATGCTGTAATTGCGACAGTTCGTCGATCGAGAGAATTCGGTTAATGGCCAGCAAGATAATAAAATTATCGTCTACCCGGCCCATCGCCTGGATAAATTCGGTTCTAATATCGGCGCCGAAATCGGGAGGCGGCTGAATATTGGCTTGCGGAATATCGAGAATTTCATTGACCTGATCGACCAACATGCCGATGACTTGGGATTCGCCATGCGTTTCGACCTCGACCAAAACAATACAGCTGCGCTTGGTAATTTCACTCGGATGACGATCCAAACGCGCTGATAAATCGATCACCGGCACGACATTACCGCGCAAATTGATCACGCCTCTGATGTAATCAGGCGTCATTGGCACGCGGGTAATATTGCTGATTTCAATAATCTCCTTGACGTCCAAAATGCCGATCGCGAAATTGTCCTTGCCGACCAAAAAAGTCAAATATTGTTGAAATTGATCGGCCGACCCCGCCGCTAACTCCTGACCGCTTTTTCCCTTGACGACTAAATTACTCATAAATCAGCTCCTTTACTGACTAATACATTGGCGAGACATCCTTTAACCGGCTAAACCGATTGATGCACGACTCTTATCTCTTGTCGCGAACTGCACCAAGCCTTGCACGTCCAAAATCAATGCCACATCGCCGCTACCCAATACCGTCGCGCCGCTGATGCCTTTTAGTTGCTCGAAGACCTTACCTAGCGGTTTGATGACCGTTTGATGCTCGCCATGCAACTTATCGACCACGAATCCGACTTTAGTCTGGCCGAAACGTACCACGACCATGCTTTCCCGGTGAATATTGCTATGTTGCTTGCGATTATTGAAATAATCGCCAAGCCTTAAATAAGGCATCACTTCGCCTCGCAAATTGACATAATGCTGAATCTCGTCGAATTCGCACTCTTCGGGGCTCATTTCAACGCATTCCTCGACCATGCTGAGCGGGATGATGTAACATTCTTGTTCGGCTTCAACCATGAAACCGTCGATAATCGCCAAGGTCAACGGCAAATTAATAGTGACCGTCGTACCCTGACCCGGTTCACTATCAAGACTCACCGAGCCTCTTAGCGCCTCGATGTTGCGGCGGACGACATCCATGCCGACGCCGCGTCCCGATAAATTACTCGCCTCATCCTTCGTGCTCAAACCCGCCTCGAAAATCAAGTCAAAAACTTCTTGCTTGGTCAATACTTGATCTGCCGTTATCAAACCGTTGGCAATGGCCTTAGTTCTAATTTTTTCGTCATTCAATCCGGCACCGTCATCGGCGATTTGGATGACGATATGTCCCGAATCGTGATAGGCATTGAGATGGACGGTGCCTTGTTCCGGCTTTCCGGCCGCCCTACGCTGTTCCGGCATTTCAATGCCGTGATCGAGCGAATTGCGAATCAGGTGAGTCAACGGGTCGTTGATCTTCTCGACTACAGTTTTATCGAGTTCGGTTTCGCCCCCGGTAATCTTGAGTTCAATCTGCTTATTCAGCTCGTTGCTGACATCGCGAACCACGCGCCGAAATCGTGAGAACGTTTCGCCGATCGCGACCATTCTGAGTTCGAGCGCGGTATCGCGAATTTCGCTGACCAGATCGTTCATACTGACCGCGACCTCTTCGACATCGCTCAAGCCGTGCCGGTCGACCATCATGCGCATCGCCGCGCCGGAAATCACCAATTCGCCAACCAAGTTGATCAATTTACCGAGCTTTTCCGAATCGACTCGAATATAGTTGGCTTCGGCCGCTATTTTTTGTTTGACACTTTGCTGTTTTTTGAGTGCTTGCTCTACAACCGGCTGCTCTGCCGATTGCTGCTCGACCAGAATCTCGCCAATCGGTTTCGCTTGTTCCGGCGATTCGGCTTTATCTTCGCTTTGCCGCTGTAAAGCTTTGGCGACTTCCTTCGGTGTCAATGCGCCGATGTTTATCAACATTTCTCCCAAGCGTTCGACCTGGGCGTCGTCTTCGTCGGACGGTTCGGCCAACAGACTCAGGTAATGCTCGATTTGCGAATGTGGCGGGATGATTCTAATTTCGCAGTCATCCTCGGCAAACTCGAAAACGCTTTCGATGCCTTGTTTATCGGTGTTACCTCGAAATACGATTTTAAAATGCAGATAACAGCTCTCCGGATCCATGGCCTCGCCGATCGGTAAATCCGGTGCCGAAGTCAAGATATCGACGATGTCTCCTAGCGTTTTCAAGTACCGAATAAAGGATAACGGATCCATGCCATTACGCAGAGCATCGGGTCCGAACTCCAGAAGAATCACCCAATCGTTTCCGTTCGTATCGCCCTCGGTTTCAGATGTTTCGGAACTCCCGCGCTTCGAGTCCGCTTCAACCGGCATGCTTTCTTGCTTTGTCGTAGCCCCGCCTAATTGCTTGATTAAAGACTCGCCCGTCAGCTTCAATTCTTGCGACAACTCTTGTTCCGCCTCCGTTAAACAATGCTCGATCAGTTTGGATGTATGGTCCTTACAATTCAGTAATGTCGAGATCAATGTGCCGTCAATCACGCGTTGGCCTCGTCTGACTTGGTCCAGGACCGTTTCGGCTTCGTGAGCGAATGCGACGATAGAATCGAATCCGAACAAGCCCGAGCTGCCCTTGATTGTATGCATCGCCCTGAAAACACTATTGATGCTTTCGCTATCGTCCGGGTTATCTTCCAGACCAAGTAACGCCAATTCCATTTCGGCCAGCAGTTCGTCGGCTTCTTGTACGAAAGTCTGTATTGCCGCGTCTAATTCGCTCATGCTGCGTTCCAATTCGCCGAAATAACCACCGGGTCGCCGAAGTGCCCTGTCAAATTCAACAACTCCAACACTTCGACAACTGCCTGACTATGCCTAACCAGACTCAATTTAATCGCATGCCGGCTCGCTTCCTGCTTGAGCCATAACAAAAGCTGTAAGCCTGCACTGTCCATTTCGGAAACGCCGGCCAAGTTAATCTGCAGCTCGCGTCCCGAATGTAAGTATTTCGAGAGCCGGGCTTTTTGTTCACTCGCGGTATAGATAGTCATATCGTCTTGTATCGCGATAATCGTTATACCGTTTTTTTCGCTGACTTGTATGGCCAAAGGCTTGCTCCCGGTAGCTGGCAGTGAAAAGTGGACATTTGTATTGGCTAACAATAATAAAGATAGCAGTCATTAAACTGTTTAACATACCCATACTCTGATTAAGGTAAAACTAATTTCGATACCGCCGTCATTAAGGTCTGCGGCTGAAACGGCTTAGTCAACCACGCCTTAGCACCGGCCGCTTTCCCTGCCTGTTTTTTATCTTCGGCGGCCTCAGTAGTCAACATCATCATCGGCGTAAACTTATAATCCGGTAATTTTTTGACTTCTTGCACAAAGGTAATGCCGTCCATATTCGGCATGTTGACATCGGTGATGATCAGATGAATTTTTTGGCCTTTCAGTTTGTTCAGCGCGTCTTTACCATCGCACGCCTCTAAAACGTCGTAACCGCCGCCTTTCAACGCAATGCTGACGACCTGCCGGATAGAAGCGGAATCATCGACAATCATGATCGTTTTAGCCATGTTAGAGGTTCTCCTTGAATTAGAAAAAAGTAAGATCGTCGGAATAGCTCGACCGGTCATGAGAAGTTGTAGCCGAAGCATGATTAATCAACTCTTCGGGCATCGTATAACTGAGCTCCATTGTCGATAAGGTTTGTTCGACGTTAATCATATCGGCATGACGCATATGTCCGGCTCCTTGCGTTTTTTCGATAGCATTTTGCAGGTGTTCTAAATTATGTTCGACATGATCAAGCATCTGAGTGACTCGATCCTGGAATTGCAACGCTGTTAAAACCGAATAAATTTGATCGCGGATTTGCTCGCTATTATCCATTAATTCGACTGCATCATCTTTAAAAGCCGTCAAAGTCGCTTTGATATCGGACATGACTTGGTTGATCGCGTGATCTGCGGAACCGATATTTTGTTCGTCACTTTCCGTCGACGACTCTGCCGTTCTCAGTGTTGTGTTCATCGCTGCAATAATTTCATTGACCGTCCGACTAATTCTTTCGCCGGTCGTCGATGAAAAGCCAGCCAGTTTTCTGACCTCGTCGGCAACGACCGCAAAACCGCGCCCATGCTCCCCGGCTCTGGCCGCTTCGATCGCCGCATTCAAAGCCAGCAAATTGATTTGCTCGGCGACTTTACGAACTTCTTGCGCCATAGTGTCGAGACTGTTGGTGTGCGTCGATAGCTCTCTAACCTGATCGATCATAACTCGTTCGGCCTGATTGATCTGATTAAGGTTTTGGATTACGCCTTCCAAAGTCGTGCGGCTTCCGCTAAGCAAGGCATCGATATGATCTTCTTGATGGCCTTGTTGCGTCTGGCCGCTCAACGCGTCGATTTGCGAAACCATGTTTGAAAATTGAACCGATAACGTGGTAATTTCCTGCTCGGTATGAGCACGGGAGGTCCCGACCTGACGAATAACGATCGGAACAACCTCCATAATTAGCTTTTCCAACTCGATCGAATATGCATTTGCATCGTTCAGCTTGGCGCTTTCATCGTTTTTCCACTGGGCATCCAAGCAATTCAAACTCTCTTGTTGACGCCTAAACAATGTTAACCCGATAATGAAACCGATTACCGTAAGTATTCCCATTGCGATAAAGCCGGCGAGATTAAATGCGCCTTGCCAGACAGCCACCCCACCCCCGAGTAACCCCAAACCTGTCGGCATACTGTAGAAGGCGAATTTTCCGTTTGCGGCAATTTTTGGCGTGTTATCGGAAAAAGACATTAAATACTTCCTTTTTTGGCACTGTTAAGTTATCAATTATAGTAAGGTTTTACGCCACACAACACAATCAACGTTCTTTCTTGGCCGAGATATGAGCGATTTGCGTATGAATCAAGGATACAACGATTAGCATTTCACCCATTACTAAAAAAGAATTCGATTGCTTTCAGCGCTTGATTTACGAACACGCCGGCATCTATTTAGCACCTGAAAAAAAAGTCATGGTTGCCGGAAGGCTCGCCAAACGCCTACATTTTCATGGACTGAGTAACTACGGGGAATATTTTCGATTACTGAGCAAACCCGAATTTGCCGATGAATTTCAAATCATGGTTAATTTTTTAACCACCAATGAAACCTATTTTTTTCGCGAACCCAAACACTTCGAATTTTTGCGAACAACTCTTTTAAAATCCTGGCAAGGAGAACACTTTAACGCCTGGAGCGCGGCTTGCTCATCAGGGGAAGAGGCTTACTCGTTGGCGATGATTTTGGCGGAAACATTGGGTCGAAAGAAATGGGATATACTGGGTTCCGATTTGAGCACACGAGTACTCGACACTGCTCGAAACGGCATCTACCCGATGGCCCGCTTGGAACAAATGGACCCCGCCTTACTAAAAAAATACTGTTTACGGGGCGTGCGCTCGCAAGAAGGTTTTTTCCGGGTCGACGTGTCGTTGATCGACCGAACGCACTTCGAACAAATCAACTTGATGCAATCGCTACCTAACAAGCTTATCAAACACTTCGACGTGATTTTTTTACGCAATGTTTTGATTTATTTCGATCAAAATACCAAAAAAGCGGTTGTCGAGCGCATAATCAAAGCACTGAAACCGGGCGGCTATTTTTTCATCAGCCACTCCGAAAGCCTGCATCGGATAACCAGCGATCTGGAAATGATCAAACCATCGATTTTCAGAAAAAATGATCGTTCAACCTTATAAAGAGACTCGCCGCGTGATTATCGAACCCGGCGAGTACTATGTCAGTACCAGCGGCGAGTTAATATCGACCTTGCTGGGTTCTTGCGTCGCTGCATGTCTCTTCGATCCGGTCAACAAAATAGCGGGGATGAATCACTTTTTACTCGCCTATCAGCATCATTCCCGAAGCCGTCCGATTATCGAAACCGAGGAAGGCCGTTACGGACTTTATGCCATGGAGCTGCTAATCAACGATATGATGAAAAAGGGGGCAAAAAAATCGCAAATCAAAGCCAAATGTTTCGGCGGCGGCAATGTACTACACTTACGTAGCGACAAAACCGACAAACTCTCCGTCGGTGAAGTCAATATCGAATTCATCAAAACATTCTTGGCACAAGAAAAAATACCGATACTGGCGGCGAGCTTCGGAGGCACAGTAGGCCGCAGCATTCATTTCGTCAGTAGGGATTTTTCGGTATACGTCAAAACCATCGAAACCGCGCTCACACATCAGCTAGAAAAACAAGAGCGCTCTTTTTGGAAAAAACGCATCGATGCACAAGAAAAACTCAAATCCGACGTGGAGTTTTGGTAAGGCAACCAACTGGTTTTTGCCTAACCACTTATAAATATAAAATACAAAGCATGAATATCATCAAAGTTTTCATCGTAGACGACTCGGCGGTTGTTAGACAGGTCCTTACACAATTGTTCGAAGGCACTGCCGGCATCAGAGTTATCGGATCGGCGCCTGACCCGATTTTTGCCCTGCAAAAAATGGAAAAGGAATGGCCGGACGTGATCGTGTTGGATATCGAAATGCCGCGTATGGACGGCGTAACCTTTCTCAAGAAAATCATGCACGAACACCCAACTCCGGTCGTTATTTGCTCGACCTTAACCGAAAACGGCGCCGAAGTGACCATGCAGGCGATGAGTGCCGGAGCGGTCGACATCATCACTAAGCCCAAGGTCAACCTACGCCACTTCCTTGAAGAATCCAACACGCTGATTATCGATGCAGTGAAAGCCGCGGCCCATGCCCGGGTTGGTAAAATAAAAAGCATGCCGTCAAGTACCGAGCCCAAACCGAAACAAAATGCCGATGCGGTCATCGCCCCTTCGCATTTAAAGCCCCTATCGGAAACGACCGATAGGGTGATTGCCATTGGTACTTCGACGGGTGGAACTCAGGCCTTGGAGTTTGTACTAACCAAGCTCCCTCGAACCTCGCCGGGACTGGTAGTTGTACAGCACATGCCCGAGGCATTTACCGCTGCCTTCGCAAAGCGACTTGACGGCCTTTGCCAAGTCTCCGTCAAGGAAGCCGAAACCAACGACCGGGTCATTCCCGGACAAGTTCTGATCGCCCCGGGGGGCAAACACATGCTAATGCGCCGTAGCGGCGCGCAATATCGTGTCGAAGTCAAGGACGGGCCGTTGGTCAGCAGGCACCGGCCGTCCGTGGACGTTTTATTCCGCTCCTGCGCCCAATCAGCCGGCCCGAACGCCGTCGGTATCATCATGACCGGCATGGGAGACGACGGCGCGAAGGGTATGAAAGAAATGTTCGATGCCGGCGCGTTCACCGTCGCGCAAGACGAGGCCTCCTGCATCGTATACGGCATGCCCAAGGAAGCAGTGAAACTCGGCGGCGTCTCCAAAACTCTGCCTTTACATTCGATACCTGAACTCATCGTTAATTCTTCAACCGGAACGCCTTTGGGCAAAGCTTCGAATACGACCGAATGAGGCTCGGCAAATCAGCCTTAATTTAAGCTATGTTCGAGTTAACAGTTGAAATTAATACTACGCCAAGCGATGTAGGGTACGCTGTGCGTACCGCAGGTGGCTCGCTTTTAGATTAACGTGACCTCATGTGTACTCTGCGCCGACATTAGGTACGCGCAGCGTACCCTACAATTCACTTTGAATTTTTAAGTGTCCCGGTAGTGGTGGGAGTTTTCAACCGAAATTCGGCAGTTTTACCATGAAGCACATGAAGTGCAAGTATTCAGATCTCCTCCACTGTTTTCCGGGAAGGGCTGAATACCCATATGCATCAAGCTAAGCACAGCCCTCGCTGCTAAAACGCTACCGACCGTTTCCTGCGAGTCTAAGCAGCGTAGCCCAGATGGAGCGTAGCGCAATCAGGGAAGTTCGGAGCCATGCCATTCCCGTATTCCGCTACGCTGCATACGGGCTACATGCCTTAATTCTACAAAGAGCAGTTGACAGCCTCAAACTATCGTTCACCCTGAGCCTGTTGATGAAAAATAATTATTCAGACCTATGCATTTAAAACAATCAGGAACTTTGCCCCCCTTTGTAAAAGGGAGTTTATTTAAAAAAACTCCCCTAGCCCATGTTTTTAAGAGAGAGGGTTGAAAATACTTACAGCGAAAGTATTGTAAACCCTTCATGCTGCTTCCACTTGGCTCAGCACAAACGATCTACAACACATGCCAACTGCTCATTTTAGGTTCATAGCAACTCGGGAAAGGGCTAATGTAGGCAGGCATTCATTTGCCCGGCTCATTATGTTTAACCGGTAACACGATCCGAAACGTCGTACCTCCGCCTACTCGGCTGTCCAATCGAATTTCTCCGTCATGTTTTTTGATGATGTTGTACGAAACCGAAAGCCCTAAACCGGTTCCTTTTCCGACCGGTTTGGTCGTAAAAAACGGATCGAAAATTTTAGTAATGTGCTCCTGCGCAATGCCTTTGCCGGTATCCGTAATCTCGATCCATACCCGTCCGCCGTCTTCGGTCCCGCTACGAATCGTGATGGTGCCTTTGTCTTCAATGGCATGCGCGGCGTTAACCAATAAATTCATGAACACCTGATTCAGTTGATGCGGCAAACACCAGACCCGAGGAAGATTGCCGTATTCCTTTATAATGTCCGCTTTGTATTTGGTCTCGTTATGCACGATATTCAACGTACTATCCAAACAAGCCTGTAAATCCGCCCATTGCCAGTCATCGTCTCCGACGACATGAGAAAAATCCTTGAGATCCTGCACGATTTTTTTGACCCGATCCGCACCTTCCCGCGATTCGTTCAACAAGTCGAGCACGTCTTCTTTCAAGAAAGGCAAGTCGATCTGCCGTTTAAATGCCTGTAACGGACCGAGCCGTTCCGCATCGCTGCAAACCGAATCGAGATTTTCATACATTTCCACCAGCTCGAGTAAATCCTCTATATAGTTTTTCAAAGCTGTCAGATTGGAATTGATGTAGCCGATCGGGTTGTTGATTTCATGAGCGACGCCGGCCGCCAACTGACCGATTGACGACATTTTTTCCGATTGCATCAATTGCTGCTGCAGCTCTTGAAGTTGTGTCAATGCTTGCTGTAATTCCGTATTACGCTGTTTTAGCAAGTCCTCGGCCTTTTTATGCCCGGTAATATCGGCCGTGATACCGTCGATACGGAGCGGCTCTCCGTTTTCATCGCGAACATAACGCATCGATTGATACAACCAGCGCTGTTCGCCGTCGGGACGTATGATGCGGTAAGCGAGCTTATGGGAACCGGTCGCGGGTAAATCGGCTAACCGGTTTTCGACGTTTTGTCTGTCCTTAGGATCAACGATGGACAACCATAAATCCGGACTTTCGAAAAAATCCCGGACCGGTCTGCCGGAAATGTCCTCGGCCGCATCGTTCAAATAGAGGAGTTTCAATGTTCCGGGCTCCATCGACCAAACCACACTGTCCAATGAATTTAGGATGTCAAGCAAACGTTTTTCCGACTCTTCATAGCGTCGCCGGATAATCTGCAACTGGCGGTTAGTACCGGCCAGTTCTTGAATGTGCTTGCGTCGGTCGATGTTCAGCAGCATATTGTCAATCGCCAGCGCGATCGCATTGGCCATTAATTGGCCACTTTCCAGATCCGCTTCGGTATATGCCGATGGTTCATTTAATTTATTTACGCAAATCGTACCGATCGAGCGTTGTCCCAAAATCAGAGGCCAACAGAGGGCCGCCGCCGGAATACGCGAATCGGATCTCGGACCATGATTCTTAAAGCGGGGATCTTGATCGATTTTACCTTTGAGCAATAATGCGCGCCGGTTATCCAACACCCAACGAATGACGGCACTATGATCCGATATCGGCCGTCCGATACATGCTTCGGGCAATCCGACTCCGGATTTGATGACATAGCGTTCATTGTCAAGCATGATCAACGAACCGGTATCGGCATCGAGCCCTTCCAAAATAAAGCGAAGAATATCTCGGTAAAATTGAACGGGATTTTCTTGTAATGAATCGGATTGACCCAATTGATACAATTCGTTAATCCATTGCAATTGCTTATTTTCATTGAACAGCATAGCGTCTCCAAAACTTGCTTTAGCCTCTTATACCTCAATTCTTTACATCTTTTGACAAGAATTTATTGATTTTAATGGTTTAACAAAATATCCCTGTGGGGGGCTATTTAACCAATATGCATTCTTGATCACTTACAAACTTCGCTGTCTATTCGAACCGCCCGGGCACGGCTTTGGTACGCGCAGCGTACCCTACGCCCTTGTAATTTGCAGGCGTTTTCATACCAAGCGTGGTTTGTAGGGTACGCTACGCGTACCACGGTAACCCCCGCGACGTTAACAAACCAGCCGAACCGCCCGAGCACAAATTTAATAAACGCGGCGTACCCTTCAACACATAATTTGCAAGCTGCATCCCTTGTCGAATTATTCCATGGCCGATAAATCAAGGTCATCGAATTCCAAAGCGCCGTTTATCTTACTACCCCAATGAGGCGGATAGACACCTAGTCGGACCCAACGGTGAAACGAGGAATAAGGCCAATCTCGCACCGATTCGACGACCCCATGTTTGACCGGATTATAATGAATATAATCGAAATGCCGGGCATAATCGTGTTCGTCACGCAAAGCGTGATCCCAATATCGTCGTTGCAAAACCCCTCGCCTCCTTTGCCGAAGCCTTGATCGGCTCACAGTCTGTTCGTTACCGCCAGATGCTAAATACGCCTTGGTAAATTCCTTTTTGATCCACCCCCAACGCGTCGGATAACGGCTATCGCCCTCTGGAAGTGTCCAAATAGCATGTAGATGATCATCGAGCAAAACGATTGCATCGATACGAAACGGCCAGCGCCGTCGGCATTCCATGATCGCTTTTCGTAGCAACACACGGGAATCGTCCAGACAAAGAATTGGAGCACGCCTTTCCGTGACCACGGTAAAAAAGAAAGAACCGCCGGGAACATAAAAGCGTCGAAAGTCGGACATTAGCAACACCAAAATCTTATTAATGTAGGGTACGCTGTGCGTACCATGGCAACCCTGCAATGTTCATGTGCCAACCGAACCGCCCAGGCACGGTTTTGGTACGCGCAGCGTACCCTACGGTTTTTGTAATTTGCAGGCGTTTCCATACCAAGCGTGGTTTGTAGGGTACGCTACGCGTACCACGGTAACCCTGCAATGTTCATGTGCCAACCGAACCGCCCAGGCACGGCTTTGGTACGCGCAGCGTACCCTACGGTTTTTTGTAATTTGCAGGCGTTTTCATACAAAGCGTGGTTTGTAGCAATGCTCTTCCGGCGAGATCGGCTCAATCTTCGGACTGGTAACCGAAATCATTGGAGGTCATAAATTAAGCCTTGGTTAACACAACAATGGCACCTCTGGCGCCGCTGGAATAGCCCATCGCCCGCACCGAAACGGTCGTCTCGACGCCTCCTAGAGTTAAGATCCGTGCGGCATTATTATCCAGTAAAGCACCGCCGAAACATTGACCTACCCAGCCCATGACTTCCGACGGCATTACCTCGCTTGCTTGCAAACCGACAAGTCCGCCTAGGGACGAACCACGAAGCAATCTGTTGGATTCGCGGTTCGCGACGGCGATCATGCCTTGTTCATCGATACCGACCACAGCTACCGGCAAATGCTCGAGGATCTCTTGCGAGACCGGCAGCAGATTGACATTGCGTATAATTTCTCGTGTCTTTTCTTTGACCTGGCTCTCCAATTCCCGGTTGAATTGCTGGAGTTCCTCGTTGGCATGTTGCAACTCGGCGGTCAGACGCCGATTGTCTAATGCCATTTCATAATGTTCGAACGCAATACGGATATTGTCCCGCAACAAATCGTCTTCCCACGGCTTGGTTAAAAATTTATAAATCGCTCCTTCATTTATCGCATTGGTCACCGACTCCAAATCGGTGTAGCCGGACAACATGATGCGCATCGTATCGGGGTACAGTACTTTGACATCGCTTAAAAACTCGGCGCCGGTCATGTGCGGCATGCGCTGGTCGGAAACGATAACGCCTACGCGTTGTCGACCCAATAATTCCAGTCCTTCAGCACCGCTATTGGCTGTCAAAATTTGATAGCCATCTCTACGCAAGGACCGTTTCAAAGCTTTGACGATATTGATTTCGTCGTCGACGAGTAAGAGCACTCGCTCCGATGGTGGCTCGAAGTCAGTCATAAATAAATTCCTATAAACCTAAATTCGGCAATTTAACCTTGAGGTACATGAAGTTATTAGAGTATTTCAATAGGATATTCATTAACTTTTCGCAGCTTTTCAGGAGAGCAAAATTGTTTTGCATAAGCATGGCGGGCTATTGAATTGACTTGTTATTCTTCATGATCTTCATAGTGAAATGTTTTTCTAGGTTGATGATTATCGTAATCGTAGCCCTTTATTTCGAGGCGCGACTCAGAATAAACTCTGCGGACCCAGAACGCGCAATATTTCCTCACAAGTCGTCGTACCCGCAACGGCCTTATCGAACGCATCGTCGAGCAGCGTTCGATAGCCGTTTTCAACCGCCAAAGTTCTCAGGTCGCCGAAACTGGCCTGTGCGGTTATCAGATCGCGCATGGCTTCGTTGAGCGCCAAAATCTCCATCAAGCACACTCGGCCCTGATAGCCGGTATTGCCGCAGTTTTCGCACCCTTTGCCCCGGTATACTTCGATCGCGTTTGTATTGAATAACGGACCGAGCATGCGCATCGTTTCGGGATCGGGCGCGCAGACTTCCCGGCAATGCGTGCAAATCTTGCGCACCAAGCGCTGAGAAATTACACCTTCAAGCCCGCTGGCGACGATGAACGGCTTCAAGCCTAAATCGATCAATCTTGCCACCGTTGCCAATGCGGAATTGGTATGCAGCGTAGAAAACACCAAGTGCCCGGTTAGGGCCGCCTGAAACGCCACTTCGGCGGTTTCGAAATCGCGGATTTCACCTAACAGAATTACATCGGGGTCTTGCCGTAAAATCGCGCGCAATATCATCGGAAAAGTCAATCCGATCTTTTCGCGCACATTGACCTGGCCGGCCGAATCGAGAAAATATTCGACCGGCTCTTCGATCGTGAGATAGTTTTTGGTCGGTGTCACGCCGTGCTGCAGTAAGGCATAAAGCGTAGTCGTCTTGCCGCTGCCGGTCGGCCCGGTCGCGAGTACGATACCTTGCGGTTTGTTGATCAGGTGCAGCAACTTTTCTCGTTCCGATTCCGCAACGTCAAGGTTATCGATACTTTGAATCTGTGCATTCCTGTCCAGAATTCGCATCACGACCTTTTCGCCGTTGATGACCGGCAGAGTCGAAATTCTAAGGTCGACGATACGCATCGGCGTTTTGACGGTAATCCGTCCGTCCTGAGGCCTGCGCCGCTCGGTTATATCCATTTCAGCCATGACCTTGATGCGCGAAACGAGTTGATTGTGCAGTTGGTTCGGGATGTATATCTTATCGAACAATATACCGTCGATTCGGTAACGAACGACGATGCTTTTCGTTCGCGGTTGAATATGAATATCGCTGGCTCTCAGGCGTATCGCTTCGATGATGATCGAATTGACCAATCGTATTGCCGGCGGTTCGGACGTTTCCTGCAGCAATTGTTCGAGCGAAATATCGTCTTCGTGATCGATGACGACTTCGATCGTCTCGAACGGGTCCAGAGCGGAAACTATGGTTTCGATTTCGCCGAAGCTAGGCTCGTCGCCGTAAACGGCATTGATTTTTTTCTTGATCGCGGCGATATCGGCCATCACGGTTTCAATCGTCATGCCGGTCATGAACCATAATTCCGCCTGCAAGCCCATATCGAGCGGGTCGGCCATGACCAGTAACAATTGGCGTTGATCGACTTTCAACGGCAATACGCAATGTTGTTCGCACACCGAACGAGGCAACAGCTCGACCGCTTCGGGATTGACCTGAAACTCCGGCAGCGAGACTTCTTCGATGAGCAGTTCCTTACGTAAAATGCTGCGAATCGTTTTCTCGGCCACCCATTCGCGCTCCAATATCAATTTGAGCATCGAATCCTTTCGAGTCTGCTTGATTTTGTATAACTCTTGAAGCTGCCGATCGCTGAGCAATTGTTTTTTATGCAGCATGATCGCGATTCGGGCGCTATCGGACACGGCCAGTTTGCTGAGCCGCTTAATCTCCTTGGTTTTATTGACATTGTCGTGCTGGAGCTTTTTATTTTTTTCGATCAGGTCGTACTGTTCCAGCGCCAAGCCGACCGTGATACGCAAATCGTCGTTATTCCAGGGTTTGAGAATGAACTTATAGACCGCGCCTTCGTTAATCGCACCGAGTACCGCGCCGGTATCGGCCTCGCCGGTCAACATGATTCGAATAATGTCGGGATGAAGCATTTTGACGCGCCGTAGCAATTCGGCGCCGTTCATCCCCGGCATTTTATAGTCGGAAATAACGAGTTGAAATTGACCGTTCGCGAGCGTGTGTAAAGCTTCGTCGCCGGACATGGCGACTTCGACGCGGTAGTTCTCCTGACGGAACACGCGCCGTAACGCGCTGAGTACGTTGGGTTCGTCGTCGACTAGTAATATGCCGTATGCCTTGGATGTTTGTTGAGTATCGTTGTGCTCGTCCGCGGCGTCGGTATTTTGGCCGCCGGTAAACAATGAGGCATAAAACGACATTGTTAAGACTCTCTAGAATGCTGAATAGCGTTTTGCACAGGTAAATTAACCGTTACCCGAGTCCCCTTACTTACCTGGCTCACGATTTCGATCGTGCCGCCGTGCTCTTTGACTATATCGTGACAAACGGTCAAGCCCAGCCCCGTCCCCTGCCCTACCTCTTTAGTCGTGAAAAACGGTTCGAACACATGCGCCAAAACCGCCTCCGGAATGCCGCGTCCATTATCTTGAACTTCGAGCACGACAACCCCGTTTCGAACAGCGGTGCGGATACGAATAATGCCGTTTGTTTCGATCGCATCTACCGCATTACCCAGCAGCCCGTATACGACTTGGCCTAATTGCGCGGATTGACATTGAATCGGGTTTTCCGAAGACAGCTCCAAAACGAGTTTCGCTTTTTGTTGCCATTGCGATTCGGCAACCTGGCAGATTTGCCGAACGATCGTATCGATATCGGCTCGTTCGGTTTCGGTTTGATCGATACGCGAAAAACCCTTCAATGCAATAACGATCTTAGCGATACGATCGAGACCTTCGAGGCTTTCTTTCATCAAATCCTTGAAATCGTCGAGCAATAACGACAATTCCCGCTCTTCCCAGACTTTGCGTAAATCCTTCGATGAAGCCCCGTTATCGATCAAAGCATTGAATTCGTAAAACGATTCCAGATAGGATGCGGCGGTAGCGACATTGCTGCGAATGAAGCCTAACGGATTGTTGATCTCATGCGCCACACCGGCCGCCAACCGACCTACCGAAGCCTGCTTTTCATTTCTATAAAGCTTCAAATGCGCCTTTTCGATCGTTTTAACCTGCTCCTTGACGCGTATTTCCAAACTTTCGGAAAGTTTTTTGTAGCGCGCTTCGGACGCTTGCAAAGCCACGTTTCTGCGCTGTAATTCCTCGAAATCGTCGCGCTGGGTTTGTAGATGAATATCGGATGCCAACAAATAGCGAGCATTGCAGCGCAAAATCAGCTGCATCAAATCGGCCGCGGCACTCAAGCGTTCGGATGGAACGGCGGTTCGTGTCTGCAAAAAGCCGACAGGCTCCAGCTCGCCATGCAAGGGCACCCGATCAACCGTCTTCGAGCTGTTGTCGCCGATTACGCTTGCCCCTGTATCGTCCACGACGCCGACCGTAGTGTCCAATAAGACATTCAATGCCGAAATCAAGCGGCTCTTGTCGATACCTGTCAAGAGTTCGTCAAGGTTCAAATCGCGTTCGAAATCGCCCCCCGATTGAAAGTCGTACATCGTCTCAACCTCTTGCCGATGATAATGAACCGCCCAACGTTTGCGCGATAAAGCTATCGCAATCGAGACCATGATCCGATTGCAAGCGGTACAGCCGATCGCAAGTTCGATAAACGGCCGCCAACAAAGCCTTGAAGGTCTCGATGATGCCCTCGCCGGTCAATGCAGAACTAAACAAAACCGGCCACGGCGCCTTTTCCCACCGCGCCATTATTTCCTGTTCGCTCAGAATTGCCGGCAAGTCGCGCTTGTTGAACTGCACGACCAACGGCAATTGCTGAAAATCGAGCCCGACGCGCGCGGCGTTTGCGGCTAAATTTTCAAACGACTCGCCGTTATTGACGCTTTGCGTCCGTTGCGAATCGGCAACGAACACGACGCCGTCGGCCCGGGACAACACGGCCTTGCGCGTACTGTCGTGTATCACCTGTCCCGGCACCGTGTAAACCTTGAATTTGATCAATAATCCGGACGGTGCGCGAAAACCCAACGGCAATAAATCAAAAAACAAGGTTCGGTCGTCGGCGGTTTCCATGATCATCAACTCGCCTTTCATATCGGGCGTTAAAATATCGTGCAGACGCATTAAATTAGTCGTCTTGCCGCTGAGGGCCGGGCCGTAATAAACCAGCTTGATCGTCAGTTTTTGACTGCTTTCGTCGTATTGAGCCATGACCTTAGGGAAAATCGACCGATGAATAAAACATCCAGTATAGCCGCCATTCGCAAAACGAATTGCTGCCCATACACTTACGCCAGTCTACGCCAAACGAACGAAACAATTCAACTTTAGGCTATACTACGAAATTTATGGCTATGTTCGCGTTAATAGTTGATACTTTTGAACTTAAAGCCAACTTGAAACCCAAGGATACAACTCTGAAAAACTTTCCTTTTTTCAATATCGCTCTAATGGTTGAAAGGAGGGTACGGTTGCTCGATTGACAGGTGTCGGCGGCAGGGAAAAGCCGCCGTCAAGCCTACATGGAGGTATTTACGGCGTCCTGTCGAGCGAGTAATCGTACACTCTTCCACGCTCAGTGTTTGGGAAAGCAATCATTGGCTATTTCCTAAATAGTTTATTTAGTAGGAAAGAGAACTGTTTCAACTGCTAACGCGAACATAGCCAAAATTATGCGTATAGCGCTGTTAAACCGACAGAACTCTAATCCGTAACTACTCTCTTTATACTCAAAAAATGGCTAACTTTATGAAGGTATGAGGTGTGGCTAGCGAGGATGTCGGCAGCAGGGCAGATTTTTGCTCCATGCAAAATCTGCATTCACGCCATCCTTGGCGTTCGAGCGCTGCCGTCAAGCCCCCATGGATGGTTCACGGCGGTCCTCGATAGACACATCCCATACCTTTTGTTCTAAGACGGATTTTTTTCGATCAAAAGGGATTATTCAACGGATACCCTTATGTAGATCAAAATTCGGCTCCGGGCACCCGTCGCCGCCGTCTCAACAAAACTCACAGCTCCAGGGCTTTATTTATCACGAAATCCTTAACCGATTCGAATAATATGGATTCTATTTTAACTTGGAACGATAGTCTTAAATTAAGCATAGCCAGCGTAGACGATCAGCACCGCCGACTTTTAGAGCTGATCAATCGTCTCGACGAAGCCGTAGCCTTAGGCCATGCCCCCGATACAATCACCGAACTTCTCGACGATTTGATCGATTACACACGCTATCATTTCGATGAAGAAGAGAAATTGATGCAACAATCGGACTTCGAGGAAGCATTGTTCATATCGCACAAAAACGAACATCGACAATTTGTCGAAACAATCGTCGAAGCGCGCAATCAAAAGCCGGATAACGCATCTTTTCTACTGCATCACTTACTCGATTTTCTATTCGATTGGCTATACCGGCACATACTAGGCACCGATAAAAAAATGGCCGATTGCATGCTCGGCAAGCCGATTGCCGATGCGGCCAAGATCGACCAAGCCGGCATTATCATGCAAAGCAATCTCTATTCGGCCTTACGGGAAAGCGAAGACCGCTTCAAGGAGATGGCCGATAATTTACCGGCATTGATATGGATTTCCAATGCCAAAAACATTCCCGTCTTCTGCAATCGTTACCGTTATAAAAAATTCAATATCCCCTTAGGCTCCGGCAACCATTCTCAATGGTTAGACATGATTCATCCCGACGATCGGGATAAAGTTGCGGATACCTATGCTCATGCCGCGTCCGACTTAAAAAAATTCAAGATTCAGTACCGCTTGCGTCGAGAAGATGAAAGTATTGTCTGGATTCTGGAAACAGGCGTCCCGCGAATCAGAAGAAACGGCAGTTTTGCCGGACTCATGGGCTGCGGCATGGATATTACTAATCAAAAGAATGCCGAAATCACAATCGCCCGCATCAATCAGTTATTGATGGAACAAGTCGAGGAACGGACGCAGCAGTTGCTCAATGCCAACAAAACCTTGGAAGCGGAAAAAAACGAACAAGTCCGACTGAATGCACGCCTAAAAGAAACCCAAGCCCATCTGATTCAATCCGAAAAAATGGCCTCTATCGGGCAACTAGCCGCCGGTGTCGCTCATGAAATCAACAATCCGTTAGGTTATATCTTTTCCAACCTAAATAGCCTGAAACAATATCTGAACGATATCCTGAAGTTTTCAGAGGCGGCCGAAAGGCTTGCCCAGGAACTGCCCGCCGATAACCTCGAAGTTCTTGCTTACCATCGGCTAAAGGAAAAAATCGATATCGATTATCTAAAAACCGACTTGTCGGATCTGGTCGATGAATCGATCGAAGGAGCGACGCGCGCGCGTAAGATTGTTCAGGATCTTAGAGATTTCTCCCGGATCGACAAGCAGGAAATGGAACTATTCAACATTGAGGCCGGCATCGACGCTACTTTGAATATCATTCAAAACGAACTCAAATACAAAGCGAAAATCGTCAAGGAATATACCGGATTAGAACCTTATCTATGCATTGGCGCACAGTTAAATCAGGTCTTCATGAATTTATTGGTCAACGCCGCTCACGCCATCGAAACATTCGGTACTATTTATATCAGAACCGGGACCAAAAAAGACCGCATTTGGATTGAAATCGAAGACACCGGCAAAGGTATTCCTGAAAAAATCCGCTCTAAACTTTTCGACCCGTTTTTTACGACGAAGCCGGTTGGGCAAGGAACCGGATTGGGTTTATCGCTATCCTATAAAATCATCCAAAACCACAACGGTAAGATTGAGGTAGAATCCCATGTAAACAAAGGCAGCAAATTTAGAATAAGCTTACCGCTTACTACCAACAAATAAGAAGTTACTGAACTTGCTTCTTATTCTTCATGATCATCATGGTGAAATGCTTTTTAAGATCATCAAATATCAACCAACGTGAAGAGGAATAATCCATGAAATACACATTACCATTACGACTGTGTTCAACGATCGCCATCAGCCTGTCGATATCTTTCAGCGCTTATGCCGAAACTAAACAACCGGCAACCACGCCGAACGGCATCGAAATGCCGAAAAATTACCAAAACTGGCAATTCATCGGTGTCGCGCACCGGACCGATAACCATTCGCTGCGGGGAATTCTCGGCAATAGCATCGCAGTCAAAGCCGCCCGCAGCGGCAATATCAATCCGTGGCCGGAAGGCGCGATACTGGCAAAACTGGTCTGGAAAGACAGACAGCACCCGTTGTGGGAAGCCGCAACCGTTCCAGGCGATGTGCAACATTTCGAATTCATGATTAAAGACAGCAAAAAATACCTATCGACTCAAGGCTGGGGCTATGCGCGCTGGGTCGGCAAGGAACTGAAACCTTACGGTGATAACGCCGATTTCGCGCAGGAATGCGCCGGTTGTCATGCCAAGGCCGAAAAAACCGATTACGTGTTTACCCGCCCGGCCGAGATGCCTTGATTCCATTGAGAGCTACGCCCGCCCTATTAACGGAAAACATCAAGGAACGAAAAGTACCTAACGAGGATGCTGGCAGCAGTAATGCCGCTTGCAATCCTTCATCTCGAATTTAGGGTTAAAAATTCTTCGTCAAATCCATACCCGCATATAAAGACGCGACGGCTTCACCATACCCGTTGAATAACTCGGTTTTGCGTTTTGGTGTAAAAATACTTGCGCCGAGAACGCGTTCGCGGCTTTGACTCCAACGCGGGTGCGACACGTCTGGATTGACGTTGGCAAAAAAACCATATTCATGCGGTGCGCTTTTATTCCAGGCCGTTTTTGGCATGTCTTCTTGAAAGCGAATCTTGACGATTGCCTTGATGCTCTTAAATCCGTATTTCCACGGGACGACCAGACGTAACGGAGCGCCGTTTTGATTCGGCAAAACGTCGTCGTACATTCCGGTTGCGATGAACGCTAGGGGATGCATTGCTTCGTCGATACGCAAACCCTCGACATAAGGCCATTCCAATACGCTACTTTTCTGACCGACCATGATCGACGGTTTATATAATGTCGTAAATTCGACATATTTAGCTTTCGAGGTCGGTTTGAACTGTTTCAGCATTGCCCCCAACGGAAAGCCGATCCACGGCACAACCATGGACCAAGCCTCGACACATCTGAATCGGTAAATACGCTGTTCCAAGGGATTGGCCTTGAGAATATCCTCCAAATCGTAGACGCCGGGCGCTTCGACTTCGCCTTCGACGGCGACCGACCAAGGCCTTGTTACCAAGCGCCGCGCCAGGACTGTCGAGTCGGTCTTATTGGTCGAAAATTCATAGTAATTAGTATAGTTGGCGACATCTTCAAATTTGTTCGGCTCTAGATCCGCCGAATAGGGGCCGACCGGAACCTCGGTATATATTTTGTTTTTGGCTTCCGAAATACTCGGTAGCGCTCCCGCTAAAGGTAACGTCAGTGCGGCTTTAATAATGCTTCTGCGGGCTTCGAAAACTGTCCGGTCGGTCACGTCGTTTTCCGAGACGATCGCTTTGGATTTAATCAACATATAGCTATTCCTCTGAGTATTTTGCCGCCAGCCAATAATCGATGCTGACATAACGTCCGGCGCCGATAAAAAACAATACTAACAACATAATAAAGTAAGTTGCGGCAAATTCGACTCCGTTATTCAATACGACGAAGGCCCCGTTTTCAGTCAGCCAGTCGTAATTGCCGTATTGCTGTAAGATCGATTTGGCCTGTTCCAGTCGCTCTACCGCACCGATCGTACGGTCGGTTGCCAATAATCCGGAACCGGTCGCAATCGCGAGCCAGCCGTTCTTGAGATGCACCAAAACTCCCGCCACCGCCATTTCGATCATCAACGGTAATGAAATCAATCTGACTCCGAATCCGATCAACAAAAAAACCGATCCCAATACTTCGATCAATGCTACTAGGAATACCAGCAAATAAGGTAATGGCAAGCCCAATCCCCACTGATCATCACCAAACCATGCCGCCGTATCGGAAAAATTGGCGAATTTTTTCGACCCGGCCATCCAGAGTACCGGAACGAGATAAAGACGTAACAACAAAGGCGCTATAAAGTCGAGACACTTAAGCTTATCCAGGCCCCTTAAAGCCCATCGCATTCCGACAACACCCTTATCAAATCCCGCTTGCCAATCAATATCTTTTAAATTCATGATACTACCTCTCTGTGTTGGTTGACGATCATTGTAACTTCAAATCAGCAACAATTATTAGCGTTCAGTCTTCCATCTAAAATGTATCGACGGCTAGAATATACACCTTTCGCACTCCAAAGTTTGGCATTACCGTATGGAGAGGCCTCGAGGCATTCGGTAAAAAGTTACCTGATTAGCAAGATGCTTCAGCTTGCCGAAGCCAACTGTCCGAGCAGTGGTCAGTCGTAGCCACTTCTGCGGGACGGGTTATACAACTCGTCCCCAACGTTTCGGTTTGCCCTAAACATTTCGGCTGACTTCGGCCAAAGTCAAAACGTTTAGGACGGGGTTGCAAACCCCGTCCTGCTAGGGATATGCTGGTTTTTGGGCTTTAGCTGAA
>Ga0180009_10001240_pt1 | contig 31692 bp, 27 predicted proteins | sample OS_PC_MetaG_FD_123537 | JGI IMG/M metagenome (GOLD analysis project Ga0180009, IMG submission 123537) | Groundwater microbial communities from the Aspo Hard Rock Laboratory (HRL) deep subsurface site, Sweden - OS_PC_MetaG | ecosystem: Environmental > Aquatic > Deep subsurface > Groundwater...
AGTCGATGGCGCTGGTAGTTGAAGAGAATGGATACTCAGAGGGGCAGCGCACTACCGAAGTCTATGTTATAGAATCGTTAGTATAAATTTCCGAGTTACGTAGTTGGGTTCGAGAATCGCCGGATGTAGATCCGGCGATTTTCTGTTGCCAATAGCTGATCTCAAACACAGTATCATTGCGGTTGAGTTATGTCCCTGTGAAATCGACTCTCTATGTCGGGAATTGCTGCACAAACCCGTTTGGAGAAAATTACTTGCCTTGCGTATGCAAGAACCGATATATTGGCAAGCAAATACATGTAATGACTACGATACAGGGGATATTGCGCACCGACTAGGCTATTGATTGAATGTGGAACTACTTTCCATACATAATTGGTTGTTTTGCAGGGGCGTTCGGACTTGCTGCAATCATCGTGGGCAAACGAGCTAAAGGGAAATCGGCGAGACGATGCGTATGGTGGTTAAGCATAATCGGAGCAATATGCACGGTTGTAGCTGCCGTCTGTGTGTATCCATCGGATGAACCTGCGGACCGGATCATTGCCGCTTTCGAGGAAAGCCAGAAGTGCGAAATGGACAGCCTGAAGGAATATATTAGCAAGTCCTTTTCTGATACAGAGTGCGATGAATGTCGAGAGAACGCACGAAGGCAGGCCGAGTGTCTTCAGGGAATTGTTGAAACAACATTAGATAGCGCCATTGTCGCAATAGGTGTTGAGAATTATGGAATGGCACTGACACTGCTCGAAGTAACTCGCGCAGCAGCTTTGAGCGACGCAGAGACTATGGCAGCCGTTCTGTTCTACAGTGGAGCCACTTATCATTCTATGGGAGATTACGCTAGGGCGCTCAGCTGCTACGATTCTGTCTTCGTGTTTGACAGGAATTATCCAAGCCTTTGGACCAACAGAAGCGTCACTCTGAGGAGATTACAGAGGTTCGAGGATGCTGTCGCGAGCTGCGATTCGGTGATTGCACGTAGAAGTGACGACCCCGTAGCTTGGTGCAATCGAGGAACGGCGCTCGACGATCTCGGAAAGTACGCAGAGGCGGTAGCCAGTTACGACAAGGCTATCCACATCGATAGAGAGTATCCAGAAGCGTGGAGCAATAGGGGCGCTGCGCTTGGTTTGCTGGGGCAATTCATGGCAGCGATCGCTAGCTGCGACACTGCCATTGAATTAAGAGAAGGATTTTCTGGTGCATGGCTCAACCGAGGGAGGGCACAGTCCGACATGGGAGATTTGAAGGGTGCTGTGTGTAGTTACGATTCGGCACTTCAGTACAACAGGAAGGCTGAGAAAGTGTGGAACAATCGGGGGGTAACACTCTCCAAGATGGGACGGTACTTGGATGCAGTAGCCAGCCTTGATTCAGCTATTGCACTTCGCCGCGACAATCCTGAGGCTTGGACAAATCGCGGAATAGCTTTGCAGAATCTCAGGAATTACGAGCAAGCTAACGCTTGCCATGATACCGCCATAGCTTACAATAGAGAATTTGCTCTTGCGTGGGCAAATAAAGGAGTAATTCACGAATATCTTGGAGAGTTTGCGACAGCATTGATGTACATCGATAGCGCAATCACGTATAAGAGATGTTTTCCAGGGGCGTGGCACAACCGCTCCATTATCCTAGCCAAAATGGCTTCCTTCGAAGAAGCATCAGCCAGTTGCGATAGCGCACTGAAGTACGTTTCGTGCGTCCGTTGCATGCCCCAATTGTACGATGCTATTAGCTTACAAAAGTTCAAGTTGGCAAATATATTGCATAACAAATGACAGTATTGTGCCACAGGATCGAACTTGAGGCGGCTGGCTAACTGACCGCCCTGCCGCAGACCGATAAAAAAGCCGCTCTACTTGCCTGCGAAATGTGCTTTGATGCGTTCGGCGTCTTTGATGCCGATGCCGGGGAGTTTGCTGATCTGCTCGACTGTCGCCTTACGAACCTGTGTCACGCTCTTAAAGTGCTTCAGCAACTTCTTCGCTTTGTTCGGCCCGATGCCCTCGATCTGTTCCAGCTCGGTCGCAATTGTCCTCTTGCCGCGAAGCTTCCTGTGATACTCGATAGCGAATCGATGAGCCTCGTTTCTCAGTCTCTGCAGTATTCGCAGACTCGGTGAGGACTTCGGAATGATGAGAGTATCCTTCTGATACGGCATCACGATCTCTTCGAGCCTTTTCGCGAGGCCGATCACCTTCACATCAAGATTGAGCTCGTTGAAAACTTCGAGCGCCGCGGATAACTGGCCCTTGCCGCCATCAATAACCAAGAGATCGGGACCATCCTTGGTCTCTTCTATCAGGCGAGTGTAGTACCGCGTGACAACCTCTCGCACCGACGCGAAATCGTCCTGCCCGACGACAGTCTTTATTTTGAAATGCCGGTACTGACTCTTTCTCGGCTTCCCGTTGACGAAGTACACGAGCGATCCGACCTTGTCGGTTTCACCAAGGTTCGAGATATCGATACATGCCATCGACATCGGAGTCTTCTCCAGCCTCAAATCCTGCTGCAGCTTGAGGAGCGTAGAGCCGACCCGCTTCTTGTATCCCTGCTTTTGGACGAGCAGTTCATCGAGCACGAGTTTAGCGTTCGCTGCTGCCATGTCGACGAGTTTGAGCTTCTCCCCCCGCTGCGGGATCATCAGCTTGAGCTGCTTGCCCAACCGTTCGGAGAGCCACTCGCGGACCAACTCGCCATCTTCTATCTCATTCGAGAGATAGACTTCCTCCGGCAGATTCGCAGCATGCATGTAATATTGCTTCACGAATGCGCCAGCCAGTTCGTTGCCGGTCGTCTCCGGCTCGATCTTCAGATAAAAATGCTGCTTACCAATCAGGATGCCTTCACGCACCTGAAGTATCACACATGCGGCATCGCGCGCCGATCTGGCAAAGGCGATGACATCGCGATCGACACTTCTATCCGCAGCGACTTTCTGCTTCTGCCGAACGCTTTCGATTGCGCGAATTTGATCGCGCACTTCCGCGGCGCCTTCGAAGTCCATCCCGGCAGAGAGCGCTATCATCTTCTCATTGAGCTCCTGAACAAGCTCTTCGGAGCGGCCGGACAGATACATGCAAGCGCGATCAATCTGTTTTCGATATTCATCAACCGAGATAAGATTCTCGCATGGACCGGGACAGCGCTTGATGCGATATTCGAGGCAGACCTTCTGCTCCCTGCCTCGCGGATGTGGAATTGTCAGGCTACAGGTACGAATCTTGAAAAGCCGCGTGATGAATCGTACCATGCGGCGCATCGCTGTGACGTTCGTGAATGGTCCGAAATATCTGGCTTTGTCTCTATAGAGTCTGCGTACTATCAGAATTCTGGGATACGGTTCGTCGGTCGTCACCTTGACATACGGATAACGCTTGTCATCCTTGAGATTCACATTATATCGCGGCTTATGTTGTTTGATCAGATTGCTTTCGAGAATCATCGCTTCCATTTCCGTGTCGGTCACGAGAAATTCGAAATCATGGATTTTCGATATCAGCGCGCGCGTTTTCGGATCAAGCACCTGGCCGTTCTGGAAATAGGTGCGCACGCGGTTATTGAGGATCTTCGCCTTTCCGATATAGATGATCTTTCCCGATTTGTCCTTCATCAAGTAGACACCGGGATTCCTGGGCAGGTTCTTCAGCTTAGTTGCGTAGGGTTTTTCCGGCATAGTCAATCAGTACTGACTGCAGATGAATACACAATATAGGCCGCCAACACAAAGAGCAGAGTTGGCAGCCAGAAGATGAACATCATTAATAGATGCGTTTTGTCAGGAAAAACAAGCAGATTCCTCAGAAGTTCTGCGAAGACAGCTCCGCAGGCATACATCATGAAGTAATATGTGAAAATGAGCAGTCCGCCAATCAATATCCCTCGTCTGTAGTCGTCCGGCTTCCGAACAATCTTGTATGTCAGGACGGTGATTAGGATGTAGAGCGCAATCGGGTGACTCAGAATCGGCATCCGACAATAGTTGACAATCTGGCTGACTCCCTTGTTATCGATCAGATTGGATTGCGGTGGAATCGCGATGTCGAGCTTTATCGCTGCAATCGCAAATAGAACTGCAGTTATCAGGAAGAAGATTGACGCCGCACCGAGATCAGCTCTGAGCAGTCGCCATAGACCGAGTCCATTGACGCACCTCTGCCTGACCATCACAAGCCAGACTGCCCAGGATGAAGCCATTACAGACACAATCATCAACCAGTCGAACATTGCAGATTCGGAGGAGATCGCGAAATTAGCAGTCACTGAAGGAGCAAGGAAATGCAACGATCCAAACAGGATGAATGCGACAGCATAGTTTGCTGCCAGAATCGATCCAACGGACTTGCGTGACGGCTCAGTCATATTACCCAATGACGCGACGTGCACCCACGAATGTCTCGCGGTAATACTGTTCAGACATCGATGAGATCACAACGCCACGGCTCTCTGATGAGTGAACGAACTTGCTGTCGCCGATGTATATCCCCACGTGCGATGCAAGTTTGCCGTTGAGGTTAAAGAACACAAGATCGCCCATTGCCAGGTCGCGGTAATCAATCCGCTGCAGACCGTCAAACAGCTTCCGTGTGTTCGGCGGCAGATGCAGCTTGTCGTAATCACGGTAAATTGCATAGACAAGGCCGGAGCAGTCTACACCGAGCTTCCCGTACCCGCCCTGCCTGTACGATGTCCCCAGATATGAGTCGATGATCTTCGTCATGCGATCGGTATCGACAGTTCCTGAATGCTCGGTGAGGTTACGACCGCCTGGATCTGTCGCGTCCGATCTTGTGCTGACGCGTGGTTTCTCAGGAGTTGGCGAGTACCGGACAGCAGGCTGACATCCGACAATAATCACCAACACCGCCGATAGAACAGCGAGTTTCTTCATACACATGCCTCCTCAACTTAAAATATTAGCCCGAGGCTGAAATCATGGCAACAAAAACTTTGGTTTCTGAAGGGTCAGCGCAGAGTTGGATAATCGAGGTCGAATCTCATCTTGTAGTAGGCGCGGGCAACCATGAATCCGATAAGGAGCAGAGCTAAATAGTACGGAAGATATATGCAAGCGAAGGCTGAGAGAGCAAGTATGGCGATTTTTGTCGAGAGAGTGATGTGTTCCAGTTTCTGTGATCTTGCCGCTCGAATGAAAAATGGCAGCGCAATCAGGCCGGATATCAGATAGGCATAGTCACCAGACATTTGAGCTAGAATGACCGACAGAATGACGAGAAACACAGATGCCTGCATGGTCGATTTCACTCCCCATCGCACACCGTGCGTAATCTTGCCAGCATCCTCATCACCCCTCCTGTCTGGAAGAGTCGTGTTCAGAAAAATCGCGCCGACTCCAAACAGGTACGGAGTAGATTTGAATGCGGCTTCAAGTGAGATACTGTCCAGGAATGCCCAGCCGATAATAAAAGGCAACATGCCGTGTCCGAAGGCGTTCGCCCAATAGCCGTGCGATGGTTTGCCCTTGAAATTCGTGCGCGGGTGAGAATAGAGTATACCGAGGATCAGCACCGCCGCGAACGCGTAACCAATGTGAACGCTGATATAGAATCCACCAGCAATCGCGACAGCATCCAGCACTACCGTGATCAGCAGAGCCTCTGTTGTCGAAATCATCCCTTCGGCGAGGAAAAACAATTTGCCATTCTTGCGGTCGGTTTCGATATCATGTATCTGATTATATGTGTAGACACCGGCGTAGAGACAGGTCGCAAGAAACATGAGCAGGATGAACGTCGGATCCAGACCATCCGCACCCGTCGAATAGAACGGCGACGCCCCCTCCCTTGCGTCCGCAGCTCGAACACCGAGTATCAGAATCGTCCAGACCGGCGGAAACAACACCGGTCGCGTAAAGAAGATATAGTCGAGCAGTTTCTTCATAGTGCCAATCTAGTCAAGGTGCACCAGTATTCCAGCTTCAGCCGGTTAGGCTAATATTGACAAAGTAGGCGCAATGTCAAGATGAAAGATCATACACCCGATCGCAGAACGCTCAGACTTATTCAGACGCATTTGTTGGCCACTTGGTTATAGCCCCAAGAGCGCATCAAAGCCTGCAGATCACGACAAGAAATGACTGGACACTGCATTCAATAGTCCTTATAGTACGCATGCAAGTGATCTGTATCCGATTATCATTGCTGACAACTGAGCGTTCCGGAGTACAGAATGAGTGCTATCGGCCCCGTACTGGCAGCAGTAGCCATCATCGCGATATTGAATGAAGTGGTAAAGGCGGCGAAGGACAGGAAAGAGCAGAATCAGTTCCGTGATGACAGGGCACCACAGATCCCCACATCCCCCCCGACCGTCGATATCAAGAGGCTTCCTTTGTTCAGACGATTTTCTGCCGCGGCTATCTCTCTAACCTCCTCCCGCATGCTTGAGCAATTCGAGTTCATGCAGCAGTTTCTTAACGGCAGCTCAGAGTTCGAGATTAGATTCTTCTCTCCTAGAGCACCTGTCAGGTTACGACTGTTCTTCTCGAAACCAGTCAACTGCACCATTGCCGGGATGCAGTTTCTGCTCGGAGATGAAGAGACTTGTGACTCGTACGGGGTTTCATACTATGACAAGCCGGACAAGATTGAGATGCGCATCACTCCTGGCAAGTCGGAACTTGTAGACAGGATCAAGGTGACTCTGCAGGAACCGATGTACGATGTGTATTATCAATTCAAAATACGAGTGGTTTCCAGGAATTATGAGGATGTCGGATTCTTTCATACCGGGCTGAACTTTTACAACGCCGGCGATTGGGCTGCGGCACTACGCAACTTCAAGGAGTACTGCAAATTTGCACCGGTGAACCCGCATGTACACTTCCTTATGGCTCAATCGTTCGATGCCCTTCAAAAATGCGATGAAGCTCAGGAATTCGCGGTTCGCTCAGCTGTGAACGGCTGCGCCGAAGACGGGCTTCCGCTCTTCAGAGTTCTATACGACAAGCAGCCCATGCTGAGTGAGGAAGAGATACGAGAACTGCGGAGCAAATATCGAGACTGGGATATTGAACCGCACTACGGCGTCGTGGCACTGAAGAAGGAGCAGCGAATACTGTTCGACATTGACGGGTGGTATTTGAAGAGGTTTCGAGAAGCTCTCTTAGTCCGCAGACAAGTAGCGGCACGAATGTTAACTGCGCTTAGTTTTGACTTCTCGAGCTCAGAACGTTTTCTGTCTACAAGGGTGCGGATTATCTCCGCGGATGACACTGCTCATGAGTTGTCGCCTGAGCAGTTTGCTGTTGGCGATAGTTCGGACAAGAACATCTATATTACTACTGAAAGTCGCCTCGCAGGAACGTGGCTACTGCCCCATCTCGCCGTAGGGGACATTGTTGAGATGTCGCACGTCATCTTGTGCAAGGAGGGAGCACCCGCGAAGGAAGGACAGCATACGGCAACCGTTATTGCCAATCTGAATCATGAATTTCATCCCACGCTTCTGGGACAAGTCGAATTCGCAGCTCCGGCTGACTGGTCCCTCTCATTTAGAATTGTCAACGAGTCGGATAACGTTGAGCGTGAAGATTCACTGGACAATTCACGGCAGAGAGTATGCTTCAACTCTCGGAATTACATCCCGGCGGGAAACATCGGCTTCCCGTATCAAGACAGCTTTCTGAACCCGATCATCGCCTGTGGGACCTCGGACGAAACCTGGGAAAATGTCGCATCGAGAATCATCCAGCACAACCTTGGATCTGACAATTCCGAGGACGAGTTACCGACTGTCCTGACGGAAATCATCGATGCAAGCGCAGACGAAGCCTCGGCCCTTGAACGGTCATTCTATTGGATTCGCGACGGTTTGAAGTATGGATCGATAGGCTCGGCACTCAAAAACATCGGAGCGACTGGACGAGCCAAGGCTATTGTTGAGGCTGGAATCGCTGACTGCAAAGACAAATCGTATCTGCTGAATCTTGTATGTAAGAGACTCGGATTGCCCTCCAATTACGTCTTTGTCTCTGGCGAGCGCGGCCTGATTTTTGAGGACTTGCCATCAGATCAATTCGATCATGTCTTCGTCAAAGTCCTGCTCAATGACAAGTGGATATATCTAGACGCGGCTGATCGGTACGCACCGTTCGCCTCCGCACCCTCCAGATATCAGGGTCTTAAGGGGCTCGAGGTGGGCGAGACATGTGAGATCAGGCTGATCGCGAATGATGATCCGGGCAGGAATCGCCTGCAGATAGTCGAGACTTTCCATTCTATTGAGGGAGAGTGGCTGTCGGGAAATCTAAGCCTTAAGGCAAGCGGTCACTCCGCGAGGCTCATCGATGAGCAATGCAAAATAAACTCATTGCAGATGCAGACAGCCACGCAGTCGGTGCAGAGCGTCTTGCGAGGACTGCTGCCATCGCTGATTCTCCTGTCGCACGAGAGAATGGCGCAGACATCACACTCAAATGTGTTTGAAATCTCCGGCACACACAGAAGATGCCAATTGTCAAAACTGAGACACCAGCTTGTGGGGACTCTTGACTGGCGCAATCCCACAATCCCCATCGGTGTCTGGAGAACATACGATCTCAGGACTCTCTTTGCCTTCTATGTCCCCGAGATCGTTTTCATCCAGACGGTCATCACCGGCGATTTGCTTTCTCGTTTGGAAGGATTTTCCGGCTGTGTGGCTTTAAAGAACGACATCTGCGAGGTTGATGGGCATTCAGTCAGAGAGAACGACAGCGTGAAAATAACCCGCGAAATCATGATCAAGACAGTTTTAGTCGAAGGCGAGGATGTCAGATTGATTCCGACTGTGCTCGAGACTATCGAAGAGGCTCTCCAACTAGCTTTGATCTTCAGACAGGAGTGAAGAAAGGCGCAATGTGATCTGCTTGACTTTCCAAATGCGTGAAGCTATCATGTGACAGAAGGTCCGATAAAACGTTATGGCAAAGCAGCCTGGAACAAGTATCAAACGGGAGGCCATATGTCACGCTGTAGAATTGGAGTCGTGTCCGCAACCATCATCTTGTCATGCGTCATGATGGTTCACAATTCACCTGTGCTCGCTCAGTCCAAAGTCGGTCAACCGAGCGAATCCTCACTGTACTGGATCGACTCCCCTCGTGCGATTGCAATGGGGCGGTGCTCTATCAATCTGGTCGACAATCAGTCGGCGCTTCACAATCCCGGAACCACAGCATTACTCCATTTTGATAAGTTCCTGTCAGTATCACTTCCAAGGGAAAACTCCGTATCTTCCTACCCCTACTATTCATCCAATATATCGACCTCAAGCATCAGCGCCGGTGCATCGACAAAATCGCTGAAACTCGATAGGGACAGTGACAGACTGACCGTGGCGGTTGGACTGTCCTACGTCAGATCAGAATTCGACTCGGGACCATACTTTTCTTATGGATATGAAGGCATTCCAATCGAGATCCATCAATGGTACCGGGATGCAGACTACTATACTGGCAGTGTGGCGGCTCAATTCTTCGTAAGAGTCGGCGTCGGCTACACGTATAGACAGATCAAGTATAGATCGACCTCTACAGGCAGATTTGGGAATTCGTCATCGGATGATTACGCCCATGATATCGGCGCGATTCTCGAGATTCCGATAGCCGACATCCTGAATTGGTACAACGATGGGTCCGTTCACGATCCTTCGTCAATTCGACTCGAATTGACACCCTCTGTGGCATATTTCGAAACAAGACATTCACACGAAGGGACCCTCGGCCTCGGAATCCGCAGTACACTGAGAAGCGTGAATGTAATGATGGGATCGCTGATCATCACATGGGAAAGAGACTCCTGGCGCGACATATTCAACAAATATACCGACAGAGTCGGAGGTGAAATCGGACTTCTCGGCATCGTGTATGTGCGCACCGGGCAGTGCTACGACACCATCAATACCTATGGACTCGGCCTCAGCCTGCATGGAGTGCTGGCATGGATGATGCAGATGCAATGGATTAAGCCCCGCAGTGCAACCTTCGCGCATTTCCTCAGCTCGGTTGATGTTACGATAGATTACGCCAAAGCCGAAGCCTACGATGACTATGATGACACGAAGTTCTTCAAAGTGGGATTCTCGTTCTAATGGCAGTATACGCAGTGATTCCTGCAGATTACCGATACACCAGTACCAGCAGCAGAAAATATAACGCCGGCATAGCGTAGAGGAGTGAGTCGAAGCGATCGAGCACACCGCCGTGTCCTGGGATTATGTTCGAGGAGTCTTTGACACCGAACCGGCGCTTGAAGATCGATTCTACAAGATCGCCGAGCTGCCCCACGAGAGAGATTGTGAAAGCCGCGATCAGAAGTTGATGGATGGGGATGTCTTTTAGAGCTAAGAACGAAAATGCCCATCCGGTGACAGTCCCGAAAATCATTCCGGCGGCGAATCCCTCCCAGCTTTTGTTTGGCGACACCATCGGCGACATTTTGTGCTTGCCGAGCGGCGTTCCGATGAAGTATGCCGCAGTGTCGCAGATCCATATGACCGCGAAAACAAACAGTATCCAGACACCCGCTTCTTTGTAGTCAGAGTATTTAAGCAGGTCGGTTTCGCGTACCAGTATGAAGAAATTGAACAGGCTGACATAGAACAGGCCGAATAGCGTGAAGACAATTCTGTTGCTCGCTGTCGCAACATCGCGCCTGAAGACAGCAGAGAATGTGACGATCAAGAATCCGGCGAGGAGCGAATACAGAAGTGCTGACTCGCCATAGTAGTAGACGAACCAATTGGTGGCTATGAGACAGATGAACACAAGGACGTGTGGGAAAAACTGAATCCGCGTCTGAGTCATTTTCATGAATTCCCAGAACCCGAGGGCGGTCAAAACCGAGACAAACGCGACCAGCATGAACCTGCCGTAGAGTACCAGATTAACGAGTATGGGAATTGCGATGAGAGCTACCAGAACACGTGCTGCAAGCTGCTTCATGTCAGTTCCGCGAAAGTTCGCCGAATCGCCGTTCGCGCGTCTGGTACTCAATGATGGCTTTGAAGAAATCGTCCTCGGTGAAGTCGGGCCAGAGAGTATCGGTCACATAAAGCTCGGTGTATGACGTCTGCCAGAGCAGGAAGTTCGAAAGACGTTTCTCGCCCGATGTGCGAATCAGAAGGTCAGGGTCGGGATGGCCGTTGGTATACAGATATGACGCAAACAGAGCCTCATCGATCTTTGTCGGGCTGACCTGACCCTTCTTGACATCCACAGCAATCTTCCTGACGGCATCGAGAATCTCGGTCCTCCCGCCGTAATTCAGCGCAAGATTCAACACTAAGCCGTCGTTCTTGCGGGTCGTCTTTATAGCGTGCTTGAGCGCATTTCTTCGGGTCACCGGAAGGCCTTCGATGTGTCCCATGGCAGTCAGCCGGACATTGTTTCTATTGAGTTCGTCGAGCTCGCTTCTCGTCTTATCATAGAGGAGTTTCATGATCGCAGAGACTTCGGACTTGGGGCGCTTCCAATTTTCGACAGAGAATGTGAACAGAGTGAGGACCTTGATGTTTATGCGTGCGGACGCCTTGACGATAGTCTTGACCGTCTCAACTCCCGCTTTGTGGCCGGAGCATCTCGGCTGTCCCCGCATCTTCGCCCACCGCCCGTTTCCATCCATGATAATGGCGACGTGCTCGGGAACATTGCCATTCTCGAAAATCTTCCTGATATAATTTGAGCGCGGCAATTCTAACCCTTCTACAGCTCCATAACCTCCGCTTCGCGCTTTGAGGTAAGGTGATCGACATTCTTGGTAAAATCGTCGATGAGTTTCTGAACATCCTGCAGACCATCATGCATCTGGTCTTCTGAAATCTTCTTTTCCTTCTCAGTCTTCTTCAACTCATCGTTGACATCACGCCGTATATTTCTCAAAGCAACCTTGGCCTCTTCTCCATACTTCTTGGCCAGCTTGACAAGCTCCCTTCGGCGCTCCTCGCTCAACGGAGGGATCGGAATTCGGAGGATCTGCCCTTCAACCTGCGGATTCAGGCCAAGATCGGAAGACTGAATGGTCTTAACAACTTCCGGCACCGCTGTCTTATCCCAGAGCTGCACAACCAGGAGCCTCGGTTCCGGAGCCGATATTGATGCCACCTGAGACATCGGAGTCATACTGCCGTAGTAGTTGACTTTGAGGTTCTCCACCAGCGATGGTGAGGCTTTTCCGGTTCGAATCGACGCCAACTGCTGTTTCACGGCGTCGATCGTCTTATTCATGCGATCTTCAGCCGCCTTGGTGATCGTCTTAATCATACCTGCTCCCCTGCTTGGACGATTGAACCAATTCTCTCGCCCTCTATCACTCGTCTGATATTGCCTTTGACGTGAAGATCAAATACGATTATCGGTATGTTGTTATCCATGCAAAGCGCGGTTGCTGTCGAATCCATGACTTTCAGACCTTTGTTGAGGACATCGCCATAGGATATCGTATCAAATCGTTTTGCATCTGGATTGGTCACCGGATCAGAGTCATAGACCCCATCGACCTTCGTCGCTTTCAATAGAACCTCCGCCTCAATTTCCATTGCTCGAAGCGCTGCAGCCGTGTCAGTAGTAAAATATGGATTTCCGGTTCCCGCCGCAAGAATAATGACTCTGCTCTTTTCAAGATGGCGGACAGCTCTGCGTCGGATGTAAGGCTCAGCGATAGCTTCCATATTGAAAGCTGTCATCACTCTGGTGTCGATGTTATTCTGCTCGAGACAATCCTGCAATGCCATTGAGTTGATAACCGTGGCGAGCATTCCCATGTAGTCGCCGGTGACGCGATCCACACCCCGCTCTGCAGCCGCGAGTCCCCGGTAGATGTTCCCACCACCGACGACAACGGAGAGCTCGACATCAAGCTGCCGCACGGAAGCAATCTCCCCTGCGACGAAATCGAGCATTGCGCTGTCGATGCCGAATTGGCGGTCGCCCATCAGCGCCTCGCCCGACAGCTTCAGAAGAACCCGTCTGAAGCGAGGGTTAGACATCTACTCACCCAATGCGAATCGTTTGAAACGTCTGATGACCAGGTTCTCGCCCAGTTTGCCGACAGCCTCGGTCAGAAGGTCAGACACGGACTTGTCCTGGTCGCGGATATATGGCTGATCAAGAAGGCAGACTTCCTGATAGTACTTCTCCAACCTGCCGGTCACGATCTTGTCGACTATCTGCTCAGGCTTGCCCTCATTCAAAGCCTGAGTCCGATAGATCTTGCGCTCCTCTTCGAGCGTCTCCTCATCCAACTCTTCCCGCGCAATCACTAGCGGGCTTGAGGCGGCAATCTGCATAGCGATGTTCTTGGAAAGCTCTTTGAAATCGTCAGTGCGAGCAACGAAATCGGTCTCGCAGTTCAGCTCGAGTAGCACACCGAGCTTGTCGCCGGGATGAATATAAGATATGATAGCGCCTTCTTTTGCCTGTCTGCTCGATTTTGAAGCCGCTTTCGCAATGCCTTTCTCGCGAAGAAGGCTCGTGGCTTTCTGCAAGTCACCGTCAGTCTCTGCCAATGCCTTCTTGCAATCCATCATGCCGGCACCGGTTTTCTCGCGAAGTTCTTTGACTAAACTGGCTGTTATCTGCATTGTCTATTCCTCGATGTTTACACCTCGTGTGCGGTCTCGCCACCATCAGCCAAGTCACGATGAGGCCGATGAGCGGCAGTGTCATCTCTACTCTCTGACATTGCCTCCGCCTGATCCTTGAGTCTACTCCGTGACTCCATCGCTATCCGCGATATCTCTTTCGTAATAATCCTGATCGACTTGATAGCATCGTCATTTCCCGCAATCGGGAAATCGATCGGATCAGGATCGGAGTTTGTATCAATAATCGCAACGATCGGAATGCCGAGCTTGGAAGCTTCGGCCACTGCGATGTGTTCCTTCTTGACATCGACTACGAAAACAAGGCCGGGCAGGACATTCATCTCTTTGATGCCGCCAAGTGCTTTCTCAAGCTTCGTGATTGCGCGTTCGTGTCCCGCCACCTCTTTCTTGGTCAGCTTTTCGAACGTTCCATCAGCCTTCATGTTTTCGAGGTCCTTGAACCTCTTGATATTCTTCTTGATAGTCTGAAAATTGGTCAGCATGCCGCCAAGCCATCGCTCGGTGACGAAGAACTGGTCACATCGCGCCGCCTCTTCCCTGATTACTACCTGAGCCTGCTTCTTTGTCCCGACAAAGAGAATCTTCTGATTCTTATCGAGAACCTCGCGAACCTTTTGACAGGCTCGATCGAGCGAAAGAAGAGTCTTCTTGAGATCGATGATGTAAATGCCATTCTTCGAGGTGAAGATGAATCGCTTCATCTTGGGATTCCAGCGTCTTGTCTGGTGCCCAAAATGAACGCCTGCTTCGAGAAGGTCCTTAATGGTGACTTGCAGCATGTGTGCTCCTGTTGGTTAAACTTCCACCTGCTTCATCTCCGAAGGGACACTTGCGCGACCACCCTCCGAATCCACAGATGTGCATCATTTATAGAGAGATTATCTCTTCGAGAATTGGAATCTCTTACGGGCCTTGACCATTCCGTACTTCTTACGCTCAACCTCTCGGGCGTCACGGGTCAGCAATCCTGCCTCTTTCAGCGGCTTCCTGAGCGTTTCGTCCATCTTCATTAGAGCACGTGCCAGAGCCAGTCTGACAGCTCCGGCCTGGCCTTTTTTCCCGCCACCCTGAGTTTTGCACTTGAATCCGACTTTACCCACGGTGCCGGTGACCTCAAGAGGAGTCTGGACATGATTGGAAAGGAGCCGCCGCTCCATGTAGATCTTGAAGTCAATCCCGTTGATGTTGCAAGCGGGATCGCCCGGCGTTAGCCAAAGACTCGCAACGGCGGCCTTGCGACGACCTGTTGCGTAATAAACCTGTGGTTGCATCTACTGCCTTTCTATATTCAGAAAGAAATAATTTACCTGCCAAGAGACAGAGGTTCCGGCTTCTGCGCCTGATGCGGATGCTCGGGACCGTCGTAAACAAAAAGCTTCTTCAGCATCTTTCTTCCGAGTCTGTTCTTGGGAATCATTCCCCAGACCGCTCTGCGAAAGAGTCTGTCAGGTGTTCTTTCAAGAAGTTGTCCGAAACTTCTCTCCTTAAGACCACCAGGATAGCCAGAATAATTGTAGTACTTCTTCTCAGTCCGTTTCCTTCCGGAGATCTCCACTTTCTTGGCATTGACAATTATCACGTAATCTCCGGTATCAATATGAGGAGTATACCAAGGCTTATTCTTGCCGGTCAAAATTCGAGATATCTTAACAATGTGGCGACCAAAGTTCTTGCCATCTACATCTACGACGAACCACTTCTTCTCAATATCAGCCACTTTAGGAATATAAGTCTTCATCCGTTCTCCTCAATCAGAGCCAAAATTTCTCAAGCAATTATTATATGGATAAATTCTGTTTTGTCAAGTCCCGAGTGACAAAGTTTTTTCGTCTAAGCAATTGAATTATTCAGACCTGTGACAGACAGACCCTCAGAATTCAGCACTCACGTCAGATGCTCACCGGGGCTAAACACTCCTTTTTCGGAAATGATCCCGGTGATTAGCTCAGCGGGCGTTATGTCAAATGCCGGCGCATATACTCTGATTCCGCGCGGTGAAGTCACGTACGATCCAATATGAGTGATTTCCGCCGAATCTCTTTCCTCAATAATAATACCGCTCCCATCAGGCGTCCCAGCATCGAATGTCGAGCTCGGCGCCGCAACATAAAACGGTATGCCATATTTACTTGCAGCGATTGCTACGCTCAGGGTTCCGATCTTGTTAGCGACATCGCCGTTTTTCGCGATTCGGTCTGCGCCGACGATTACCATGTCAATTCTGCCTTGACTCATCAAATATGCCGCTGCTGAGTCACAGAGAAGCGTGGCATCGATTCCATGCCGCATTAGCTCCCAAATAGTCAGACGGGCTCCCTGGAGCAGCGGACGAGTCTCGTCTGCGTATACCGTGACTTTCTTACCACTCCCGTGAGCTACAAAAATCGGAGCAAGAGCAGTCCCCATGCCTGCTGTCGCCAAAGCGCCTGCGTTGCAATGAGTTAAGATGGAGAAGCCGTCCTGGATCAGGTCATTACCATGATCACCTATCGCCTCACACATCCTCAAGTCATTGTCGTATATCTGATTAGCTCCTTGGAGAAGCATCTGCACCACTTCGCTGGATTTCTCTACGCAGGTGGAAGAAAGAGTTTCACTCTGCCGATCGACCGCCCACATGAGATTTACCGCCGTCGGGCGAGCGGCGCGAATCTCCTCGAACATCAGTGCCAGCTTTGCAGGGTCAGATTCGTTCCGAGCTGCAAGCACGGTAGCATAGGCCGCAGCGACTCCAATAGCAGGCGCTCCTCGTACGCGCAGACTCTTTATCGCTTCGATCACATCTCGATAGTCTGTGATTTTCAGATACTTCTCTTCAGATGGCAGGAGGGTCTGATCGAGCAGAGACAGATAATCGTCCATCCATTTCACCGAGTAGTAGTCTATCATTCCCCGCTATTCCCCAATCACCTGCACGACGATCTCGCGTTGCCGCGACCGATTGTCGAAATCGAGCAGAACAATCTGCTGCCATGTACCCAGTATCAACTTCCCGGAAACCACCGGCACGGTGAGCGATGGTCCGACCAACGCAGCGCGAAGATGCGAGAAGCCGTTTCCGTCCCCCCATGTCTCATCATGGTGATATGTCTTGTTCCTGGGAATGATCTTCTCGAAAAACTCCGGCAAATCCTTCTGCAAGCCCGGTTCGAACTCGATTGTAGTTATACCGGCGGTCGATCCCGGCACGAATACCGTCACTATACCGGACGATATTCCCGACTTATTGACACTCTCAGACACCTGCTGGGTCAGATCGAGAATGTCCCCGTCACCTTTGGTATCTACTCTTATCCCGTAAGTCTCGGTCATAGCGGTCTCAATTAAGCTGCGACATGCAGATTTGCAAGCGCTTTCTGACGCCTTGCGGATTCACTCATCATTTGCTATGCGGCTATCGCGCCCGAAAGCAAAGAGGTTGACATGGAACTTGGCCATTCGTACATTCCTGAGTCGCAGTACTAATGGAGAAATCAACTTCATGTTCAGGTAACGGATGCAAGACACAGGGAGTGAGTGATGCAGAGACTTTCTATTATTCGAATTGTAGTAATTGCTGTCGCCATGCTGCTAATGATGACGGTACTAGCCAGCGGCGGCGATGCGGACAAAGCCAGCGTCTCAGTTGGCAAAATAGTGAGTAAAGCTGACAAGTGCAGCAGTGGAACAGCCGCTGATATTGGCACGATGCTGATGAATACTCTTATCGAGAGTGGCAGGTTCGTCGAGAGAGACAACTCAGACGTAGTGATAAGCGGTGAAGTCAAGGAATTCGATCCGCATGTCAAACAAGGTGGGGCTCTCGGATCCCTCAAGAAGAAGGCGCTCGGTACTGCCGGTGCTGAAGGTCGCAGTGCGAAACTGAAATGGGAGTTGACGCTGACTGATGTTGCATCCGGCAAAGAAATCAAGAAGTTGAAGATCGATGCCAAATCGACCGACTGGTCTGTCAACGCTGCCAAGTCAGAACTTTCTGGCGAAATCGGTGCGCTGGGACAGGTTGAGCAGTACTCCGGCGAGCCGATGGAAGACGCTATCAAGGAGCTTATAAGCAACACAGTCAATGAGATCAAGAAGGAACTCCCCGGCGAATATTTCAGATACACAGGCGAAGAAATGGCTGCCACTTCTGAAGACACACCGAAAACAGCATCAGCGGGAGACTCAGAGACTGGCACGCCCGCCGCGCCAGGTGCCGCAGCTGAAGACATGAAACTCTACACCAAGTATGATTTCGTACCGGGAGATCGAGTCATATTCTATGACGATATGAAGAGTGACGAAGAAGGTGAGTTCCCTTGGCGCTGGAATTTAAAGCAAGGTGTTTTTGAGGTTGTTAAGCTTGGCAAAGAGTTCTGGATCATGGCAACCGACAATGGTACTGTCAGTCCCAAGATTCCGAAGGGACATCTTCCAGAGAAATACACGGTCGAGCTTGAATTCTACGACAATGGTACTGACAAGTCTGGAAACTACTTCTACATTCGCTGGGTCGATGGAGCCGGAAAGATAGTTGGCGAATTTGGAATCGTTTCCGGCAACGATACATGGCTCAATCTTCAGGGTCACTCGTTGGCGAGTAAAGTATTACCACAGCGCATCGGAAAGGGTGTAAATACCATGAGGATCATGGCTACCTCCCGCTCGATGAAGTGCTACATCAATGAAGAGCGCGTGGCGAACGTCCCGAAGGTCGAAGGATTCTCACCGGAGGGTTTCGAGCTCTACTTGCGGCCGTACCGTGATCTGGAAAATCCGACTCTGTTTAGAGGATTCAGATTTGCCGAGGGGGGCAAGAGCATGCGTGAGCAGCTCGATGAGACAGGCAAGATCGTTACACACGGCATCCTCTTCGATTCCGGCAAACATACGATAAAGGCAGAGTCATATAAGACGCTCAAAGAAATCGGCGAACTCCTGATCGACGATCCGACTCTGAAGCTGAGCATCGAAGGGCATACAGATAGCGATGGCGCGGATGATTACAACATGACGCTCTCGAACGATCGCGCACAGTCTGTGAAGAGTTATCTTACGAGCAGTTTTGGAATCGACGGCTCTCGTCTAGAAAGCAAGGGTTGGGGTGAGACAAAGCCGATCGACACCAACGACTCCCCCGAAGGCAAGGCCAACAACCGGAGAGTGGAGTTGGTGAAGATATAGCGCGGGGAACTGTGGAGATAGGCGGAACGGCTTCGAGACGTCCCTATCTGCCCGAGCCTGACTAGAAGCGCGGCAGTTTAACATTGCATCTCCTCTGTCAAAACTTGAAATTGAGTCTTCGAAGTATAGATCATTACAGGCGCCGTCAGGAACCCTTTCCTGACGGCTCTATTCATGGCGGGAAGGAAGGGACTCCTTCTCGCGCGTTGAGCTGTGCATGATCCCAACAGCCCGAAGGGCTGTCATTCCGATGCACATCGGAATCCAGTCTTGACGTCTTCTGGATACCGACTTTCGTCGGCATGACAACGCCTCCGGCGTTGTATACGAAAGATGTCAAAACCACAGGGGTTTGACCTACATTTTGAGGGGACTTGGTGGAACACGTTCCACCTTACGGCGGCTACACTCTTTGCATCCGCACCAGATTGCCATCGGCGTCAATCTTGAGTGAGCGCATGATTTTGCGTGTAGATGTCTTCGGGAGCTCTTCAGTGCGGATATAGAACTTCTTGATCCTCTTGAAATCGGCGAGACTCATACTGACAGATCTCACCTCCGACGATATTATCTCTTCAACCAAGGGCGCCGCCGCTTGTCCCGTCGAGTTTGCATCCTGAGAGATAAACTCCTGATCGGGAACGATTACCGCTATCACATCCTCGACATTCGAACCTGGCGCTTTCCTGCCAAGCACAAGCGACTCGAGTATGTAGTCCGACAGATTCAGCCGCGCCTCAATCTCTTCGGGATATATGTTCTTTCCCGCAGCCGACACGATGACATTCTTGGACCGTCCCGTTATGTGGAAATACCCATCTTCATCGACATGACCGATGTCGCCGGTGAAGAACCAGCCATCCCTGAGGACTTCATCGGTCGCAACCTGATTATTGTAATAGCCGAGCATCACCATCGGCCCTTTTGCAACTATCTCTCCGTTACCATAGGCATCCGGATTGTCAATTCGCATTTCCACGCCGGTAAGCGGCGGACCGATAGAGTCAATCTTGTTCTTCTCTTCGGGAGTGATCGAGAGCGCAGGCGATGTCTCAGACAGACCATATCCCTGCAACGTCACAATGCCAAGAGCATTGAAAAACTGGCCGACTTCGAACGGCAGCGCCGCTCCACCAGAAACAAACATTCGAATGCTGTCAATCCCGGCTCTCTTTCTTGTCGATCTGAAGAGGGATCGCCCCCAGTAAGAATACCGTTTCAGACCGATAGCAGACAATCTGAAGAGAACTTTAAACATGAGGCGTCTCAGCGTAGAGATCTTGCTGACTTTCCGTTGAAAGCCGAGATACATTTTCTCGAATATCAGTGGTACACTGCACATGATCGATATTCTGTTGTCGCGCAGATCCTCGAGCAGTTCGGAAGACTTGTAGCTTCGGGCATATACGATCTTGCAGCCTTTTGACATTGGTGTCAGGAAGCCGCACGTGCATTCAAGTGTATGGTGCAGTGGAAGTACCGAGAGAAAGACATCCTCCGGAACAAAATGCAGGGTGTTATGCACAGCGATTATATCTGAGACAATATTCCTGTTGGATAGCATCACGCCTTTCGGCTTGCCTGTCGTACCTGATGTGTAGATCAGCACAGCGAGATCGTCGGGATCGACGGTGGGGAACTTGATTGTCCGCCCTTTCCCTTTGGTGATCAGATCGGCTACCGTGGAAGCACCGTAACTCCGCCCCGTATCAAACGCGATAATGGTCTCCAGCGAGTTGACCTGTTGCCTGATTTTCTTGAGTGTCTCGACTGCCTTTCCATAGCAGATTATTCCCGAGGCGCCGCAATCCGCGAGCATTGACGCCAGTTCATCCGTTTTCAATCCGGAATCAAGCGGCACAACAACCGCGCCGATTCGAAGAATCGAAAGATAACTGATGCACCAGTCGGATGAGTTTCGCTCGCCGAGAAGTCCGACGCGATCACCCTTCGACAATCCGCTGAGAATGAGCCCCATGGCAAGATTATCTACGGCAGTCCTCGTTTCGGAATATGTGATAGTCTTGCCGGAAGCATCCTTGAACAGAACTCTGTCGGAGTAGCTTTCGCTTGATTCATCCAGAAGGTCACAGATGAGTCTCCAGCGTTTATGCTGCGTGCTGATCGACGCGGGTTGCTTTTCGTTCATGCAGCTAAACTACGGATACATATGATAAACAGCAACCAAAAAAGGGCCGCCCTGAGAAGGGCGGCCCTGCTACGTATCCTCGGGAAATCAAATTCTAATTATCGTATTCGATCTTGATCTTCTGAGTGATTATCAGACCGCCGCGTGGATCGGCATCAGTTACAGTGATATAGGCATTGCCGATAGCGCCGGGAGCCGTGTACGTGAATCCGACAGCTTCACCATACTCATTCGTATAGATCGGGCCGGGGGTAATCGTTCCAGTCGAAGCAACCGCAGTGATTGCGTGGCCACTGAGGGGATTGCCAGAGCGGTCCTTAATCAGGACTGATAGTGGTTCGGACGATCCGGGAGCCACCTTAGATGCAATCTTGACTTCAGAATTATCGGTGTAGGAATAACCGGTACGCAGTTCGACAGTCACCGAATGCGAAATACCGGCACCATCTCCGACGGTCGCAGTCAAGACTCCGTTCGCTCCAATTCCATCATCAGGTACTGAGTACGAATAATCCTTGGTCAGAACCGCACTCGTCAGTTCACCCACTGCGACACTCGCATTACAGCCATTGGATGTTCCTGAACCTACAGCACTTCCCTCTGGCCAGAAATCATATTTCATACTCTGCCCATTCACAACGAAATTGTCATTAGCATCGAGTACCGTCACATAGAAGTTGCCGGCGTCTCTTCCATCAGCAGAAAGCCACTGAGGGTAGCTGTATATGTTTATATATGCCGGCAGCCCACTGACAATCAGGAATGTGCTGTCTTTGACCCTTCCGCCGTCTGTCTCGGCCGTGATCCATGCGCGTCCGTCCAGACATTCGTTCGTCGATCGGAATACAGACTGAGCTATGCCGTCTACAGTCAGAGACAGTGCATCGATCATACCGATTGTATTGGTAAAGAAGTGCACCACTGTGCTATCCATGACAGGGTTGTCGTACATGTCTTCAACCAACACTATTACATCTGCTGTAACATTTATCCATCCGCATCCTCGAACATTGCAGGGAGCAACGCCAACCGACAGATGATCCGGAGGTCCGGCGTTCACATCGACGAGGACAGCATCTGAATAGACAGTGCCGACTTTCGCCTGGGATGTGATCGTACCGGAAACGGTTCCGGAAAGCAGAGTGACCATTGCAGCACCTAGCACATTGGTATATGCAATTACCGGTCCGGTTCCCTCATTCTGGATACTCTCTCCTCCGTTCGGTCCGGAGACTATAAAGAACTCCACACCGATATCCTGCTGAACCGGGTTGCCGAATCTGTCATAGCAATATGCGATGAGATTCGTGGACTCGATTCCGCCGGTAGCCTTTACCTGCATCTCTGGATAAGCGGCTGACAGCTTAATGTATGCTACATCCTCGCTCGGACGTAACGACAGGGCAAATTCACCATAGATCGAGTTAGATCCTTCGCCGATGGTGGCGCGGATAAACACGAGTCCTGATGTGGTTCCTGCCGTGTAGGTGAAGATCGCCGTGCTGTCGGAGGTTGTCACCGCCGCCGGGACAACACCGATTCGGTCCCAAATTTCATTTTCATTTGCATCCCATTCGACGTTATCGACATTTTCTGTGAAATATCCGTTTCCGTCGACATCTTCGAATCGCTCACCGGCACACAGTTTTACAACAGTGCCGTTTTCTGCAGGCTCTCCAGGCCCGGTATGCACTACAAGCAGTATCTCAACTTCGTTCTCTCCGTCGGCAAGCACGAAACCTTCGGGAGCAAAGAACTCAAACGTGTAATCAGGTGTATCGTCTCCGGGGGTGCCACCGCTGATCTCGACAGTCTTTGACTTCGCTGTCAGTTTGTCTTCTGCGATCTGGGCGAAGATCGTGACTGGCCCTGGGTTAACCGGGTAGTAGCTTGTGCTGAAAGAACCGTCAAGCCGGGTCGTGTCGACAGCTTTCGAGAAATACCCCTGGCCGACTGGTTCAGCATAGTAGTACACAGTAATCCCGGTTGCCGGATTCGAGAGTGAATCACGAACCCAACCGCTGACGACAACGGAGTGATTCTGGTAAATCGTGTCACCAACCTCATACATGAAGTTTGTGATACGCAGGTTGCCGTCGAAGTTGATGACCTGGTCGTCGTTGCCGTCGCCTCCAACGAGGCTGTCATCACCGCATCCGGCGAGCGTGAGCATCAACACGGCCGCGAAGAGCCAGATCCATCGGGATAACGCCCTCCTATTCAAAGTCTTCTGGAACATATTCTATCGCTCCTTCTACAGATAGCTGAGTTCGTTATTTAAAACTACGGCCCCTCGTTTGATGCAAGGCTGTTGTCCACAATCGTCGGAGTTACGAATATAATGAGATCGCGGTTTTCCACGACTTTCTTTTTGTATTTGAACAAGTAGCCGATAATCGGAATATCCTTTACGATCGGCACACCCGATTCGTTCTCAAGGACATCCTGTGTAGTCAGGCCACCGATAACCGCAGTCTGACCGTTTTCCACAACGACGTTTGTTTCGGCGTTGTTGGTATTGATGATCAGACCATTCGGATCGAACTCATAGGTGGATCGCTCCGGCTTCAGATGCATCAATATTCTGTTCTCAGATGTGATGTGCGGCGTCACTCTCAGGATAGTACCGATCTCTTCATAGACTATGACGACGTTTCCCGATCCATCGAACTGCTTGACCGGGATTTTTTGTCCCATCTGGATGCGGGCTTCTTTGTTGTCAACAGTCGTGATCTCCGGGTGAGCGAGGATCTTGCCTCTGCCGTCAGAAATCAGTGCAGCGATCTTGGCCTGGAAATCCCAGCCATCCTGAATTGTCCCGAATGTGAACTCGGAAATGGGGTCAGGGACTTGATCGGCGCCAAAGAGCTTCTCAGAGTGTTCGTACTTGTCTCCGTCTGATTCAACCTTGAAACCACTGAATTCCCAGTTGATACCGACTTCTTCCAGCGCACTCGATGACACTTCCACAAGCTGCGCCGAAATCTTGATCTGCGAAGTCTCGCGATCAAGTTCTTTAACGAAAGCTTCCAGCTTGGTCAGGTTCTCGGGAATATCCTGGACTATCAGCGAATTCGTGCGAGCGTCGATCTCGACGCCGCCTCGGGCAGTCAGAAGAGACTTGAGCGGAACTACAAGATCAGCCGCAGCAGCATTGTCAACGTCGATAATCCTGCTTTCCAACGGAACGATACTGTTCTGGTCAGCGTGATGCTGTTGAAGTGACTTTGATTCGGTCATCCATTCTTCGGTCCGAAGAACGCGAATGTACCCGTCCTCCTGAACTGCCGTCAGTCCGAAGTTTTTCATTACGATATCGAGTGCCTGCTTCCAGGTGACATCCTTGAGACTCAGATTGACGGTCGCTTCGACCGATGGCGCAGTCACCATATTGACCTGACCGTAATCAGCAAGGTGGTCTATGACCGACCTTATTTCGGCATTCTGAAAATTGAGCGATTTGATCGGCTTGTTAGGATCTGTAACCGATCCCTGACCAATCAGAGAGACTGAGCCTAAGAGCAGCAGAAGTGCTCCGGTCAGGATCGCCAATGAAGTCGTTCTCACAATTCTTAAGCGCATCATATCCTCACTTTAGTTTTCCGTTTCTATCTTAAGAGCGACTGTGCGACTCCAGCCGTATTCTTGTATCTGGAAAATGATTTTCTTTTCACCGATCTGAACAACATAACCGTTTCTGACCGGATCGCCGTCTTTCAGGATGTAACCATATCCTTCGACGTCCTCGAGAAGCGCACTCGAGCCGTCATCTCCCTGCAGCACTCCAACGAGACGAAGCGTTTCGACATCCGGGATCTCGCCCGGCTCGCGGCCGTGGGCTCTGTCGATGAGTTGTGCAAACGGATCGCGACTTCCCCAGGACGAGTACTGAACAACTTTCCGTTTCGGGAAGCGTTCTGCAAGGGTACCCTTTGTCTTGGTTGGTTTGTCCGGATTGATCCTGTATTGCTCAGAATCGGACTTACCCCGATCTGACGGCTTGGCCGGTGTCGGCATCGCAGGACTCGAATCGCCCGAATCCATATCCTCGTTCATTCCGGGAGTCTGAGGCTTCATGCTCGCTGCAGAATCGGTGAAACCACTCTGCTTTGAGTTATTCTTCTTCTCCTCGATGACTTTCGGCGTGGGAGTATCATCTGCTTCATTTTGCGCCGCGGGCCTATTATCGTCAGTCTGCGCCAGCAGCACCAATGGCTCTGCGGGCACCTGCCACGGAGTTGGCTCAACCGGCGTTGGCTTATGAACTGAAATATTCTTATTCGGTTTGTCGGCTTCTGATGCGACCGGCTCCTTCTTATCGAGTGCGACTACCGGCTCTTCGGATGTCTGCGTGGTTGTGATCGGCAGATCAGCCTCTGGCAATCCCTTCATGACATTCGTTGCCATTACCGGATCATCGCTCTTAGGAGATTTCTTCGTTTTTGTAGTTGCTGTGGGTTCAGCCTGTGCAGGGATCTTGGGGCCGCTGTCAGGCGAACCAGACACCTTGCTGCTGACCAGCACCGGACTTGATTTCTGATCCTTGCCGGGATCGGCCTTCGAAGTCCCTTTCGTATTGCTGCCCTCTCCCAGCGCCAGTTGGATCTTCTCCGCTTCAGACAGGGGTTGTGCGCACCAGAAAGGGAACTCGCTGTCATCGGGGGTCGCTATCACCAGTGTTACAGTATTCTGCGATTCACTGATTTTGTACGTGACATGCCCTCTGACATCGAGCACTATGCGTACGATTTTTTCCGGATTTACCGAGAACTGACTCGTCCGGATACTGGTTACCGTCTGGCTCGGCAGATCATCGAAGTTGTAGTGCGGCAACATGTGCCGGGCGTCATTAAGATCGAGCACAACTCGGTACGGTTTACCGGCACCGGGCTCTACGATCGAATGCTCGAATTCGACGGCGTCTGAGACATAGACCGTTACTTCGGTGAACTTCCCTTGCTTCTTCAGACTAATATTATCGACGGTGACGGCTGCTGATAGAACTGCCGGAACCGCCAGGAGTAGTCCTACTATTGCAAGCTTCGAGAACACTGACTGCTTATTCGTAATTGAAAACATACTTGCACCTACTGGTTGATTCCGCTCAGTTTATCTTCCGGACGAACGAAGTAGGTCGACAGAACCAGCTTCGCTTCCAGGCTTCTTGTGTCGTGCATGGCTCTCTTGTCTCGCGATTGTTCCAAAGATGTCTCTGGAATGCCATCAATCTCGACATGGCTGACATTCGTAATGAATGGGAAATTGGCAACACTCGCCAGGAATTCACCCAGCTCGTGATAAGTCCCGGTGAACTTCAACTCGTAGTCAGAGACCGAGTAATAAGGCGCATCTTCAATCGTTAAAGGAGACAATTCCAGCAATCTCGATTGAGTCAGCGCGGCTGCCGAATGCAATTGGACGAGGAACTTCGGAACTTGTCTCTCATCTGGCAGCAGAAGTTCAATTGCCTGGTAACGCTCCTTGAGATCATCATATTCGGTGCGAAGCCCGTCAAGGCTCTTAGCCTTCATCTCGACGGCTTTAAGATCCGTCATGATCGACTCATACTGGCCTCGTTTCATGGCCAGTTGCTCATCGTTCGTCGAATATACTCGGGAATACCAGAAATAAGTTACCAGGAAAAACCCCATTATCACCAGGGCTATTTTCTGTGTTTTGGGATCCTTAAGGTCCATCTATTCCTCCGTTGGCTACTTCTCGGCAATGGTGGGAACCCAGACGTCCTCTATGGGAGCGGACTTGTCGAGTGCCCGTTGGAATACAAGATCGCAGCCAACCTTAAATCTGTAGGCGTTGATCCCTGTCACATCTTCCTGCTTGGCAAAGGAAAGATTTATATTCTCAAAATAGTCTGACTTGGTCAGTCCAACGAGAAATGACGCTATGCTGCTCAGTGTGAAAGCATAGCCTTCCATTTCTGTCGGGACAGGTTTTGCAAAAACGAACTCAGCTACCTGCGGAATGGTGTCCGCGGCCTGCTGACCGGGAACCTGCTTCGCTCTAGCCGCCTTCGCCTTCGTATCTTCACGAATCTCTGCGACTCTTGTCAGCCACAGGAAATCGGGGACCCGTTGATTGAGATCCTGGAGGACATCTACCCAGACCGCTCTGTGCCTGTCGAGACGTTCAATTGATTCCATACGAGTCAGAATCTTCTCTTTGAGGTCTGTCAGACCGTCAATCAGTCGAATGTCTTCCTGGAGGCGCATCCTCTGACTGTTGGCCAGGGCTATCTTTTCATCAAGCGAAGAGAGTTGATAATGCTGATAGAAAGTAACAAGCGCAAAGAGCAAGACTATGCTGGCAACTCCTGCCGCAACATAGATTGACTTCTTCTCCAGGTGGAACGTTCTCGCCCGCTTGCGATATTCTTTTGGAAGAAGATTGATCTCTATCATAGTGCTACTTCACCTTTCTGGCTGCCAGTCCGATCGGCACGGTCAGCAGAGGAGCAATTCTTTCCGGCTGAATGAAGCTGAACATTTCCGGATCGTATTCGATGTTCCTGAGAGGATTCGCAATCTCGATCGGGACATTCAGCGTCGACTGGATAAACTCCGGCAGATACGGAATCAACGCACCGCCTCCGGAGAGGATGATCCAATCTATTGTGTTGACTTTCGCCAAGGACTTGAAATATGAAAACGCCACTTCTATACCCGAGAGCATTTCTTCGGCAGATGTTACGATCGTCGCCTTCAGCATATCCTGGTCTATGGACGATTCCATTTCACCTTTGATAGCCTTGGCTGTCAATTCCTGATTGAGTCGAAACTCTCTCTGAATTGTGTCAAAAATCGTTCTTCCACCAGCCGATATGTCGCGGGTCGAATGATATTTTCCATCTTTGACAAAGGTAATATTGGTGATATCATAACCGACGTTTACCAACGCCGTCACTCTCTCCGGGTCGATATCATAATTGATTTCATACGCGTTGAGGATGGCGAATGCGTCAGTGTCGACCAGAACCGGCTTCAATCCGGCATCCTGGATTACCTGAAGATATGCGCTGAGAAACTCGTTCCTTGCAGCTACAAGAAGCACATCCATCTTGTTTGTTTCTTCATTAATGTCGATGATGTGATAGTCCATCGTCACATCTTCGACATCGAATGGTGCCCGCTGCTCCGCCTCGAAGTAAATAGCCTGCTCAGCTTCCGCCCCGGTTTTCTTGTCAATTGTTATCTTGTCGGTGAGCACACCATGTCCAGAGATGCTCAGCACAACCTCTTTGATTCTGGGGTCAGTCTGTTCTACCAGATTCTGAATGTTGAAGATAACTGTGTCGCGGTCCTTGATTTCTTCAGACACGATCGCCTCGACCGGCAGCTCGCGAATCCCCATAGAACGGACCGCAAAGCTCCCGCCACGATTCTCCATCTGCACGAGCTTGATTGACGAGGCGCCTATGTCAAGACCGGTCGTGACCTTGTTCCTGGATCCTAATAGCATGTTGTTAACTCGTGTTGGTTTTTATTATCAGAACCAGACTACGAAAGTCTGGCTATTGGTTCGATACCATACGCGCTGTTAAAAACTCTTTTCACACCACAGTCTTATTATCGTCCCACCTCACCAAAAATTGACTCCAGTTCATAAAAAAACCGATGCGGATTGCCTGTTCAGATCCTGAACAAAGAAAGCCCCCCCGACAGCGGGGGGGCGACCCAAACAGGAAAGGAGGAAGGAATGGGCTTAGTTTTCAACGTAATCGATAGCGACTCTCCCTGTTGCAGCGAGCACAGATATGCTTAACATTTGGTATAACTCATCCGAATACTGCGACGCCATGATGTAACCTGATTCTGATGCTCGACCATTCGGGAAGAAGCAAACTGCACCGCTGGTGAAAGATGCCCAGAACCAGTCAAATTTAGCCTCAATCGAATCCTGCGCTACGACGGAATCGCCATACTCAAATGTGAATGCCGTGGGGTTGACCAGATCCTTAAAAACCGTGATGTGGTTTGAACTGGTATCAAAAACTACACCGAACTGTCTCTGCTGTGATATCGCATATGACCGCGCCAGCCTCAGTGAAGTCATAACATCCGTTCCTGTACCGTGCCAACGTAGTTTCTGCATCGACTTCACAAAGTCGGGCACAGCCATCGCAGCAATCAGCCCAATAATGACGGTCACTATGAGTAACTCCATCATCGTAAATCCGTTCTGCTTTTTCAATCGCATCTGATACCGCCTTGTGCTAGTTGAGCCATCATCACCGCATGTTTCAGCAAGACCTGTGCCTCATGATGCGGTTTCTGTATATGCATTTTAATCGACTGTAGGACATAGGCTTCTGGCCGCATGAAACGACGGCAAGCGCATTTTGCCGCCTTTCAGAGCTCAGTTTTCTGGATATGCTTCAACAGGCTGTGGGATTATTCCCACATTAAGTCTGAACAATTGTTTCCGATTGACAATTATAGACTATCGGGTATCTTAATGGAAGTTCCGACCGATAACTTCAGGACGAAAGGCAAAACAATGCAGACCAATAGATTGACCTTGCCGATAGTGATCGCTGTTCTACTGCTTGGGACCGGTCTTGCGTGGGGCAACGAAATCCCAATTCAGTCACCCGATGATTTCGTGAAACCGAAACCTGCACAGGTAATTTCCAGCAGGACCATTGACTACCTGAGTTCCCATGCCGTCGATGGCACAGTTAAGATATGGGTCTTCTTCTCTGATCGCGGCATCACATCGAAGTCAGAACTCAGTCAGGCTGCGAGTACGCTGTCGAATCGTATCACCGATGAAGCATTAGGTCGCCGAAAGAAAGTCGGCAAGGACAAATTCACGATCATCGACGTACCAGTGAAGTCTTCTTATGTGGAAGCTGTCGTCAATCTGGGCGCCAAGCTCAGGCACACCTCTCGCTATCTCAATGCAGCGAGCTTCGAGGTACCCGTTGAGCTACTCGACGAAATTTCCGAACTCCCCTTCGTCATAGAGATCCGTCCGATGATTGCGGCAAGGAAAACCTACCCACAAGAATCGGATGCACCTAAAGACGGCTCATCCAATAGCCTTGAATCGCCCATTCTCAATTACGGCGCTTCCTTCGATCAGTTAAATCAGATTAATGTTATTCCGGCGCACACCGCTGGATATGCAGGCCAGGGTGTTATCGTCGCAATGTTCGACACAGGATTCCGCACGACGCATCACGTCTTCCAAGATATCATGTTCACCGGCAGATTGATAGCGGAACATGATTTCGTGTTTGATGACGGCAATGTCGACAATGAACCTGAGGACTGGTCGAATGCCTGGGATCACGGAACGCTTACCTGGTCGACGCTTGGGGGAGCTTGGGACGGCAATCACTACGGTCCGGCGTACGGCGCCAGATTCATCCTTGCGAAAACCGAAGATATTAGATCCGAGACTCCTGTGGAGGAGGACAACTGGGTCGCGGCAGTCGAATGGTCCGATTCCATCGGCGCAGATGTTATCTCGTCTTCACTGAGCTACTCGGATTGGTACGATCCGTCCGACTATGATGGCAACACTGCCACATCAACAGTTGCCGCAGACTTGGCGGCTGAATACGGTATCGTCGTCTGCAATTCTGCCGGCAATGCCGGCCCCTATCCGTCGACGATCGGAGCGCCGGCTGACGCCGACAGCATCCTGACAGTAGGCGCGGTCTTTTCGACAGGAGGGATAATTGGTTTCTCGTCGAGGGGTCCGACTGCCGACGGCAGGATAAAGCCAGAGGTTTGTGCAAGAGGCTCAGGGACTGCTTGTGCCAGCGCATCAAGTGATGAAGCACTGACGACCGCCAGCGGTACTTCGTTATCATGTCCACTCATCGGGGGAGTTGCTGCACTCGTCATTCAGGCTCATCCAGACTGGACCGCAATGCAGGTTCGCGAAGCAATCATGATGACTGCTGACAATGCCACAACGCCCAACAATGATTATGGATGGGGCATAGCAAACTGCTGGGCAGCGATCAATTACTCCTTTGGCCCACCGGCATATGTCGCTGGCGATGCGGACGGTTCGGGTGATGTTGACATCGATGACGTCGTATACATAATCGCATTCGTCTTCACCGGTGGCCCGTCGCCGGTGCCGGTGGAAGCTTCCGGTGATGCGGACGGAAGCGGCGAGGTCGACATCGATGACGTTATCTATTTGATTGCGTATATCTTCACGGGTGGCCCGCCACCGGTAGTATAGCATCCATGCGAATATAGAGTGATTTCGATTTGAGCCATCGGTTGAAAACAACCGGTGGCTCTTCTCTTTAGGGCTAGTTGCAGAAGTCCATATATGGCCAATCGACGTCATTTCTGAGAGCGAAGCACGGTAATCTCCACGTCTCGCAATGGTCTTGATTGACAGAGAGATCGCCACGTCGCTTCGCTCCTCGCGATGACGACGTTCCGCGGTCCGTGACTTTTTCAACAGGCCCTTTCAACGGAATGACATTTTCACTTCGGGTGGATCCTTCGAAGCTCAGGAGTCCTGAGTTTCGAAGACATACGTGCGAACGCAAGGCATGTCACACCGTTGAAAAACGGTGCCCAGTACTGAGATTGCACGCCCATTAAATGCGCCTTTAGGAATCCCCTACTGATGAAACGGCCTTGCGGTTGGCGTACGTCTCGTGCTGTGGTTGGTGTACGTCCCGTGGGCCAACGCACACAACCTACAATCTTCCTTGCCAGGATCGCCCGCCGAGTGTATATTCAATCCATTGACACGATAGTCCGTTCTGCTCG
>Ga0180009_10001241_pt1 | contig 31689 bp, 36 predicted proteins | sample OS_PC_MetaG_FD_123537 | JGI IMG/M metagenome (GOLD analysis project Ga0180009, IMG submission 123537) | Groundwater microbial communities from the Aspo Hard Rock Laboratory (HRL) deep subsurface site, Sweden - OS_PC_MetaG | ecosystem: Environmental > Aquatic > Deep subsurface > Groundwater...
CTGAACGAACTCAGCCCACGTTCGCGGGTAGTCGTGACCCGCCACCGGATGCCCTCCCGTCTTGCCGCTCGTCTTGCCCACCACTACATGTAGACATAGGTGGAGCTAAATGGATACCCCCTTTGCGGCAATCCGGTCGGCTCGAAGAGGCGCGCCGGATGCTTCTGTCGTTGCGCGCGGAATCACCCGATGACCCGCAGATCAGCCTCCAATGCGCATGGACTCATGACCTGATGGGTCTCGAACGTGAGGCGCTCCGTCCGCCGTGCGCTTCAGGAGTATGCGGATGAGTTCCTCGCCGAAGAGTCCACGGGCGCCGGCTGAACCAGGTCCCCGCCAGAAACAGCGGGCCTCGTGCGGTAAGCTCGCCCCTACGGGCGTTTGCCGGCGAGTTACCGGTTGGCCGCAGCGACGTCAAAGCTGGGGGAGCTCCAGTCGATGAAGGCCGGGCAGACAGAGTACCCAGAGTCACTACGTCCAGATTTGATGGCTCCCTGCGTCTGCTTCGAGTGCCGAGGTACCCCCATGTGCCCGGCTTCGCGGGCTCGACGCGTGCTATCGCACCACGTATGGCATGAGCATGATCGAGAACCTCGAGCACATCCGGGAGTTCGGCCTGGAGGACTTCGTCGCCCTCGAGAAGGAGCGATGGGCGTGCACCAGGTGCGGCGGGGCTATCTGCGTTCACGATGAAGCCTGCATCTACTGCGGTCACGTCCGGCGCCAACGCTTGGTCTCTTGCGGCGCCGTGCTTCCTGTGCCGGGCTGCGGTCGCTTCACATCGGAGGACTAATGAATCTGCGCACGAACTTCTGGAGGGACGTCATGTGTACGGCGGAGCGAAGGGTGCGAGGATGGCAGGAGGCAGGCCCTGGTGCAAGACGCACAGGCATATGGCGTGAGAGCTGAAGTGGACGCAGCGCCTCGTGATGAGACCGGTGCCCCTGGTGAGGCCGCCGGGGTATTGGCGACCTGGGGTCGTAGACTCCTCTCTTTGCCCCTGGCGTTGCGAGTATCTCTCAGCGTGGCTCTCCTCGTTGGTGTAGGCGCGCTCGACGCGGCTACTGGAAAAGAGATCAGCTTCTCCATCTTCTACCTGGCCCCCGTCTCTTTCGCGGGGGCCGTGATCTCCCGTCGCGCCGGTGCGGCGCTCGCCGCCTTGAGCGCCGCCACGTGGGGGTACCTCGATGTCACGACCGGCCCAGCCTACTCGGCCGCGTGGATCCCGTACTGGAACAGCGCGGTGCGTCTCGGCTTCTTCCTGCTCGTCAACGAATTGATCGAGCGTCTGCGGAGGGCGCACGCGAGCGAGCGGGCGCTTGCCCGCACGGACGCGCTCACCGGGATCGCAAACGCGCGCGTCTTCGGGGAGCGTGCCGACTGGATCATCGCTCTGGTTCGTCGAAATGGTCGTCCGTTCACCGTCGCCTACATCGACCTCGATCGATTCAAGCGGGTGAATGACGAGTTCGGTCACCAGGAGGGCGACAAGCTTCTCAGGAGGATCGCGATATTGATCGCAGACGCCGTGCGCTCCACCGACCTTGTCGCGCGCCTGGGCGGAGACGAGTTCGGCATCCTGATGCCCGACACAGAAGAGGTACAGGCCCGCGTGACTCTCGAACGCATCGCTGCCGCCATCGCCGAGAATGTGACGGATCGCTGGGCGGTGGAGGCTTCGGTAGGCGCCGTGACGTTCACCGAGGCGCCTGAGGACATAGGCCACGCCGTGCGTCAAGCGGACGATCTCATGTACCGGGCCAAAGCTGAGGGTGGCGGACGCATCCTGCAGGCTACCTGGCCCGAACCCGAGGGCAGTGTGAGCGAGGCGTCGGAGAACGGTCGATAGTGGCCGGTGATCCTGAAGTCGAAGAGGCGATCCTCGACGCGTGTTCCCGCTCCGATGTTGTGCACGATGCAATATCGCTCACCGCTGGGAGCCGGCTTGGTGGACACGATACCGCTGTGGGGTCGCCCCTGAACATCCCAGCTCACGATGTCGCCGGGCCAGTAGTCCTCAGGGCGCCCACTGACGACGAGTGACTTGCCGGTCCGGCGAAAGTAGGTCTGGAGATTCGGTACGCGCCGGTGATCGATGTTGGAGTCCGGGCGGGCCAGTCCCCAGTTGCGTGGATAGTCGTCGAAGTTCGCCGACATGTCCTGATGAAGCTCGACTTGAAGATCAACATCGAGTTCTCTCATAGCGCGTATCACAACGTCGGTACATACCCCGCGTTCCAGAGCCACGTCGCCGCCGGGATAGTCAAGCTTCACGTATGCAGGATCGTAGTGAAGGGTCTTCCCGACCTGGGCTTCGGCTGCGGATACAAGTGCGAGCGCTTCCGGGGATGCCCCATGTTCGAAAGCGATGCCGACCGCCGTGGCAGGCGCCGCCGCATCGGCGGGAGGAGCGTCCACGCTCGTCCGAGGACTCGAGCAGCCGAAGATCGCGAGTCCCACGACCATGGACACGACGACAAGTGCCTCACGCATTTCTGACGCTCCCGGTGCTCATCTGTCGAACGTGCGTGGCCTCAGCTGCGCCGCGGAGCGGCGCCTGGTGGATGCCAGGGTTCGGTCAGTCCCCTTGTAGCTCATCTGGGCGAAGAAGCCTACTTCCGTGCTGGACGCTGAGCACCTCCACGGTCGGACCGACATGGTAGAACACCCGGTACGCACCGTAGGGGAGTTCACGAACCTCCTGCATCTACTCCAGCTCCGGGACCATGCGTCCGCTCTCGGGGAACTCCGAGAGCCGGTCAACCGTCTCGAACAACCCGATCGTCCAGCGGACGGCGGCGTCACGATCGTCTTCCGCGTTGTGTGCCGCAATCTCGTCCACCCGGTCCAGAGCGAACTCGGTCCAGTCGACCGTCATGCGCCGAGCTTCTCAAGAACGCGCGCCTTGGCCTCCTCATGGGGGACGACCTGGCCGGCCGCAACCTGGGCTTGTGCGATCGCGATGTCCTCGAACAAGGCTAGGCGCTCCCGCATCGCTTCGAACTCGCGGATGCCCACGAGCACGGCTACGCCGCGACCGTGCTGCGTGAGCACCATCGGGCGACGCGTCTCGTTGATCTGCCTGACGAATGAGGCGACGCTTGCGCGGAACTCCGACAGCGGGCGGATGTCCTCATCGAGTTTGAGTGACTGCATGACGGCCTCCTTGTACGCGATATCGTACTATGTAGCGTACACTCCGTGAGACACTGCGGCAAGCAGCGTGACGGTGCGGGAATCTGACCGAACGTCCCGCATCACCCGCGCGCGCCGCTCGTGCGCGCGTCGGCGTGGATGCGGTGGTTAGCCGATCAGCTTGTCATACTCGGCGTGTGGACCGATCCAAAACCACACGATTCCGTCCGAGGACTCGACGCCGACCGCACGGTGATGGACGCCGACTCGCGCAGACCAGAAGCGACCGACCTTCTTGAAGTGAAGCGATGGATATCTCGGGTCCCGTTTCAGCTGCTCGAAGCACCGATCCGCGAGGCGCTGAATGGAAACGGGAAGCGAGCGATAACTCTGCCAGAACTCCGGCGATGCGTGATGATTCAAAGCTTCGTGGTGGTTCCTGATGCATGAGCCTGTAGCGCTTTCTCGGCCAGCGCATCAAGTTTCCCAGCGCGAACGTCAGCTTCAAACTGACGGTCCCACGCCTCCGCATCAAGTGCGGCGAACCACTCGCGCAACTCGGCCATCTCCTGCGGCGAGAGATCCTTGATTTGACGCTCGATATTCTCGAGTTTGCCCATGGCATAAGCCCCTGAATCGTGGTCAGTATAACGCGGCCGCCATGCTGACGGCTAACGGTTTGCGCATAATCTGCAACGCAAGCGCTTCTCTTCCACAGACTACCTCATGGTTGTCAGGTTGATGCGCTTGTTAGTCGGCGCTCGCGCCATAGCGAAGATAGATTATGCCGTTCGCGAATCGACGTTCGTCGAGTAGCACGAGGTCGAGCCGGACGTGGCCGGGAAGGAAGCGCAGCCCACCACCGACTACAGCCGGAGCAACGAACAGGTGGTACTCGTCCACAAGTCCGGCTTCGATCGCATTTGCAGCAAGGGTGGGGCCGCCGATGATGATGTCGCTCTCAAAGTTCGCTTTCATCCACCGGACCGCTTCAGGATCGACCTCCCGGTCGATCCGGGTTCTCGCCGTCGACGCGGCCTCCAAGGTCTTCGAGTAGACGATCTTGTCAGCAGCCTGCCAGATCCTCGCGAAGTCCCCGATGTACGCCGGCTGCTCGAGGTCAGAGTCCAGCGTCTCCCAAGCGACCATCACTTCATACATCCGTCGGCCGTAAAGGTAGGTGCTGGCGGACCGCTCAAGGTCGTTGACGAAGACATGCACCGCCTCGTCAGGCTCAGCCCAGTCGAAGTGACCGGATTCGTCCGCGATATAGCCGTCCAGAGAGGCAATCGCGGAGTAGATCAACCGTGCCATTACAGCCTCCATCGACGAACCGCGGATTCGCGGTGGCGCCCCGTGGGTCTACACGCTCACGCGCGACCGTGGCGTCCGACTAACAACCAATATCCAGTCTGCATAACTCCACCGACACAGCACCCGGCTGTCTGCGTATCAACGAAGCTGCGGCGGGATGCGAACCCGCCGACGCCTGCTGGGAAGGCAACGGACCCGCGAGTACGATGCCGCGTCTCGTGGATATGCAGACAGTATAGGCAGCCCTACCAACCGTCAAGTGGGCAGCGGCCGCCGCAGCCGCGCCTATTCGGCACATGGGTGTAGATCATCGTGGTACGCACGTTCTGGTGGCCAAGCGACTCCTGGATGGTGCCACGGGCAGATGGCGGCTGCGCCGGGCGCGGATCACCCGGCTCTGCCGGCGGCTGGGCGGCTGGATCGTGACTACCACATGGAGACGAGAGCGATCAGGCTGTAACAACCCCGGCGATATCGAAGGTCATCGCCCGCTGCAGTGCGGCCGCACGCATGACTGCGGGGATCTCGACCGGCCCGCCGATGGACTGGGCGCTGATCGACACCCGAGCGCACTCCTCGACCACGCCCACTACGAGCACGGCCAGGTCTGGGGTGCGGTGAAACACGAGCAGACCGTGGTTGGCCAAGAGTACCGCGGGCACACCCGGTCTCACCGCGGCGCGGATGTTGGCCAGGGCCTGTTCCGAGCCTCGGGGCCCGTAGGCAGCGACCGGAACGCCGGCGGCCAGACCGAACATGGCCATCGCCTCGATCCAGCACCCGATCTCCCGGTTCGCCACGGCGAACGCGGTTGCGTACGGCGGGTGGGTGTGAATCACGCATCCAACATCGGGGTGATCTTGATAGAGCGCCGTATGCATCGCCACGACCGCCGCCTGAATCGGCGGCAGATCTCCCTCCAAGAGCGTCCCGTCCAGGCCGACCCGGACTATCCCTTCTGGCCCCACGACGTCCAGGGATGGGGCTGAAGTGTAATACATCTCGTCCGCCCCCGAGACGCGCAGACTGATATTGCCATGACCGTTGGCCGAGACTGCGCCACTCGCCACCACCTTGGCCGCGGTATCCACTACTCGGCCGATCAGATCCTCGTCCATGATGCGCCTGATTTCAGATAGTTTACTTCAACGCACGGGGTGTGTACCCCGCTGCGTACGCCGTCAAGCGTGACGACCGCAGACGCCCTCTTGACATGACCATACTCGGTATGCATACTGAGTATGGTACCGAAGAGCGGTCGGACCGCCCCCGCGACTCCGGCACGTCGAGACCGCACCACCAGATCAAGGAGGACACGATGGCCGTGAGGCAGGGCGTCCTGGCACTACTTCAGAGCGGGCCGAAGTACGGCTATCAGCTCAAGACCGAGTTCGAGGCGAACACCGGGAAGATCTGGTCGCTCAACATCGGTCAGGTCTATCAGACACTCGGGCGCCTGGGGCGGGACGGACTCGTGGTGCAGGAAGAAGGCCACGATGGACAGCAGCTCTACCGCATCACGGACGCGGGCCGTGAACTGGTCAGGGAGTGGTTCTCCTCTCCGGTCGACCGCGCGACCCCTCCGCGCGACGAGGTCACGGTCAAGCTCCTGCTTGCTATCCGCGGAGCGGGCGGTGATGTGGCCGAGGTGATCCAGGTACAGCGCAACGCGGCTATCCGCACGCTTCAGGATTACACCAGACTCAAGGCGAAAGCGGATGCTTCGAGCGATCTCGCCTGGCTGATGGTTCTCGACTCGATGATTCTTCAGGCCGAGGCCGAGGTTCGCTGGCTCGACCTCGTCGAGTCCCGCATACGCCGCTCAGATCGCGGCCTCGGCGAACAGGGTGAAAGAACAGAGGGCGCGGGCGAAGCGGGGGATCGCGACGAGCGACAAACGGTCATCAGTCGGCACAGGCTCGGCACGGAGGCGAGGAAATGAACCCGGCGGTCGATTTCATCGGCGTTTCGCACACCTACGCTCGTGGTCGTGTTCATGTAGAGGCGCTCAAAGAGGTGACCCTGAGCATCGCCCGCGGCGAGATGGTCGCCGTGATGGGACCCAGCGGGTCGGGCAAATCGACGCTGCTCAGTGTTGCCGGTGGCCTCGAGCGCGCCACTGCCGGGATCGTGCGCGTGGACGGCGTGGAGCTGCGCGGGAAGGACGCCGCGGCTCTTGCGCAGCTCAGACGCAAGAAGGTCGGCTACGTCTTCCAGAACTACAACGTGCTGCCCTCGCTCACCGCTGTGGAGAACGTCGCCTTACCACTGGAGCTGGACGGCGTCGCTCAGCGCAAGGCGCGCAGGCAGGCGCTTCAGGCCCTGAGAGATGTGGACCTGGCCCGCATCTGGAGCGGCGGCATGAAGCGGGACCTCGATCACGTCGCGAGTGAGCGCGGCATTGTTGGCGTCGTACCGCGTGCAACGAGGGGGCTTCACATGGACCGAACGGAGTTCGTACGATTGGAGGACCTGCCGAACATCGGGCCGGCGATCGCGGCGAAGCTGCGGCGTATCGACATCGAGGCGCCCGCGGATCTGATCGGGCGCGACCCGTATGCGCTCTTCGACGAGCTCACTGCCCGCACCGGAGAACGCCACGATCCGTGCCTGCTCGACGTGTTCATCTCGGCGACCAGGTTCATGGGCGGGGCGCCCGCGAAGCCGTGGTGGAAGTACACGACTGAGCGCAAGGCCAAACTCAGGGCGCTCCAGTTCGGTACGACGGAAGGACCGCGTGGACTGGGAGGCTCGTAAGCGCCGGTACTGGACTCTACGGTGGGTGGAGACGAAGCTGGCACAGCTGTTCCCGGGGGAGGAATCTCGCGCCTGCGCCCTCCGAATCTTCGAGCCCGCTCGCGCTGAGCACCGCGCTATCTTCGAAAGGGACCCGTCAGCTCGAGTCGAGATGGCGGTTCTGAGACAGAGTGAAGGCAGCATCCCCCTGCTCGAGGAGGCCTGGAAGCTGGCGATGGACGGCGACGGAGTCCTCGCTTGGATGCGGGTGCATATGCTCCCCACGCCGACGGGGATCAGACGGAAGTGGCTGGAGTACAGGGAATACCGGGACTACGTCAGATGGGCGCGACGCGGTGCGTCGGGCCGGCGCTGACCGGGAAAGCGGCGATGACCGAGATGGAGACGCTGGAAGAGAAGATCGGGCGGGTCTCGCGCGAGGAGATAGCCATCGTGCCGTACGACCCGGAGTGACCCGAGCTGTTCCGCCAGACACGGAGGGCAAGACGGAGTTCATCCTGACCGTGACGAAGAGGGCGCTCACATGAAGGGGTACGGCCCCACAGACCTCGGCGACGCCTCGCGAGCGACGGGTCTCGCCTGAGGGGTCGGACGTGCGTCGGTCAGGCCGGCGGTTCGAGTAGGCGCACGACCTCGGGCTTGAGGAGCAGTCGGATGTCGCGCTCGATGAGGGCCGAGAGCACCCGCTCTCCGATGGGGTTCAGTTCATACAGCTTTCGATCGGGCCCCCTGTTTCCCGCCACCGATGTGCTCTTCACGAGTTCCGAGTCGTGAAAGCGTTGGAGCGCGCGATAGAGGCTCCGGTCCTCGACCGTCAGGGCCCCCGTGCTGATGTCGGCCATCCATTCCCGGATCGCGGCCATGTGCTTCGGGCCGTCTCGGAGCGCGAGGAGGACCCAGAAGGTCAGCTACCCACGCTTGAAGACCTCCTCCCAGCCTTCGAGCAGTCGGCGCTCGTACGGGTCGAGATCGTTCATCGGAAGAGCTCCTCGTTGCTCATCCCCTTGATCGATCGCCGAGCCTGCAGCACGCAGAAGGCGCCGAACGCGGCGACGATGAGCGCGTAGACGGCGGTGCCCCACAATGCACTCGGTCGGAAGAACACGATCCACAGACCGCCGACCGTGGCGGACACTATGTTGCCTACCGCGGCGTAGGCGTATCCGAGGCCATAGCGGACTGCGCTCTGGTCGTCGGCCTTGCCCAGGAGGAAGCCGCCGGTCCAGAATCCGACACGTCAACGTGTCGCCCGCAGGTTTCGATCCAGGAGTCTGGGCGAGACATGAGAAGATGGAACAGGACAAGCTAGACAACGGTGGAGGCATTCTCCCGACAATGGGACCAGGGATCCTCCCATCAGGCAGAAGATGAGCCCCCTCTTCCCCTACGCGAACATCGTCGCCGGAGTCCTCATTCTCGTGGTGGGCTTCTGCTTCCACTGGCTCAGCCAACTCGTCTCGGTCTTCAACTGGGACCTTGCGACGCGGATCGGCCTGCAAGAGAGGGAGATGTCTCCGGAGTACAAGGTGTACGAACACGCGATCGCCGTCGCGGACAGCGCCCTTGGCTGGCTGTATGGTGTTGCGGCGGTTGGTCTATTCATGAACGCCGACTGGGGGTACCAACTGGCGTGGATCCCTGGAGCGATCTTGACCTACCATAGCATCAGTGCATGGGTTTGGGAGGGCAATCGCCGGGCGGCCGGTCGCCGACTCTGGAGTAACGCTATGAGGATCGGCTGGTGTTCTGCGAACGCCGTTGCGGGACTGGTGGCACTCCTGGTTGCGGCCACGGCGGGAACGGGGCCCTGACCGATCATTCAAACGGACGGCGGGACGCGCTACGGTATTCATGAAGCGTGTCGGCCGACCACTGAGCGGAGCCGGCGGGCGTCGATCGAGGAGCCCCGAGCGGCGGCGATCCGACGCCCCAGGTCTTCTTCTCCGCGTCGGCTATGAAAAGATGGAGGGCGCGCACAACTGGAACGGGGTGGAGGTACACGATGAGCGAAACGGTCATCCGCTGTGAAGGGCTGACCAAGTACTACGGGAAGAGCCGCGGGATCGAAGACCTCACCTTCGAGGTTCGGCCCGGGCAGGTGTACGGCTTCCTGGGACCGAACGGCGCGGGGAAGACCACGACCATCCGCTGCCTGCTCTCGATGCTCAGACCCACGGGAGGGAAGGCGTATCTGTTCGACCAAGAGGTCGGCGTCGACGGGCAGGAACTGCGTCGCCGCATCGGCTATGTCGCCGGAGACGTGTCCCTCTTCGAGAAGCAGACCGGTCAGTGGATGATCGACTACATCTCCGGATTGCGGGGCGGTCCCGGGTCATCGACCAGGGAACTCTGTGAGCGCCTTCAGTTCGATCCGCGACGCAAGGTCAAGGAGCTCTCCAAGGGGAACAAGCAGAAGCTGGCCTTGGTGATCGCGCTGATGCACGACCCCGACCTGCTCATCCTCGACGAGCCCACGAGCGGGCTCGACCCCCTCAACCAGCAGGTGGTGTTCGACATCATCGAGGAGCGCACCACCGCGGGTGCGACCCTATTCCTCTCGAGCCACATCCTGTCGGAGGTGGAGCGGGTCTGTGAACGGGTGGCCATCATCCGGGCGGGCACGGTGGTGGCTGAAGAGTCCGTGGAAACTCTCTTGACCAGGGCGCTCCGCACGGTCGTGGTCACGTTCACCGAACCGGTGACCGACGCGATGATCCAGGGGATCCCCGGCACCACCAGTGTGGAACGCGTGGGCGAGTACGGCCTCACGGCGACCATCGCCAGCGACATCGACGGTGCCGTACGCGCGATCATGCAGAAGCCCATCAAGGACATCCAGATCGAGCACGCCACGTTGGAAGCGGTCTTCTTGCAGTACTACGGCCACATCGAAGGAGAGGTGGGCCAGTGATGAACTGGACGATCTTCAAGGCGGCGCTGACTCTCCGCCGCATCTCTCTCGCCTGGTATTCGGTGGGTCTCATCGCCTACGGGTGGATGATCATCGCGTTCTTCCCCCTGATCGCGAAGAACCCCGCCTACACCGAGCTCGCGCAGGAGATGTTCAGCGAAGAGATGTTGGCCGCGTTCGGCGGCGCCGGGCTCCAACTCACCACGCTTGGCGGCTTCCTCGGGATCGAGTATCTGAGCCTGATGTGGGTGCTCATCGTGGGCGCCGCGGTCATCATCTTCGCGGCGGGCCAACTCGCCGGGGCGGTGGAGGACGGCACCATGGAGGTGACTCTTTCTCAGCCGGTGTCGCGGGTGAAGGTGGCGTTGACCCGCTACCTGGCCATGATGGCCTACGCTGTCGCCTTGTGCCTGGTGACAACGCTTTCCCTCTACGTGACGGGCTTCATCCATGGGGTCGATGTGCCTGTGGATTCGATGCTGCTGCTCTTCTTCGTCAGCCTCCTCCTCGCTCTCGCGATGGGCGGCTTGGCGTTCGCGATCTCCGCTATGACCACCGGCGGGGGGCGCACCATCGGCGTCTCGTTCGGCGTCATCGTGGCGATGTACCTGGCCGATCTCCTCGGGAACCTCAACTCCGACTACGCGTGGCTCTCGAAGATGTCGCTCTTCCACTACTGGGAGCCGCACAGGGTCATCGATGATCTCGAGGTGGCTTCGGCGACGTGGCTCGTGTTCGGCATCGCCTCCGCGGCTTTCTTCGCTGTGGGCATGTACGCGTTCCAGAAGCGGGACGTCGTGTAGGGTAGTCGCCACGCCATTCCGGAGGTGCTCTCATGCGTGCCAACCGCGTGGTTCTTCTGGCCCTAGTGTTCCTAGTGGCAGGCATAGGAGGGGCCGTGCTGCTGATGCAGCCGGCGGGGGATGAACGTGAACCTGAACCCGCGCCCAAGGGAGCCGGCTACGCTCAGATACCACTGCCCGCGCCGGAATATGGTAGCGCCACCTCGGTCGAAGAAGCCCTGCTCGGAAGAAGATCGGTCAGAGACTATGAAGATGAGCCGTTGACGATCGCCGAAGTCTCGCAGCTACTCTGGGCAGCTCAAGGCATCACCGACCCGAGCAGGGGCCTTAGGACGGCGCCATCCGCGGGCGCGCTGTATCCACTAGAGGTGTATGTGGTCGTGGGCAACGTAGATGGAGTTCAACAAGGTGTGTATCGGTACGTGCCTCTCGAGCACGCGCTGGTGATGACGAGGAGTGGCGATGCCAGGGAGGAGCTGGCTGCTGCTGCTCTCGGGCAGACGTGGGTGGGAGAGGGATCCATTTCCATCGTCTTGTCGGCGGTTTACGAACGAACCACGAAGACGTACGGCGATAGGGGAATCAGGTACGTTCATATGGAAGTGGGGCATTCTGCGCAGAATGTGTGTTTGCAGGCAGTATCATTGGGGTTGGGCGCAGTAGTTGTTGGGGCCTTCGAAGATGATGAAGTAAGAGAAGTGCTCAACGGCGCAGCTGAGGAACACCCGCTGTATGTGGTTCCCATTGGGAAGATCTAGAAGGGCGTAAAGGAATAGAAGCCGGGAGATTTAAGAAGCCAGTATCCGTGTAGGAAATATCCGAAGCCAAGAAGAAAGTAGATGCACTTGAGCTTCGCAGGAAAGTTCGGATTGCCTCCAGCCTCCGGCCACCGCGCATGCCGAACGTTCCGTGACGCTCGTCAGTAGTGGTACCGGAGCTGGGCACTGTCGGACGATCGAGTGGACGCATTGATAGTGCCCATCGGGAAGGGGGAGTTGGTGTGTCGCAAGCGGTAGCCGTTCTCGTGGGGTTTCGGGAAGCCGGCGGATGTCCCGAGATCGTTCACTCGTTTCCAGAGTTGCTCGCGCATCTGAGGGGCGGGAAGGTCGCGTGATCGCGAACGGGCGGCTGTAGTCGACCGGCGCGGTCGGTGGCTGAGCAGTAGGGCCGCAAGTCACAAGCCAGTGGACATCGCACACGAAAGTAACTATAGTGGTCAATTGAGAACTACAGTAGCTAATTAGAAACGGAAGGAACAGTTGCGTCCCCCACGAGTACAACGCAGCAGCCTCAGGTATCCACTCGATACCGTGCTCGGGACCTCAGCCCTGGTGCGTTTGATGCGCGTGCTTCTCTATGACGTAGGCGGACCGGTCAGCGTCACGGACGCAGCGAGGATGGCAGGCCTCTCGACCACCGGCGCCCGCAAGTCGCTGGAGACTCTGGAACGACTGGGCATGGCCGCTCGGGTGGGAACCGGTCGTGCCCAGAAATTCGGCCCCAAGGAGAACAATCCATACTCGCTCCTCTTGTGCCAGTTGTTCGAGCGGGAGCGGGAGCAGCATGAGGAGTTGATCCAGGAGTTGCGCCAGGCGGTGGCAATGCCGGAGGTTCGAGATGCCTGGGTACGAGACCTATCCCGCGAGTCCTCCCACGCTCTAGAGCTGGATGTTGTCGCGGAGACTCGGGCGGTCAGCTGGATAGGACCCGAACTGCGCACACGGTTGATCAGGACGGAGAAGCGGTTCGATCTCATCATAGAACTCAACGTGTTCACGCGCGCAGACCTTCCTAGCCCTCCGGATGATGCAGTCGTGATCTGGGGATCGGGAGATAACGCCCGTGTCGACCGGTCGCCAGGAGCACAGACCCTTGCTGAGTCGACGGAACGTTCGCTCAGGATGGCGCAGGCTATCGCTGAGCTGATCAAGTCCGACCCCTCCTTGTCTCGTCGGGCCCTCCATCATGTGAACCGCCTCCTGCATGACGGGCAAGGCACCGCGAACAGCGACATAGGTGAGTGGCGGCAACTGCTCGAAGCTTACTCGCCTGAACGCCTTAGAGACCTGCTGGTATCTCGGAGTTCACGTGCTGAGCGGTTGAGAAAGAGTTCGCCCTTCTTCGCGGTTCTGACACCCGATGAGCGGGATCGGATGCTGCTGGAGATGGAGTCAGCACGATGAGGTACGATCAGCTTGAACACGCCATTCGCGCAGCGTGTGATGTCTCAGGTGATACCGAACTCTTCGTCTTCGGTTCATAGGCCATTCTTGGCAGCTACCCCGATGTGCCGGCGAGCCTGAGGGCGTCCATCGAAGTAGACGTTCAGTCGAAGAACCGACCTGAGATGACCGACCACATCGACGGTGCGCTCGGCGAGGAGTCGCAGTTTCACTCTACTCACGGCTTCTACGTTCACGGCCTCTCCATTGAAGCCGCTACACTGCCCGAAGGTTGGCTGGGGAGGACAATCGCTGTGTCTCATCCGGTCGGCACGAGAGGCCATACGGGCCTATGTATCGAGGCGCACGACCTAGCTGCGAGCAAGCTCTTCGCTCACCGGGAGAAGGACCGAGTTTTCGTGGTCACGCTTCTGAGCGACGGACTCATTGATGGACCCACCCTGCTTGAACGCATCGGGCTCCTTCCTGTCGCGGACGACATTCGTGACAGGCTGATCAGGTGGGTGGAGATCACACTCACCGAGATCCGCGAGGAAGACTGAACCACACGTCCCCCTCAGACCCGGAAGCTCTCGTCGAACCGGGTCTCCGCTTGCGGGCTGCCCACTAGGAGGAGCGTCATCCCTTGTTCCAGTACGAGGTCGCGGTCCGGTGGGCGCATATCGCCGTGGTCGCTCGATCGCACCCCGACGACGATCGCCTCCGTAGCCGCGGTCACGCCGGCTTCGACCAGGTCCTTCCCCACGAGTCTCGGGCCGACCTCTCGCCAGAACACATGGACGCCCTCGGTGAGGAACACTGTCTCCTTGCCCTCGAGCGCGTTCACGATGATACTCGCCCCCACCGAGGTCACCGAGACCACGAAGTCCGCGCCCGCCGTGTACAGCTGGCTCACGTTCTCTTCTCGGTTGGCCCGGGCGACGATCCGCACGTGTGGGGCGAGATGCCGGGTGGCCAATGTGAGGAAGATGTTCGTGCCGTCGTCGTTGGTGGTGACGGCCACTCCGGTCGCCTCGGTGATGCCCGCCCTCAGCAGCACGCCGCGTCGACTGGCGTCGCCCTCGATGAAGTCCACATCTTCCGACACCTGCATGGGGGAGCGGTCCACGACGCGATGGTCCACTCCGTTCTCGGTGAGGAAGGCGGCCACCGATCGGCCTACCGCCCCGTAGCCCAGGATGATCACCTGGTCGGCGACTTGTCCCGTCCCGGTCGTCGCCTCCAGAGTCTCCAGCTGATCGGCGGTGCCGGTGAACATGATGACCGATTCGTCGTCGAGAAGGGCGTCGGCGGTTGCGGGGCTGAATCGACCTCGGCGCCATAGGCCCACCACCGAGACGCCCGTGCGCTCCCGCAGTCGGGATTCGGCCAATGTCTTGCCCTCCAAACGTGTGCCGAGGATCGGCATCTCGGCGAAGAGCAGGCCGTCGTAGGTGTCGACCACGTGGGCGTGGGCGCCTCGGACGGTGGTACGAACCCCGATGTAGCGCCCGAGGACGTCCTTGACCGAGACGACCAGCTGCGCCCCGGCCAACTCGAGGATCTCAGTTCCCTCGGGTGAATCGGCCACAGCGATCACGGGTGTCTCCGCGACCGCTCGGGCGCTCAAGACCAGGTTCGCGTTGTCGGTGTCGCTCATGTTCGCGATGAGGGCCCGGGCCGTCTGCAGTCGGGCTGACGACAAGGTGGAATCGTCCGTGGGGATTCCGTAGACCACGCGGAGCCCCATGGCCTCCAGACGTTGCGCCTGCTCGCCGTCTTCCTCGAGCATCGCGCAGTCGATGCCCTTGGCCGCCAAGCGCGCGGCCAGCGTGCGTGCGACGGGGTCCCATCCGCTGATGAGCACGTGGTCGCGGGTGTCGTCGGGGAGCTCTTCGGCAGGCCGATAGCGCAGCCGCTCTTCGAGCCAGGGGGCCAAGAAGAGGCTGATCATCCCAAAGGGCAGCAGAACGAGCATGAAGAAGAAGCCCGACAGTGTCACCAGCCCCGAGAAGATCCGGCCGGGGTCTGTGTGAAAGGTGACATCCCCGAGGCCGAGTGTGGTCATTACCGTGATCGTCCAATACACTCCGGAGATGTAGGTGTGCTCCTCGCCCTCGAGCCTCTGGCTGAGGATCACGAAGAGCCACGAGAACACCAGTATCAAGACGACCAGGAACGCCAAGTAGGCGAGCAGCAGTTTCAGGCTGTGACGAGCGCTCCCACGCAGGAAGAAGCCGAGCTCCGCACCGATTGTCTTCATGGTCCCTTCCGCTGCTCGACCGTGACCAGGAGTGTGGCGTTTCGGAGGGTAGTCTATCGAATGTGCCGACGGGTGGTAGTCCTCCGCGTCGAGGTGTGCGCCCGGGCGCGTGAGAGACGCGGCCTCGCCTTGGCGGAGGCCGGTGTTCCGGCGACGACCTACAGGGGGAATAGGGTGAGGAGGAGCTCGGATAAGGAGACGGGAATGATCGTCGCGGGAATAGATGTCGGCTCGAAGAACACCAAGATCGTGGCCCTGCGGGACGGCGAGGTGGCTGTGCGGGTCACCGTGTCTTCAGGGTTCGACCAGGAGGAGTCGGCGCGCGTCGGCCTCGAGAAGGCCGCCGCGGAACTCGACATCGGGTTCGACGACTTCGCCTTCGTGGCCGCCACGGGCGTGGGTCGCAAGGCCATCGCCTTCGCGGGCCACCTGCTCACCGAGGTGGCGGCCGACGCGCGGGGCGCTGCTGCTCTCGACCCCGAAGCGCGCACCGTCATCGACGTGGGCGCCGATGAGGCGCGCGCGATCCGCGTCGACGAGGGTGGCAAGGTGCTCGACTTCGCCGTGAACGAGAAGTGCGCGGCCGGTGCCGGGGCGTTCGTCGAGGCGATGAGCCGGGCGCTCGAGGTGAGCCTGAAGGAGTTCGGGGAGATCTCGTTGGAGTCTACCGAGTCCATCCCCATGAACGCGCAGTGCACGGTGTTCGCTGAGTCGGAGGTGGTGAGCCTCATACACTCCAACACCGCGCCGAAGGACATCGCGAGGGCGGTGCACGACGCCATGGCGGGTCGCGTGTCGGCCATGGTGCGCCGGGCCGGGGTGCAGGGAGCCGTGGTCATCGGTGGCGGCGTGGCCCACAACGTGGGCTTCGTGCAGGCGCTCAAGGACACCCTGGGCGTCGCCGAACTGCGGGTGTTGCCGCAGCCCGAGTACCTTGGTGCACTCGGTGCGGCGTTGGCGGCGGCCGATAAGGCGGGCGATAAGGCGGGCGAGGGCGCACGTGTCGCCGGCGAGGCCTAGCGGAAAGGGCGGCACATGACCGAAGAGATCCAGGAGTTCTGGCGCTGGAGCGAGAAGAACTGGCGGGCGCCGGGCCTCGACTGGCGTGACGCCTCGGTCGTCACCGCCGGTATCGACGTGGGCTCGGTGAGTTCGCAGGCCGTCATCCTGGCGGATGGGGTGGTCTTCGCCTACCACTCCACCCGCACCGGTTCCAACAGTCCCGACAGCGCCAAGAAGGCGCTCGGCGGCGCCACGGAGGGCACGGGCATGACTCTCGACGACGTGCACTACGTCGTGGGAACCGGCTACGGACGCGTGAACGTGCCCTTCGCCAACCGGGCCATCACCGAGATCGCCTGTCACGCGCGCGGCGCCAACTCCATGATCGGCCCGACGGTGCGCACGATCCTCGACATGGGCGGCCAGGACTGCAAGGTGATCCGCTGCGACGAGAAGGGCAAAGTGCAGAACTTCATCATGAACGACAAGTGCGCGGCCGGGACAGGGCGCGGCATGGAAGTCATCGCCGACGCTCTCGGCGTGCCGATCGAGGACATCGGATCGCGGTCATTCGATATCGACGACGAGCCGCCCCCGGTCTCGAACGTGTGCACCGTGTTCGCCAAGTCGGAGGCCACGGCCCTGCTCAAGGCCGGCTGGAGCATCAACCGGGTGCTGGCCTCCTACTGCGCGGCCATGGCCGAACGTGTGGCCGGCCTGATCGACCGGCTGGGCATGGAGCCCGAGTTCTTCATCACTGGCGGCATCGCCAAGAACGCCGGCGTGGTCAGGCGTATCGAGCGCCTGGTCGGAGTGAAGGCGGTGCCTCTGCCCGACGACACCGATCTCGACCCGCAGATCGCCGGCGCTCTCGGCGCGGCGCTCTTCGCCCACGCGCTCTACAGGAAGGAGCAGAGGGCGGCCGCAGCCGCGGGGTGAGCCATGATCGCGAACTACGGATATCGAGACGGGTCGGGTGAGTACTACGTGACCATCGACACCGACCTCTGCATCGAGTGCGAGGGTCGCTGGTGCGTCGAGGCGTGTCCCGAACGCCTGTTCGAGATCGCGAGGGACGACTACGACGACGAGGTGGCCACCATCGTGGCCTCGGCCCGGAAGCTGCTGAAGGAGCGTTGCTCCGGCTGCAAGCCGGCCGGCGGCTACGGGAGCCTGCCCTGCACGACGGCCTGCGAGTTCGGGGCGATCAGCCACAGTTGGTGACAGGGGAGGCTCGTGACGGCCGGCACGTCCGGCGGAGCGCCGCCGTGCGCGCCTTTCGACTTTGAGGAGGAACCTCTGTACACTCAAAGGGAATGTGAGTCGCTCGTTCGGGAGGGGATCCGTTATGGAACCGGGCCTGCGTGAGCGGTTGCTTGCCGAGGGCTGGGAGGAGCGTTTCAGCGCCGTGGGCGCGCGCCTCGACGAGACGGCCGATTACTATCGCTCGCTCGGCTTCGAAGTACGCATCGAGCACGCGGTCGATGCCGCTGCCGACGGTAGCTGTACGGTCTGTCTTGGCGTCGAGGGCGCCGAAGGGCCCGTGGGTGTGGTGTTCACCCGAGTGGCGGCGGAGCCCCATCTGGAAGAGGAAGACCTGTTCGAGTAGTGTTGGGGCGGGAAGGGAGTCCAGCGTGGTTCAGAAGGAGGCGGTCAAGTTCCTCAAGAAAGGGGGGTTCGTCCCCTCCAACCGGCTGAACCTGGAACTCGCGCTTTGAAGTGTGAGCGCGGTCCTGTGAGCGGCGTGGCCGGCCTATGAACACCGGCGCCGATGCTGTCTTCGAGATCGTCAACGTCAGCCTTCCTCACCTTCGCGAGGGGCTCAACTTCCGCAGCGCGGCGGTTACGGCCAGTGCGATCCACGACGTGATCGGCGTGTCGGCGCTCGCGATATCCGACCAGAACACCATCCTCGCCTTCGTGGGCGAAGGCTCAGACCACCACCGGGTGGGTCTGCCTATCCTCACCCATCTCACCAGGGAGACCCTCGACGGCGGGAAGGTGAACGCCGTGCAGGGGAGATACTCGATCGGTTGTCCCGTGCCCGAGTGCGCGCTCCGGGCGGCTATCGTGGTCCCCCTGCGCGCCCGACTGCAGATCGTGGGTTGCCTCAAGTTCTACAACACGATCGACGAGCCCTTCACCACCCAAGAGATCGAGTTCGCCGACGGTCTGGCGCGTATGCTGTCCATCGAACTGGAACTCGCCGAGATCGACATCCAGAAGAAGCTGACCACGCAGGCGGAACTCCAGGCGCTGCAGGCCCAGATCAGCCCCCACTTCCTCTTCAACACGCTCAACACGATCGCCTCGTTCTGTCGCAACGACGGTCTCATGGCCGAGGAGCTGCTCGTGGAGTTCGCCGACCTCTTCCGCCGCAATCTCAAGCAGCACCACGGGTTCGTCAGCCTGCGCGAGGAGCTCGACTTCGTAGACCGGTATCTCAGGTTCGAGCAGTACCGCTTCGGCTCGCGGTTGCAGATCGTGCGTCGGCACGACCCCGAAGCACTGGCCGCTCGGGTGCCTCCGCTGATCCTTCAACCTCTTGTCGAGAACGCCGTCCTGCACGGGGTGAGTCGGGAAGTGGGCAGCTCCCGGGTCGCCATCACCAGCTGGGTCACCGACGACGAGGTCGTGGTGGCCGTGGAAGACGACGGTGGCGGCATGGATCCAGCCGCCCTCGACGCCGGCGGGGGTATCGGGATGAAGAACGTGCAGCGGCGGTTGAAGGGCCTCTTCGGCCCCGAGTACGGGTTGGTGGTGCGAGCCCCGAAGGAGGGCGGTACTATCGTCGAAGTGCACCTGCCTCGCCGTGTGTCGGCGGACACGTATGCCTTGGTCGAGGGAGCCGCGACGGGCGGCAGCCTTGTAGCGTTCGCCACAGGGGCTTCGTGCGACGTGAGGCTTCCCTGATGGTGCAGCGGGTCGGGCGTGGCCAAGATGGGCGCAGCGAAGCCGGGCGCGGAGAAGCTGGGCGTAGCGAAGCTGGGCGTAGCGAAGATCATTCTCTCGGGAGGGATCGGTGATACTGCGGGCGTTGATCGTCGACGACGAGCCGCGAGCCAGGTCGCACCTGCGCGACATGCTCGGCGACGTCGACGGGGTCGAGTTGGTGGGCGAGGCTTCCACGGCCCTGGAGGCCGAGAAGCTGCTGCTGGCGGTCGAGCACGACTTGGTGTTCCTCGACATCCGGATGCCGGGCATGGACGGCATCAGCGCAGCCGAGATCTTCGCGTCGCTGCCGAAGACACCCTTCGTGGTGTTCACGACGGCTTACGAGGAATACGCCGCGCGCGCCTTCGAACTGGGCGCCGCCGACTACCTCATGAAGCCGATAAGCAAGGTTCGTCTGCAGCAGGCGATCGATCGGGCGTGCGAGCTGAAGATGGGGGGAGAGGCTCTGGCGGCGGACGCGGGTGCATCCGGCGACGGGACGGACTCCCCTGCAGCCATTGGCCGTGAGGCGGGCGGCGCTCGCGGCGCCGGCCCCGCACCCACGAAGCCGTTGGAGTACGTGACCGCGCGGCGCGGTGAGCGGATGGTGCCCGCACGGGTGGAGGACATCGTCTACCTCCGCGTGGACGGAGAGACCGTGTACGTTCGCACGGGTGACGAGACGCTGGTGGCGCTGGCGCCCTCGATGGACCAACTCGAGCGAAGCATGACGGGCACGGGATTCTTCCGCGCCCACCGAAGCTATCTGGTCAACTTGCGCAAGGTGGCCGAGGTGGCGCTGCTCACCAACCGTACGTATGAACTGGTCATGAACGACGCGCTGGGCAGTCGCGTGCCGGTGAGCCGCAGAAAGGCAGTGGAGCTCAGAGAGCTCTTGGGATTCTAGGGTCGCCCGGGGGGACTCGAGGCGCGAGGAGGATGGCTGATGAGTGAGAAAGGTGTGAGTTACGACGTCGCGGGGGGAGTCGGGCGCCTCGTGCTCGACAACCCGCCGGTGAACGTGCTGACGATCGCCGTCATGGAATACGCCGTGGAGGCCCTCCGAGCGTTGGAGAACGACCCGACGGTGAAGGTGATCGTCGTGGAGGCAGCGGGCGATCGGGCCTACTCCGCTGGAGTCGATGTGGCCGATCACACGCCCGAGAAGATGCGGCACATGCTGGACATCTTCGACGAGCTCTGCATGGGTCTTCACCGCTCGAACAAGCCGACTGTGGCCCTCGTGCGTGCGATGGCTCTGGGCGGAGGCTGCGAACTGGTGGCCTGCTGCGACATGGCGCTGGCCTCCGACAAGGCCACGTTCGGGCAGCCTGAGATCAAGGTGGGTGTGTTCCCGATTCTCGGGGTCGCACTCTTTCCCGCCATGCTCGGCCCGAAAGCGGCCGCCGAACTGTTGCTCACGGGCGACTCATACTCCGCCGCCGACGCTCTGCGTATGGGCCTGGTGAGCAGAGTGGTCGCAGATGAGGAGTTCGAGGCGGCCGCCGAGCGCTACGTGGGCACCCTGGTGCGCAACAGCGGCTTGGTCATGAGCCTCACCAAGAAGGCGATGCTCTTGGGTCTGGGCAAGAGCGCCGACGAGTCGTTGCGGGCGGCGGACGCCGTGTACGTGGACGAACTCATGGCAACGGCCGACGCGAACGAGGGCCTGCAGGCCTTCATCGAGCGGCGCCGGCCGGAGTGGAAGGAAGTCTGAGGGCTGGAGGGCCCGTCGCCGACTTCCCGCCTCGGTGAGCGGGATCGGGGGCGGGAGAGCTGTGGACTCGATGCTGTCGGTGCCGACCAGACGACTGGGCGGCCCAAGGGGGTGTCGTAGGTGAGCGGAATGAAGATCGCTATGGTGGGCGCCGGCGCCGTTGGGGGGACCTTGGGGTTCCTGCTCGACGAGGCTGGATTCGACGTCACGCTGATCGATGTGGATCGAGACAAGATCGCGGCCATCCGCGACGAGGGGCTCACCGTCATCATGCCCGACGGAGAGAGCCGCACACGGAGGATCAAGGCCACCACCGATCCGGCCGAAGTGGGCCCGGTCGACCTCGTGCAGATCTCGGTGAAGGGCTATCACACCACGTCGGCGGCCGAACTCTCTCGTCCGTTGGTGTCTCCGGGCACCTACGTGCTCTCTCTGCAGAACGGTCTGAAGAACCTGGCCCGCATCGTCGCGGTGCTGCCCGACGCCATCGCGGTGGGGGGAGTGACCGCGCACAGCGCGATGCCCTTGGGCCGCAACGTCATCAAGTACAACGGAGGGCTGGGCGGTATCAGTATCGGGCGGTTCGACGGGCGCGACGACCCCGGGCTGCAGCGGGTGGTCGACGCGTTCAATGCCACGGGTATCGCCACCAACGTGATCTGCGGCGATGTGCGCATCCCGATATGGCGGAAGCTGCTCGCGAACGTCTCCTGCAACGCGGTGGCGGCGCTCACGGGTTTCACAGGCCGCCAGCTGGTGGAGTTCCCGCCCACGAACGAGCTGATACGGGCGCTGGCCGAGGAGACCGCGGAGGTGGCGTCCGCCCAGGGCTTCGACTTCGCCGAGTTGGAATACGCCGGCGATTTCGCGATCAAAGCCTTGACCGGTGTGGGCGACAACAAGATCTCGATGCTACAGGACGTGGAGGCCGGACGCCGCACCGAGATCGAGACGTTGAACCTGGCGGTCGTCGAGCGGGGTGAGGCCTACGGGGTGAACACTCCCCTGAACTGGATGGTCGGCATCCTGGTGCAGGCCCTCGAACAGAAGATGCTGTTCGAACGCGAGGCCGCGACGTCGCCGCCGGCGGATCAGCCGCCGGCCGAGAACCCGCCGCCGCCGGCGACCCCGTCGTCGTCTGAAACGTCCGACGATGCGACCTCCGACAAAGGGGCCTCACGATGAACCAAGCCGAGGCGCTCGATCACAGCGCCTTCTACTTCCCGGATTCCGAAGCTCTAGTCGATGGGTCGCGTCGCTGGACGTATGCCGAGTACAGGCGCGACGCGGACCGCTTCGCCCACGCGCTCACCGCCTTGGGTGTGAAGCGGGGCGACCGCGTGTGTCTGTTCATGGGGAACTGCGCGGAGTTCCCCATCGCCTTCTACGGCATCTTGAAGGTCGGCGCCATAGCGGTCTCCATATCGTCCATGTGTAAGGTGGGCGAGGTGGAGTTCATGGTGGCCAACTGCGAGGCCGAGGTCGTGCTGGTGGGCGAGGCCTGCCAGGGCGAGCTGCCGAGCCGCGACGCATTGCCGCTGGTGCGACACGTGGTCGTCGTGCCGGAGGCCGGGGCCAAGGGCGCGATGGGGGACGTGACGGGGGACGCGGCGGGGGACGCGGCGGTGGAGGTGGCGGGGGACGTAGCGCCCACCCCGGCGGAAGCCCCGGCCGAAGCCGGCGCGGACCACGAGTTCTGGGCCCTGGTGTGCGGCGCACCGGCCGAGCCGTTCGAGACTGTCTACACCGACCGCGAAGACGGCGCCGAGATCATCTACACGTCGGGCACCACGGGCAAGCCCAAAGGGGTGGTGCTCACGCATGGGAACGTCGTGTCGAACACCAGCTCCACGGTGACCGAGTGCGACGTGCGCCCCGACGACCGCCTCATCTGCTTCTTGCCGCTGTACCACTCGTTCGCTCAGAACTTCATCTTCAATTCGAGCGTGCGTGCGGGCGCGACCTTGGTGATCCTGCCTCGTTTCGACATGGACGAAGTGCTGCGGGTCATGGCCGAGGAGCGTGTCACCCGCTGGCAGGCGGTGCCCACCATCTACATCCTCGTTCTGGGGACGCCCGAGGCCGAGAAGGCCTTCGCCTCGGTGAGGTACTGCTTCTCGGCGGCATCGACTATGCCCGTGGAGGTCGCCCGGCAGTGGTTCGAGCGGTTCGGTCTCAAGATCAATGAAGGATACGGCCTCACGGAGTCCACGCCCTCGGCGGTGTACAACCACACCATCCGACACAAGGCGGGCACCGTGGGCACCCCTATCATGAACGTCGAAGTGCAGATCTGGGACCCGCAAGGTCACCCCCTCCCACAGGGTCAGGCCGGCGAGATCGTGATCAAGGGCCCCAACGTCATGAAGGGCTACTACAACGATCCAGTGGCCACCGCCGAGACATTGGTGAACGGCTGGCTGCGCACGGGTGACGTGGGAGTACTCGATGAAGAGGGCTACCTCTCCATAGTCGACCGCATCAAAGACATGGTGAACTCCGCCGGGCTCAAGATCTGGCCGCGGGAGGTGGAGGAGGTGCTCTACACGCACGAGGCCGTGGCCGAATGCGCCGTCATCGGAGTGCCCGATGCCGTGTTCGGCGAGAGCGTGAAGGCCTGTATCGTGCTGCGTCCCGGCACCACGGTGGATGCCGACGACGTCATCGCGTACTGCAAGGCGCGCCTGGCCGGCTACAAGGCTCCCAAGATGGTGGAGTTCATGGACGGGCTCCCCAAGAGCGCCACCGGGAAGATCCTGAAGACCGAACTGCGCAAGCGGGAAGACGCGGGCTCGTGAGCGGCGGGTCGAACAGCGCCAGCGGCTCACCCGCCACCGGCTCACCCGCGTCGGGCGTTCGCGCCCTTGCTCGGTTCCGCGCGGTGGCCGCCGACCCGCTGGCGGAGCTGGCCGCGGCGAAGGAGCGCACCGGCTTGATGGCCGTGGGCTACTTCGACAGCTACCTGCCCGAGGAGCTGATCATGGCCCACGGCGTGCTGCCGTACCGGGTGGCGGTGACCGGCAGGGAGGACCTGCGTTCGGGCGAGTTCATACAGGGCTTCGCCTGCCCGGCTTCGCGCGACCTGCTCGACCAGGCCCTGCGCGGCGACCTCGTCCTTCTGGACGGCGCGTTGTTCACGCGCTACTGCGACTCCCTGCGCGGCGTGTTCGCGGTGTGGGACTCAGAGAAGCTCACACCCTACGTGGATTTCGTGCGCTATCCGACGGTCACCAACACGGTGTCGGCCGTGAAGTATCTGGCGGCGGAGCTTCGCGAGGTCTCGGCGCGCATGGCGAAGGCGCTGGACGCACCGGCCGACGAGCGCCGCCTGCTCGAGGCGGCCGCGGCCTGCAACCGCAAGCGGGCACTGGTGGCCGAATTGGCGGCGCGCCGGGCCTCTCGCGACCTGGCGCTCTCCGGCGCCGACTACTTGGCCGTACTCGTGGCGGCCACTACGATGACCCCCGACGAGTTCACCTCCGAGCTCTCGGCGCTGCTGGCATGGCCGCCGCCGGGGGAGCCCGGGGACGCCCTGCCGGTGGTGCTCTCGGGCACCACGTTCGACAACGTCTCCCTCGCCGCGTCCATCGAGGCAGCCGGGCTCTACCTCATCGCCGACGACCTCGCCACCGGCTCCCGCTGGTATGGCGTGAACGTCGAAACGGCTACGCTCGCCGCCGGTGAGGGCAGCGGTATGTACGCCGATCCCTGGGAAGCGCTGGCGCACGCCTACCTCACCCGGCCGCCGTGCTCGGTGAAAGAGCCTTCGTCACCGCGCGCCGACCATCTGATCTCGCAGGTGCGCCGCAGCAGAGCCGCTGGAGTACTCTTCTACCTCACCAAGTTCTGCGACTCGGAACAGGCGGAGTGGCCGTATCTGCGAGATCGGCTGGCGGCCGAGGGTATCCCCGCCTTCATGGTGGAAGGGGAGCAGAAGGGCGCCGGTTCCGGGGGCCTGCAGACCCGACTCGAGGCCTTCCGGGAACAGATCGAGATGAGTGGTGACGAGCTATGACCACGCGAGGCGACACCCGGCCGACGAGGCTCGAGGCCACCGAGAGCCTGAAGAGCCTCATCAAGACCTACTACGACGACCTCTTCCGCGCCGCCGCCGAAGGCCGCCCCAGCGTGTGGCTCAACGTGGGGGTGCCGTGCGAGTTCTTCTACGCCATGGACGTCTTCCCGTTCTATCCCGAGAACTACGGAGCGGCCTGTGGCGCGATGAAGCTCACGCCGAAGCTCTCAGCGATCGCCGAGGCCCATGGGTTCAGCGCCGACCTGTGCTCCTACATACGCACCACGCTTGGCACCGTCTTCTCGGGAGAGGGACCCTACGGTCAGCTGCCGCGCCCCACGGTGCAGGTGAGCGCCATGAACTCGTGCGTAGCCATCATGGTCTGGTGGCGGGCGGTCGAGCGTCATTGGGGCATACCGACCTTCGTGCTCGACACGCCCTTGGTCAGGGAGGATTCGACGGGCATCAACCTCGACTATGTGGAATCCGAAGTGCTCCGGATGCTCTCGTGGGTGGAGGAGGGCACCGGCCGCACCATGGACATGGAGCGCCTGCGCGAAGTCGTGCGCCTATCGAACGAAGGCAAGGATCTGTGGGCCGAGGTGCTCGACCTGCGGCGCGCGCGCCCCTGCCCGATCACGGCGGCCGACATCTTCACCCACATGTTCCCCATGGTGGCGCTCCGCGGCACCCCGCACTACGTGAGCCACCTGCGCGCGCTGCGCGACGAGGTGAAGGCGCGTGTGGACGAGGGGTTCGCGGCGGTGCCCGACGAGCGCTACCGCCTCCTCTGGGACAACCTGCCCCCCTGGTTCGACCTGCGCATCTTCGGCGACCTCGCCCAACGAGGTGTGAACTTCGTCATCGACACCTACACGCAGGCCTGGGGCCCCCGCTACATGGGTACCATCGACGCGGACAACCCGGTGCGGTCGTTCGCCGGGTACATGGGAGCCGGATTCCTGAACGTGCAGATCGGGAAGCGCCTTGAACTGCTCACCGAACTGGTACGCGATTACGAGGTGGATGGCGTGGTGTTCCACTCCGACCGAAGCTGCAAGCCGTTCAGCCTGGTGCAGGTGGAGCTGCGCAACCAGCTGCTCGAGCGCGCGGGCGTACCCGGAGTTCTACTCGAGGGCGACCACAACGACCCCAACCTCTTCGACCGCGAACGGGCCATGGGTCGGCTTGACAGCTTCCTCGAGGTGATCGACTCGGGGCGCGCGTAGCTCGGGGTGCGGCTGATCTCAACTGAGCGCGGGTCGGGGCGCGTCTCGGCGCGCCGCCCCCGAGTGGGCCTGGCGCTGCGCGGCCGCGCCTGGTTCAGGCACGCTTCGCCTCGTCTTCGACCACGAGACCCGCCGTGAGCGTCTTGTGCACCGGACACTTGGCGGCGACCCGGGTCAAGATGTGCACCTGCTCGTCGGTGAGGTCACCGGAGAGCGTGATGCGTCGCTCGATGCGATCGAGGTACTCGTCGCTCTCTTCGCACCGGCGGCAGTCGTCGCCGTAGACGCGGTCGTTGCTCAGAGTCGTCTCGATCCCGGAGAGATCCCACCCCTTGTGGCGCGCGTACATCAGGAGGGTCATGTTCGTGCAGCTGCCGAGGGCGGCGAGCAGCAACTCGTACGGGCCGGGGCCCAGGTCTTCTCCGTCGAAGGTCGGGGGCTCGTCGGCGATGTAGCTGTGGGGCGGGGCGATCACCTGCTGCTGGAGCCCGGTGAGTGAGCGGACCAGTACCTCGGCCATGGTGTGGCTCCTTCGTGTCGGGCGCAGGCTGTTCGGCCCCGGCGCTCGGTGAGTTATCGGGGATAATCTACCACCCCTCGGGCGTACCTCGGTGATTCCGGTCGGAGCTGTGCGGGTACGTGGTCACGCGTACATGCGTACATGCCGTACATGCGCGCGCACGCGCAGATGCGGGGGCCCGTCGATGGGTGCGGGCGGGGGCCGTCGATGGGTGCGGCGAAACGATTCCGTGGAGGGTCAGTTATGGAGATCGGCATCATCGGCCTCGGCCGGATGGGTGCGAACATGGCGCGCCGGTTGCTTGCCGGCGGTCATCGCGTGGTAGTGGCGAACCGTTCCCCGGAGCCGGTGAAGGAACTCGAGGCTGAGGGTGCCGTCGCGGCGTGGAGTCACGCCGAACTGGTGGCGGCCCTCGCTCCGCCGCGCGTGGTGTGGATAATGGTGCCCGCGGGCGACCCGACCGAGGCGGTGATCGGCGACGTGGCGGGCGCACTTGCTCCCGGCGACGTGATCGTCGATGGGGGCAACTCGAACTACAAGGACTCCGTGCGCCGCGCTGCCGAACTGGCCGAGCGGGGCTTCGGGTTCGTGGACGCAGGAACGAGCGGGGGCATATGGGGTCTCTCCGAAGGCTACAGCCTCATGGTGGGGGGCGAGGCCGCCTCCGTGGCTCTGGTGCGCCCGGCCCTAGAGACTCTGGCGCCGGCCCTGGACCGGGGCTGGGGCCACGTGGGACCCGCCGGCGCCGGGCACTTCGTGAAGATGGTTCACAACGGCATCGAGTACGGTCTCATGCAGGCCTACGCCGAAGGGTTCGAGATCCTGAAGGCCAAGGATGAGTTCGCCCTCGACCTCCATCAGGTGGCCGAGGTGTGGCGTACGGGGAGCGTGGTCCGCTCTTGGTTGCTCGACCTGACTGCCGCCGCTCTGGCGGAAGACCCCGACCTCTCGACCATCCAGGGGTGGGTCGCGGACTCCGGGGAAGGCCGGTGGACGGTCGCGGAGGCCATCGACAGTGATGTTCCCGCACCCGTCATCACGATGGCCCTGCTGATGCGCTTCGTGAGCCGGCAGGACGAGAGCTTCGGAGCGAAGCTTCTCGCGGCCATGCGCAACCAGTTCGGTGGGCACGCGGTGCGGCGGAACACCTAGCCGCCCGTCCGGGCGCGCGGATCCGTCGGGCGCGTGAATCTGCCGCCCGCCGCCGCCGCCCTCGGCCGGAATCATCGGTGGGTCACGGCGAAGAAGGAGGTCACGCACACCACATGACACCAGCATTTCTCGCAGTTGTTTCTGGTCTGGCGCTTCTCTTTTGGAGCGCCGACCGCTTTGTTGGAGGCTCGGCTGCTGTGGCACGCTATTTCGGGATGCCATCGCTGCTCATTGGCATGCTGGTCGTTGGTTTCGGCACATCGGCGCCCGAGATGGTGGTTTCAGCCTTCGCTGCTTCGCAGGGGAATCCGGGCTTGGCACTCGGTAACGCCTATGGCTCAAACATCGCCAACATCGCCTTGATCCTGGGGTTGACGGCGCTGATCAGTCCCGTCGCCGTGCATTCTCAGGTGCTGCGCAAGGAACTGCCGATTCTCACGGCCGTCACGGCTTTGGCGGCCTATCAGATCTGGGACGGCGAGCTCACCCGCGCCGACGCCCTGGTGCTGTTAGGGGTCTTTGGTGGTCTGATGGCGTGGACGATCTGGCAAGGTCTACGTCGGCGGGCCGATGCTCTTGGCAGCGAAATAGAGCAGGAGCTTGAAGCACATGTGATGACGGCTGGCCGGGCCGTCTTCTGGCTGGTCACCGGCCTGATCCTCTTGATCGTAAGCTCACGAATCCTGGTCTGGGGGGCGGTTGAGATCGCACACGGCTTCGGGGTGAGCGATCTGATCATCGGCCTCACCATCGTGGCCCTGGGCACCTCGCTTCCAGAGCTTGCTTCGTCGGTCATCGCCATTCACAAAGGCGAGCAGGAAATAGCGTTGGGCAATGTGATCGGCTCCAACCTTTTCAACACGCTGACGGTGGTGGGCATCGCGGGAATGATTCACCCCATGGCTGTGGCCCCGGAGGTATTCTCCCGAGACATGCTGGTGGTCGCGGTCCTCACCGTCTCCCTCTTTGTCGTCGGCTACGGTTTCCGAGGCCTCGGTCGGATCAACCGATTCGAAGGCGCGGCCCTATTGGCCTGCTACATCGGCTACACGGCGTATCTGGTGACGAGCACTTTCGGCCCGTGATCTGCTGACGATGGCGACACCGCGCAGGCGCGACGTGGACTTCCAGCCTAGTCCCGGCACCTATCCAGGAACGATTCGCACGCGTCCGGTGGCGCCGTGCCCGGGTCCGCCACCTCGGGCTCGGTCGAAGAATGCGCTTCGGCAGGGTGAGGCGCTTCGTGCTCCGGGCCGCCACCTCCCGTTCGCCGGTCGGCCCGCATCGAGGCGCCTATCGCCACCGAGAGCACGGCCGCGATGACGAGCAGTGACAGCCAAACCGGCAGATGGTAGACATTGGCCAGCAGCATTTTCACTCCCACGAAGCCCAGAACCACTCCCAGCCCCACGTTCAAGTAGCGGAACCGGCCCGCCATCCCCGCAAGCAGGAAGTAGAGCGAGCGCAGCCCGAGGATCGCGAAGGCGTTCGAGGCGAAGACGATGAAGGGCTCTCGGCTGACGGCCAGGATCGCCGGAACCGAGTCGACCGCGAACACGACGTCGGTGGCCTCCACGAGTACAAGGATCGTGAACAGAGGGGTGGCGACCAACCGGCCCGCTTCCCGGGTGAATAGCTTCTGCCCGTGGTAGTGGTTCGTGGTCGGTATGAGCCGGCGAACCACCCGGAGCACGGGATTGCGCTCGGGATGGACCTCCGTCCCGGAGTGACGGGCGATCTTGACCGCGGTGAAGATGAGGAAGGCGCCGAACACGTAGAGGATCCAGTCGAACGCATTCAGCAGACTGACCCCCGCGAAGATGAAGCCCGCTCTCATGACGAGAGCCCCGAACACTCCCCAGAACAGAACTCGGAACTGGTACTGAGGGGGCACCGCGAAGTAGGAGAAGAGGACCGCCCAGACGAAGACATTGTCGACCGAGAGGCTCTTCTCGATCAGGTAGCCGGCCAGATACTCCCCGCCCGCTTGGCCTCCCTGCCACCACACCATGAGGCCGGTGAACAGCAAACCGATCGTCACCCAGACGGCGCTCTCGATCGCGGCCGCACGAAAGCTGATCACATGGGGCTTGCGGTGCACCACCAGAAGGTCGAAGAGCAGCATGACGCTGATCGCCGCGACCAGGGCTCCCCAGGTCCACAGCGGGACGTCGAAGCTGGCGAAAGGCTGTGCTGCGGGGGTCACGGCGCCGACGACGTACGTGTTCATACGGAAGGGTTACCTCCCTCTTCTCGATGCAATGCACCGCTTGAAAGCCGAAGAAACATCGCGGAAGCATACCAGGTGGACGAGGTCCGAACGGAGTTGCCGTCCCTTTGAGTGGCGGGACGAGGCAGGGCCGCCCCGGTGCTCGGGCGGGTCAGATCTCGCACCGGCGCGGTGGGGTTGAGCACCCATTCTCCGTGTCGGGCTAAAGGAATCTCCGCCCGATGCCGAAATAGTTTTCATCGGCGGCGAGGCAGCGCTGCCGGGAGGTGGTGAGGCAGACGCCACCGAAAGCGGGAACATACGAGTTTCTTCGAGCGATTCACCCCAGCGAGGGGGGGCCTGACAAGAGGGCCCCTCTTTCGCGCTGTCCTTGGGACGCGCTCCGCGGGCGCGCGGGCCCTCCCACAGCGCTGAGGTACACGGTCCCCTCGTTCACCCCGTCGATCCCAAGCAGCGAGTCGACCTCGGAGTCGAAGAAGGCCCCTATCTGGCAGCTCCCCAGACCAAGGGCGACGGCAGCCAGCGAGAGCTGAGCGGCTACGTGCCCCGCGTCGAGATACACGTACCGGTAGGCGCGTTCGCGGTACTTCCAACGGCTCCGCTCGTACACCGCGGTCCACACGAACACGGCCGCGGCTCGGGCCACCAAACCCTGATCGAGCGCGGCCTCGGCGAGCGGCACCGATATGTCGAGCGCCCCGATCCGCTCCAGCACGTGGCCCTGTTCAGGGAACACCCGCTCGCCCGGTCCGCCCGCCTCTCGCTCCACCCCCGCCACGCGGTAGTGGTAGAGGCCCGACGCCTTCATATGTCTTGAAGCCGGACGGGCGCCGATCCCAGTCGAGTCGGTGGCCTCCCAGCGACGCGCGCTCGTATCTGGTGGCCGCCTGGAAATCGCGGCCGGGGTGCTCACCCGTGGTGTCGCTCATGCGCTTTCTCCTTCCTCCGAGGGGTCTGCCCTGAGCGGACCCCTCGGAAACCGCGGGCCGGGGCGCGACGGTTGCTCCGCGTGTGGCGCGAGCACCCGGCGGGCCGGCACCGGGGGCGACCGGGCGGCATCCGGGCGGCATCCGGGGCGGCCGCGGCGGGCGGCGGGCGGCGACCGCTGCCCGCGCTTCCTGTTACCATGCGGCCCATGGGGCGCGCAAAGACTTCGGGTGACGGTGGGCCGGGTGAGAGCGGGTGCACCGTCAAGCCCTCGTCGCGGGACTCCTGCGTCGTAGGGATCATCTCCGACACGCACGGCGTCCTCGACCCTCGGGTGATAGACGTGTTCTCAGGAGTGACCCACATCATCCATGCCGGCGATGTGGGCGCCGCCGAGGTGCTCACCGGCCTTTCCCGCATCGCCCCGGTCACGGCGGTGCGCGGCAACATGGATTCGGGCGCTCTGGCCTGGGATCTCCCGCAACAAGCAGTGGTGGAGGTGTGCGGGGTCCGCTTCTTGGTGGAGCACGATCGCGCGGCGTTGGTCCGCGCTGTGGACCCCCGTGCGCTTGGGGCCGATGTGGTGGTTACCGGTCACAGCCACTATCCCGCGGTGGA
>Ga0180009_10001242_pt1 | contig 31684 bp, 30 predicted proteins | sample OS_PC_MetaG_FD_123537 | JGI IMG/M metagenome (GOLD analysis project Ga0180009, IMG submission 123537) | Groundwater microbial communities from the Aspo Hard Rock Laboratory (HRL) deep subsurface site, Sweden - OS_PC_MetaG | ecosystem: Environmental > Aquatic > Deep subsurface > Groundwater...
AGCACAAGACCGGGAAGAATTATTAATAGCCTGGCTTAGCGAATTGTTGAGCCTATCGGACTTGCACAAAGTTATTTTCACCCGCGTTCGCATTAAACAGCTTACCCCGAAAAAAATCAAGGCACGCATCGGCGCCGAATGCATTACAAAATACAAATACCAACTTAATACCGAGATAAAAGCAGTTACATACCACGGGTTAAAAATCACAGAGCACAAGAACCGCTTACAAGCAGAAGTAATATTTGATGTGTAAGGGAAGATTAGAGCAGCTAGATGAGTATCGTTTTCGCATCCCCGCGGATTATAAGCCGGGCATGCGCGTAGAAGGCATTGTCTATGCCAACGCAAAATTGCTGCCGGGGCTACTTAAAGATAGGGCGCTGGAGCAGGTTGCTAACGCCGCCTGTTTGCCGGGGATTATAAAATACTCCTTAGCCATGCCGGACATACACTGGGGATACGGGTTTCCCATCGGCGGAGTCGTAGCTACGGACATAGATAAGGGCGGGGTGATTTCGCCTGGCGGCGTAGGCTTTGATATAAATTGCGGGGTCAGACTCCTGAGCACCGGGTTGTTTTATGATGATATAAAAAATAAACTGGAAGACCTTGTTAATAATCTGTACCATAATATTCCTGCCGGCGTGGGCTCCAAAGGGCAATTGCGGCTTAAATTAGCCGATGAAAAGAAATTGCTGGTCAAAGGAGCGGCCTGGGCCGTAGAAAATGGCTATGGTGTAAAGGAAGATTTAGAGGCGACAGAAGAATACGGCCAGATGCAGGATGCTGATCCGGACAAGGTATCACAACGTGCTTATGAGCGCGGCCGGGAACAGCCGGGGACGCTTGGTTCCGGCAACCACTTTGTCGAGATTCAGAAGATTGATACTATTTTCGACGAGAAGGTAAGCCAGCAGCTTAATCTTAGCAAAGGCCAGATAACCGTAATGATTCATACCGGTTCCCGCGGATTTGGGCATCAGGTGTGCAGTGATTATATAAAGCTGATGCTGGAATGTTTAAGAAAATATCAGATTGAGGTGCCTGACCGGCAGTTAGCCTGTGCGCCGGTGTCGTCGCCAGAAGCCCGCGCCTATTTAGGGGCGATGAATTGCGCGGCAAATTATGCCTGGTGTAATCGACAAATCCTGATGCATATTATAAGAGGCGTGTTTGAAAAATGCTTTCGTGCCAGCTGGGAGAAACTACAGATGCGCCTAGTCTACGATGTTGCCCATAACATAGCCAAGATCGAACGCCACGTTATAGATGGCCAGCCCAAGCAAGTGTGTGTACATCGTAAAGGAGCAACGCGCGCCTTTGGCCCTGGGCATCCGGAACTGCCGGCCCGTTACAAAGCCATTGGTCAGCCGGTGATTATTCCCGGCGATATGGGCAGAAATTCATATCTTCTGGTCGGCACGCAACAGGCCATGGACGAAACCTTTGGTTCTACGTGTCACGGAGCAGGACGCATTCAATCACGTTCTCAGGCCGTTAAGGCGCTGGACCGGCAAGACATCCTGCGTCAATTACAGGAAAAAGGCATTAGGGTGCGTACCGCAAGCAAGCAGACCCTTTGCGAAGAAGCACCCCAGGCATATAAGGATGTAAACGACATTGTTGACATTGTACATAATGCCGGCATCTCAAGAAGGATCTGCCGGATGCAGCCGTTAGCTGTAATAAAAGGGTAGAGACCAGACAGGCAAAGGAGATAACCAGCATTAATAAGTTATCCACAAAGTTGTTAATAAAAGGGGGAAAAGTATATGCTTGATATAAAATTTATCCGTGATAACCCAGATGTTGTCAGGTCTGCTATTAAAAACCGGAATCTCAAGCTAGAGATCAACAGCCTGCTCGATTTAGACAAGCAATGGCGGAAGATAAATGCTGAAACAGAGGAGTTAAAATGCCAAAGAAACATAGATTCTGATGAAATAGCCAAACTTATCCAAAAAAAGGTGGATATTAAGGCCAAAAGAGCCACATTAAAGGCATTGTCCCAAAAAATCAAGGATAAAGATAAACAAGTGGAGGAATTATGGCAAAAAATAGCCAGTTTATTGCTTGAAATCCCAAACGTCCCCCACAAAACAGTGCCGATTGGCAAAGATTCTGCAGCCAATAAACTGGTAAAAACATGGGGCAAGCCAAAGAAACTTGACTTTACTCCCAAAACCCATGTTGAGCTAGGAGAGTATCTGGATATTATTGATCTTCCTCGGGCAACCAAGATCACAGGGTCTAATTTTGTGCTTTTTAAGGGTAAAGGGGCGCTTTTAGAAAGGGCATTAATTAGCTTTATGTTGGGATTGCATACAAAAAAACACCGATATTTAGAGATATTTCCCCCACTTTTAGTAAATAGGGCAAGCATGGTTGGGACAGGGCAATTACCAAAGCTGGAAGAGGACATGTATAGGCTAAAAGATGATGATTTGTTCCTCATCCCAACCGCTGAGGTGCCTGTAACCAACCTGCATCGAGACGAAATACTAGCAGAAGATGTTTTGCCCATATATTACACTGCCTACACACCTTGTTTTCGGAGAGAGGCCGGCTCTTATGGCAAAGATACTAAGGGCCTAACGCGGGTGCATCAATTTGACAAGGTGGAGATGGTTAAATTTGTTAAACCGCAGGATTCCTATGCTGAACTTGAGTCGCTGCTAACCAATGCCGAGGAGGTCTTACAGCTGTTGGGCCTTCCGTACCGGGTTGTGTGCCTGTCTACCGGAGACTTGAGCTTTGCCGCGTCTAAATGTTATGATATCGAGGCCTGGGCATGTGGCTTGGAAAAGTGGCTGGAGGTGTCCAGCTGCAGCAATTTTGAAGATTTTCAAGCGCGTCGGGCTCAAATAAAGTTTAGGGACTCAAGCACTAAAAAGACGGGTTTTGTACATACGCTGAACGGATCTGGCGTGGCCTTAGCTAGAACCGTAATTGCGATCCTGGAAAATTATCAACAAAAAGATGGCTCGGTCCTAATCCCCGAAATATTAAGGCCGTACATGGAGGGGGTGGAGGTTATCGAACCTAAGGACTAGAAGCATGATAAAACGGTTATTAAAGATATTGATCGGCCTTAGTCTTATCCCCGCCTGTATTGGAACAAGCGGCGCATTCTATAATGTGCTGTGTTCGATAAAATCTTTAGGCCGGACAGAAGTATTTTTCTTGGCCGGGGCACTCAGTTATATCCTTATATTTGTTTTTCTGTTTAAAATGAATTATCTCTATGTGTTAGGCCATGAAGCAGTACACGCTGTCTTTGCCATGCTGTTTGGGGGCAAGGTCAAATCCTTTAATGTTTCTGGCCGCGGCGGTAGCGTGGGGACGACAAAGAGTAATTTTATTATCAGTCTGGCGCCCTATTTTTTTCCGGTTTATACAGCAGCAATCGTGCTTGGCTTTGTAGCGGTAAAGTTTTTCTTAAAAGACGCCGCTCAATATAATAGCCTCATCCTGTATCTTATCGGCTTTAGCGTATCGTTTCATTTTGTAATGACTGCTCACAGTTTAAAGACCGAGCAGCCGGATTTAGTGCAAAACGGGTATATCTTTTCCCTGACGCTTATCTATATTATAAATATTCTGGTCTTGACCCTGCTGCTCAGCTTTATTTTTAAAAATGTGAACATGCCCGCCTTTTTTAAAGACTCTTTTGTGCGGTCCAAAGAAGTGGTTGTTTATATCCTGCGGCTTTTATTTTCTGCGGATTAAGACAAGGAAAGTTGTGCCAAGTTTTTGTCTAAATAAAATCCAAGGGTTCAATATTCAATGCGGCCGGGTCAACAATTTCTTGAATAGAACGCGGATTTGCGCTGCCCCCCTGGTCGGATAAGTCCACCATAATCATCTCATCCAGTACCTTGCCCTGGGCATCAATAATAATCTTGACCTCGGGCAACAGTAAAGCACCCGGATTCACCTGTCTTGTTATGGCCACCTCTTGTGAATCCAGGCGCACAAAACTACCCGGCGGATAGATTCCCATCATTTGCACGAAGATCTTAAAGAATTGCGGTTCGAAATCGCAGCCGATTAAACGCAGCATGGCCGCCAGCGCCTTGTCTGCAGGTAAGGGGTTTTTGTAAATACGCCGGGAGGTCATCGCGTCGTAGGTAGAGATAATATTGACGATTAGCGATAGAGGATGCAGCTGCGTTATCCCTTTGATTTTCGGGTATCCGCTAAGATCGTATTTCATCTGGTGTTCTGCCGTAATTAATACAGCAAGTTTGTCCACTTGAGCCTGTTGCTCTAAGAGTTTGGCGCCTAAAAGGGGATGCTGTTGCATTATCTTGATCTCATCATCGCTGAGCCTGTCGGGCTTATTTAAAATCTCGGGCGGGATTAAAGCTTGTCCGATATCGTGCAAGATTGCCGCTTGGGCAAAACGATGCAGCAGGGCTGCGTTATTGAGGATATTTGTAGCTAAGGCTACAGACAAGATTGCGACATTGGTTGAATGCGTGAATACATAATCGTCGTAGTCGCGCAGATTAGTCAGCGCAATGCTTACAAAGGTATCTTTTGCCACCATCGTGGTAATATTATTGGCCATTTTAGACACAAGATCAATAGGGATGGGTTTGCCGGCTTGTACGGTATTATAGATCAATTTGGTGGCCTCGATACTGGCGCCATAGATATGTTTAGGCTGCAGCATTTTTTGCCATTCTTCCACGCCGGCAGCAAGATCGCTCTGTTCTATGCGGATATGGGTAATACCCATATTTTGCAGGGCGCGTTGCAGTTCGGCAAAAGAATATTCCTTGCTTTTATCAATAACCAATTGGATGAACGAATTAAGCCCCTGAGGGGTTATGTAGCCGGCAAAGTATATGCGGCTTATTTTTTTTGCCTCTAGCATTTGCGCGGCCTTCTCGGCGATATGCTTTATTTCATAAAGAGGGATGCCCTCAAAGACAAAACTTTCCTCCAAGATGTCGATATAAAATGGATCGACCTGTTTTAATACCGCCTCTAAGGCCATAAAGGTCTGTTTTAATTGGGAAATAACGCTCGGATGGTTGTCTGGGTAAAGCGTGCTTTCAGTGAACAAAAGAGCCAGGTTTTTCACGCAATGCTTGACTATATTTTTTAAGTCTCTTGTTTTCATGCGGCCTTATCCTTGTAGAGCTTTAAGTTGTGTTTTAGCAAATAAGCACAGTTTTTTGGGCTCTGTCAATACAAACAACATCTTCTTTTTACTTAATATTTCCTGCATGATTTCTTTGGCCGTGGATTTATCAATTTTCAACAAAGATTTAAGGGCCATGATCCGGCATTCTGTATCAATATACTCATCATTTAAATGAAAACCCTCTCGTGCTACCGGAGGCAGGTGTTTACGCGCCTCGTTATGGTCATAGCTGCCCATGTACTCTAAGCCGGCGAGCCGAATCTGTGAGTTCGGGTGTTTAAGCGCCTTGATCAGCAGGGCCAGCGAGCGTCCTGAATTTTGCCCAGAGATTAATTTGAGAGCACGCAGCGACAACAGAGAATCGTCGTGAAAGGTTATTTCCCATAATGCCGGCAAGACATCGTCATTTTTTATGTTCTGGAACAAGTCCATAAACCTGGCAATGCCATTCGCTGTTTCTTGGCGCCAGTTGATATCGACCTTCAAAAAATCCACCGCGAACTTATCGCTGATCAATTGCTGCAAAAGGGCCTTATTAGGCACTTCTTCTTGGCGTACATATATTTTAATAAGTACAGCCGCCAGATGCTTTGATGAGAGCTTATATAGCTGCTCCAGAAAATCGCGGGCTTCATTTTCGTTCAGTCCGAATATAGTGTTTATAATGAACTTTTCGATTAAAAGGGAAGGTATGTTTTTTTGCGCCTCGATGATTTTTTGCTTACGCGTATCGTCCAACTTCGATTCCGGCATAATTTGGCGGGTCAGAAAATCGAAGACATCCCTGCTTTTTATAAAATTATCCTTCTCCAAGCACTCTTTTAATGCCGCGACTAGTTTGTCTAATATTATCTGGAAGTCATCCGGGGCCAGTTCGAGATCTAACAATGTCTGCAGGATGCAGAGATGGTTGTTATCTGCATTAAAATCAGCGATGGATTTTTCTATTTTTTCTTTTTCAATGGAGACGTTTTTTAACGCCATTAAGCCGGTAGCGATGTCGGACGGCTGCGAATCAGCAAGACCCCCCAAATCTAAGTCAACCCCTTCTTCGATAGAAAAGCCGGTGATAAAAGCAGAACAGATTTTATCCAGCACGCCTTTGGTCTTATGGGCGGGCATATTTTTTTGGAGTTCTTCTTTTAGCAGTGGCAGGGAATTAAGAAAGGCCTTACGATCGGAAAATATCTTACCCAGCAGAACCCGGGCATGATCAATGGCTACGACATCCTGTTGTGAATCAACAATCTTTTTGATAACCAACTGCGCGGCCCGAGTGGTGTCCAGCACCCCGGCTAAATAGGGGATGGCCTCTGCGTATTCAATGGTCGGGTCTTCAATGTTTTCAAACACCAAATCAAACAGGCTGTTTATATCAAAAGCCGTGATAATATCGCGACAGATATTTTTGACCTCTTCTTCCTCATATACCCGGCAGACAATGGCGGCTTGTTTAATTTTTTTTAAAATCTTCAGCATTATCTGGGATTCGGATAATTGCGTTGCCTCCTCCCGCCGCAGGAACTGGACGGCCACTTTCATAAGAGCAAAGATAAGGGTTGAGTCCTTGATTAGTTCTTGAAGATGCCGTTGTTGTTCTGGACTAAGCGGGGCCATCTTATCTTTAATGAAGAATTGGAAGATACTGCTATTGGTAAGGCTGATTAGTTTTTCTTGGTTTAATTCCGAGTGTTGGGAGTAATAGTACTCGATAATTTTTATATTCTTGGTGATGCCCTTTTGCGTCAACATGCTGCTTGCCCCGCCTTGACCGATTAACGTTTCAGGATTTGAGGTCAACACATCGGCAAATCCCTTAAGGTCTTCGACGTCAACGCCAGCATAAAAGAGGATTTGACGTATATAACGGCTTTGCAGATGTTCAATAAATTCTGTTTGTTCAGGATCATGGGCTGTGCTTACGCAGATGTCTTGAATATATAATTTGTTTTTAAATATTTTTAGGGTTACCGGTGATTTTTGCGCAATAATTTGTTGGGTTTTTCTGTGAAATGTCTGAACCGTCTGGGTTAACATCTGATGGCCGGGGGGGTACAATTTAACGGCCTTGAGTAGATTTATAATGTTTACGCCGAACTGACGCGCTAAATTTGTTTCGGCAGGGGAGGCCCTGTCTTTAAAGCTGTCTTTTTGATCTTGCATAATTTTTGTCCCTATAGGCTGGCATTATTATATCAAAGGATACGGTGACCCGCAACAATAACTAACAACATGTTCCACACGCGTATCCCCAGGCTTGATTTTTATGGTTAGATATGATACTTTAGGCACAGACCGACCAAGCGGAGGAGTGGCTGAGCGGACGAAAGCGGCGGTCTTGAAAACCGTTGTACCGCAAGGTACCGTGGGTTCGAATCCTACCTCCTCCGCCATTTTTATATGGGGCGCCTTCGGCGACCAAAGAAAAGGGGGATTGAGCCGGGACAAGAAGCTTTCCCCTTGCGCCCGCAAAACAGACAGCTTGTTGACAACTGTAAAAAATCAAATTATAATAAAGTTGTCAATCAGTAAGCGCAAAGAAGAAGGCGTGTTGACAACTGTATTGTTGTAGTTTCGCAAAAAGCTGTAACGTATCGGGGTGAGGATATGGGCGCGGATGTAGAAAAGTTGATTTTGGCGCAAATAAAGAAAAAGCGTAACATCCGGGCGGCGGACATCGTCCAAATGACCGGCTTTTCCCGCGCGTACGTTAATAAGTTTTTCCAAAAGCTAAAGGCCGAGGGGAAGATTGCCCTCTTGGGTAAAGCTAACCGGGCATTTTATGTGAAAGCGACTAAGGGGGAATTGAATCGGGCGCAGGAGAAAATACTGCGTGCGCGCCGGATACTGCGCAATCGGGAACTCTCCGAGGACATCGTGTTAAAGCAGCTCAAGCAGGACACGGGTATCTTCCAGGGGCTGCGGAAGAATGTCCGCGCGGTGGTTGATTACGCTTTTTTGGAAATGCTCAATAACGCTATCGAACATTCGCGTTCTGAAACCATTAATGTTGCCATAGGAAAAGATGACAAATCTATCCATTTTAACATCGCGGATAAAGGCATCGGCATTTTTTTCAATATAATGTGCAAGAAAAAGCTGGCAAATAAGATGGAAGCAATCCAGGACCTGTTGAAAGGCAAGCAGACCACAATGCCGCAAGCGCATAGCGGAGAGGGGATATTTTTTACTTCCAAGCTGGCGAGCATGTTATTCATACAGAGCGAAAAAAAACGCCTGATTTTTAACAACCTTTTGCCGGATATCTTTATTCAAGACGGCAAAAATTTTCACGGTACGAAAGTTAATTTTAGCATTAAGCTTAATTCAAAAATTAGCATTGAACAGGTTTTCCGGGAATATACGGAAGACTCGTTCACTTTTAATAAAACAAACGTATTGGTCAGGCTTTATAAGCTGGATACGCAGTATATTTCCCGCTCTCAGGCGCGGCGGGTTTTGAGCGGGCTGCAGCAGTTTAAATCGATTGTGCTGGATTTTAAAGGGGTAGATTCGATCGGCCAAGGGTTCGCGGACGAGGTGTTCCGGGTTTGGCAGCAGTGTAATCCAAAGATCTCTATCTTCTTCCGGAACGCGAACGAAAACGTTGAATTTATGATTAAACGCGTCTTATCTCCCGGATAATAAGCGGTGCGAGACAGAAGATGAGAATTCTACTTGTCGAAGACGAAAAAAGACTGGCTACCGGCATTGCCCGCGGCCTAAAAGACGAACGCTACGTTGTGGATATCGCCTATGACGGAGAAAACGCGCTCTTTCTTGCCGAAACCAATGCTTATGATTTGATAATCCTGGATCTGATGCTGCCGAAAAAAGACGGCTTGTCCGTATGTAGAGAGTTGCGGAATAAAAAAATGAATGTTCCGATACTGATGCTTACGGCGAAAGATACGTTAAAAGATAAAGTTTTGGGCCTTGAAGCCGGCGCGGACGATTACCTAACCAAACCGTTTGCTTTTGCGGAATTTTTGGCGCGGGTGGCGGCCTTGCTGCGCCGAAATAGGCAGGACAAGACAACAGCTTTGAAAGTGGCGGATTTGGAACTGGACCAACTCAGCCACAAAGTCAGCCGCGGGGGCAAGGAGATTATGTTGACGGCCAAAGAATACGCTCTTTTAGAATATCTCATGCTGCATTCCGGCCAAGTGGTTAGCCGGACGATGATTTCCGAACACGTTTGGCACGAGGACTTTGATAGCTTGACGAATTTTGTCGATGTCTACATCAATTATTTGCGCAATAAGATAGATAAAGGCGCCAAAAATAAGCTTATCCGCACAATCCACGGTGCGGGGTATATGATTAAAGGATAGGCTCTTCCCCGCCTCATAACTAACACGCCAGTTTTATGTCTAACCGCTTTTTGTTTTTTGAAGCAAAGATGAGACCGTTGAAAAAGTGCTAACGGCCTTGATTGCGAGGGTGTTCAAAAGACGATTATAACGATTTACCGTCGTAAGCGTGATCGCTGTAATCTATTTTTAATCTCCGCAATCAGAGAGTGTTGGGTTTTTCAACAAGCTCAAAGATTAGAAAAATTTAATATTTTTTTAATGAACTTTTAATGCCGAATATGGTTTACTTGTATTAAAAGCAAGAACAGATATCTCGTCACCGTAATGATAATGCCGGGGGATAAAAAGCAAGAGATCACGATGAAACTCAACACGATTAGATTTAAAATCAGCGTACTCTACACCGCTATTTTGGGGGCGATTCTGATCGTCTACACAGCCACTCTTTATATCTCCTTGTATGCAAATCTCACCGCAGCGTTTGATACCGCCCAAATAGAGAAGCTGAAGAAATTGCACAGCACAGTCGAGTCTTATGCGGAAATCCTGGGGGATGACCGGCAATCCTTAATTTTTGCGATGCGGCGGGCAATTGATATCCCGGCGGAATACCCGCAAACACGTAACACTGGTCTTGTGGAGAAGTTTTGGGTACGCAAGCTGGATATTCTGGAGAAATTTTGGGCTAAAAAATTGCGCATACTCGGGATTAAAAAAGACTACATAAGTTTTTTGGATGCCGAAGGCAAGCTGCTTGTCCGCTCCCCCAACATGGATACAAACCTGCTTTCTCTCTATGCCGCGATCCTGCCGGGATGTGAAGCGGAAGTCATTAAAAAAAATATCCGGCAGCACCATATAATCCTGCGCGTTATTTCCATGCCCTTTGTTATCCAGGACAAGACACGATATACGATTCAACTGGGCAGCTCATTTAAGCCGGTTATGGATATGATGAAAACACGTTTGTATTATCGGCTTGTTCCCATACCAATAATTTTATTTGCCGGATTTTTTATCGGCAATATCTTTGCCTCAAAAATTTTAGAGCCGGCGGAAGAGATTACAAAGACTGCCGAACGGATTTCGCATCGGGACCTGAAAGCGCGCATTGACACAAAACACATGGATGAAGAGATGAAATATCTGGGCGAGGCTTTCAACCGGATGATCTCCCGCCTGGAGCAGTCCTTCAGCCATATCGAACGTTTCAGCGCCAACGTCGCGCATGAACTGAAGACGCCGCTTGCGATTATGCGGCTGGAACTTGAGCTTGCTTTGTGGGAGGAACGGAGCCCGCAGGAATATAAACAGGCGATTAAAGCTGTTCTGGAAGAGCTGGGACGGATGTTTAAGATAATTCAGGACTTGTTTTTGTTAACCAACCTTGATTTCCAGCCGGAGGTGTTTAAGTTTGAACAAATTGATTTCGCGCCGTTTATTCAGGAAATATATGAACACGCCAAAATCTTGGCCGCGCATAAAAATATTACCGTACAGCTTACCATACCGCAGAAGCCGGCGCAAATCCATGCCGACCAAACGCACCTGCGGCGCTTATTTTTCAATCTCATAGAAAACGCGATTAAGTTTAATAAGGTAAAAGGAAATATCGATATAATCGTGGAAGTATCCGATAAAGAAGTTAGAACCTCGATCAGAGATTCCGGGCCTGGCATTGAGGGAAAAGACTTGCCCCGGATTTTTGAAAGGTTTTTTCATTCCCGGCCACAGTCAGATAAACATGCAGACGGCAGCGGTCTGGGATTAAGCATCGTCAAGTCTATCGCGGAAATTCATCAAGGAACGGTTAAGGTAAAAAGCCGGCCGGGAGAGGGCTCGACATTTACGTTAGCGCTGCCGCTTGCGCAAACGGATGATGACGATAACATTGACGGGTTAGAGGAGAAACAAAAAGGAGAGGGAGCATGTGTATGAGTAAAAAGGGAGAGAAAAAGAAGATTCTTATTGTCGATGATGATGTGGCAATCAGGGTAAGGTATGTGGAGCTTTTGTCCCGGGCAAACTTTGACTGTGACACCGCTTCCAGCGCCGATGAGGCAAATGAGATTTTAAAAATTAACGGCGTTGACCTTGTCTTGCTGGATATTAAGATGCCTTCGGTTGAGGGGAGCACGCTGTATGAAACCATGCAGCTATTTCATAACGGGGTAAAGGTGGTTGTTTCTAGCGTCTATCCCATAACCGAGCAGAAGAAAATGGTTCCGGGCGCGGCCGCATATTATGACAAATCAGAGGGGGTAACTGTTCTTCTCGAAAAAATCCGGGAAGTCTTAGCTGCCGGATAAAAAGGGGGTGGCGGCAGCATGAAATTGTGCCTTTTTGCCAAACCAAAAGGCGTGTATTGTGGGGAGATGAAAAGAAAAAGTAATAGCATAGATAGAACAAAAGGGGGCCACCATGAAAATCTGCAGTTTAGAGAAAATTTTCAAACATGACAGCAAAGAATGGGATCGGGTAGTTTCGTCCTTGACCGAGGATAAAAAATCCTTTTCCCCGGAGGCGTGCGAGCGCTCTAAAGTCGTAGGCGATCTTGTTGGGGGCTTAAAAAGAGCGCAGAGAGAAACGGAGAAAACGTCTTCTTTGAAGCTGAAATGGGACCACCCGGCTTATTTACTGCGCTGGTTTCACTAAATCGCCTGCTGGAACAAGAGCGTGGTGCGAGATAGGGCTGGGATTTTATGAAGAGAACGGGAAGCTCCGAAATATCTCAATCCGGTTTTTTTCGCTTGCGTCCTGCTGGAAGAAGATTCCAGGATAAACCCGGGCGCAGCCGCGTCCGTACCGATAATAGAGTGCTTGTGAAAAAGTTTTTGCTAAAATGTCCGAATCCCCAGGACATTGCATATTAGAAGAAAAAGACGGGCACCTTCGGTTAACTGCCGCTCCTACACAGATAAAACATATATACAATTTAAGAATTACAGCCCTTGACAAATATGTATATATGTGTTACGATTTTTATAAAGGTGTTACAATGCAACCTAAGCAAATAAGAAAGGATAATATTGGAAATGCACAGCGATTTAATGGTTTTATATGTTACCGCCGCCTCTATCGGTTTTTTGCATACATTATTCGGGCCGGATCACTATCTTCCGTTTGTAGTGATGGCTAAGGCCAGAAGCTGGTCTTTAAGCAAGACGGCATTGATAACCGTCCTTTGCGGGCTCGGGCATGTATTGAGCTCTGTTGTGCTGGGCCTTATTGGTATTGCCTTTGGCATTGCCGTGCTGAAGCTGGAGGGGCTAGAAGCTTGGCGCGGTAATATTGCCGCCTGGGCTTTAATCGGGTTTGGCCTGGCTTATTTTATCTGGGGTCTTCGGGCTGCTGTGCGAAACAAGCCACATAAACATACGCATTTACATGCAAGCGATAATGCCCATATTCACGAACATTCTCATATCGGCAAACATTCACATGTCCATAATGCACAAAAAAAGAATATTACTCCCTGGATCCTGTTTACTATTTTTGTTCTTGGTCCGTGTGAGCCATTAATTCCGATTCTTATGTATCCAGCTGCGAAGCATAGCCTTAGCGGGGTATTTATCGCCGCCGGTATTTTTAGCATAATAACGATTACTACAATGCTTTCGATTGTCATCTTGGCATCCCTGGGAATACAACTTATTCCCTTGGGCCGGCTGGAACGCTACAGCCACGCCTTAGCTGGTGCGGCGATATGCCTTTCCGGGCTAGCCATTCAATTCCTTGGTTTATAATGCAGTTTTTCTAAATCCCCGCATACATGCGTCTATTTTTTCTTTTTTAACATCTTATTTTCATTTTTGTAAAGATTTGCTATAATACATCCATATCTGTAGGCACAAGCTATATACGAGAGGTTAATAAAAAAGGTATTCTGGGATGGAAAACTTATTATCATTATTACATTTTTTTAATTTTATTACCTATTTAATTCTGGCCATCTTTATCCTGCTCCGGAATGAAAAGGCCTTAATTAGTCGGGTATGCAGCGCGCTGATGCTTTGTTTTGGCGTATGGAGTTTTGGAAAAATATTTGTGCATAATCCGTTAACCCCGCTAGGGATTGCCCGCCTTTCCGAAAATATTGCCTCTTTCGGTTGGGCGAGTTTTAGCAGTTTTTTCCTCTGGTTTATAGTTATTTTTACCCAGCAAAAAACAATATTAAAAAGCAGGCCTTTTTATGTATTGATCGCCATCTTACCGCCCATATTTATTTATAAGCAATGGACGAATGAATTATTAATCAATCATGCCCAACAATTTTATGGGTGGGGCAATGTCTGGGCAGGATCTATTTGGCCCAACCTGTTTTATCTCTACTATGGATGTTTTATGTTGGCATCACTATATCTTTTGTTTGCCTGTAGCCGAGCAACGTATAATAGCATTAAACAAAAGCAGGCCTTGGCCATTTTTAGCGGGACCATTATTGCCGTAGCTATTGGCTCTTTATCTGATGTAATTTTCCCCCAGTTAAATATTCGCCCGATTCCGGAGATAGCAGATAGCGCAGCGCTTTTTTGGGCGTTTGGCTTGGTTTATGCCATTGAAAAGTATAAGTTTTTAACAATCACTCCTTCTACCGCAGCGGAAAACATTATAGCAACCATGGCCGATGCCTTATTCTTATTGAATACACAATGCACCATCGTTACGGTAAACGCCGCAACCGAACGTTTATTAGGGTATAAAAAGAAGGAACTTATTGGGAAAACCGCCCAGCTTTTTATCGAGCCGGAAGAATATAATAAAGTTTTATCGGTAGATATTATTGCCTGCGGGGGGATAAGAAATGAAGAGATACGTTTTAAAACGAAGACCGGAAATACGGTAGAGGTGAATTTTTCAAGTTCTATATTAAAAACCGAAGCCGGCAATCTATCCGGGATTGTATGCATGACCAATGATATCACGGAACGCAAGCGGGCAGAGGCGTTATTGCGCAAGGCCTATGATGATGTGGAGCAGAAGGTGCATAAACGCACAGTAGAGCTCGTGGAGTTAAATGAAAAACTCCATAAAGAAATAGAGACGCGGAAATTTGTAGAGCAAAAATTAACGGGCAGCGAAAAGCAATTCCGGACCCTTGTCTCCAATATCCCCGGAGCGGTTTTTCGGTGTTCGGCCGGACCGGAGCGCGTCATCGAATTTATAACAGATGCAATCCAAGGCATTAGCGGTTATCCCGCCTCTGACTTTTTCTATAACAGCCGGCGTAGTTATAGCAGCATTATCCATGCCGAGGATAAAGAGATGGTGGCTAATAGTATATTAAAGGAGGTCCAAAGAAAGAAACCCTATTCTATTGAGTATCGTATTATTCACAGCGATGGCAAGATGCGCTGGGTCTATGAGAATGGGCAAGGATTATTTGATAAAGATGGGCAGCTGCTTTGGGTTAATGGCGCTATTTTAAATATCACCGAACGAAAAACGCTTGCCGAAAAAGTTAAACAAAACCTGGAAAGATTAAAGAGGATTTTAGAAGAAACAGTTGAGGCCTTAGTTGTTGCTCTTGAAAAAAGAGATTCTTATACTGCTGGCCACCAGCTACGCGTGTCTCATCTGGCCTACGCCATTGCAAAAGACATGGGCCTAGACGAAGACCAGTTAGAAGGAGTGCGTTTAGCCGGGATGTTGCATGATATCGGCAAGATATACATACCAGATACAGTTCTAAATAAACTCGGACGATTAACAGAAGATGAGTTTGACATGATTAAGAAGCATCCCCGCTTTGCTTATGATATATTGAAGGTTATTGAATTTCCTTGGCCGCTTGCGCAAGCAGTATTCCAGCACCACGAACGAGTCAATGGATCAGGATATCCGCAAGGATTGGCAGGCGAGGATATTTTACTGGAGGCAAAAATCTTGGCGGTTGCCGATGTTGTGGAAGCAATGGCATCTAAGCGGCCGTATCGGCCCGCCCTGGGCATTGATGTGGCATTAGAAGAAATTTCCGGTAAACGCGGCAAACTTTATGATATGGAAGTATCAGATATCTGTTGTAAGCTTTTTGCCGAGAAAAGATTTAAGTTGGAATAAAAATTCTGCACATTAATCACTATTTATATAAAATCCTTCCAGAGATTCAAGAAAGTTGCTATGTATTGCCGGAGAGTTGCCAGAGCGGTTTAATGGGGCGGTCTCGAAAACCGTTGTACCGTAAGGTACCGGAGGTTCGAATCCTCCACTCTCCGCCAATTGAGATACGGAGCGGGTTTGGCGAAAAAAGAAAACGGGTTTTGAGTCGAAAAACTTAAACGGCGCTCTTTAATTTTAAAGTTCGAACCAATCTTTTGCAGAAATTCTTTCTGTGATTCTTATTAAAAATAGGGACACATCCTATTAAATATAGCGTATAGCAATAGGGTCAGTGCGATAGATTTTTTGATATAATTATAATGCTATGTAGGCCGTTAAGGATTGAATCCCCGGTGAGCTTGGGGGTGCATTATTCTACGGTGAGTAGGGCGAGAAAGAAAGCCGAAAGTTGCTGATGTTGTATTGCAAGACCTGACCCTATAATCTTACAGAAAAATCGCATAAGTGTAACACAATCGTCACTTTTTTATTATAAAGTTATAATAGATAGTAAATCTGGGGGAAAATATTTATGTTAACGCAAAAAATTCTTATTGTTGAAGACGACAAACACATTTTAAAGCTTGTAAAATATAATTTAGAAAAAGCAGGCTTTAATTGTCAGGCTTCCATTACTGGAGAAGGAGCGCTTGATATTTTAGACAAGCAGCCAATTGATTTGATAATTTTAGACATAATGCTTCCCAAAATGGATGGACTTGAAACTTGCAAACAGATCAAACAAGAGCCTAGATTTGCAAAAATCCCTGTCATTATGCTCACAGCAAAAGGGGAAGAAGTGGATAAGATAGTCGGCTTTGAGCTTGGGGCTGAAGATTATGTCGTGAAACCGTTTAGTCCCAGAGAACTTATTCTACGTGTTAAAGCTATTTTAAAGAGGGTAAAACCTGATGAAAAAGAAACAGAAAAAGACATTTTAGGTTTTGATGAAATAAATGTTGATATTTCCCGCCATAAAGTAACTGTTAATAAAAAACAAGTGGATTTAACCCAGATTGAATTTAAGCTTTTAGTTACGCTTATTAAAAGAAAAGGCAGAGTGCAATCAAGGGATAAATTGCTTGAAGATGTATGGGATATTGCCTCTGACGTTACAACTCGAACTGTGGATACGCATATAAAACGGTTGCGGCAAAAATTAGGTAAGCAGGGAAAGTTCATAGAAACAGTCCGGGGAGTCGGTTACCGTCTTAGTGAAGAGGATTAATAGGTGAGGTATGAATTTTAAAATCAACTATAAGATTGCTGCCATTTTTATCATAGTTGTTTCAATTATACTTTTCGGAATTTTCTTCTATCTTTATGAAAATCTTCGCGATAATACTTTTGAGAGCATAAAGACTAATTTATCTAAGCAAACGTTATTAAGCAAAACATATATTGAAGAAGAAGTTGCGCGTGGTACCAAAGAATATGAACTCGATTTAATAGCGGATAAGATCAGCAGAGATTTAGAATTAAGAGTCACAATAATCGGGGTTGAGGGCGTGGTCTATGGTGATTCGGAGCTTGACAGAAAAAGACTTATAGAAGTGGAAAACCATTTATACCGGCCGGAAATTAAGCAAGCATTAAAATCCGGCTGGGGAAGCAGCCGGCGCTTTAGCACAACATTAAAACAAGAGATGCTTTATGTTGCTGCTACTTACGGCCAGCAGAATGTAGAAGGTGTAATCCGCTTATCCATACCTCTTCTTGAAATAGAGGTAATATCTAATAGGCTTAAAAACATATTAATAACATCACTTTTTGTTGCATTTATTATGGCTGTTATTATAAGTTTTTTAGTGTCTTCATTTATTTCCAAGCCGATTCGGGAAATATCAAAAGTTGCTAATGATATTGCCAGGGGAGATTTTTCTAAGCGCATTGCTTTAACCTCTACGGATGAAATCGGTGTTTTAGCAAAAGCATTCAATTACATGTCTGAGCAGATACAACTGAGGATTAAAGATGTTACTACCAGCCGCTCACGGCTTGAAGCGGTATTATTAAATATGTTTGAAGGGGTGATGGTAGTTGATGAAAAGGGTAATATTTTGCTGGTTAATCAGACTTGGAAGAAAGTGCTTGGCATAAAAGATGATCCTATTAAAAAGAGGCCTATTGAAGTAATACGGAATATAGAAATCCAAGAAATTGTAGAGGAGACATTAAAATTTGATAAAAACATCGAATCTAAAGAAGTAAGCGTAATGGTTCCGGATGAAAAAATTTTACTTATATATACAACCCCGATTATCAGGGAGGGAAAAGCGGAAGGCGCAGTGTTTGTGTTTCACGATATTACTGAACTCAGACGTTTGGAAAAGATCCGGCAGGATTTTGTGGCTAATGTTTCCCATGAATTAAGAACGCCGGTGGCGAGTATAAAAGGGTATGCGGAAACTTTGCTTAATGGGGCAATTAACGATAAAGATAATGCTAAAGAATTTCTAGAAATAATACATGCTGACTCTAATAGGCTGGCTATACTAATAAACGATCTGCTCGATCTTTCTAAAATAGAATCAGGAAAGCTTAAGCTGGAATTAAAACCCATCAATTTAAAAGATTTAATTTGTAAAGTTGTTTCTAGTCTTAAAGCCCAGGCTAAAGCAAGATCAGTTATTACCCACTTAGATGTGCCTGCGAACATTCCATCTGTTATGGCCGATGAAAGGCGTATTGCCCAGGTGCTGCTTAATTTAATAGACAATGCGATAAAATATAACAATCAAAACGGAGAGATATTTGTCAGAGTCAAGGATATAAATGGTGTTGTTCAAGTAGATATCAAAGATACCGGACTCGGCATTCCCGAAAATGACTTGCCTCGCTTATTTGAACGTTTCTATCGTGTGGACAAAGCACATTCCCGCGAATTAGGCGGAACAGGTCTGGGGTTAGCTATCGTTAAGCATATTATACAGGCGCATAATGGAGAAGTTTCTGTAACAAGTGTCTTATCCCGCGGTTCTACATTCAGTTTTACCATTCCCAAAGCATAATTGCCTTCTTATAGTTCACGTAGATTTAACTTTTCTGTAATATTTTCTTCATAAACAGATAGTATAATTTTACTGTAAATGAATAAAAAAGAAAGGAGGTGAAAGATGGATATTAATTTTGCACGTGCTATTTTTATGAGAGCATTTGAAGCGACGATAAAAAAAGAAGAAAAAAATCTCAAGAAAAACAGTGCTAAAAATCGTCGAGATTTAGAAATAAAAATCTTAGAAGATATGTTTAAAAAAAATGATTGTTTTAATGATTGTGATAGCAAATGCTCATGTTTATTGTAAAGCAGTTATCAAGTTTTAAGACAATTATCCCCTGTAATAAGACCCCCCTCCACTAATGCTTTTCTTTGAAACCCACTCATTTTAACTCTTTTTAGTTCACAAAGAGTTCACATTTTTGTAAAACTCCTTTCACATGCAATGTGTATTATTGTTTTTGAAGAAAGGAGTTTTAACTATGGAAATATTAATTTTCGTCGGCATTTTAGTGATAGCAGGTGTGTTTGGAGTTTTCTATAAAAAAAGCTGCCAAAAATTTTCAGACAATATTATTGATTGTTTTACTATCGAAAAAAAGATATTTCAGAAAAAGAAGGGAGGTGTTTATGGGGAAAACAGATAGGCTTTCAGGATTAGACATGGACTATTTAAGGAGCCAATTGCGTTCTCAAGCAGATATTTTGGAAAACATGCTTTACAATATCGAGAACTCAAAAAGTATAGATTATGATTATGTCAGCCATATGCTTTTTGAGCTTGAAAAAGGTGTAAGGAAAACAAGAAGAAAACAAATGTGTAATTAACTTGAAGGAGGATTTTTAGAATGAAGAAGATTATTGCGGTTTTTACAATGTTTATGCTTTTAGGAAATGCTTTTGTAATGAACGCACTTGCCGGAGAAACTGATCTTTTAATAAAAAAGCTTGTGGAAAAAGACGTGCTTACGCCGTTTGAAGCGCAGATATTAAAAGATGAGACTCTGCAGGATGTGGCCAAACAAAATGCAAACAGGAAAAACGGCGCTTTGCCTTCTTGGGTGCAGAAGATAAAAATGAAAGGCGATATAAGAGTACGTTATCAGAATGAGGAAAAGGATACAACTGCAAGCAGCGGTTCGGTGACTAATTCAAAAAGAGAAAGAGCAAGAGTTCGCTTTCGTTTAGGATTAGAAGCAAAACCTGTGAGCGGATGGAAAGTTAATGCAGGGTTGGCTACCGGTTCTGATGATCCGCGTTCAACCAACCAGACTATGCAGGACAATTTTTCTACAAAAGGTATTCAATTAGACTATGCATATGCTACTAATTCAATAAATAATTATGTGGATATACTTGCTGGTAAAATTGTCAGAAAAAAAGCTTTGTGGGCTCCATCGGACCTTTTGTGGGACGGAGATGTGAATCCTGAAGGTGCAGCAGTAAAACTTGATATCCCGGAAATCAATGCCTGGTTAAATACTGGATATTTTATTCTTGATGAGCGTTCAAGCGGTGCTGATCCATCAATATTTTTTGCTCAGCCGGGAGTTACTTTAGAAATGGGAAACATGAAGTTAAAAACGTCTTTTAATTATTATGCGACTAATTCCATAAAGGGTCTTCCCTATTCTAATATAGTTGACGGGGCAGGCACAAACAGTACCAGCACAACACCTTCTTCGTTCAAATATGACTATGACTGCAGGGGGCTTAGTGCTGAATTAGGTATTAACTTGCAGGAAGATGCAGAAGTAGATGAAATCATCAATTATGTTACTTTGTTTGGTGATTATATTACAAATCCTGATCCGAGCGAGCAAAATACAGGTTATTTGTTTGGTGTAAAATTTGGGGACAAGAAAACAAAGAAACCCGGCCAATGGCAGGCAAAAGTACTTTACAGAGAGCTAGAAAAAGATGCGTGGCTTGATTTCTTGCCGGATTCTGACTTCTTAGGCGGGGATACAAACGCAAAAGGATACGAGCTTATTTTTAATTATGCAATAGCTAAAAATATTACTTTAGGCTTGGATTATTACAGAACAGAAACACTTAAAGTGCCTACTGGCTCAAGTAAAGAAGAACAAGACCTTGTGCAGGTAGACTGTGTGGTTAAGTTCTAAAAAATGCGTTGTCACATAAATGTCACAAATGCGTAACTAAGCTGTAATAAGCAGAAAGTAAACTTAATAAAAAGGAGGAAATATTATGAACAGATGTTTAAAAATCGCAGGTGTATTGTTAATGGCCTTAATGTTCATTGGTAATGCTTATGCGGAAGATATGATACAGATAAAGGGATCAGATACCTTGATCAATCTTGTGCAGCGCCTTTCAGAAGTGTATATGAACGAACACTCAAATGATTATATTGCTGTAACCGGAGGCGGCTCAGGTACAGGCGTTGCTGCATTGATAAACAAAAAATGTGATATTGCTAATGCTTCGCGCGGGATGAAAGCAAAAGAGGTAGATCAAGCGACATCTGCCGGAGTTGACGCTAAGCGTGTAGTAATAGCTATGGATGGATTAAGTGTTATAACCAATGGGAACAATCCAGTGGATAAACTGACTATACAGCAGATAGGCAGTATATTTTCCGGGGCAATTACTAATTGGTCAGAAGTTGGCGGTCCTAACAAAGAGATCACTTTATATGGCAGACAATCAAACTCTGGAACATTTGTATTTTTCCGTGATGTGGTTGTTAAGGCTGACTATTCAGCAAAGATGAACCGCATGAACGGAAACGCACAGATAGTTGAAGCAGTTAAGCAAGATATATCTGGGATAGGTTATGTCGGAGTAGGTTATGTAAAGGATGCAAGAGGAGTAAATGTTCTAAAAGTAGCATCAATGGAAGGCGCTGTATACGCGAGCCCCTTAAATGCTAATGATGTTAAAAGCGGTAAATATCCCATAGCTCGTCCTTTAAACCAGTATCTAAACGGCGCACCTAAAGGTGCGGTAAAAGATTTTATTGCTTTTGAATTAAGCGATCAGGGGCAGAAAATAGTTGAAGAAGAGGGGTTTTTCCCGATTCCAAAAGAATATATTGATTATAATGCACAAAGCGTAGGTTTATAATCAAACACAATAAGGAGGCCATGGATTATGCAAAAAATTAAGGAGAAAATTATCCATGGCTTTTTCTTTTTAAACGGATTTTTAGTAGTCATTATATTAATCGGCATATTTGCTTTATTGCTTTTTACGGCATTGCCGGCTTTTAAGGAAATAAATATATTAGAATTTCTTATGAGCAGTCGCTGGAATCCTACTTCTTTTACCAAAGAAGAGTATGGCATCGTCTCAATGCTTGTAAGTACATTTATGGTTACTTTGGGGTCTTTGTTTATCGCAGTACCTTTAGGTATCGGCACTGCTGCTTATTTGTCTGATATTGCAAGCCCCAGGGTAAGAGAGATAGTAAAACCAATAGTTGAGATTTTAGCAGGTATTCCTTCAGTAGTGATTGGATTCCTTGGTATTGTTATTGTTGGCCCGATAATAGCGAAAATTTTTCATACTTCTAACGGCCTCAATGCAATAAATGGATCGGTGTTATTGGCAATAATGGCATTGCCTACTATTATTAGTATTTCAGAAGATGCTTTAAACAGCGTGCCGAATTCTTTTACTCATGCATCGATGGCATTAGGTGCAACAAAATGGCAGACTTTAGTAAAAGTTAAAATCCCTGCGGCATTATCTGGGATTATTGCTGCTACGATGCTGGGTATGGGCAGAGCAATTGGTGAGACAATGACTGTGCTTATGGCAACAGGTTGCGCTCCGGCAATGCCGGAAGGATTTTTGAGTGCAGTACGCACAATGACATCCACTATTGCTATAGAACTGGGAGAGGTGCCTTATTATACAACACATTATTACGCATTGTTTGGTATAGGACTAGTATTATTCGTTATAACATTTATTGTTAATTTAATTGCAGATATTGTTCTGCACAAACATCAGAAACTATCAAGATGAACATAAAAAAAATTACGCAATTTTTTGGGATTTTGACATTTAGAATCTGTATGATGATTGTACTGTTTATACTCATCGTCATACTTTACGATATTTTAAGCAAGGGTTTTCAAGTAATAAGCTGGGAATTTTTAACTCAAATGCCTAAAAAAGGTATGACCGAGGGGGGTATTTTCCCGGCAATATTCGGCACATTTTTTGTTACGCTTATAACTGCGGTGTTATCGATCCCCTTGGGTATGGGCTGTGCGATATATTTAAATGAATATGCTCGGGATACTAAGCCTACTCGGATTATCAGAATCGCAATACGTAATTTATCCGGAGTGCCTTCGATAGTTTATGGATTATTTGGGGTGGTTTTGTTTGTACAGCTTATGAAAATCGGCACATGTATTTTATCTGCTGGATTTACATTGGGACTTATGACATTGCCATGGACAATTACCGCAAGCGAAGAAGCATTGAAAAATGTACCGCAATCCTATCGTGATGGAGCTCTAGCATTAGGGGCAACAAAGTGGAAAGCAATTAAAACTAATGTTCTGCCTTATGCTATTGGGGGGATGTTGACAGGCACAATTCTTGGACTTGCCCGAGCCGCAGGCGAGACGGCACCGATACTTTTTACGGGTGCGGCTTTTTCTCTGCCGATTTTACCAAAGTCTGTGTTTAGCCAATTTATGGCATTGCCGTATCATTTATATATTATGTCTACTCAACATCATGCGATTGAGAAGGTAAGGCCGCTTGCGTATGGAACTGCTTTAGTATTGATCGTACTTATTTTTATTATGAATTTAGCGGCAATTATTTTAAGAGCAAAATTAAGAGGTATAAAAAAGGGATAAGAAATGAAAGATATAAAACTTAAGATAAATAACTTTAATCTATATTACGGACAAATGCAGGCACTAAAAAATATCTCAGTGGAAATAAAATGCAATAGTGTCACAGGCATTATCGGCCCATCAGGATGCGGTAAATCAACATTTTTGCGAAGTTTAAACCGGATGAACGATGTAATAATTAATACTCGCACAGAAGGTACAGTGTTGATAGATAAACAGGATATTTATGCAAAGGATGTGGATGTTGTTGAATTACGTCGCAAAGTAGGAATGGTTTTTCAAAAATCGAACCCGTTCCCTAAAACTATTTTTGAAAATGTAGCTTATGGATTGCGGATTAACGGGATAAAAGATAAAGAATATATAACGCAGAAGGTGGAGAAGTCGCTTAAAGATGCGGCCTTATGGAAAGAAGTTAAAGATCGTTTGCATGTAAGTGCTTTTGATCTATCTGGGGGGCAACAGCAGAGATTATGCATTGCTCGGGCCTTGGCTGTAGAGCCAGAAGTTTTACTGATGGACGAACCGGCTTCGGCTTTAGACCCAACAGCCACATTAAAAATAGAAGAACTGATCTATGAGCTTAAGAAAAATTATACTATTGTAATCGTGACGCATAACATGCAGCAGGCAGCGAGGATCTCTGATTTTACAGCATTTTTTATGCTGGGAGAATTGGTTGAGTATGATTTGACTCAAATAATTTTCACTAAACCTAAGAAGAAAATAACAGAAGATTATATTACAGGAAGGTTTGGTTGATATTGTGAAGAATGTATTGTTTGTATGTGTAGAAAATTCCTGCCGTAGCCAGATGGCCGAAGGTTTTGCGCAATATTTAGGCAAAAACATTATTAAGGCATATTCGGCCGGTTCAAACCCGTTAGGAAAAGTAAACTCAAATGCCAAAAAAGTTATGAAAGAAATAGGTGTTGATATCTCAAAGTATCGTTCAAAGGGATTTAACGAATTGCCGATAGAAAAGTTTGATATTGTTGTTGCAATGGGATGTGCCGATATTTGTCCTTTTGTCCCTGCTAGTTCAAAAATGGATTGGAAACTTGAAGATCCAAAAGACAAAGACATGAATTTTTTTAGAAAGACAAGAGACAAGATAAAAGATAAAGTGGCAGGTCTTATACAGATGATTGCAATAGAGGAGAAAATTAATAAATAAAGGAGATAAGTTATGGTAGAACGTCATTTTGATGATGAATTAGCAAGACTAGATGATGGTTTATTGAAAATGGCAGCACTAGTTGAAAATGCTATTCAAAAAGCTATTGAAGCATTGAAAAATCAAAATAAAAATACAGCACAGGAAGTAATAGATAAGGATAAAAAAATTGATGCGCTTGAACTTGAAATAGAACAAAAAGCGATCGAGATGTTAGCTTTATACCAGCCTATAGCTCGTGATTTACGGTTTGTGTTAACAACAGGCGTTAAACTTAATGCAGAACTTGAAAGAATTGCGGACCTGGCTGTAAATGTAGCGCAGCGTGTTCAAGAAATAGCTGATCAGCCCCTAATCAAACCTTTAATAGATATTCCAAAGCTTGCGGATTTGGCCAGGTCAATGGTAAAAGATGCCATTGATGCTTATGTAAAACGTGACCAGGAGTTAGCAAGAAAAGTTATTTTGCGTGATACAGAAGCAGATAAGATTAGAAATATGATCTGCGATGAATTGATATATGATTATATGGCAAAGGATGTAACAATAGCTCCGCGTGCAGTGCCTTTATTTTTGGTAGCGCGTCATTTAGAAAGAATTTGTGATCATGCAACCTATATTGCCGAAGATGTTATCTATATGGTTAAAGCCAAAGTTGTAAAACACCATACAGAAGAACTTGATAAAAACGGTAGCTGACCTAATTTCTTGATGTATAATAATAAGCGGCGAGCGCTGCTGAAGGCGACTGATCTCGGGGAGACAGATGCCGAAAGCGCGCGAGCTGTGTAAGATGAGGCTGCCCTTGGCGGAGCGTGGGTAGCGGAACATCTTAGAGAGCCAAGGGAAGGACGAGCACGGGGCGAGATTCCTTATTAAACGGCGGCGGTTTTTTCCCCGTCTACGACGGGGAAATTTTAGAGCTTGGCACGGGCGAGGACTTTATCCGCCATGTGTTATGGCGGGACAGACTCATCGTAGTAAAGAATTACTCTCAGGCTATCGGCCTAGATAGCCGTGCAGTGAAGCCGAAGCCCAAGCTGAGGCAAACGGTGAATTTATCACCCAAGCAGCCCCGTACCCGAACGACAGTGAGTGGTACGGGGCGGGGCAAAACATTTATAAATTATAGAAGGTTCGAAGTTTATCCAGGATGCACCGCCATTTAAACAGTATTTTTAAAATAAGCTTTGAAACCGCCCCTTACTGATATTACAATAATCATAAAAGGATAAATCGCATGTTTTCTGTTAGAAGAGATTTAAAAAATAATGTCTTAAATATTAATTTCCGTGGCGTGTTTGATGAGAGACAGGGCGAGAAATTGATTGGTAAAATTCAAGAACAGTTGCCGAAGCTGAAGGAAGGTTTTAAAATTCTAACAGATCTATCCGATCTCGATAACATGGAAGCCAATTGCCGCCCCTACATTGAGAAGACAATGGATTTATGTAATCAGCATGGAGTAGATACGATTGTAAGGGTCATTCCGGATAAAAGCAAAGATATTGGTTTTAGCATAATGTCCCTTTTCCATTATTCAAAAGAGGTGAAGATTTATACATGTAATTCCTTTGAAGAAGCTACGCAATATCTCGTCTTGCTGCGGGAGACAACTTTTTTAAACAGAGCAATCATCTTGCTAAAAGTTGCTAAGGCAAAAGTAATTGATTTTTCTGCTTCTACAGCATGCCGCTTGATTATAATCAGCAGCTTTTTTATTTGCTTAGTGGTTTTAAGAAGAACCGTGGGGGTATTTGGTGCTTCGTTGGGTTATTTATATGTAACTGTAATTTCATTAGCCGGTTTTTGGTTTAGAATAAAAGGCGGTTTTATCGCTGCATTAACAGCTTCTTTGGTATTTTTAGCGGAGGTCAGCCTGTTTCGATATTGGCCAGAACGGGATATTGTTGTAAAAAGCATGCATTTAAGATTTCTGGTGTATTTTTTTAGCGGGGTAATGTTTGGCTATCTTGCGCAAATAGAAGAGCAGCTAAGAAAAAAATTAGAATTTTTAGCCGGGCATGACGAATTGACCGGTTGTTATAATTTCAGATTTTTAATGAGACTTTTGGAAAAAGAAATTATGCGCAGCAAGCGCTATGAAAAGGGAGTCACGGTCAGCATAATCGATATTGATCATTTTAAAACATTAAACGATAAATACGGACATCTTGTAGGCAATGATGTATTAAAAACTTTTACGCAAGTTATAATGACAAGCGTTAGAGCAGAAGATATGGTTGGAAGATACGGCGGGGATGAATTATTGATTATTTTCCCAGAATCAACGGCGCAGCAGGCGGCCGAAGTTTTAAAAAGAATAAAAACAAAACTTGCTCAGCGTAAAATGGTATCGTCTTATATAAGCAGCGCTGCAGATCTTAATATAAAATTTAGCGCAGGGATTTCTTCTTTTCCTGCCCACGGCGTGTATATAGACAAATTGATTCATGCGGCGGACAATGCCCTTTATAAAGCTAAAAGCGAGGGGCGCAACAGGATAGTTGTTGAAAATATATAAAAAATATAAAATGCGACCTTAGGGAAAGGTATATTTTTAACTTTTTTGTGTATAACTTCTGCTTAAACAGCCGCTTACAAGATTCCTCCCAAACCCACAGCTCCAAATGCCCAAATAATACCTATTATTTGCACAGGGCCAGTTCATATGGTATACTTTACCGCTTTTTGTGCTTTTGGAAATGTTAAGCAGGATAAAAATATGAAAACCAGCAAAAACATAGTCAGAATTATTGTCTTGATTTTAATTTATATTTTTTTGTTATTTAGAGTGGCGTGGGCAAAAAATTCCTGGGCAAAAGGAAACCCGCAAAGAATGCTTGCCCCGCAAATTCTTATTAATAATATAGACTTTAGAAATGTCATGCACAAATCGCTGACTACGCAAGAAACAGATTTAAAGCAATATTTTGAACATAGGTTTGGTGCCGGAAAATTTATAACAACCTTCCTTTTTCCCGAAGAAACAGAGCCGATTGTACCCCAACAGACACCTTTGTGGTGGCGGTGGTGGGGGCAAAACAATCAAGCGTCTCATGATACACATAAGCAATTTATCGATTCTCTCCCGGTGGGATTTATTGCGCGGGGGCTGCGTCAACCAAATAAAGGGGACTTCGATTATATGCTTAGAGAGATATTTAGGAATGCATATTGCGCAATTGCGGCTCGGTATTTCCCTGAGGCATTGGATGCCTTAGCGCCAGATTACCGCGGGATGATCGAAATCGCCTTAAAGACAAAAGATGATATAAAGGCTTTTGGCTCTGTGTACCGGGGGCTAGAAGTAACAGTGCGAGACAACGGAGCCGGGATACGTACTGCGGAGATATTTAATCGGAATAAAAAAAATATATTCTTTTTACCTAATGGCGCAGGAAAGGGGATAGAGGATATATGGCTGATTCTTTCTCGATTTGGGGGAACATTTACGTTAACTTTGGCCGAGAGTGATTTAGAAAAAACAACCGCTACGGTAACAATCCCGTTGAAAAGTCTTAGTTTTACCAACAGCAATAGACGCCCCCCTTTTTATAGCGATGCGCTAATTGACCAGGCAGTTTAAAGACTGATTTTCACGCCCCAGCAAGTGTTTAACTAACTAATTTTGACGCTCCAATAAGTAGGCCAAGAAAGGCCAATAATATATTAATTGGTGGTATTAAGCATGGCTATTGACAGACAGCCTTATTCATGGTAATATGCTCATAAAGAAATAGTCCTAGATAAGATACTTATAAAAGGCTTATTATGAATGTTAAAAGCATACGTTTAATCTTAAAGGCCTGTGCGGAAGATACGCGCTTGAGGATTTTAAGCCTTCTTAACGGGGGGGAACTGACCGTTAAGGCAATTTGTCAGATACTGGGCATTTCCCAATCGGTAATCTCTAAGCATCTTAGTCGGCTGCGACTTTTAAAAATTGTAACCGATAGACGGCAAGGGAATTTAGTATATTATCGCCTAACCAATAAAAAGGGTTCTTTTGAACATAACCTCATCGGTTTTCTTAAAACTTACTTCAAGCTGGCAGAAGACATACAAAAAGACATCAAAGCCTTAAAAAAGTTAAGAAACCGCTAAGCCCTTCTCAAAACAGCTTTCTTATCAAAAAATTTTTCCTTGACAAAATAATACCTAAGAGGTATATTTATGTTTGCTAATATTCCAATATGCGCATATTTACTTATGTATAAACATTAAGAAGGGGGGGGTAACCAAGAGGAAATAGCCAAATTAATGCGGCAGACAAAAATAATAAATATTCGCAGACGGATTTAACTTGGTCGACTGGTCTAAAAAGATAGCAGGTTTAACTATAAATACAGCAGCAGAAAAACGCGGTTGTTAAGGAGGGAAAAATGATCAAAAGATTTTTAGTGGCGGCGGGCATTATTATGTGCATCGTTTTTTGTGCTCATTTCTTGTCGGCAGAGGAAGGGACTGAAACGATACTGCAAGGAACGATCCAAGAGGTTGCTGAAGACGGAAGTTACATTATGATGAATGATGAAAAGATGATGATCGGTGATGAGCTGCTGGGATATACGAACATGGAAGCCGGGGATGAGGTAGAGCTTACGATTGAAGAAATTAATCAGCAAAAAGTAGTGATTAGTTTTGATTACATTGACTTGTAATTAGGCTTTATTTTGTAGCCTTCAAGGAGGAAGAGAAATGCTTTTAAAATGCCCAGATTGCTATGCTCTTTTAGATGAGGTTAACGATCTTGACGTTGGAGATATCTTATATTGTTCTGCATGTGACAAGGAATTTGAACTTGCCACATTAAAACCAGCACGTTTGAAACCCATCGGCTCCTGGAATGCAGGGCAAGACGACAGCAAGGATGAGGATTACTATAATTAAAAGCGAGGGATGCAAAAAACAATTAACGCACTGCCACCTAATTGTTTAAAGGCTGCGGGCAAGCAGGGGATTTATTGCTTATGAACATAAGATGACTTGCCCGCGAAGGGCCTATTAACCTGGAAAAAGAAGCGATAAAATCCCCCGGCTGTTCAAAAAATGACCAAAGAAAGACAAATAATATATCAGTATAGGAATCTATAGGACACCATAGGAAACTCTTAAATTATTGACGACTCACAACTTAAACTGCAATCTATTGTATAGCAGAGAGTTGTGACAATCAGTCATAACGAATCCTCCACTCTCCGTCATGTTAAAATTTGACCCCACAAAAAAATATAATCTTTTTCCTTTTTACTTTTGAATTTACGAGGATAATGATATAATTTTAAACGCATGCCAGCGTCATTGCACTGTAATGCAAATAATGGACATAATATTTATATAAGCAAACAATGTTCTTGCCTCGACTATCAAGAAAAGATATTGCGTATTTAACGTTAGCTATTATTACCTTTCTTATTATCGCTACAGTACTCCTTCGCTACTCCGATAATATTGAGGGCGCCATTCCTATGGGGCGTGTAATTTCATCGCTACCCATCTTTCATGGGAATCTTTCTGTGATAAATAACGTGCATTTTAACTACCCACCACTGCACTTATATATAATAGCGTTTTTTATGTTTTTATTTCAAGATATCCTCTTGGCTCCTCGGTTATCCTCTCTTGTCTTTGGTGTAGGGGTTTTTCTTCCATACTATCTTTTGCTTCGTCTGCTAACCAATAAGCGCACTGCTGTAGTATGCCTGATATTGCTTGCACTGACGCCAGATTTTATAAAATTAAGCATTATCTCTTTGCCGATGGTTCCTTATTTATTTTTTATCTTTTGTGCGTTTTATTTTTTGTTTCTATTTTTGCACCCCGGCACAGAGAACACCAAATCACTCTATCTGAGTGTGTTGTTTTTAAATTGTGCCTTTCTCCTTCGTTATGAGGCAGTGATGTTTATTCCCATTCTAGCTGTTCTTATTTTCCGCAAACAAAAATCCGCAACAGCCTTTTTTATCCTGGGTAGCTTGTTAGCCCCAATTGCGTGGATGGTAGTAAATCAAATTAAGTTTAGTGATCCTCTTTATTTTATCAACAGTTCAAATATATTCTCAAAAATTGAGGTAAATTTTGTTAAAAAAGAAGGAGTAACTAACGTCATCTATTATAAAAATATTGCGGCCAAATTAATTAGCTGGTTAGTAATTATTGGGCGGGAGATGACGTCGTGGATTATTATATCTTTGGGCTTAATCGGGCTGTTCCGTGTTTTGCAAAAAAAACGGTTCAGGCAGCTTTCTTTTTTATTCGGATGCGTTTACGCAATCCTAACCTTATCTATGATTAAGGAAATTGTTTTTATCCAAAATCGATATGCAATGTTACTCTTACTTTTGCTGTATCCTTTTGTAGTGTCAGGGATTTTTCTATTGACGGCCGTTATAAAGAAAAAATATCGAACTATATGTCTAATGGGAATTATTATAACAATAGCCTGCCTTTTTATCATTAAAACATTCCGGACGCGGCCATTAACTCCATCTTTCGTGAAAAACATTGCATGTTTATTGCGTACGCATTTACATGATGCAGATACTATCCTTTTGGACAGAGATAAATGGGAAAAATATTACAATAATATGATTATCTATAGTAAAATTCCACCCGGGCAGTTTCTATTGGTTCGTGCCGATTTCGCCGATAAAAACAAAACAGCAGATATTAATTATGTAAAAGAACTTTTACAGCAACAAAAAATTACCCATATTTTTTACGCAAGCAAAGGATATCTCCCGAGCGTATTTACTTTCGATAGCCCGGGAAGGCTGGAACGCACTTTCAACGCTTGCTTTGTCCCTCTGTTTACCTGCAATGTTCGTTATCGAGAAATTGGCTGGCTCAACAAAGTGGAACATGAAGAATTTTGTTTATATGAGATAAACTATGATAAAAAAAATGTCTCCAGTGGGTTTGAACAAGAACTAAATAGGCTGGTTAAAGAAGCTCAAATCAAGCAAGTCCAACATGCTGTTTATGACCCCCGATACAAAATTAATCCGAGAGTTTGTAAAGAGAAACTTTTGACAGATTTAAAATATTATTACAACTTTCCCGAACAAAACAAGGCATTTATTCGTA
>Ga0180009_10001243_pt1 | contig 31655 bp, 23 predicted proteins | sample OS_PC_MetaG_FD_123537 | JGI IMG/M metagenome (GOLD analysis project Ga0180009, IMG submission 123537) | Groundwater microbial communities from the Aspo Hard Rock Laboratory (HRL) deep subsurface site, Sweden - OS_PC_MetaG | ecosystem: Environmental > Aquatic > Deep subsurface > Groundwater...
CACCCGGACCGGCTCTCGGTCGTCTACGCCAACACCAGCGCGGCGGTGAAGGCACGCGCCGATTGGGTCGTCACCTCCGGCATCGCGGTCAAGATCGTCTCCTACCTGCACCGGCAGGGCCACAAACTGCTGTGGGCGCCGGATCGCCACCTGGGCGACTACGTGCAGCGCATCAGCGGCGCCGACATGCTGCTGTGGCAGGGGTCATGCGTGGTGCACGAGGCATTCAAGGCAGAGGCGCTCGCGAAACTGCGCGCCGAACACCCGGACGCCGCGGTGCTGGTGCACCCCGAGTCGCCCGAAGCGGTGATTGCGCTGGCCGACGTGGTCGGCTCGACCACGCAGCTGATCGAGGCGGTGCGCACCTTGCCCAATCCCGAATTCATCGTCGCCACCGACAACGGCATCTTCCATAAAATGCGCGCCGCGGCGCCCGGCAAGCTGTTGCTGGAAGCGCCGACCGCCGGCGAGGGCGCGACCTGCCAGTCGTGCGCGCACTGCCCGTGGATGGCGATGAACGGCCTCAGGAAGCTTGCCGCCGTGCTGGAGCAGGGCGGCAACGAAATCCATATCGAGGAATCCATCCGCGCGAAAGCGGCGGTCTCGATCCAGCGCATGCTGGACTTCGCGGCGGCCGAAAAGGCCGGCCGCATCCAGCTGGGCGACTGAGAAACGCACACCATGGCCGGAAGCAGCCTGCTCGCGCTGATCGACGACATCGCGACCATCCTCGACGACGTGTCGGTGATGACCAAGGTCGCGGCGAAGAAAACCGCCGGCGTGCTGGGCGATGACCTTGCGCTGAACGCCCAGCAGGTCGCGGGTGTGAAGGCCGATCGAGAACTGCCGGTGGTGTGGGCCGTTGCCAAAGGCTCGCTGATCAACAAGGCGATTCTGGTGCCGGCGGCGCTCGCGATCAGCGCATTCGCATCCTGGGCGATCACGCCGCTGCTGATGCTGGGCGGCGCCTTCCTAAGCTACGAAGGCTTCGAGAAGCTGGCGCACAAATTTCTCCACCGCGAAGAAGCCGCAGCCCATCGCAGCGAACTCGCCCAGGCGGTGGCCGACCCGGCGGTCGATCTGGTGACGCTCGAAAAAGACAAGATCAAGGGTGCGGTGCGGACCGATTTCATCCTGTCGGCCGAAATCATCGTCATCACCCTCGGCATCGTCGCGGCTGCGTCCTTCGGCAAGCAGGTCGCCGTGCTCACCGGCATTGCGCTGGTGATGACGGTGGGCGTCTACGGTCTGGTCGCCGGCATCGTCAAGCTCGACGACGCCGGGCTTTACCTCAGCCAGCGTCCGTCACGCTGGGTGCGTGCGCTGGGGCACCGCATCCTCGCCGCCGCGCCTGTTCTGATGAAAAGCCTGGCCGTTATCGGGACCGCAGCGATGTTCCTGGTTGGCGGCGGCATCCTGGTGCACGGCATACCCGGCACCCACGAACTGGTCCAGGCCGTCGCCCACGTCGCAAAAACGCTGCCGCTGATCGGTGGCGCGCTGGCCATGCTCGTTCCGTTTTTGATCGATGCGCTGGCCGGCATCGTCACAGGGGCACTGATCCTGGGCGGGCTGACAGTCCTGCGCCGGATACGCAGCTAATAATCCGCTCATCCGGTGACCGGCTTATTTCTGGAACGGCTGGATCAGCTTGCGCACCGTGTCGTAGGCTGCGTCATCGACCACCGCAAAACCGTCGTAGCCCTTGTCAAAGGCTTCCAGCGTGGCCGCCCCATCGGGCGTACTCTTGTTCAATGCCAGCAGGGCATCGCGCAGCTTGCTGCGCACCGCTTCCGGCATGCCGGGGTGAACGGCAATGATGTAGGACGGCAGCGGCGGTGTGCTGCCGATCACGACGATGCCTTTGCTCTTGAATTCCTCGGCCAGCGAGTCCTTCAGGATGCCGCCGTCAAAGTCCCCCGCCATCACGGCCTTGGCAATGTTGTCGTAATGCTTGAGATAGGCGAACGACGAGAAGTCACCTGATTTCAGGCCCATCGACTCGACCGCGGCGCGCTGCAGCAGGGCTTTCTCGTCGCCGAAGGCAAAGCGCTTGCCCTTGAGGTCGGTTGGGGTCTTGATCCCGGAACCGGCCTTCACCCCGATTACCAGGGAAAAGTGCGGGCGCCCGTCGGCAGTGGGGGCCACCAGCGGAATCACGCCGTATTTCTTGCGCGCATCGATGTAGGCAACCGGGGTCAGGTAGGCGATCTGCGTCTGACCCTTGCCCAGGTCGTCCACCGCCGAACCCAGATTGGGCGATGGCCGGAAGCGCACGTTGAGGTTGGTGGTGAGCGCCAGATAATTGGTCAGTGCGCTCAGGCGCTTGATCATCTCGACCGGGATGTCCATCGCCACCGACCCCATGGTGACTTCGGCGGCTGGCGCCGTCTGCGCCTGCGTCACCGGCGCGGCGGCCAACGAAGCCCCGGCGAACAGCGCAGCCAGCACGGTTTTCATGGCCTGCTTCGATTTCATGAGGTCTTCCTTTCCTGAAGTTGGGGGGTGGCGTCGGCATACACGCTGTAACAGTTGCGGCCCGCGTTCTTGGCCTGGTAGAGCGCCTTGTCCGCCGCGTAATACAGTTCCTGCGGGGTCTTCATCGATTCGTTGTACTGCGCGACGCCCACGCTGAGGCTGAGGCTGATGCGGAACCCGTCGTAGTTGAAAGGGTGTGAGCGCACGCTTTCGCTGAAGATATCGACGAACATCGTCGCTTGCTCGACATTCGTGTGATACAGCACGATGCCGAACTCGTCGCCGCCCAGCCGGGCCGGCAGGTCGGACTTGCGGACATGCAGGCGCAGCAGCGTGCCGATGTCGCGCAGCACCTCGTCGCCGGCACCGTGGCCATGGGTGTCGTTCACCTGCTTGAACAGGTCGATATCGAACAACACCAGCGTGATGTCCTCCGCGAAGCGCTCGGACTGGTGGAACATGCGCGACAGGGTTTCATCGAATTTGCGGCGGTTCGGCAGCTCGGTCAGCCAGTCGGTCGTCGCCATTGCGCCGAGCAGATCGAGCGCGTGCTCGAGTTCTCGCGTGCGCCCGCCGAGCTGGATGTTCTTTTCGCGCAGCTCTTCGTTGGCAAAATCGATCTTGCCCTGCAACTGGCGGTGGTAATCGGCAAGCGATTTGTTGAGTGTGTTGAACACCGATACCAGCCGCCCGATCTCGTCCCGGCTCTTGACCTCGAGATCGCGGACGATGAAGGAATCCCCCTGCTTGACCGCCTCTTCCATTGCGGTCGTCAGGTTGTGGATGGGCGACACGATGCCGAACGAGGTAAACAGATAGACGATCAGGCCCAGCACGGTGCCGAAGGCAATCTGCTCGACCAGCACGCGCCAGTACAGCGCATTGAGCGCACTTTCCATCGCGTCGGTCGAAATATCAACGGAGGTGGCGCCGATGGCCTGGCCGTCAAACAGGATGGGTGAATCGAAACGTTTGAAATTCTTGTCACGGCCCGCCGCGTCCGCCCGGCCGGCCTCGGCCATCGCCCGGCCGCTCTGGTTGCGGATGACGACGCGAATCACATTGTTCTGCTGCGCCACGTTCTGCGCGAGGATTTCCAGGTTGCCGTAGTCATAGCCGGCCACCAGCGAGGCGGCGCCGGACGCCGTGGCATTGGCCACGCTCTGGCCAGCCTTGTCGATCATCTCGCCGAGCGGCCCGCGCTCGTTCTGCACCCGGACCACGCCGATCGCGGCCGACGTGATGAGCACGCCAACCATGACATAACCGATGAGTTTGGTACTCAGGCCAAACTGCAAGCTGATCTCCCGACAGAACACGGGCAGGCTATTTAGCCCGCCGTTTAGCAGTTATCGGTCGAATCGATCGGAACTGAAGAGGGTCATACCGTACCAGCCCGGACCAGACTGGCCCGGCAGCGGACCCGAAGCGAAGCCATTTCCCGTAAAATACCGGCTTTGAAGCAGATCGCACCGGTGCCGCGCCAGCGGCCGCCGATGCCCACCCCGCATGACCGCACGCCTGCGCGAAATCCCCTACAACTACACCTCGTTTTCCGATCGCGAAATCGTCATCCGTCTGCTCGGCGCCGACGCCTGGCGCGTGCTCGACACCCTGCGCGGCGAGCGCAAGACCGGCCGTTCTGCGCGCATGCTGTTCGAAGTGCTGGGCGACATCTGGGTGGTGCGGCGCAACCCCTATCTGGAAGACGACCTGCTCGACAACCCCAAGCGCCGCCAGATGCTGGTCGACGCGCTGCGGCACCGCCTGCACGAGATCGAAGTGCGGCGCCAGGGCAATGAACTGGTGGGCCAGTTGCTGGAGGCGGCCGGCCGCGCCGTGCGCGAATTCGAGGCCTGGTTTGACGACACCGCCAGCCTGCGCACGCGCATCCTGCGCCGGCTGGCCGGCGTCACCCGCAAGGACAATATCGGGTTCGATGGCCTCGCGCGTGTCTCGCACGTCACCGACGCCACCGACTGGCGCGTCGAATACCCCTTCGTGGTGCTGACCCCGGATACCGAGGCCGAGATGGCCGCGCTGGTGGCCGGGCTGATCGAGCTGGGGCTGACCATCATCCCGCGCGGCGGCGGCACCGGCTATACCGGTGGTGCCGTGCCGCTCACCGACAAGGCCGCGGTCATCAACACCGAAAAGCTCGAGTTCCTGAGCGCGGTCGAAATGCGGCATCTGCCCGGCGTCGAATTCGAAGTGCCCACCATCCACTGCGGCGCAGGCGTCGTCACCAAACGGGTGATGGATGCAGCCGACGCAGCCGGCCTGGTGTTCGCCGTCGACCCGACCTCGGCCGACGCCTCGACCATCGGCGGCAACGTGTCGATGAACGCCGGTGGCAAAAAAGCCGTGCTGTGGGGCACCGCGCTCGACAACCTGGTGTCGTGGCGCATGGTCACGCCGGATGCCGACTGGATCGAGGTCACCCGACTCAATCACAACCGCGGCAAGATCCACGATACCCCCGCCGCCAGTTTCGAAATCCGCCGCTTCGGTTCGGACGGCAAGACGGCCAAGGGGTCGCCGGACATCCTCACCATTCCCGGCAGCCGCTTCCGCAAGACCGGGCTCGGCAAGGACGTCACCGACAAATTCCTCGCCGGCCTGCCCGGCATCCAGAAGGAAGGCTGCGACGGCCTGATCACTTCGGCGCGCTTCATCCTGCACCGGCTGCCGGCCCATGCCCGCACGGTCTGCCTGGAATTTTTCGGCAATGCGCGCGAGGCCACGCCGGCCATCGTCGAGGTGAAGGATTACTGCGACGCCCACCCCGACATCCTGCTGGCCGGCCTCGAACACCTCGACACGCGCTACCTCAAGGCGGTCGGCTATGCCACCAAGGCACCGCGCGCCGCGCGCCCGAACATGGTGCTGCTGATCGACGTGGTGTCGGACAACGACGTTGCGGTGGGCGAAGCGGCCTCGAAAATCGTCCAGCTCGCCAATGCGCGCGGCGGCGAAGGCTTCATCGCCGTGTCGGCGGAAACCCGCCGCAAATTCTGGCTCGACCGCGCCCGCACCGCAGCCATCGCAGCACACACCAATGCGTTCAAGATTAACGAAGACGTGGTGATTCCGCTGCCGCGCCTGGGCGACTACACCGACGGCATCGAACGCATCAATATCGAGCTGTCGATCAGCAACAAGCTCAAGCTGCTCGATGCGCTGGGCGAGTTTTTCGCCGCGCCGCAGCTGCCGCTGCTGGAAGACGACGACACCGTCGCCGATCCCGTGCAGGTCGAGGAAAAACGCCAGCACGCGCAAGCCCTGATCGAAGCGGTGCGCGCTCGCTGGGCCGGCTACCTGGCCAACCTCGACGCCCCCCTGCCCGCGGATGCAAGCGAGTCCCCCGCGCCCCTCACCGTCTTTACCGGGCTGCGTGACAAGCACATCCGCGTGTCGTGGAAACGCGAGGTGCGGCGCGAACTGCACCAGCTCTTCATCGGCCGTGAATACACGCCGGTGCGCGAAGCCTGCGACCGTATCCATCAAGCGGTGCTGAAGAGCCGCGTCTTCGTCGCGCTGCACATGCACGCCGGCGACGGCAACGTGCACACCAACATCCCGGTCAACTCCGACGACTACGCCATGCTGCAGGCCGCCAACGCGGCGGTCGCCCGCATCATGGCGCTAGCAACCGAACTCGGCGGCGTGATTTCGGGCGAGCACGGCATCGGCCTGACCAAGCTGGAGTTCCTCGACGAGGCCAGCATTGCGACCTTCGCCCGCTACAAGCAGAAGGTGGATCCGGGCGGCCGCTTCAACAAGGGCAAGCTTCTGCCCGGCGCCGACCTGCGCAACGCCTACACGCCGTCGTTCGGCCTGCTGGAAGCCGAGTCGATCATCCTCGAAGCCTCCGAAACCGGCGCGATTGCCGATTCGATCAAGGACTGCCTGCGCTGCGGCAAGTGCAAGCCGGTGTGCAACACCCACATCCCGCGCGCCAACCTGCTCTACTCGCCACGCAACAAGATCCTCGCCACCTCATTGCTGATCGAAGCGTTTTTGTACGAGGAACAGACGCGCCGCGGCGTGTCGCTCAAGCACTTCGAGGAATTCGGCGACGTCGCCGACCACTGCACCATCTGCCACAAGTGCAAGAACCCCTGCCCGGTCGACATCGACTTCGGCGACGTCTCGATCGCGATGCGTAACCTGCTGCGCAAGCAGGGCAAGAAGGCTTTCAACCCCGGCACCTGGGCGTCGATGGCTTTTCTGAACGCGACCGATCCCGCCACCATCAAGGCACTCAGGAAGCCGCTGATCGAGTGGGGCTACGCTGCGCAGCGCATGGGTCATACCCTGTTCAAGCGCATGGGGCTGATCCAGGCGCAGACGAAGAATCCGCCCGCCTCGCTGGGCAAACCCAAGGTTGTCGCGCAGATCATTCACCTGGTGAACAAACCGATGCCGGGCGGATTGCCGAAGAAAACTTCACGCGCATTGCTGGGGCTGGAGGATGCCTCGATCGTACCGATCCTGCGCAATCCGGCGAAGCTGTCCGACGACGCCGACGCGGTGTTCTATTTCCCCGGCTGCGGCTCGGAGCGGCTGTTCTCCCAGGTCGGCCTCGCCACCCAGGCGATGCTGTTCGAGCTCGGCGTGCAAACCGTGCTGCCGCCCGGCTACCTGTGCTGCGGCTACCCGCAGACCGCCGGCGGCCAGGCCGACAAGGGCGAGGCAATCACCGCGCAGAACCGCGTGCTGTTTCACCGCGTCGCCAATACGCTCAACTATCTCGACATCAAGACCGTGATCGTGTCGTGCGGCACCTGCATGGACCAGCTGCTGAAATACGAATTCGAGAAGATCTTCCCCGGCTGCCGCCTGCTCGACATCCACGAATACCTGATGGAAAAGGGCGTCAAGCTCGAAGACGTCAGTGGTGAGCGCTACCTCTACCACGACCCCTGCCACACGCCGATGAAGACCCACGCGCCGATGAAGGTCGCGAATGCCCTGCTGGGCGGCTCGCCTGAAAATAGCGTGGTGAAACTCTCCGACCGCTGCTGCGGCGAATCCGGCACGCTTGCGGTGAGCCGCCCCGACATCTCGACCCAGATCCGCTTCCGCAAGGAAGAGGAAATCCGCGCCGGCGTCGCCGCGCTCGGCACGGAAGGCAAGGGGCCGGTCAAACTGCTGACCAGCTGCCCGTCGTGCCTGCAGGGCCTGGCACGCTACAGCGACGACGCCGGCACCGAGCCGGACTACATCGTGATCGAGCTGGCGAAGAAATTGCTGGGAGAAAACTGGATGGCGAACTACCTCACCCGTGTCGGCAACGGTGGCATCGAGCGGGTGCTGCTTTAGCCGGCTGACGACGGTTGATCGTGCCACTGCGGCCGTGCTAACCTCCGGCCTGCGGAGACCATAGTATAAAAATACCGGTCTTTCAGGAGGAGACACCCCATGCATACACGCTTCATTCTTATCGCTGCCGCGTTGGCCGCGTCGCCCGCCGTTTGGGCTGCCACCTCCGCTGTAGAGGTGAGCGGGACCTTGTCCGTCTACCCCAGCAGCGGCACCTATGCCGCCGCTGCCGACATCGGCGCCAATCTCTTTTCCGATCCGCCTTTCGTGCCCCAGATCAGCATGACCGACGTATCCAACGCGCTGGCCACCATCGCAAGCACGGACTACAGTGCCTCTGCCCGCACCACACTCGGCGGCAATCATGCGTATTCCCAGGCCAGCGGCTTTTCTAGTGGCGCGTTGAGCGTCAACAGCTTTTCCGGCTGGTACGACCAGGTCACCGTCAGCGGCGGAACGGGAACCGGCATCCTCCAATTCAGCGTGCAGCTGACGGGCAGCGTCACCGCCGGCGCCCATCTGGGCGCGGCCGGGTTCAGCCTGCTGGCAAGCCCCGTGCATCCGGAACAGCTCGCCCAGGACCTGCTGGCCTCCAATATGCTGACCACGGCGCAGCCTTGGGGGCTGTACGACAGCCAGGTGCAATCCATTACCACGTACACCATCGTCGCCTCGCCCTACAACGACCCGGACGTCATTGCCGGACTCTTCAGCGCGCCAGCAGGTGGGGAGAGCGGTATTCCCGCGCTGATCTCTGATCCTGCGCTACAACTCGGCGAGGAAGGCGATATGGGATTTCCGGAGTTTACGCCCGACCTCATCGTGACGCCGGGAACCGAGCATCTCGCGAACGTCACCCTCACCGGCACGCTCGATTTCACCTACGGCGAGGCGTTCTATCTGATTGGTGCGCTGGGCACCAGCATCATGAACGACGGACTGGAGAGCTTGTGTAGTTTCGATATAAGCGGTGACCCCTGCGTGCCCCCGCCCAAAGACGGCACTGGCGCCACTACGCTCGACTTCCTCAACAGTGCGCTGCTGGCAGGGGTCGTCATGCCCGAAGGCGCAACGTTCGCCTCGGCCTCAGGTGCGGCCTACAACGTCACCGCTGTGCCCGAACCCGGCGAGTGGGCGATGCTGCTGGCCGGGCTTGGGCTCGTTGCCTGGCGCACGCGCCGCAAAACGGCCTGAAGCTTGCCAAGTCCGCCGACGCCCCGCACCATGCGGGGCGTTTTGTTTTGGGAGTTTTCGATGACAGCCTGCCCCTTGTGCGACACCCCGACTGGAACGGTTCTGTGGCAGAACGCCTGCTGTCGAGTCGTCCATGTCGACGAGCCGGATTATCCCGGGTTTCTGCGGGTGATTCTGAACGCCCACGTGAAGGAAATGACGGATTTGCCGACGGCGGACCAGGCGGCGTTGATGCGGGTAGTGTTCGCCGCCGAAGCGGCGCTGCGCGACGTGCTGGCGCCCGACAAAGTCAACCTCGCCTCGCTCGGCAATCTGGTGCCGCATCTGCACTGGCATGTGATCCCGCGCTTTGCGGACGATCCGCATTTTCCGAATCCGGTGTGGGGCGCACGGCTGCGGGATACGCCGCACGCCGCGCCGGCCGCGCTGGAATCGCAGCTTGCGGCGGCGCTTACCCTGCGGCTTGGCCGCGTTCCGGAAACGGAATGACGGTTGCGCCTTCGGGCGCGGACTGCAGCCGGGTGGCGGGAAAGCAGGCAGAGAACGTGCTGCCCTTGCCGGGGATGGACTGGATGTCCAGCCGCGCACCGTGGCGCGTCAGCACATGCTTGACGATGGCGAGCCCGAGCCCGGTGCCGCCGGTTTCGCGCGAGCGGCTGCGATCGACGCGGTAGAAGCGCTCGGTCAGGCGCGGAATGTGTTCGGCGGCGATGCCCTCGCCGGTGTCGGTCACGGAAAAGACGCCCTCCCCGTTGCGCGCGCGCCAGGCCAGCGTGATTTCGCCGCCGTCGGGCGTGTAGCGCACCGCATTCGATACCAGGTTACCGAGCGCGCTGCGGATTTCCTGCAGGTTGCCCTTCAGCCAGCCGTCGCTGTCGATGTCCAGACGGATCCGGTGACGTCCGCGGCTCAGCGATTCGGCTTCCGCTTTCAGCGCCAGGGCCAGTTCGGGCACATTGAGGGTTTCGTCCTTCAGCACATGCTCGGCGCTTTCCAGGCGTGACAGGGTCAGCAGGTCGTCGAGCAGGCGCTGCATGCGCCGGGTATGGTCGAGCATCAGGTCGAAATAGCGGCGGCTTTCGGCAGCCGGCAGCTCGGGCGCATCCGCCAGGGTTTCGACGAAGCCGCCGACCACGGTCAGTGGCGTGCGCAATTCGTGCGAGACGTTGGCGATGAAGTCGCGCCGCATCGCATCGACCCGCTCGAGGTCGGTGATGTCGCGCGCGACCAGCAGTTTCTTGCTTTCGCCGAATGGCACCAGTTGCATTGACAGCGTGATTTCGCGGTTGACCGGAGACTTGCAGACCAGCCGGCGCGAATAATCGGCGGCATCGAGAAACTCCAGGAAATGCGCCTGCCGCAGCAGATAGCGCACGAACTGGCCACGGTCGCGGTCGCAGTCCATCCCCATGTAGGTGCGCGAGGCCGGGTTGCACCACTCGATCTGCTCGTTGCTGTTGAGGATGATCATGCCGTCGGGCACCGCCATCGCGGCGTGCTCGAACTGTTCGAGGGCATTGGTGAGTTCGCTGCGGCTGGCTTTCTGGCGGCGCTGCAGTTTTTGCAGCCGGTAGAAGATGTCGCCCCAGGTGCCGGTGGCGTCGGGCGGTTCCACTTCGTCGGGGTTTTCCAGCCAGCGCGCCAGGCGAAACTCCTGCCACAGGCGGCGCACCATCACGAAGGCCTGGATACCCGCCAGAAAGCCGAGTGCCGCGACCCAGCCCCAGCCTGCCCACAAGAACAGCGCCACCAGCATGACGCTGGCCAGCACACCGAGCGGACGCCACCAGAAACCCATATTGACCTGTTCGATGAAACCTGAGGTGTCCTGATTATCCCACGTCGGCCGAAAAGCGATAGCCCGACCCGCGCACCGTCTGGATCAACCCGGCATGGCCGGAGGGCTCCAGCGCCAGGCGCAGGCGGCGGATATGGACATCGACCGTGCGCTCCTCGACGAACACGTCGTCGCCCCACACCTGGTCGAGCAGTTGGGTGCGCGAATACACCCGCTCGGGGTGGGTCATAAAGAAGTGCAGCAGGCGGAATTCGGTCGGCCCCAGGTCCAGCGCCTGACCTTTGCCCTGCACCCGGTGGCTGCTCGGATCGAGCCTGAGGCCATTGATTTCCACCGGCTCGTCGGTCATCTGCGGCGCACGGCGGCGCAGCACGGCCTTGATGCGCGACACCAGCTCGCGCGGGGAAAACGGTTTGGTGATGTAGTCGTCGGCGCCGGTGTCCAGCCCCAGCACCTTGTCGCGCTCCTCGCCGCGCGCGGTCAGCATGATGATGGGGATCGGCTGGTAGCGCTCGTCGCTGCGCAGGCGCTTGCACAAATCGATGCCCGACATGCCGGGCAGCATCCAGTCGAGCAGGATGACGTCGGGCAGCGTGTTCTTGAGGAATTTCAGCGCGTGCTCGGCGTCGCCGGCGGTGGTGACCTGATGGCCGGCCTGCGCCAGATTGAACTTCAGCAGTTCCTGGATCCCGGGTTCGTCTTCGACCAGCAGAATATTGGCAGCCATGGGGGTTCCGCGCGTATTGGATGGGAGGCCATCCTATGACAGCAGTATGACTGATTTATGACAGCCGGCGCCCACGCGCGCCCCCGCCCCCCCGTGCGCTGATAGAATTCCCGGCTGATTCGCTCATCCCCACTGCCATGGATAAAACCACCCATTTCGGCTACAAGCAGGTCGCCGAGTCCGAAAAAGCCGCCAAGGTGGCCGAGGTCTTCCATTCCGTTGCGGCCCAGTACGACATCATGAACGACCTGATGTCGGCCGGCCTGCACCGGCTGTGGAAGCGTTTTGCGGTGGCGCAGGCGGGGCTGCGGCCCGGGATGCGCGTGCTCGACGTCGCCGGCGGCACCGCCGACCTGACCCGGCTGTTCCTGAAGGAAGTGGGCGACACCGGCACCGTGCTGCTCACCGACATCAACTTCTCCATGCTGCGCGAGGGCCGTGACCGCATGCTGAACGTGGGAAAAATGCCCCCCACCGTGCAGTGCGACGGCGAACGGCTGCCGTTTCCAGACAATTATTTCGACTGCGTGTCGGTCGCCTTCGGCCTCAGGAACATGACCCACAAGGACCAGGCGCTGGCCGAGATGCACCGCGTGCTCAAACCCGGCGGCCGCTTGCTGGTGCTGGAGTTCTCCAAGGTATGGAAGCCGCTGGAGCCGGCCTACGACCTGTATTCGTTCAAGCTGCTGCCGCTGATGGGCAAGCTGGTCGCCCAGGACGCCGACAGTTACCAGTACCTGGCCGAGTCGATCCGCATGCACCCCGGCCAAGAGGAACTGAAAACCTTGATGGAAGCCGCCGGCTTCGCCAAGGTCAGCTACCACAACCTGACGGCCGGCGTAGCGGCCTTGCACAAAGGCTTCAAGGTTTGATTCCTGAAGCCCTCATCGAGCGCAGCCTGAATCACCTGCTGCAGCAAACGCCCGGTGCGGCCGAGGCACTCATTCGCCATGCCGGCGCGAGCGTGCGCTTCGACCTGACGATGGCAGAGTTCGATTTCCGTATCGCCGACGACGGCTGCTTTTCCGAGGCGGCAGTCGATGTGCCGGATGCCATCATTCGCCCGACCCCGGCGCTCATGGCCCGCCTACCTTTCTTTGGTCACGAGGCACTGCGCCACGCCGACTACAGCGGCGACCCGGCCCTGCTCGCCACGCTCGATCGCGTCTTCAAACAGCTCGACTGGGACGTCGAGGCTGACCTCGCGCCGGTCGTCGGCGACATTGCCGCGCATCGGCTGCATGCGCTCGGCCGCGATGTCCTGGCGGGGATCGCCCACACCGCCGCCGCGCTCGGGCACAACGCCAGCGAATACGTGGTCGAGGAAGCCGAAATGATGGCGCGCGCGATCGATGTGGCACGCTTCAACCGCGAAGTGGACGCGCTGGCCGACGATGTGGCGCGGCTGGATGCGCGGCTGCGCTTGCTGGAAACCCGCCAATCCGAACAGGACGCGCAAGCGCGCAGCGCATGAAACTGCTGCGCCTCGCCCGCATCCTCACCGTCGGCCTGCGCTTCGGGCTGGAGGAATTCTTCCTCGGCCACGAGCGGGTGCGCGCGCTGCGCTGGCTGGTGCGCGCGACCCTGTTCTGGCGGCCGCTGACCGAACCACGCGGGGTGCGGCTGCGCCGCGCGCTGGAAGCGCTGGGGCCGATTTTCGTCAAGTTCGGGCAGATGCTCTCGACCCGGCGCGATCTGGTGCCGCTTGACCTTGCCGACGAACTCGCTCAGCTGCAGGACCGTGTTCCGCCCTTCCCGTCCGTCCAGGCCATCGCCACGCTGGAAGCCGCCTACAAAAGGCCCCTCTCGGACGTCTTCGCCGAATTCGACGCCACCCCGGTCGCCTCCGCCTCGGTGGCGCAGGTGCATTTCGCACGGCTGCATGACGGCACCGCCGTCGCGGTGAAGGTGTTGCGTCCGGGCATCGCGCCGGTGATCGCGCACGACGTGTCGCTGCTGTATGCCGCCGCCGGATTGCTGGAAAAACTCTTCGCCGACGGCAAACGGCTGCGCCCGCGCGACGTGGTAGCGGAATTTGAGAAGCATCTGGAAGACGAGCTCGACCTGATTCGTGAGGCCGCCAACTGCTCGCAGTTGCGGCGCAACTTCAAGGATTCGCCGCTGCTGCTGGTGCCCGAGGTGTACTGGGACTACTGCGATCACGACGTCATGGTGATGGACCGCATGGACGGCATCCCGGTCAGCCAGATCGAGCGGTTGCGCGAATCCGGCGTCGACATCCCGAAGCTGGCCGCCACCGGCGTGGAAATCTTCTTCACCCAAGTGTTCCGTGACGGCTTCTTCCACGCCGACATGCATCCCGGTAACATCCTGGTGCGCCCCGGCTCCGAGCAGTACATCGCGCTTGACTTCGGCATCATGGGCACGCTGACCGAGGTCGACAAGCAGTACCTCGCGCGCAACTTCCTTGCCTTCTTCCGCCGCGACTACAAGGGGGTGGCGCTGGCGCACCTGGAGTCGGGCTGGGTGCCGGCCGACACCCGCATCGATGAACTCGAGGCCGCGGTGCGGGCGGTGTGCGAGCCGGTATTCGACCGCCCGCTGAGGGAGATTTCCTTCGGCCGCGTGCTGCTGCAGCTGTTCCAGGCGTCGCGCCGCTTCAATGTGGAAATCCAGCCGCAACTGGTGCTGCTGCAGAAAACCCTGCTCAACATCGAAGGCCTCGGTCGCCAGCTCGACCCCGAGCTCGACCTGTGGAAAACGGCCAAACCCTTCCTCGAGCGCTGGATGAACGAACAGATGGGCTGGCGCGCACTGGTGAAGAACCTGCAGACCGAAGCGCCCAAATGGGCCGCGCTGCTGCCGCAACTACCGCGGCTTGCGCACCAGGCGCTCAATGAAAATCGCCTCGTCCAGCTGGAAGCCGGGCTCACCCTGATGCTGCAACAGCAGCACGCGCGCAACAGGTGGCTCGGCACGATCGCCGGCCTGCTTGCCATACTAACTGCCGCCACCCTCTATTTCATCCTGCGATAAGGACTCGCCATGCTGATCGGTTTCGTCGTGCTCTATCTCGTCCTCTCCATCGGCATTGGTCTCTACGCGGCCACCAAGGTGCACACCGCCAGCGACTACATCACCGCCGGCCGTTCGCTGCCGATGATCGTCGTCGTCGCGATGGTGTTCGCCACCTGGTTCGGGGCAGAGACCGTGCTCGGCATCCCCGCCACCTTCCTCGACGAAAACCTCGGCGGCACGATTTCCGACCCCTTTGGTGCCGCGCTCGCACTCATCCTGTTCGGCCTGCTGTTCGCGCGCCCGTTGTACCGCATGAAGCTTCTGACGCTGGGGGATTTTTTCCGCAAGCGCTACAACCGCCCGGTGGAAATCGTCATGTCGCTGGCGATTGCCGCGTCCTATCTGGGCTGGGTATCGGCGCAGGTGGTGGCGCTGGGGCTGGTGTTCAACGTGCTGTCGGACGGCACGATCACGACCTCGCAGGGCGTCATGATCGGCGCTGCGGTGGTTACGCTCTACACCTTGTTCGGCGGCATGTGGTCGGTGGCGCTGACCACGCTGGTGCAGATGACCGTGATCGTCGCCGGCCTGTTGTGGATTTCCTGGCTGGTGGGCGGCATGCCCGAAGTGGGCGGCGTGGCGCCGGTGGTCGAGCACGCCGCGGCCGCCGGCAAGTTCGAATTCTGGCCGGCGATGGAATGGGCGGCGATTATCACTTTCGTCGCGGGCCTACTTACTATGGGCTTCGGCTCGATCCCGCAGCAGGACGTATTCCAGCGTGCCAACGCGTCGAAAACCGAGCGCATCGCGGTATGGGCCACCGTCATCGGCGGCATGCTCTACCTGCTGTTCGCCGCGGTGCCGATCTACCTCACCTATTCTGCGACGCTGGTCGACCCCACCCTGACCACTGCGCTGCTCGCCGAAGATGCGCAGTTGGTGCTGCCCACCTTCGTCAAGACGCATCTGCCTCTGTCGGCGCAGATCATTTTCTACGGCGCGCTGCTGTCGGTCATCATGTCGACCGCGTCCGGCACGTTATTGGCGCCGTCGGTCACGCTGTCTGAAAACGTCATCAAGGAATTCCTGCCGCATCACCGCATGAGCCAGCAGACGCTGCTGCGGGTCACCCGCGCGGTGGTCGTCGTGTTTGCGCTGCTGGTGGTGGCGTATTCGCTGTGGTCGCTGGAATCCGAAGCCAGCATCCATTCGATGGTCGAGAACGCCTACAAGGTCACGCTCGCCACCGCCTTCGTCCCGCTGGTCGCCGGCATCTACTGGAAACGCGCCAGCAATCTGGGAGCAGGGTTGTCGATCGGGCTGGGCTTCGTCTGCTGGGTTGCGATGGAATTTATCGCCCCCGACGCCGCGCTGCCACCGCAATTTGTCGGGCTCATCTCCAGCCTGACCGGCATGCTGGCGGGCTCGCTGTACTCGCCTCCCCGGGTTTCGCACGCCTGACGTCGGGCTCAGGTAAGTATTCGGGTATGTTGCATGTGTCTGACGGCGGCTACACCATCGCGGCCGCCCATTACCTGAGCAATGGCTCCTCGTCCTGTGGCTTCACCCTGCAGGCCCCAGCGTCGGAAAATTTTACGACTCGCCTGAAATGAAAACCGGAATATTCAAGAATCGATTTTAATTCATTGATAATAAATGGAGTTTTTTGGAGGGCGAATTCTGGCACAGGTCATGCTTGATTTTCCATGAGCATATTATGGGTTTGTCTTCGGGGAAGTTTGAAGCACGTCTAACCCCTTATTGCGTTTATCCCTTTGCGGATCCGATAACTTCAATCTAAGGAAACATCATCATGAAAAAGACCCTACTGGCCAGCGCACTTGCCGCCTCGGCCCTATTTGCTGCGGGAAACGCGGCCGCCGCCCCCTTCATCATCAACACGGCACTCAACGGAATTTCCAGCGGCTTTGACAGCCTGATCACCGCTGCGGGGTCCACCGTCGTCACCGCTCAGGTCGTTCTTAATCAAAGCGTTTACAACTATATCGACAAGGATGGCAACCCGGCCACGGTTTCCGTGACCCGCCCCATCAGCGGCGCCGCCGCCAACCCGAACCGTGCGGGTTACGGCTCGGGTATCGGTGCCGTGTCGGGCGCGCTCTGGGACATCGGACCGTCGTCCGCCGCGCTTGGCGGAACCCCGCCCATCCCGGGTTTCAACAACTCCGGCCTGACGTTCACATTTTCCTCGCCGGTCAACGCGTTCGGCTTCGAAGTCGGCGACTGGGCGACCTGCTGCTACAGCGGCACCCGGCCCGCCAACGTTCAGTCCGCCTACGGCGTGCCCGCAACGGGCTCAGGTCTGTGGATCGCGTTCGATGGGGGCGCCGCCACCTTGCCTGCCAACGCGCTGAACTCGAGTGCCAACCCTGGCGTTGCTGCCTACGGCCAGTTCACCAACTTTATCGGTGCGATCGATTCGTCCAGCTTCTTCTCCAGCGTGACCTTCTTTGGCGACGGTTTTGGTGAAGTACTTTATGCCGGCGGCACCCTGCGCTTCGCTTCGGTTCCGCAAGGTTCGATCGATGATGGCGGCGTCACCGTACCCGAGCCTGCCTCGCTGGCGCTGCTCGGCATCGGCCTGATGGGCCTGGGCGCGATGCGCCGCCGCAAGTCTGCCTGATTCGGCGCAGACTGCAACAAACAAAACGGCGACCTGTTGGTCGCCGTTTTGTTTTGACCACCCTTCCGGGGATTTGCGCTGAAGGCGTGCCCCGTGGCCGGCCCTGGAAGCGTCCGGCTCGGAGGCAACACAGCACGCTCGGCAGGATAAACGTCGGAAAACTTTACAGTTGGCCGCTCCACGCCGCGCGACCCCCGAAAAGAAGCACATTAAGTGATTGTTTATCCTATTTTTTTAATATTGGGCCCGATATTGGCACGCCTGATGCTTAAAAACAGGCAGCAGGTGGGGCGAGGTTGCTGGATGGTGCGTAGCCATGTCTGGTCCGAGACCTTCTTCCCAAAACTCATTTTCAAGAATGCAAAGTTTCAGGCCGATTCCGGCCAAAAGTTTCATTAATTGATTATCAGAATGAGGAGGGACATCATGACACACCCCAATTTAAAAATGACCGTGATGGCGGCCGGCATTGCGATGGCGCTTGCAGGAACCGCCGCGCAGGCATCCCACTTTCGCGGCGGGGCGTTGCTCCCCACCGTATCCGCCGGCGGGCTGCTGACGGTCAATTCAACGACGTTCTGGCGCCCAGCATCAGTGAACCACCTCGCTGTTCAGGTTGCGGGAGCCGCCGCCATCAATGCGGCTGGTGTCTATGCGGCTGACGACACCAGCGACAGCCGCTTCACCAAGGCGACCGGAACGCATACCTTCCAACTGCCCGGCGCGGGTGTTTACAACATCTCGATGTCCAGCTGCTGCCGGGTGAGCGGGATTCAAAACTACGTTGGCAGCAGTTCCACGAGCTGGACCATGAATTCCAGCATTTTCTGGAACGGCAGCAGTGCCAGCACCCCGATCCTGTTCAACTTCTCCAACGTGCAACCGGAAGTCCTGCGCGGCGCCAATTACGTGGGCAATCTGGGCGCACTGGGCGGCGCAGGCCTCACCCTGAGCTACGACCAGGCGCTCAACGCCCCGATCGCGTCCCAGCCGCCCGGGTTCACCATCAATCCAGCGACCGGTGCCCTATTCATCCCTGCCGCCAACACCGCCACCTATGTGGACAACCCCACGTCCAACATCGGCGCCGATTACAGTTTCAGCGGCAACATCTTCGCGCATGACGCCAGTGGCGCGCTGCGTGGCCAGGTGGAGTTCGAGTGGCTGTTCGATGCCGTGAATACCGCGTCCAACACCGCGCCCACGGTCAACGATCTGATTATCAATGCGCTGATCGGCGACGTCGTGAACACCACCGTTACGGGAGTCGACGACGGCCAGCCCAATCCGCCGGGAGCGCTCTCCTGGAACGACATTGGCCTGCTGGGGGGGCAAGGCACTTGCACAAATGCACCCACCTTCAACACCGCCACCCAGGCTTTCTCCTGGGATACGGCCAACTGCACGGCGGGCACCTACATCTACCAGGTGCAGGCATCCGACTCCCTGCTGACCGACTTCGGGACCATCACGCTCAACCTGTCCACCACCCAACCGCCCCCCCCGGGCGTACCCGAACCCGCGACATTGTCGCTGCTCGGTCTGGGCGCCTTGGGACTCGCAGCGTTTACCCGCCGCCGCCGCAAGGTTTAAGCGTTCCGGAACCGCTCCACCAATCTAAAACTCCCCCATTTCCGGGGGAGTTTTTTTCTTCTGGCGCGCTACACTCTCCCGGCCCAGCCTCCCATACAGACTATGCCCACGCTCGAACCCGGACGCAATGCGTTATGCCCCTGTGGCAGCGGCAAGAAATACAAACGCTGTTGTGGTGCGAGTCCGACTGCGTACGTCCAGCCGCCTCGCGATGACCTGCAGCAGGCCGCCTCGCTCATTCAGCTCGGGCAATTCGCGCAGGCGGAAACGCTGCTCGCCCACCTGACAAAAACACAGCCGCGCAACCCCACTGGTCATTTCCTGTCGGGATATGCCGCGCTTCAGGGCGGACGCCACGCCGAAGCAGCCGCGGCAATGCACAATGCCATCGCACTGGGGCTGCAAGACGCCGCGGCTTATTACCACTACGGCTGCGCGCTCGCTGCGCTGGCTCGGTTTTCCGAAGCGGCGGATGCATTCGAGCAGTCGCTGGCGCTGAAACCGGATTTTTTGCCCGCGCGCACCAATCTGGCCAGTTGCCGCTTTGAACTGCGTGATTTCGCGCATGCGGAGCAGCGTTATCGGCAGACGCTGGCAAGCGATCCGGACAATCTCGCGGCCTGTCACAACCTGGGCCAGGTTTTCTACCTCTCCCAACGTATCGGCGAGGCGATCGACTATTTCCAGCGCGGCGCCGAGGCGGCGCCGAATGTCGCGGAATTCCGCGCCAGCCTGGCGACCATGCAGGAAGTCGACAATCGACTGGACGCAGCCGAGGCGTCCGCACGCATGGCGCTGGCTGTCGAGCCGCATAACGTGACCGCAGCCATCGCGCTGGCGCGTGTATTGCGCAGGCACGGGCAGGCGGAAGAAGCGCTCGCCGCGCTCAGCGCCGCCGATCTCCGCACCGGCATGCCGCGCGCCGCCATCGCCTACTGGGCCGAACGCGGCCAGATTCTGGACGCAATGGGCCGTTACCGTGAGGCCTTTGACGCCTACGCCGAAAGCAAGGTGCTGCTGGCCGAAACCCGCGTTCAAGCGTACGACCGGCAAGCGACCGAGAAAGCACTGGCGAGCGAGCGTGCCATTCTGACGCCGGAGCGGGTGACAGACTGGGCACTCAAAGCGGAACCCGGTGCGCCGGTTCCGCTTTTCATCGTGGGCTTTCCGCGCTCGGGCACCACGCTGCTGGAGCAGATGCTGGGGCGTCACCCGCTGATCGTGCCCTGTGGCGAACTGGAAACATCGATCGAGCACGCGGCCGATACGGTGGACTATTTCGACACCCTGATCCAACTGAGCGCGCGCGATCGTGATGCCCGGCTGACGGCCTTGCGGACCGACTATATGGCCCAGCTGCGCGGTCACGCCCGCGATGCGCCGGAGGCGCATTACGCGAGCAACAAGCTGCCGTTGAACCTGATGCGCATCGGCATGATTCGCCTGCTGTTTCCGGAAGCCAGGATCATCCACATCCAGCGCCACCCGCTCGACGCAGTGTTGTCGGCCTATTTCACCCCCTTCCTGTTCGGCAACGCGTGGTCGATACGACTTGCCGATACCGCTCACCTGTTTGCGCAATCGTGGCAGCACGCGGAAACCATGCGGAAACTTCCGGGAACGCATTGCCTGCGCGTACGCTACGAGGATCTGGTGACGGATCCCGAACCCGTGCTCAGGCAGGCGCTGGCCTTCCTCGATCTGCCCTGGGATCCCGCATGCCTGGATTTCCAGCAGAGCGAGCGCATTGCGCGCACGGCAAGCTATGCCCAGGTCGCGCGTGCGCTGTACCAGACTTCCCTAAAGCGGTATCGTCATTACCTGGACTTCATCGATGCGGAAACACTGGCGCTGTTGCAGCCGGTCATCGCGGAAGCGGGCTACGAAGTGGAACACGCGGACGCTGCCGCCTGACCGTTTCGCTCCGGAAAAGTCCTCAATTTGCCGCCTCTGCGAACGCTTACCGACAATCTCAAGGAGAGCCTGTGTCACGCGCCATTTTCTCTTGCCTGATCACGAGCCTGCTGTGGGCGGCGTCGCCTGCAGCGCTTGCCATACCGCTCATCCCCAGCCAGGCGCCGCAAGCCGGCCTGGGCCTGTCGACGATTCAGTGGAAAGACTCGGCCATTCTCAAGGAAGCGGTGGAATTGCTGAACCGTGGTGAATCGCAGCAAGCCAAGGTCCGGCTTGCACAATTCCTCAAGCAGTCTCCCAACGACCCGCGCGGCCCGGAACTGGCCGGCATGATCCTGATGGCAGAGAAAAATTATCAGGTCGCGGTTGTTTCTTTCGAGCGTGCACTCGTGTTGAACCCGAACAATCCCGCCGTACTCGCCAAGCTGGGCGTGTCTCTGCTCCTGCAGGACAAGAAAAAGGAAGGCGAGGAGGTGCTGAACAAGGCCATTGCCTTGCGCCCAGGCGAGCCCCTGGCCCGGCGTTATCTCGGCTGGCTGGAGGAGGGGCGCGGCGATCTGAATGGCGCCGGTTCCCATTACGTCGTCGCCCTCAAAGGCGGCGATCTGCCCACTTCCGAATTGACTGAAATTCACGTCGCGCTGGGACGCATATACAGCGCGCTGGGCAGGCACGAGCAGACGGTCCGGCTCCTTGCACCCTATGCGACCAAGCCCGGCACGGGCGAGATCGGACAGGTCGCGCGTTTCCAGCTCGCATTCGCTTATCTCGAACTCCAGCGCGGCGCCGACGCTGCGCCCTTGATCCGCAGCCTGGAGAAGGAGGTCAAGCCGGAGAATCCGGAATTGCGCTTGCTTAAAGCGTATGCACAGCTTGACTCAAATCCCGCCGCTGCGCGTGGGCAGTTGCAGGCCCTGGTCAAATCCCATCCCGCCTTCACCGGCCGTTCCCGCTTGCTGATCGCCCGCAGCCATGCCGTCGGCGGGAATACCCCGCTGGCGATCAAGGAGCTTGAGGGACTTGCCGCACAGGTTGAGAAGGACGATCTGTCCGGCGTGCTGACCGCGCTGGCCTCGCTTCAGATTTCCAGCGGAAAAGCCGCTGCCGCAGCAGGCATGCTGGAAACCCATGCCAGGAAGCATCCGGATATCCCGCAAATCGTCTATCTCCTCGCCGAAGTCCGGGTTCAGACGGGCGACATCGCCCAGGCCCAGGCCCAGCTCAAACAGCTGGTCGCAAAATATCCCGATTACGCACAGGCCTATGCGCTGCTCGGCCAGATCGAGCGGAGCCGCAACGCCCTGCCCCAGGCAGAAGCGCACCTGCGAAAAGCCGTCACCCTCGACAGCAGCCTTGCCAATGCCTGGGTCAATCTGGCGGGCGTCTACGTGGGCCGGAAAGAGATATCCAAAGCCGAGGCGGCACTCAAGCAAGGCCTGGTCACCAACCCCGGCAACGCGGTCCTGCAATACGAGCTCGCCAGCATTTACGACGCGATGGGACGCGGGAAGGACGCCAACCCGCTATACCTGGGTCTGCTCGCCGCCTATCCGAACTATGTGCCGGCGCTGAACAATCTCGCCGTCAACCTTGCGGACAGCAACGACTTGGCCAGCGCCAGGAAGTACGCAGAGAAGGCGTACCAGATCGATCAAAACCACCCGACCGTACAAGATACCTATGGCTGGATACTGGTGCTCAGCAATGAAGTCGCGAAAGGCCTGCCCCTGCTGGAGCAGGCTGCCCGCAGCCTGCCCGGCGACCCGACTGTCCGCTACCACCTGGGGGCGGCCTTGCTGAAAGCCGGCAAGGCCGAACAGGGGAAACAGCATCTGCAAAGCGCGCTGGCCGCCGGCCTGCCGGAACCTTTGCGCAAGAAGGCACGCGCGCTCCTGAACTGAGCCGACCGCGCGCATGCGCGGGCGCTGATTCAGCGCAGGTAACCCTCGTGCTCGAGCTTGAGCAGCACCTGCTGCACGGCCTCGTCGATACCCAAATGGGTGGTATCGATCGCCAGCTCCGGCCTTTCGGGTATTTCATAGGGATCGGAGACGCCGGTGAATTCCGGGATCAGCCCGGCGCGCGCCTTGGCGTAGAGCCCTTTGCGGTCGCGCGATTCACAGGTTTCGATCGGCGTGGCGACATGGATTTCAACGAATCCGCCCACGGCTTCGATCATGGCGCGTACGTCACGACGTGTCTGCCGATACGGCGCGATCGGCGCGCAGATGGCAATGCCGCGGTTTTTGGTGATTTCGGACGCGACAAAACCGATGCGCCGCACGTTGATGTCGCGGTGCGCCTTGGAGAAGCCGAGCTCGGATGACAGGTGGCGGCGCACGATGTCGCCATCGAGCAGCGTGACGGAGCGACCGCCCATTTCCATCAAGCGCGCAGTCAGCGCGCGCGCCAGCGTCGACTTGCCCGAGCCCGACAGGCCGGTAAAAAACACGGTGAAGCCCTGGCGTTCGCGCGGCGGACTCTGCCGATGCAGCTCGGCGAGCACTTCGGGGAAACTGTACCAGTCGGGGATTTTGAGGCCGGCGCGCATGCGGCGATGGAATTCCTCGCCGCTGAGCGTCAGCAGACGCGCGCCGGCAGGCGCGTCGAATTCAGGCAGATGTTCGGCGCGATCCTCGACATACACCATGCGCGGGTAGGCAATCAGCTGCACGCCAATCTTGTCGGCCCACTCGGCAATGGGCAGGTCGGCATGGGACTGGGTGAGGTCTTCACCGCGGCGGCAGGTGCCGTCCGCCAGGTGTTCACCGCCCGCAATCAGCAGGCTGCAGCCGTAATTGCGCGCGACGATGGCGCGCAGCAGCAGGGCAAGTGCGCTGGCCTCGCGCGGCGGCGACGGCAGCAGCGACAGCTGGGTGCTGGCAGACGGAAAACGGTCGCGGACGGCGAGGAAGCTGCGCACCAGTCCGAAATACGCAGGCGCATCGGTGATATCCCCGCCCACCTGCGGATGCAGTAGCAGGTTGGCTTCATTTTCGATCGCGCTTTTCAGACAAAATTCGAACTGTGCGCGATGCATTGGTTGGCGAGCCTGCCAGGCCACCACGCGGCCCCAGCCACGGCGCGCGAACAGCGCACGCAATTCGGCCGGCGTGGCGCGCAGGCTGGCGAAATCGGGGTGTGGCGGCAACGCGGCGCCTTCGATCGCGCCGCCAAGATGCCAGCGTGCGCCGTCCTGCCAGACATCGCTGACACTGAGCACGGCCAGCATGAAGCCCTCGCCGTCGCGCAATGCAACGCGATCACCGGGCTTCAGTTCGGCGGCGTTTTTTTGCGGGCTGGAAAGCGTAATCGGCAGTGGCCAGAACGTGCCGTCGTCGAGTTGCCGCTCGGCGTCGATGCGCGCGCATTGGGCTTGCGTCATGAAGCCGGTCAGCGGCGAATAGGCGCCAGACATCAGCATCTCGAGTTCGCACTGCTGCTGCCAGTCGAGGTCGAGCGAGGGCAGACTCAGGGCTTCCTGTCTGAGCGCATCGCCGCGCGCGGGATCGATCAGGCTGACCAGGGTGCCGCCGTAGGGCGCGATGGGTTGATTCACATTCAGCTCCGGGAAAGACCGCAAGACTACTTATAAATGTCGAAGAAACTAGCAATAAATCGGCCAAGCCCGGATTCGGGCAGGTGATTGATGCCGGCGGCGGCCTTGCGCCCGCCGCCGGTGTCGAACTGGCTGCACAGCACATCGGCGCCGGACTTGGCATTCAACGGCGCACGCACGCTGACGACATAGCCGCCCTCAGGCTTGGCGGTGAGCACCGCATGCGCCTGCGCAGGCGACTCGACTGCCAGCTGGTTGCCGAACACGCCGGAAATTCGCCGCGCCCATTTCTCGGCCGGCAGCATGAAGACGCGCCCGGAAGCACGCGCGTCCATCGCGCTGACGGCCACCGCACGTGCCATGTCCGCCTGGTAGCCGGCATTCAGTGTTTGATAGGCCGGCGACTCGGCGATGAAGTCGAAGGGGTCAGCAAACGGGCGCATCAGGCGATAGAGCTCGGCCGGATCGAAAAACAGGTCGTCGAGCGTGTCGCCGTAGCCGTTGTAGTTAAGGCATTCGCCCAGTGACTGCAATTGCGACAGCTGGTCAGCGGACAGATCAAGGGGCACCGCTGCGGCGCGCGCGGCATCGGCCAGGTTGTCGCCGAACGCAGCGGTGACTGCCCACGCCAGATGCCGGTCCTGCAGATGCCGGTTCACCAGCAGGCTGGTGCAGACGTTGGCGTCGGTGTCGATATGCGCTTCGAAGTTGGGATGCGACGGAATGTCGCCTGGCTGGTGATGATCGAAGTAACGCACCTGGACGCCGTCCGCCAGCAAGCGGTCGAGCGCGTCGCGATTCTTTGACAGTGCGATATCCAGCACGGTGACGCGGTCGCCTGATTGCGCTTTGACCCGCTTCAGCAGGCTGATGTCGCGCTTGGGTCCGGTGACCAGTTCGGACTCGGCGGGGTCGGCCAGACGCAGCTGGTGCAGCGCGCAGAGACCGTCGGCGTCGCCGTTGAAAACATCAATGAGAGGCATAGGAAGGGTGTGGCTGCGCGACGCGGAAGTGAGCGCATTCCAAGAATCGCACCATGATGACACACACACGCAGCAGCCCGTGGCCGTGAACAATCACCGGCTGCGAAGTCCAATGCTGCACGCCTGCACTGAGCGGAAACTTCATGGATTCGTCCTTTCTAATTCGCATTCTGATTGGCTTGAAACAAGAAAAGCACCTTTACCTATCCGAACGCCCCAGGCAAGAATCAAAACCCCGGCCATTTGGACGAGACTCCACCGAATCAGCAACTCGCTCTGGCTCAGCAAATTATTGCGGTCGGGGCCAAGAAGAAACTGGACGCCAGAGAAAACAGCATCGTATTTGACAATATTTTGCTCAAGACCCTGATTGATCAGCCACCATCCAAGTGGAATCGCCAACAATGAAAGAAAGACTGCTGCCATCAGACTGCGGGTATTGGCAATCGACAGCTCCCCAAGGAGCACTGCGTTCACGCAAAGCAGAAGCATCAATCCGTAAAGATAGCCGCCCCCACCCCATCCCCACTTCCCCTCACGGGCAATCAACTCGTTGAGATTATCGGTGGAGCTCCAATCAAAAGCTATTGCCTTGCATAGCCAGAGAATCAAAAAGGCAACCAAAACTAATCCTGAATTTGTGGATTTCGTGTGCTGTTGCCTTTTTCCGGGATTCCAAAAATAAACAATTAGGGCGAGACAAATAATCAGAGGGGTATACAGGGCCCAGTAGCGCGCGCACGTTTCGAGAAATCCAATGGCATCTGGCGCATCAAGGTAAAGAAAAACTTCACGCCAGAAGTCACCCCATACGTTCTTGTTTGTCACAAACCAGAATCGGTTTGATGCGCCAACAATGTCACTTACGCTTTCGTTGGTAACCCCCAACCAAAGCAAAGCCAAGCTTATCAGGCTAACAGCTATCGTCAGAGGGAACAGTCGGGTGATCGGTGAACGCGACTGCATCAAACGACGCCCCAACCAAACAGAGCCGGCACCAATCCATACCAAACTTAACGCAAATGCCGTCAATGCCAGAACACTTCCTTCAGCCCTAAAGAGCTCTTTCACGTTATAAGGAATTTCAGGCAGCTCAAGCAGAACTTTCAAGCCGGCCACAACTACAAAAACTGAGATGGCAGTTTGAATGACGGCCCTGCGCCATGCAAACCCTAAGGCTTTTTCGATTTCTGAAGATGTTCGCGCTTCGATGCGATGTGTGTACCTCTTTTCAAACGTCCCGCCTTGGTTAGAGAAATCGAGCTCGCTAATCAATTTCCCGCATATCAGCACAATCAGTGGTTCGGTTATGCTGCCAGATCTCCCAATGATAAAAAGCTGGGCGAACTCCATGCTCATAACCCACAACGCGATAACGACGCTGGCTGCTCCGATGTTTGATCCTGCGGAGCGCAGCAAGAAAAGTACGCCCCCAAATAACAGCAGATTGCTGCCAATTGATTGAATATTGGCAAGCATTGAGCCTTCAAGCAGGCCCTCGAATGGAAGCCAGCCGAAAGATGATGGCACATCCTTTAGGCTGTAAGGTGCGAGTGCCTGCATTGAATAGGCCAGCAACAGCGCAATGACTATCGTAGCCGTGCGGCGATCAGACGAAAATTTGAAAACGGACCACCAGCCCAATATGCCAAGAGCAAAGCCTAATATCATTGACGCACTCATTTGTACGTCGATCAGGAAAAGCTTTCCTAAAATCACTGCTGCGACAAATAAAGGCAGCAGTATTAGCGAGTGGAATGGCTTGAAAATTCGATTGAGCAGTTCCCCGATGAGAAGTGTTATCGCAGCACGCTCAAAGACGAGACTGAATGAGATTGATTCGAAGGCGAGCAAATCTTTCGCGTTATCTTTGACCAGTTGGAAATCAAGGCTGGGTATCAGGGGCAGCCATTCCACAACAATCCATGCCGCCAAAACATAGCCGCTAGTTCGTTTGAGGTTCAAGGTATCGGAAAGCTTATGGTGGCGGGTGAGCAATCGATGGCCAACTAAAGCGCCCGCAGCACAGCCAACCATATTCCAGAACACGTCATTCAATGCCGCGGTTCTAGACGGAATCCAGATTTGGGCAATCTGAAGACTGAAGGCAATCACAAAACCGATTGCAAAAGTCAGGAAAATTGCACGCACCATGCCAAATCGCGGCGCAATTGTGAATATTCCGGCCACCCCCCACGGTACAAACAACCCGATATTGCCGAGCACATCACCCCGCGAGCCACCAAGATCGGCCTCGGAAAAGAGGCGCCGCAAAGCCCCTGGAGGTGCTAGCGAGAAATCAAATGGATACAAAGACCCATATAAGATCAGCACGGCCAACACAATGAGGTATTTGTATGGGCTTCCATTATTGCTGCCAAGCCTACTCATATCGATACCCATCCAAGGTGGGGAAATTGAAGACAAGCATAGTGGACGCTCGAAACTAAATGATGATTTGTTACCGCTTCCTAACCAATCTCACCATTCAGCAACTTCTGTAAACTCACCGATGTTACCGGCCTCTACTACCGCAACGGACAAAAATCCAGGACACTAGACTGCCGTAGAACAAACGCGATGTACGCCAACGTGACCAGCCACAACAGGTCAGACAAAGTTCTATCACCCCAGGTGTTCAGACTCATCGCGGGACGTTCTCCAGGTTACGCAGCAAGCTGGGGACGAGCGTCGCCCCCAGCTTAACGGTGGCCCGCCAGTCAGGATAGTCCGCGAGTTCGCGCACCAGCACATCCGGCAGGCGTCGCGTTGGCTGACCTGCCAGCAAGCGCGCCGTCAAGTCGGGAATAGCGACATCCAGCCAATCGGACCGATAGCTTAGGGCGAGGTTATGTTCAGCCTCGCCGCCCCCTATAGGTGTAGCGGCTGCCACGACATTGGCGATCACGCGCTGGCGATACGCTGTGCCCTCGCCCCTCCGCACCTGGATACCGGTGCCCGATGCCAGCACGGTGTTGGAAAAAATATCCATGTCACGCGGGACATCGTTGTGCGGCTGAATGCGAATCGCATCGCCGCTGCCGTTGATAAATACGTTGTCGTAAATCGCCACCCGCCCCTCTGCCTGCAACAGTGCTTCGCTGGGGTTGTGCAGGAAGACGTTGCCGTAGACCAAATAACGCTCATCGCTGCCCGCCCCCGTCAACGCGCCATGTCCCAGCAGGACATTGGGCCGTGCCAATGGCCCCGGTAGGGCATCAGATTTTGAAAACAGGTTATGACGGATCACCGTATCCTGCCGTCGTGAAAACGCGCCGGAACGCGGCGCGGTCTGGTGCTTGATTTGCAGGTTATAGCCCAGGGTTTGGGTGATCTGGTTGAATTCGATGAGGCCGCCGATGAAGGGATCACTGCCGTCGGAATCGCCGAAATACATGCCGGTGCCAACACGCTCGATGCGGTTGCTGCGGACGATCCAGCCGTACGCCGGGCACTTGGTGGAAATGCCCACATTCTGCTGCGACGCGGCATGGTCATGGATGTGCAGATGTTCCAGTGTGATGAAGTCGGCATAGCGGCTGTGGCCTTCGGCCTTGACCGCATCGACCGGCAGGTTGCGGCCATCGAGCTCCAGATGCCGCACCACCACATGACGGACATTGACCAGGCTGACGGTATTGGCGCGCGGCCGCGCGATGAAGCGGGGCGGTGCGGCAGGGTCGGCCGCTTCGATGACGATCGGCTCGCCGGCCTGCCCGGAAAGATGGTGCAGCGGCAAGCCCTGCAGATAATCGCCCGACGTCAGCAGCAGCCGATCGCCCGGCTGCAGGCGGCGTAGGTGCTCACGATAGTCGTCCGTCCCCGCCCGATATTCTGCCGCCACAACGCCCCCGGCCAGCACGCACAGCATCCCTGCGCAGGCCAGACGCAACATGCTCACTCCGTCCCGGTCGCGGGCAACCCGCTGCGTAACAGATCCAGCTTGCCGCACAGCACGCGCGTCATGCCGGACACACTCTGCCGCCCGGTGTCCACCACAATGTCGGCAATTTCGCGGTACAACGGATCGCGCTGGCGATACAGCTCGCGCAAGGTGTCGAGCGGGTTGTCGGTTTGCAGCAAGGGACGGTTGCGGTCATGCCGCGTACGCTCGTAAAGGTGTTCGGGTGTACCGCGCAAATAAATGACCACGCCGCTTTGTATCAGGCGTTCGCGGTTGGTTGCCGACAGCACCACGCCCCCGCCGGTGGCCAGCACGATGCCGCGCAACGCAGTCAGTTCGGCAATCGCCGCCTCCTCACGGCGGCGGAATCCCGCTTCGCCCTCAATTTCGAAGATGACCGGAATCTTGACGCCGGTGCGCGCCTCGATCTCATGATCCGAATCATGGAAAGTGCACCCATAGTGCCGGGCCAAAAGCCGGCCCACCGTGGTCTTGCCGGCGCCCATCAGGCCGACGAGGTAAAGATTGTCGCGCTTGCTCATGGCGCCATTCTAATGGAGGGAAGCCGGCCGGGCGCGGCATCTGGCAGACGAAAAAAAGCGCGGGACACGCCCGCGCTTTTTACGATCTGCCGCGATCAGCGCAGCGTCAGGCGCTCATCAAGGATGCGTGGCGTCAGGAAGATGATCAACTCGGTTTTTCTGTCCTGCTTGGATGTACGTTTGAAAAGATTGCCGAGGAATGGCACATCCCCCAGGAACGGTACCTTATCGATGTTATTCAATTCCGTCTGATCGAAGATGCCGCCCAAAACCAGGGTCTCTCCGTTATTCACGCGCACCTGGGTTTTGATACGCCGCGTTGCGATCGCTGGCGCCGTGATGTTTGCGCCAACGCCGACCGCAGTGCTGGACGTGTCGACTGCATCCTTCTGCACCTCAACCGTCATGATCAGCGAATCATTGTTCAGGATTTGCGGATCGACCAACAAGCAGAGGAACGCGTCCTTGAATGTAACTGTAGCAGGGCTGTTGGCGGTTCCTGGTGTGATGAATGGAATCTGGGTACCGTTCAGAATAACGGCTGGCTTCTGATTCGTAGTCATCACGCGGGGGTTGGATAGAATTTTGCCCCGGTTGTCCGCTTCCAGCGCACTCAATTCCAGACTGAGCAGATTTCCATTGGCCGGGTTCAGCAAAGACAAAGCTATCTGACCCACTGAATTCAACACACCCAAATCGACCTGCGGCGTGACTGTCGGGGACCCGCCCGCGGCGATGGCGGCGGATTCGTTCAGTGTGCCCCCGACACCGATTGTGTCCCTCCCGGTGTTCTTGAACAACCGGGTGCCAAGACGCACACCCAGTTCACGACTCCAGTTGCTGTCCGCAATCACAACCCGTGCCTCGATCATGACTTGGCGCGCCGGCACATCGAGACGTGCGAGCAATTCACGCACTTCCTGAATCTTGCGCACCGTATCCGTGATGATCAATGTGTTGGTTTTCAATTCATACGTTGCACGGCCCCGCTTGGTCAGAACTTTCTGGTCATCTTTTCCTTCACCTGTCTGCGAAGCTTGGGCTGCTGCAGCGCCGCCCAGGCCCTGCGCCTGAGCCGAACAGTTCACCGAATTGTTGCCGGCAGAAGCAAGGAAGGCTCCAGCCGCGAAACCATACAGCATGGTCTGCGCTTCATCTGCCCGCATGTAGTTCAGTTGAATGTACTCGGTGACGAGCGGCTCCAAATCCGCCACGGCTGACTTGGCCTCGAACTCCAGTTTTTCCTTGGTCAGCAATTCGTCCTTGGGCGCAATCCAGATCACGTTGCCGTTCTGGCGCTTGTCGAGCCCACGGGTTTGCATGATGAGATCGAGCGCCTGATCCCACGGCACGTCTTTCAGGCGTAGGGTCAGATTGCCGGTCACCGTATCGCTTGCAACAATATTGAGGCCGGTGAAATCAGCGATGACCTGCAGCACCGAGCGCACCTCGACGTTCTGGAAATTGAGCGAGAGTTTTTCGCCCACATATTTCACCCGGCCGTCTGCGGTTTTCTTCTGCGCGTCATCGCTCTGCTTCACTTCAACGATAAAGCTGTTGTCAGTCTGATAGGCCGCGTATTCCCAGCCGCCCTTGGGCTGGATCACCATGCGGGTGTTGTCGCCGAGCGCGTAGGTCTCGATAAACTGCACCGGGGTGCCGAAGTCGGCCACGTCGAGGCGACGCTGCAAGGCTCTGGGCAACTCGGTCCCGATGAAATCGACGACCACACCATTGGCCTGCTGGCGAATATTGATCCCTGCCTGCGCATCGGAAAGCGTCGTCACGATGCGCCCCTCGCCCGTCGCGCCGCGCCGGAAATCGACATCGCGGATGCTGTGGCGCGCGGCGCCCGGTGTTGCCTCGGCAAAGCGCGGGCTGGCATTGACCGGCGCGGTGCCTGCGCCGACATCGCCCAGTGCGATCAGCAATTGTTTGCCGTCAATGGACGTGTCGTACTCGACCGACTTGTTCAGGTTCAGCACCAGACGCGTGCGTGTACCCGCCTGCACCAC